>Ga0157370_10002866_pt1 | contig 20580 bp, 14 predicted proteins | sample C35metaG_FD_113463 | JGI IMG/M metagenome (GOLD analysis project Ga0157370, IMG submission 113463) | Corn rhizosphere microbial communities from Kellogg Biological Station, Michigan, USA - C3-5 metaG | ecosystem: Host-associated > Plants > Roots > Rhizosphere > Soil | place: USA: Michigan...
CCTTAACCTTACTAAAACACCAAATTATAACGGAAAGCTTGCCGGAATAAAAGGGCAATACCTTTTATTTGAAGATGGCACTGTATTTAATGTTCGTTCGTATGAGGGGTTTGTGGTGCAGATAAACATTTAAACAGGTTACGCTTCTATTATTTTGAGCGGAGTGAAACGGGGTCGAAAAATCCCGATTGAGATTTCTCCACTGCGCTATGGCGTCGGTCGAAATGACAAACTATAAATAAAAACGCCTAATGATATTTTCATCAGGCGTTTTTATTATATGAGATTCTTCAACTCCGCTACGCTACGTTCAGAATGACAGTTGTACTCAAAACTGAACACTGCGACTGAATACTGTTTACTCTTTCTTCTCTTTCTTTTTAAATAATCCCTGGATTACTTTTCCTGCTGCTTCTTTGCCTTTTTCTTCCAGTTGTTTCTGGGTTTCGGCATTGGTTTTAGGAGTTGTAGTCTTGGTCGTATCTGTAGATGTTTTTTTACCGCCTAAAAGTTTATCAAGAGCTGCTGCCCCTTTCGTTTTGGCTTCGTCTACATACTTGTCTTTTTGCTGTTTTACTAATTGCGTAGTAAGGTTAGTTACAGCTTTGCCAAGATCGGTGCTTACTTTAGGATTTTTAAAGTTACCTGTGATGATTGCATTTACCGGAACATTGATCTTACTTGGATCTGATTTTATAGAGGTAAGCAATTTGTTTACATCGCTGCCAAGATATTTAGCAGGAACATCAAATCCTACATTGTAGGCCATATTCTGATCGAACCCATGTGTACCGTCAATTTTAATAGCAATATCCTGATATTTAAGGTCTATAGGTTTTATAACCACTTTACCTTTTTCGAACGTAAGGTTTATCTTTTTGTTCAGGTCAATTTTCTTAGGATCTAAAAACTTAACGTTAGACGTAAGTACTGAAAGCAGTTTCGAATTCTCAGGATGGATAACAGTTTGCGCAAGGCTTCCTGCAAGATCTCCCGAAAGAGAGTTAAGATCCGGTGTCATTTCTTTAGCATCGAGGTTACCGTTTACTTTAATTACAGTGTTCAGCTTACCGCTTATAACCCCTGCAATAGGTGCTATAGATTTAAGCATTTCAAGCTGTGTAAACGATTCGGTGATGTCTACATTGTTCAGGTTAAGGTCTACGTTAAATGTAGGTACTTTCGCCTTTGTAGAAACGCTACCGTTCATGCCTATCTGCCCGCCAAAGATGGAAGTCTTAACATTTTGAAGTGTTACAGCCTCATCTTTAATGATCATTTTACCCGAAACATCTTTAAGGTTAAGGTTATCATATACTACAGTTCCCGCTTTAGCTGTAATGGTACAGTCAAGGAAAGCCGGTATTTTTACAGCATCAGATGCCGAAGTTGTTTTCTTAATCTCTGTTTTTTCAGAACCTTCTTCAGTTGTTGTAGTCGTTGTAGTTTTAGGAGCTTCCGGCGCCATGAAATCTGAAACAAGAAGTTTGTTTGAGTTCATGTTAAAGTTACCCTTAAGTGTTTGGTCTCTAAATACAAAACCGTAGAAGTTATCAAGTGTACCCGTAACAGAAATATCAGATCCTCCGGTAACAGCGTCAAACTTGTTAAGCGTAATACGGCTTGGGTTAAACTGAACACTCGCCATAGTTATTTTTATAGGCTTGGCAAGTCCTTCACCTGCATAAGTAAATCCGCTAAGGCTAATGTTTCCGTTGTTCTGTATTTTTTCATACTGGCTTGTTTCCACCGCTTTCATGTCGAATTTAGTTTCAACATCCGCTTTAAGAATACCCGATAAAGGCACAGAAAGTTTTACAGGATATGCTTTAGATACGTTACCAAGGTTTACAGTACCTTTAAGTTTAGCATCTACAAGTGCATTCTCTATAATGTTTTTGATAGTTGCTTTTGCTTCAAAAATATCCTGGTCAATCCTGAACGAAAGTTTATCAAGATTTACATAGGTATCGTTTAATACACCTGTCTCGTTAATAATCTTAGTGTCTATAACAATATTCTGAACCGATTTTGGCAGGTCAGGATATTTAAACGATGCATTGTTAGAGGCTATAGCAATGTTGAATTTTGGTATGGAGTTATCGCCATTAAGTCCGTTTACTTTACCGTTAATAGTAAAATCACCTTCTGTTTTAACCGACGCCAGGTTGCCTGAATAAGCTTCCGGGACAAGGCCTAAAAAGTTTTTGAATGATGAGGTAGGCGTTTTAAAGGTAATATCAATTTGCTGTCCTTTTTCTACCATCGCAAAGGTACCGTCAAATTCAAGAGGCAGTTGATTAATAAGTGCCTTGTTGTTTTTAAATGTATAGATGCTTTTGTCAAGGTCAAGGCCTAATACCGCATCAAGGCTAAGCGCTACATTTTTCATGTAGTTTGCCTTCCCCATGCTAAGCGAAAGCTTGGCAGTAGTTTTAGTGTCAAGGTCAAGCTTGTTAGCTGCCATATTACCTTTACCTTCATGGTTAAGGCTGTCTATCACCATATTTATTCCTGAACGGGCATCGGCATATTTAAAGCGAAGGTTTTCTACCTTATACTTTTGCATGTTAAGGCCAAAAGGCTTGCTTTCTTTACTTTCGGCAGGTTTTTCGTTTTTATCTTTTATAGCGATATCAAAGTTACCTACACCGTCTTTGTTGAAAAGGATGTTTACAATACCGTTTTTAGTGCCTATGTACTCTATATTCATTGGCTCGCCTTCGCTTTTAAACAATTCCTTTACAGACATGTCAAGGTTTATCTCGCCCATGTATACAAGAGTATCTCCTGCAAAAGGCGCTTTGTTTATAATGCTTAGTTTTTCTATGGTAACATTAGCTTTAGGAAAACTCCTGAAAAGGCTCAGGCTTACATCTTCCACAGCCACCGTGGCATCTACATTTTCGTTTATTGTTTTCATGACAAGCTCTTTGATCTTGTCTTTAAATAAGAACGGCGCTGCCGCCAACAGGACGATGATGACCAGTAAACTGATACCGGTCCATTTTAAAATCTTCTTAACCATGATAACTTTTTATTTTGCCTGTAAAGGTACTAATATATACTTTAACGAAAATTATCTTATGTTTATTTCGTAAGGCATTAAAACCTGAGTTCCTTTAACCTGGCTTACACGACGTATGCGCTCAATTACACGGTAATTATCTTCGCCTACTTCTTCTTTGATAAACTCTTCTTTTGTTTGTGCAAAAGGAAGCCCAAGAGCGCCTAATATTCTGCTGAAGTCTTTCTCAAATTCAGGGTAATCATGTGTTTTATAATTGGTTGTTTTACCCAGTTTGGCAGCATATTTAATAGCTTTGTCAAGTCCGCCAATTTCGTCTACCAATCCGTTTTTAAGGGCCTCGCTACCGCTCCATACACGGCCCTGGCCTATAGCGTCTACCTGTGCAACAGTTAATTTTCTTCCGGCAGCCACACGGCTTATAAAAGTATTATATGTTTTCTCAACGCCTTCCTGTATAATTGCTCTTGTATCATCTTTAAGAGGACTGAACACACTATAGCCTGAAGCATTTTTGTGTGTGCTTACCTGTTCTGTGTGAATACCTATTCTGTTAGACAGTTCGGTAAAATTTGGCAGCATGCCAAACACACCAATAGATCCTGTAATAGTACCTTGTTCAGCAAAAATACGGTTCGCATTGCATGAAATGTAATAGCCACCCGAAGCAGCCACATTACCCATAGAAACAACTATCGGTTTTACTTTTTTAGTAAGCTCAATATCCCTCCATATCAGTTCAGACGTTAGTGCGCTTCCACCCGGAGAATCTACACGAAGTACAATAGCTTTTACGCTTTCGTCTTCTCTTGCTTCTTTAAGTGCTTTTCGCATGGCATCTTCGGTAACAACGTTAATGTCGCCTTCGCCACCTCTTATTTCGCCCTGTGCATAAATAATAGCGATCTCGTCTTCAGCAGTAGAAAGCAGGTCGTTCATAGCTGTTGCCTGTACATAATCAAGTATCGAAACGCTTTTGTACTCTTCGTCTTTTTTAACCTTAAGCGCTTTTTTTATACCTGCCTGAAATTCGTCATAATAACCTATCTTATCAATAAGTTTATTAGTTTTTGCCAGTTCTGCGGTGCGTGCGCCAAGCCTGTCGGCAATGCTGTTAAGGCTGTCTACCGGTATTTTACGGCTTTTAGAGATGTCTGTAACTACAGAACTCCAAACCGAAGTTAATAACGCTGTAATCTGTTCTCTGTTTGCAGGGCTCATTTCGTTGCTTAAAAAAGGTTCAACAGCACTTTTGTATTTACCGTGGCGAATCACTTCCATGTGGATTCCTGTTTTGTCCTGTAGGTCTTTATAGAACATCACTTCAGATGATAATCCTTTAAAATCAACTTCACCCACAGGGTTCAGGTATACCGTATCGGCAACAGAATTCAGGTAGTAATCTTTTTGAGAATACCCGTCAGAATAGGCTACAATAAATTTACCCGATTTTTTAAATGCCTCAAGCTCATCACGAAGTGCTTTGTTTTGGGCAATACCCAGCATAGAGTTGCTATTGGTTATCGTGATACCTTTTATCCTGTCATCTTCTTTAGCGGCATCAATGGCTCTTATTACGTCTACAAGCCCTTCTTTAGGCTCAGAGTCGAACATGGCAAAATCTTTATATTTAAATTTCCCTGAGTAGTCATTAGCAACATCTTTAAGGTCAAGTTCAATTACGCTGTTATCATCAACCTGTACAACATTGTCTTTACCGCCACCAGCCGCAGCTGCTGCAATTATGCCAATAATGATGATAATGAAAAAAAATATAAAACAGAATACAAACAGTCCTACTACAGTAGAAAGTACATTCTTAAGAAAAGATGGGCTGCTTACAGGCCTTTGCTGAGGGTATTTCGGAATTTCGTTCATCTTGAAAAGAGATAATTATTTATTAAGTAGTCGCTTCTCTGCGCTATTTGTTACACTATGCGAAGATAGAATTTTACAAAACATGCTTAAAACGGTCTTTAAAATTATTAACAGTTTAAAAACGCATGCATTGTTTTGCTTACTTTGCAGCTATGAGATTTCAAAACAAGGCAATACTTTCGCTGGGCAGCAATATGGGTAACCGAAAGGAAAACCTGCAATGGTGCATTAGCTATATACATAACCACGTGGCAACCGTAGCAAAGGTTTCGGGTATTTATGAGAACCCATCAGTAGGGTTTGATGGCGAAGATTTTTACAACTGCTGCCTTTTGATACATACACAAAAGCCGGCATTGCAGCTATTGACAGAATTATTAAAAGCCGAACTGGAAGGCGGCAGGGTGCGCAATCCTGATGGTGGCTACATATCGCGTACTATAGATATTGATATTATTACTTTTAATAATGAAGTTATAGAGGATGAGGCTTTGCAGGTACCGCATCCGCGGATGCAGGATCGCAACTTTGTAATGATACCACTTAGGGATGTGGCCCACGATTGGGTACATCCTGTACTTAAACTGGATATCAATCAGCTGATAGGGCAGTCGCCCGATACAAGTGCGTGTGAATTTGTAATGCAATTGCCTGCGCCTGTTGAAGATTTTCAGCCGCAACGCCACAGCTATATTGCTATAGAAGGCAACATAGGCGCAGGAAAGACCAGCCTTGCCGGTAAACTTGCAGAAGATTTTGGAGGTAAGATTGTGTTGGAACGTTTTGCCGATAATCCTTTCCTGCCCCAGTTTTACAAAGACCCGCAACGCTATGCCTTTTCGCTCGAAATGTCTTTTCTTGCCGACAGGTACCAACAGCTTACAGATGATATTTCGCAAATAAACCCTATACATGATTTTGTAGTAGCCGATTACCATATTATAAAATCGCTTATCTTTTCTAAAGTGACTTTAGGAGGCGATGAATATGACCTTTACAAAAAGCTGTTTGATATTATGTATGGCGAAATGCGCAGGCCGGGCTTATATGTGTATCTCTACCAGACTACCGAAACACTGCTTGCACATATAAAACTACGCGGGCGCAGCTACGAACAGCAAATAGAAGCGGATTATCTGGATAAAATAAACCAGGGATATCTTGACTATATTAAAACCCATAGCGGATTAAACGTTTTGGTGCTGGATGTTTCCAACCGTGATTTTGTACATAATCAGGAAGATTATGTTTGGGTGTTGGGGGAGATTGACAGGTATAGTAGATCATAAAATTCTAAAGAAGGCATCTTTCAGCAGAGACGTTGCGCCGCAATGTCGCTACATTAATAAACGTTGAGATATCGCGTAGCGATTTAATTTCAGTAGTGAATACAATCACGGAATTTAGATTTCCCATATGGAATAAATATCACAGCTTTACGTAATTATAGTCTCATAGCTCTTGTTATCAGTATCAAATGTATATTTTTGTAATGACTATATTCCTGTAAAGAAATACGGTAGCTGTAACAAATCTCTTGTGCCCACTACTAACAGTCAATCATCATCATCATCAATCAATCACAATCATCAATCAATGGAATCCTATAAATACATAGTATTTGACTTTGACGGCACTATAGCCGACTCCCGATCCGTATTTATTTCAATGTATAACGAGCTGGCAGAAAAGCACAATTATCTGCCAATGACCGAAGACAACCTGCAGGAACTTCGCGCTATGAGCATAACTGAGCGCAGCAAAATGCTGGGTGTGCCTTTATATAAAATACCCTTTCTCGCAGCAGCGATTATAAAGAAATATAAGAATGCTGTGCCCTTGCTGCAATTTAATGAGGGAATGAAAGAACTGTTACTTTCATTAGCCGAAAACAAGGTGAAATTTGCAGTGCTGTCATCCAATTCTAAAAGTAATATTCAGGAATTTTTCGACCTAAACGGTGTAAAGTGCAAACATATTTACAGTTCAAGAAGCATTTTTGGCAAACATATCCTCATCAATAAATTTCTCAAAGAAAAGAATCTTAAACCGTCAGATATACTATACATAGGCGATGAGGTTCGCGATGTTGTTGCCTGCCGTAAGAGCGGCGTAAAGATGGCATGGGTAAGCTGGGGATATGACATATTGCAATCGCTTGTAAATAATAAGCCGGACTATCATATAGATGATCCGGCTCAGATATTGTCATTGGCTTTAGGGCATCTTGTTATCGTATAAGGCTAAAGTGGCCTTTAATTTCTTCACTGTTTTCATCTAGTTTTATAACATACCAATAATCGGTAGCAGGTAACCTGTTTCCGTTAAAAGTACCGTCCCAGGAACGGTTATTGTTATTTAATGCAGCTACGATTTGTCCGAAACGGTCAAATATAATTACGGTAGCATACGGAAAGGCATTCATGCCGGCAAGGGTAAACACATCGTTAGTGTTGTCGCCGTTAGGAGTAAAGAATTTTGGTATCATGTATACCGCAAAACTTTTAAAATCGCTGCCGCAGCCATTTATAGAACGTGCATAAACCGTATGACTGCCTACGTTTACATTGGTAAATGTGTTAGACGCTTTAAACGGGCCGCCATCTATCGAAAATTCATAGTTGGACAGATTTGGATCGGTCATTACAACAACGACTTTATCGGTGTTTACTTCAACCCTTAAAATATCGGCGGCTAATTCTGTAGTGGCGGTTATTGTTGCAGTAGCGCTACAGTCTGCCGGATTTGTAATTTTTACAGTGTATATGCCTGGCTGGTCTATACTTATTGTTTCGGTTGTTTCTCCGGTAGACCACTCATACGTCATGCCTGATAATCCTGCAGTAATGGTTGCTGACGTATTTTCGCAAAAGCTTACATCATAATCAGAAGCTTCTGGTAAATCCAGTACTTTTACTGTTACCTGCTGCCTTGCTGTTGCAGGGCATCCATTATTAATCGCTTCGGCATAAAATATGCTGTCTGCTGTAAGTGGCTGTGTGGTAAAAGGACTTCCTGTACCTAAGAGTGTTCCTCCGGTGGCAGCGTTATACCAGTTGATTGTACTCCCCGTAGATGCAGTTGCCGTAAGCTGTGCTGTAGATCCTTCACAAACGGGATCTGTTGTGTTTACAGTAAGTGTAGGCGGAATGTTTATAGTTGCTATAGCTGCAACCCTTATTCCTGTAGTACATGTAGGTGGAAATGCCGAAGCATAATAGGTTGTATTCTGGCTTAGGGAAGGTGTGGTAAACTGGGCCGTATCTGATGCTAACAGGTTGCCTCCGCTTTGGGCATCGTACCAGTAAATAGGCGTGTCGTTTACCGATGTTGCCTGTAGTGTTACAGTGCCGTCGCCGCAGCGTGCCGCTCCCGTTGCAGAAGTAAGCTTTACAACTTCTATTGTAGTACTTGCCGATATGTTTAAAGAAGGGTCGCCGGGCATACCGCCAAATTCTACTATATATCCTTTGGGTACATAATCGCCGTTGCTGCCTGCGTTAGGCAGGTCATTCCACGATCCCGATATTCCAACTCCGGGTGCTGTAATGTGGGCATAATCTTCGTCGCCGGCATTATTGGGTTCGCCTGTATTCCAATTGGCGTAACTAGTAGTAGAGCCATTAGCGCCGCCATTCCAGAAGGTAGTGCCTGTTTCGGGTCCTGTAACCCATTTCCAAACTCCTTCAGATGCGGCATCACTCGCGCCTATCCAGCCTGTGCCTGTGGTTTGCTCACCACAAAGTTGTGCTTCATCTGCAGCAAGCAGTGTAGCAAGATAGCCCTGCAATCCGTAATAGGTTGTGTTTTCAGCAGCAGTTTTAGCTGAAGTCCATGTTATTCCTAACGAGGATACATATTTATAGTAATGTTGTGTAGACGGCAGGTAGTTGGCATCGCCCAGTGTAATAGAGAATGTTCTTGTGCCCGGGTTAGGATTTGCAGATGTATTGCTGTATACAACCGTTTGAACGGCATTGATAAGTGTGACATAAGGTACCTGCTGGCCACCCGCGCCTGTTATTGTAAGTTTTGCTGAAGCTGCATTCCATTGGCCAATAACTCCCGGGATGGTATTAGGTAAGGTCAGCTGGTCCTGTCCGCTTACATAACCGGATGATATTTGTATGTATACTGCCAATGCTGTAGCATCGTCAGGATCGGTGATATTAAAAGCCGTTGTTATAGGCAGGGGAGAGCCGGGGCAGAATTCCTGAGCCCCTGTAGCGGTAACGGTAGGGGCAATATTGTTTTGTGCAGTCCCGCTGTACGTACCGCAAAAAAGCACAATTAAAAAAATTAATGCCGCACGATTATATAGCCCGCAAAAAAGGGGAGAAAAATTCTTCATTTCGTAAAAATAGCTTTTTTTGGGGTTAACCTGCTGTTGTATAGTTTTTTTGGAAGATATCCCACACCACAATACCCGCGCTCACCGAAATGTTGAGGGAATGTTTAGTGCCTAACTGCGGAATCTCAATAGTTCCGCTGCATAGTTTAATGGCTTCCTGAGATACGCCTTTAACTTCGTTGCCAAAAACAAGCGCATATTTTTTACCTCCTTCAGGATGAAAATCGTTCAGGTAAACCGAATTCTCCACCTGTTCAATAGCCCATACCTCGGTATCTTCAGTTTGTAGTTTAGCAATTACATCAAGTACATCTTTAGAGTATTCCCAGGCAACGGTATCGGTAGCGCCAAGGGCAGTTTTATGTATCTCTTTGTTGGGTGGTGTAGCGGTGATGCCACACAGGTATATCTTTTCGATAAGAAAGGCATCGGCAGTTCTAAAAACAGAACCTATATTATGCAGGCTTCGGATATCGTCAAGTATAAGGATCAGCGGAGTTTTTTCGGCCTCCTTAAAGTCTTCGATGCTTTTTCGGCCTAATTCGCTGTTAGCTAATTTTCTCATAGTGTTTTTTGGAATAGATAACGGCAAATGTACTTTTTCTTTTGTTTCAAGACAAAAGAAGAAGTAATTATACCTACAAGGTTTTCAAAACCTTGCAGGATATCAAATGAGTCACAAGTTATCCACCATTTACCAACACCGCATTTAAGTGTTTCAGAATTTAAGTAACTTCGCCCATTACGAAAATTTAAACCACATTTCCATTGGCTACTAAAGAAAAAGCTCCCAAAGAAACCCCGTTAATGAAACAGTATAACGAGATAAAGGCAAAGTACCCTGATGCGTGTCTGTTGTTTCGTGTGGGCGATTTTTATGAAACCTTTGGTGAAGATGCCGTAAGGGCAGCCGGAATATTAGGGATAGTGCTTACTAAAAGAGGAGCAGGTAGTGAAACCGAAACTGCATTGTGCGGATTTCCACACCACTCTTTAAATACGTATTTGCCAAAACTGGTTAAAGCCGGACTTCGTGTTGCAATTTGCGATCAGCTGGAAGACCCAAAAATGACCAAAACTATCGTGAAACGTGGTGTTACAGAACTGGTTACTCCAGGAGTTTCTATGAACGATGAGGTGCTGCATTCTAAAAGCAATAACTTTTTAGCATCGGTGTATTTTGGTAAAAGAAGTTTAGGCGTTTCGTTTCTTGATGTGTCTACAGGAGAATTCCTTACGGCGCAGGGTAATGAGGAATATATAGATAAGCTGTTACAGAATTTTAGTCCGAGTGAGGTGCTTGTGCCAAAGGCAGAGAAAAATAACTTCAGGGAAACTTTTGGCGATGATTTTCATACATTCTATCTGGAGGACTGGGTGTATAAAGAAGATTATGCTTTTGAAAACCTGACCTCACATTTTGGAACAAATTCATTAAAAGGTTTTGGTGTAGAAGAATTGCAGGAAGGCGTTATTGCATCGGGAGCAGTATTATATTACCTGTCGGAAACGCAGCATAACAAAGTGCAGCATATCACATCAATTCAGCGTATTGCGGAAGATGCTTATGTTTGGATGGATCGTTTTACCATTCGTAACCTCGAACTGTACCAAAGTCCGAACCTGAATGCCGTAACTCTGCTTGATGTTATAGACAGGACGCTTTCGCCAATGGGCAGCCGACTGCTAAAACGCTGGCTGGCCCTTCCGTTAAAAGATGCCAACAAAGTGCGTGCGCGCCATGAAGTTGTGGCTTACTTAAAAGATAATAAAGACACGCTGAGCAAAATTCAACAGCAGATAAAACAAATATCCGACCTTGAGCGCCTTATTTCTAAGATAGCGACAGGAAAGGTGAGTCCGCGTGAGGTCATCTATCTAAAAGATTCGCTTGATGCCATAGTACCGATAAAACAATTGGCATTAGAAAGTAAAAATGAAGCACTGAAAGCCATTGGCGACAGCCTGCATGCCTGCGACTTGCTTCGTGAAAAGATAAAAACAACATTGCATCCGGACGCTCCTGTTTCCATCAACAAAGGGAACGCTATTGCAATGGGTATTCATCCTGAACTGGATGATTTGAGGAATATATCCAATTCGGGTAAAGAATACCTGGAAGGAATTGAAAAGAGGGAATCGGAAGCTACAGGTATTTCATCTTTAAAAATATCCTTCAATAATGTATTCGGTTACTATATCGAAGTGCGCAATACGCATAAAGATAAGGTTCCGGCAGAATGGATTCGTAAGCAGACACTTGTAAATGCCGAGCGTTATATTACCGAAGAACTTAAGGAATACGAGACCAAGATACTTGGTGCCGAAGAAAAGATCCATGCGTTGGAAACTCAGCTGTTTGATCAGCTTGTGGTGTGGATTTCAACCTATATAAAACCTGTACAGCTTAATGCAAGCTTGGTGGCACAGGTAGACTGCTTGTCGTCATTTGCACAGCTGGCTATAGAAAACAAATATGTTTGCCCGGTTATAGACGATAGTTTTGATCTGGAAATAAAAGAAGGCCGCCACCCGGTTATTGAGAAACAGTTACCTGTAGGTACGCCCTACATTACTAACGATGTGTACCTTGACCGAAACGCCCAGCAGATCATAATGATTACAGGTCCCAATATGTCGGGTAAGTCGGCTATTCTTCGCCAAACGGCATTGATAGTTTTACTTGCACAGATGGGAAGCTTTGTTCCTGCCGAAAGCGTTCGCATGGGTATTGTAGATAAAATATTTACAAGAGTAGGGGCATCGGATAATATCTCTATGGGAGAGTCTACTTTCATGGTCGAAATGAATGAAACAGCAAGCATTCTGAATAATATATCTGACAGAAGCCTTATCCTGTTAGATGAAATTGGCCGTGGTACAAGTACCTATGATGGTATTTCTATCGCCTGGGCTATCGCCGAATTTTTGCACGAGCATCCGGCGCAGCCAAAAACCTTGTTTGCAACACATTATCACGAACTTAATGAGATGCAGGATATCTTTGATCGCATCCAAAATTTCAATGTTTCAGTAAAAGAACTTAAAGATACGGTGCTGTTTATCCGTAAGCTTGTAAAAGGTGGCTCTGCACACAGTTTTGGTATCCATGTGGCCAAGATGGCGGGAATGCCGCAAACGGTTATCCAAAAGGCGCAAAAACTGCTTAAAAAACTGGAGAAAGACCATTCAGGTGAAGCACTGGGTAATGGTAAGGCAGCAAGTAAAGACGAATTGCAGTTAAGTTTTTTTAATCTCGATGATCCGCTACTGGAAGATATCAAACAGGAAATAATGAATCTTGATATCAATACGCTCACACCCGTAGAAGCCTTAATGAAGCTGAATGAAATAAAAAGAATGCTAACGAAGTAAGTGTTCAGTGTTTAGTGTTCAGTGTTTAGTGTTCAGTGGCGCGCGTGTTATTCGACCAAAGCGCAACGAAGTCGAAAAATCTCTAATCGGATTGCTTAAATACACTATATATGAATATTGATAATCTATTAAAACAGGTCGCTTTTATCAAGGAGATTGATAAGCTAAAATACATTCAGCGTAGAACAAGGCTCTTTAATAGCGACAGGCACGAGAATGACGCTGAGCATAGTTGGCACCTGGCAATGATGGCATTGGTTTTGACAGAACATGCAGACAAACCAATTGATGTGCTTAAAGTTGTGAAGATGGTGCTGATTCATGACCTTGTAGAAATTGATGCAGGAGATGTTTTTATATATGACACTGTAAAAAACCATACCAATACTGACGAAGAACGGTTAGCTGCACAACGGATTTTTGGATTATTGCCTAAAGAACAAGCGGAAGAATATATTGCCATTTGGGAGGAATTTGAAGAAGGCAATACTGATGATGCAAAGTTTGCCAAAGCTATGGACAGGTTTGAGCCGCTTTTGCAGAATACCTCAAATAACGGTGGCACCTGGGCTGAGTTTAATGTGACATATGATAAAGTATACGATAAGAAAAAGGTAATCAGGGAAGGCTCAACATCGATTTGGAAGTATGCTGAAGGTTTGATAAACGAAAGTGTAGAGAAAGGTATTCTTAAAAAATAATTTCAGTTGATGAAATTGGTGCTTTAGTTGCTAAGGAAAGAGATTACTCATGGTACTCAAAAAAGAAAAAGACTTTGCAGATCTGTGTGCCTTCTTTGCGAATCTTTGCGGTATAACTTCTAGTAGTAAAAAAACTTTATATTTTAAGCTAAACGTTATCAGAAAGTTATATTTTTTAGTGAATTTTTTTTCGGGAAACGTTTGCAGAATTGAAATTTAGTGCTACATTTGCAACCGAATTACTGACAGTAACAGCGGTAACCAAATGCGAAAATAGCTCAGTTGGTAGAGCGCAACCTTGCCAAGGTTGAGGTCGCGGGTTCGAATCCCGTTTTTCGCTCAGACTACTAATAATGCTTGAGTGGTGGAATTGGTAGACACGCTGGACTTAAAATCCAGTGGGTAGTAATGCCCGTGCGGGTTCAAGTCCCGCCTTGAGTACAAAAGCCTTAAACGAAAGTTTAAGGCTTTTTTTGTGTTTATTAATTTTGAAACTTGTATTAAATTATAATTGAAAAGCCGTACTAATGAGTGCGGCTTTTTTTGATTTTAAGAAGAATGATTTATTCAAAAAATATATAATTATCTATAGTGTAATGAATTAAGCTAAACGCTTAACGTTGATAACGTTGTGTTGATAATTTAAAAATAATAGGGCAGGATATACTTAACAACGGATGATGTTCTTTGTGTAAGAGGCGTGGATACATGGCAGATCAGTCTCTAAAATCCAAATCAACTAAATCTTATACAATGAAAAAAAATTTCATCAAAGTACTGGCGTTGTTCAGTGTAGTGTTCTTTTATCAGTGTTCTGCTCCTTCAATGGAAGAAGAAGATGTAGCTTTTGGTTCTATACCTAAAAAAGCAAATACAAATCCGTTCCTTAATTGTGCATGTACCGAAAGTGGTACCAAAATTACAGGCAGTACTGCTGCTAACTGGGCTTCTCAGTTTGCACCGCTTGTAAAGTTTGACCGTGCCGCACCGGATTATCCAACATCGGTAGAAGATATATGGGCAAGTTCAAGTCCTTCAACAATAACATGCGGTTCTACGTTAGCACTTACAAATACTACATCGCCTGCTTCACCGGTTTTCCCTACTTATTTTGATGTTCAGCAACACCCTTCAGATAGCGATAAGGTGTTTATAGATTACTGGTTTACGTATAAAAATCAGGAACCATGTGCTGCAGGGCAAGGTGGACATAATTATGACTGGGAGCATGTTGTTATCCAGTTTAAAAAATCAACGTCAAGAATTGTTACTGTGACGTATTTTCAACACGGTGGCTGGTATACTAAAGACTGGCGTAATGTTGCCGCAGGAACAAGGCTTGTGGCTTTTGTGGGTAAGAAAGCACACGGTATGTACCATAACTCACGTTCTTCAAGTTTCTTTGGCTATGAATGTACTTATTATGGTGATTACAGGAATCCTGAAAACTCAGGAGATGAATACGGAACATGGAATAACCTGTTACAGATGGATTGTGCAAAAACAGAATTCAATTTTAGCGGAACATGGGGTGGTTCGGGTAAAGGGCCATTATTCCGTGACCGTGCTTACTGGAATTTTGCATCATGCAATGGTTCAGAAGGCCTTTTTGGTACAGATGGCTGCAGCCAGTCAGATTTTGCTGTAGGAACACTACTAGGCGGAATCAACTAATAAAAAACCTTACGATATACCACGTTAACCTGATTTGCCATATTTTAAAACTGCTCCGTTTGGGGCGGTTTTTTTTATTTAGTAATTATATAAAATTAGAAAAGCTCCCGCATGGCGGAAGCTTTCAATACTTTAACTATTACTAGTTCTTGCTTGTTCTTAGTGAGCAGCAGGAGCTGGAGTAGTAGCAGCTGGAGCAGCAGTAGCAGCAGTATCAACAGCAGTAGTGTCAGCAGCTGGAGCAGCTTCTTCAACTGGAGCAGTTTCTTCTACAGTTGTAGTTTCTGTTGTAGTTTCTTCTTCTTTAGCAGTTTCTTTACAAGAAACAAAAGAAACACTCATCATTGCTACTAGAGCTAGGCTTAAAACAACTTTTTTCATCTTACTAAATTATAAAGGTTAATTATTAATTCGGAGCAAAGATATAAATTTTTTAATATCACAAAATATTTAGAGTGAAAAAAAAATCAAATCTTTTTCCCTTTAAATACAGGGATTTGCGCGTATTAATGTGGTTTTTAACATCAGTTTTTTTCTTTCTGTGCCTGTGTAAAATTCTTATGACGTGGCACAGGTGTTTGCAAAGATTTTTTTTAACGCAAAAAACAGGAACTATTTACCTACAACTTTCATTTCGTCTACCAAATGTTTAGCTCCGGCGTATTTGTCTATTATAAATAATACATAGCGCATATCAACCATTACATTTCGGCATATAGACGGATCATAATGAATATCGCTCATAGTACCTTCCCAAACGCGGTCAAAATTAAGGCCTATCAGGTTTCCTTTGGCATCTATGGCAGGACTGCCTGAGTTTCCACCTGTAGTGTGGTTTGTACCAATAAAACAAACCGGCATTTTACCGTTTTCGCCATAACTGCCATAATCTTTTTTGTTATACAGGTCTATAAGTTTTTGCGGTACATCAAACTCATAATCTCCCGGAATGTATTTTTCCATAACGCCGTCAAGGTAAGTTACAGGTTTGTAGTACGTAGCGTCTTTTGGTTCATAACCGTCTACCTTACCATAAGTTACACGAAGTGTGCTGTTGGCATCAGGAAAGATACGGGCATCCTTAGGACTCAGTTCCAGTATGCCTTTCATGTAAGTGCGTTGCAGCGAAGCTATCCTTAAGCTGATCTCATCGTATTTGGGTCCCACTTTTGAATTATAAGCATCGGTAATTGCCTTTACAAGTTTGTAGCCTTTGTCTTCGTTAAGGCGTGCAATTACTGTTTTGGCATCTCCGGTAAGAAGTTCTTTAACACCGTTGTAGGAAGTAAGTTTAGACTGTCCGTAAACCTCTGCCGTAAGTGTTTTATAATTGGCAGATGTAAGTTCTGAAGGCAAAAATTGCTTGGGCGATTTTGTTGCATATAATTCTATAAGCTGCTCAAATACTTTTTCATCTACATTCTTGTTGAAGTCTTTATACGTCTCTTCAAGGGCAGCAATAGTATTGTTCCTTCTGTCGTTGAAAGACTGTTCGCCTTTTGCATTATATGTTTGTTCTAATTGGTACAGTCTGTAAGCGGTTGTAAGCAATTCGGTATTACGAAGCACAACTTCGGTAAAATAATCCCTGCTCAGCGCATAAGGGGCTATTTCATTATAATTTTTTTCAAAATCGGCCATCAGATTACCATATTCAGCCTGTTTGCCTGCTTTGCCAACTTTAGCAATAAAATCTTTTTCATAGGCTTTTTTAATGCTTACAGCATCACTTTTCTTAAGGCCTTGTGTCTCACCGATCCATTTTTTCCAGTAGTTGGCAATTTGTGCATATTTGGCAGCATACTGAATTTTGATAGCCTGGTCTTTACGCATAAAGCCATCGGCAACTTTAAGGGCAGCATCCCTAACTTCAATCTTAGCAGGGTTAAGGCTGTTTACAATTTGTTCTACAGCTACAGCAGGAAGATATTCGGTCGTTTTGCCCGGGTAGCCAAATACAAGTGTAAAATCGTCTTCTTTAATGCCGCCTATAGATACAGGGAAGAAATGTTTAGGTACATACGGCACATTATCTTTAGAGTAATCTGCCGGTTTATTGTCTTTATTGGCATAGATGCGGAAAAGCGAAAAATCGCCCGTATGCCTTGGCCATACCCAGTTATCAGTATCCGAACCAAACTTCCCTATAGACGATGGCGGTGCCCCTACAAGGCGAACATCGGTAAAGGTTTCTGTTACAAAACGCATGTACTGGTTGCCTTCATAAAAGGTACGAATGCTGTTGCCCTGCCATGATTCTTTAGGAAGCGAATTACTAAGGCGGGAAATGTTTTCCTGTATTTTTTTCTGTTTGTCTTTTTCGTTGGTAAGTGTGTTCACACCTTCCAGTACCTGTGTAGTAACATCTTCTATCCTTACAATAAAAGTTACTTCAAGATCAGGGTTAGGCAGTTCTTCGGCAAGGCTCATAGCCCAAAAGCCATTAGTAAGGTAATCGTGCTCTACCGTAGAATGTGATTGTATCTCGCCAAAACCACAGTGGTGATTGGTAAGCAATAATCCTTTTGACGAAATAACCTCCGATGTGCATCCGCCGTTAAACTGGGGTACAGCATCTTTTAAGCTCGAGTTGTTTACATCATAAATGTCTGACGCCGACATTTTCATGCCAAGGCTTTTCATTTCTCTCTCGTTCATGCCCTTAAGCAGGGATGGTATCCACATGCCGCCTTGCTGCGCATAGGCAGGAAGTACTAACAATAAGACAAGCAGTCGTAATAATTTCATATTCTGGTTTAATTATTTAAGCGGGTCGCAAGTTACACAATATTTGCAAAAGGTATAATTTGTATATTTCGGGCATAATTATGAGTAGTATGTTTGATTCAATTGTTACACATATAAAGAAACATGTAAGCCTTAGTAAGGAAGAAACTGACTTGCTGTTGTCATCTATCGAACTAAAGGAACTTAAAAAGAAAGAACATTTATTGCAGGAAGGAAAAGTATGCCATGAAAATTACTTTGTGGTTAGCGGCTGCCTCAGGATGTACCTTATGACAGATAAAGGTACCGAGCAGGTTATACAGTTTGCTATTGAAGACTGGTGGCTTACAGATTATGTGAGCTTTAAGGGAGAATGCCCGTCAAAATTTAATATACAGGCTATAGAGAGCACAAAAGTTTTATCCTTTACAAAAAAGGCACAAAATGAATTGTTTGACAAAATTCCGCAGTTAGAGCGTTATTTCAGGATAGTGCTGGAAAAAGCATATTCTGCACAGCTTAACCGCATACATTACATATTTAATCTTGGAGGTGAAGAGCAATATCATATGATGAATAAAAGATATCCTGAGTTTGTGCAAAGAGTGCCCCAGTATATGCTGGCTTCCTTTTTAGGTATTACGCCCGAGTTTTTAAGCAAGCTAAGAGCGAAGAAATAATTTTTTTTGATAAAATTCATTTCTTAATCATGATTAAGTTTTTTGAGGCGTTGTTGACGGAAATTTGTGTCATACAAAATCAAATAACAAATTAAAATAAAACATCATGGAAAAAAGAATGAATTTATTCAGCGTAGAACCGGACGGTTACAACACAATGCTTGCTTTTGAAAAATACCTTGCCGCTACAGATTTAACCAAAACCCATAAAGAACTTATCAAGATTAGGGCATCACAAATAAACGGATGTGCTTACTGTCTTGACATGCATACAAAAGATGCATTAAAATACGGAGAATCTCAGCAACGCATCTTCACACTTAGCGCATGGAGAGATACTACCTTTTTTACTAAAGAGGAGCAGGCTATACTTGCTCTTACCGAAGAGGTAACCCAGATATCTAGTCACGTTTCAGATAAAACATATAATGAGGCATCAGCTGTACTGGGAGAAAAATATACTGCACAGGTTATTATGGCCATTATTGTAATAAACAGCTGGAACCGTATAGCGATTACTACAGGTATGATGCCTGCCTAAATTATTTTAGATTCGTAAATTGTTTGTTGCGGCCTTCACTTGTGGAGGCTGCTTTTTTTATATAGTGTTACAATAAACTCCGTGTTATAAGAGTTTATATAGTACAATCCCATGCTATATGAAAAAGACTCACCTTACCATTGCGGCTTCCGTAGTGCTGCTTGTGCTGTTAACAGCATTTGCATTTCGCCCTGTATCTGTTTCCGGTGTAAAAGACTGCCGTGTTGTTAAAGGCAAAGTAACTAGTGTTTTTAAAGGCGGTAATAACGATGTCGTTTTTATACTGGAAGGGCACAAAGAAAATTATTATATAAATAAAGGACTTGAACAGGGACTTGATTTAGCTGAATTGAAAAAAGGGCTGGAAGGCAAAGAGATTACCATAAAATATCCTGATTACTGGTCTATGCTCGATCCTGATAAATCAGTAAGGCATATTATGACTATTGAGCATTCGGGTAAAACAATATTTAGTGAAATGAAATAGATAATAAATAGCTATAAGATCTACTAAACATTTTCATGTTGGGCCACTAATTTCAGTGGCTTTTTTTATGATCAATTATGGTGTTTGGAAGCCAAACAAAAAGCCAGACAATTTGTCTGGCTTTTCTATAATATTCATTAGAATATAGCAATTAACTTCTTATTTTTTGTTCCCATTTCCAGGCAGAAGCCAGTGCTTCGTCCAGAGACAATTCTGCTTTCCAGCCAAGAACATTATTTGCTTTATTAGTGTCGGCATATGCTTCGGTGATATCGCCTGGGCGTTTGTCAACAATTTTATAGTTTAATTTTTGCCCGCTTACTTTTTCAAAAGCATTAATTACTTCAAGTACAGAGCTTCCTTTTCCTGTACCAAGGTTAAATACTTCTACTTTGTCAGCATTTGCTTTGTTAACAAGACGCTTAAGTGCTTTAACGTGAGCTTTGGCAAGATCTACTACGTGAATATAATCACGAATGCATGTTCCGTCAGGAGTAGGGTAGTCTGAACCAAATACAGAAAGTTCTTTTCTTAATCCCATAGCTGTTTGCGTAATAAACGGTACAAGGTTTTGCGGAGTTCCTTTTGGAAGCTCACCAATTTTTACCGACTCATGCGCACCAATTGGGTTAAAGTAGCGAAGTAGGATAGCATTTATGCCGCTTACTTTTGCAACATCCTGAATAATCTCTTCACCTATCTGTTTTGTGTTTCCGTAAGGAGACATTGCTTCCTGTATTGGAGCATCTTCGGTAATAGGCATTTGCTCCGCCTGGCCGTAAACTGTACATGAGGAACTGAATATAAAGTGCGATTCCGGTTTGGCCTGGAGTCCCTGAAGCAGGTATACTAAAGAACCAATGTTGTTTTCATAATACAATAGCGGATTCTCAACACTTTCCCCCACAGCTTTAGAGGCTGCAAAGTGAATAATACCCGATACATCGCTGTATTTTTTAAAGAAATCCTGAACAGCAGCTTTCTCACGAAGGTCTATTTGTTCAAAATGTGGTTTTTTGCCTGTTATGGCAGTAATACCGTCAAGTACTTCAATAGAAGAGTTAGAAAGGTCGTCAATAACAACCACGTCAAAGCCTTCGTTCTGAAGCTCTACAACGGTGTGCGAACCGATAAAGCC
>Ga0157370_10002867_pt1 | contig 20568 bp, 17 predicted proteins | sample C35metaG_FD_113463 | JGI IMG/M metagenome (GOLD analysis project Ga0157370, IMG submission 113463) | Corn rhizosphere microbial communities from Kellogg Biological Station, Michigan, USA - C3-5 metaG | ecosystem: Host-associated > Plants > Roots > Rhizosphere > Soil | place: USA: Michigan...
AGAAAGTCCGGGTACTGCGGCAAACATAGGCCGGATGCGGGTAGCCGCCATATCGTAGATTTCTTTCAGACTTCTCGATTTTCCGGAAAGCACCAATTGTCCCACCGGTAAAGAGGAGGCATCAAAACGTACAACCTGGGGTGGCAGTGCTCCTGGCGGGAAGAATTTCATGGCCCGGTTAACCTGGAGTGCTACCTGCGCCGATGCTTCTGCCATATTGGTGTTTTCATAAAAACTAAGTTTAAGCATGGTTAGCCCCTGTATGTTTTTACTGGTAATGTTCTTTACACCGTTTACATATAGAAACTGGTCTTGAAGCCGGGTAGAAAAGAATCCCTCCATTTGCTGTGCGGACATTCCACCGTAGGACTCTATCACGTAAATGGTAGGAAGATTGAGCTGTGGAAAGATATCGATAGGTATTTTAATGGCAGAAAGCACTGCAAAAAGAAGCAGACTGAGTGTGATAACAACTGTTGTAACCGGCTTTTTTAAAGCCGTGGTGACCATAGACATAGTATCTAGTTTAAAGATTTTAAAAATGTATCCACTTTATTTTGAGCCACCGATCTTTGAAAGAGTGCACGGCAAAAGGTATACTTTGCTGTGGCATAATCTGTTTCTGCTCTATAGAGCAGGCTTAGGGCGGTATTGAGCTCGATCATATCAGACAGGCCACTTTTGTAAAGGGACAGTTTCTGACGGTAGGCGGCCTCTGCAGCATGCAGCTGATGTGGTATTTCCCGGAGCCTTTGCAAGGCGGTATTAAATTCCAGTGAGGCCCGATCTGAACTGCTTTCCAAAAAGACCTGTTGTTCCTTTAGTTTCTTCAAGGCGAAATCGGATGCCAGTTTCTGGGTATGGAGTTGCAATTGCTTATGTTTAATATCAAAGAGATTATATGTAATTCCAATCCCGACCAGATAATTACTCCGGTCTATGCCCATTCCTTCTCCAAGGCTGCCAAAGTGATCATTTGCATCGACACTGGAACCTCTGCCCCAGGCTGCCGCTTCCAACATGATTTTTGGTGCATAACTCTTTTTAACCAGCTTCTCTTTTTCCAGGCTGTTTTGGTAAAGCGATCTGTAGTACTGAAGCCCGGGATGGCCTATGGTATCCGGCTCCACAGGGTCCAACAAGGAGATATGCTTAATCAGGTTTGCTGCAATAGTGGAATCCGGGATAATATCTGAGGACTTCAGGCCGCTGATAGCAGCCAACTGCAATTGAAGCTGACCATATTGATTACTTAGTTCAATTTTATTGAGCCTGGATTTAGACAGTTCAGCTTCCGCAATACTGGTATCCACCCCAGCCCGCAATCCGCTTCGCGCAAGGGCCCGAATAGATTGCCTGATTTCCAGGCTGCGGTCTATATTTTTCTGCTGAATAGCCAGCATATTCTGAAAGTGGTACAACTTAAGATAAGCATCGATTCCAAAATTTTGAAGTTCAAATTTCGATACGCTAAACCGGTTTTCTTCCACTTTAACTTCGGAAGCAGCTACTTCGTTCTGGGCACGATAGCCACCAAAATTATAGATTTCCCATTCCAGCGCTGCAATTCCAAGGTCTCCTAAAACCGCGCTGGTATTGCTTTCGGTCCGCACCCCTCTTGAATTGGAAGGAACAATGCCAAAGCCTACATATGGTCCGGCAACATTATTATTGCTTCCTATATCTGTTTGATAATTCAATTTGAGTGATGGAAGCCAATTGTAGCTCGTTTGCTGAGCCATTGACCGGCGAATCTGCACTGAAGCAGAATCAGAGATCAGCTCCGGTGATCTCACAGAAATCTGGCCTAATAAGTCTTGTAAGTGCAGGATAGGCCTGCTTTGCTGCGCACAAACTTGTAACGCACTGATGAGTAAGCAGATCAACAGAGCTGCCCTCTTATAGGTATACATAAATATTTGAAATAAAATGAAACGAACGGATCAGTTAAATAGTAATTCCCGAAAAATCAGAAAATATTATATGATCAGTTTTCTATAAGAGATGTAGACTTCTCTGTTGGGTAATAAACTGGAAATAAGAAGTTTGATTGCACGGCGTGTAGTTCCAGACTCAGCCAATCTCTTTAACGGAAAGAGAAAAGATAATAAAGACCAGATTGTCGTAAACAGATGCTCAGGAAGATCAGGCAACCGAAAAACAGCCTTTGTGGGTTCAATACAGATCTCCTCAGCATATTCTTGTTTACGTTTGTTGAAAAGCTTCTGCATCAGGAAAATTCCATTTTCATCTGCTGCATGTATATGTTCACTAATGCTAAAACCAATCATAGGCTTCACACTTAGTAAAATGCCAGCAAGAATAAACAGAATCTTGATATACTTAGATAGGCTCATAGTTTAGACGCAATGCCTTATAGAGGATACAAAAATTGACATTATAATTCAAAGATCAAACAGGTCATAGAATTGTTACATCCCCCCATTTCCCGAAATATTAATATCATTATTTTGTCATTAGTGATTTTAAATCCTTAAATTAAGGATATTATATTTTCCTTTGTGACCGAATGAACGTTCAATTAGAAAATAATAGCAAGAGAGACGCCATCCTCAACAGCACATTAGAGCTGGTAAAATCGCATGGATTTCACGGCGCCCCCATGAGTCAGATTGCAAAAAACGCAAATGTCGCTGCAGGGACGATCTACCATTACTTTGATTCCAAAGAAACCCTGATTATAGAGCTTTATATCCGGACCAAAGAAAGGTTGTCTGAAGCCATGTTAAAAGGAGATGATGAGACTCAATCCTACAAAGACCGTTTTTTTAGGTTTATGAGGAATAATTATAATTTTTATGTAGAGAATGAGTCTTCGATGCTGTTCTTGGAACAGTACATCAATTCTCCTTTTGCCAAAAATTATCCCGAAAGAGACAGTGATTTATTCACCAGTAAAATCATCCCCTTTTTTGAACTTGGCATTCAATCCAATTATTTTAAGGATATAGACACACGTCTGCTTGGCCCAACAATTCGGGGCACGTTAGTTGCTGCTGCAAGTTTCAGATTATCAGAGCATATGGTGTACTCCGAAGAAGACATAAACACCGTAATTCAAATCGTCTGGGACGGAATTAAAAGACAATAATTAATATGATCTCATCTGCACTCAATTCCAATTTTTAACTATGAAAATAAACAAATTAGTTTTAATGCTGGTTTACAGTTTGCCTATGGCACTCCCTTCTCTTCTCTATGGGCAAGCTGCAAACAATGATAAACAGCTCAACAATGCCTCACTCCAGGAAGTGATCAGTTATGCTCTGGTGAATAAGCCAGGTGTCAAGCAGTCTTTGATTGACGAAGAAATTGGGGAAAGAGATATTAAGTCTGCACTCTCTGGCTGGCTGCCTCAAATTAGTGGTAGTGCGAATTATAATGACAACCTGAAACAGCAAGTCAATGCCTTGACCATAAACGGTCAGACCTCTTACATTACCTTTGGTTCTAAGCATACTTCAGCACTCACCTTACAGGCCGACCAGCAATTTCTGAACGCCGGTTTGATACAGGCTTCAAAGGCAGCGAAGTTCTACAGGCAACAATACAAACAGAATACGGAAAACACCAAGATTACAACTGTTGTAGAAGTAAGTAAGGCTTTTTATGATATTCTGACGAGCAAAGAACAACTCAATATCATTAATGAGAACATTGCCCGGCTGGAAAAACAACTGAAAGATGCAAAAGCTCAGTACGATGTCGGACTGGTAGATAAAACAGACTACCAGCGTGCCCAGATCAGTTTAAGTAACTCTAAGGCCGATAAGAAAAGAACAGAAGAGCTGATGAAGTATAAATATGCTTATTTGCGGGAATTGATTGGTTATGGCACTGACAAAGACCTGAGTTTGAATTTCGATGCAGCCAGTATGGAAAGAGAGATTGTCCTGGATACTACCCAGCAGTCTGTCTATGAAAACCGGATTGAATACCGTTTACTGCAAACCCAAAAGCAATTGCAACACCTGAATACCAGTTATAACAAATGGGCTTACTTACCAACAATTGCTGGCTCTGTAAATTACAACTGGAATTATCTGAATGACAATTTCAGCAACTTATATGACAGAAATTTTCCAAGTTCTGTTTTTGGTCTGACTTTAAAACTGCCGATCTTCCAGGGCACGAAGCGTACGCAGGAAATCAAAAAGTCGCAATTGCAGGAAAAAAGGATTGATCTTGACTTGCTAAATGCCAAAAACCAGATCAATACGCAGTATCAGCAAGCCATGGCTACTTATAAAGCAAACCTGAATGACTGGAAAACCGCAGGATCGAATGTAGACATTTCAAGGCAAGTCTATAATACTATTAAATTGCAGTACGACGAAGGAATCAAGACCTATTTGGATCTGATGACTTCAGAAACGGATTTGCGTACAGCTCAGCTCAACTATTTAAATGCATTGTACAGTTTACTTTCTTCTAAACTGGACGTACAACAATCACTAGGAACAATTACCGTAAACCAATAAGCACTCAAATGAAGACATTTAACTACATACAACTTGGCATCGTTATTCTTGGTTCTCTTTCTCTTGCCTCTTGTGGTGGCAATAAGGCTCCTCAGCAGCAAGGCCCTCCTCCAGCTGTACCTGTAACGACTTATAAAGTGGCTGATCAACCAGTAACCACTACAGATACCTATCCCGGTGTAGTTGTTGCGCTCAATGAAGTTGAACTCCGGGCACAGGTGGGCGGTTACATAACTGCAATTTATGTTAAAGACGGACAAAAAGTAAATAAAGGCCAGAAACTTTACGAAATAGACCGAACCAAATATATTGCGGCTTACAACAGCGCAAAAGCAAATCTGGCAGTAGCCAAAGCCAACCGCGATAAAACAAAAAAAGATGCCGATCGCTACACTAAACTGGCTCAGCAGGATGCCGTTGCTAAACAGCGTGTAGATTATGCATTGACAGACCTTGCTAATGCGGAGTCGCAGGTTACAGCTGCTCAGGCCAATGTATCATCTGCAGCAAATGATCTGCAGCGTTCTATCATTGTTTCGCCACTAAATGGAACCATTGGAATTTCTCAGGTAAAACTGGGTGCGCTGGTTTCTCCGGGAACAACACTCTTAAATACCGTATCTACCAACAATCCTATAGCGGTTGATATCGCTGTTGGTCAGGAGGAGATTCCGAGATTTGAGCAGATGAAGAAAAATCCTCAGGCTGTAAAGGATTCTCTTTTTAGCATACAGCTTCCTGATGGCAGCACATACAAACGCCAGGGGCATATTGTAGCGATTGACAGAGCAGTTGATCCTGCTACCGGTACCATCAAAGTGAGGATTAGTTATCCAAATGAAACCAACAAATTATTTGCAGGCATGACCGTAAATCTGAATGCACTGAACAAAGCGGCTCAACACCAACTGGTTATTCCATTCAAAGCGGTGAGTGAGATGTTAGGTCAATACAATGTGATGGTGGTTGGAGACAGCAGCAAAGCTGTGCCCAGGATTGTTAAGCTTGGAAAACAATTTGAACAAAATATAGTCATCACTGATGGATTGAAGAGCGGGGAAGTGATTGTGGTAGAAGGCGTACAGAATGTCAGACCAGGTGCAGTTGTTAAAGAGGTTTCTGCCGCTGAAGCAAATGGACAACAGCCTGCAGCTGGAGCTAAGAAATAGTTTTTAAAAGAATTTCAGACATTATGATTTCAGAAGTATTTATCAAGCGCCCGGTTACGGCCATCGTCATATCCATATTAATAGTTGTAATTGGTGTCATCGTTATGCGGACGCTGCCAATTAGCCAGTATCCTAGTATCGCTCCTCCAACGGTTACCGTTTCGGGCACCTATACAGGCGCTGATGCACAAACTGTGGAGCAAACAGTAACCACTCCCATTGAGAGCCAGATCAACGGTACCCCTGGTATGAAATACCTGTCTTCCAACAGTACTTCCGACGGACAATCTTCCATCACTGTTACTTTTGATGTAGGTACCAATATTGATGTTGCAGCACTGGATGTACAGAATCGTGTCGGTATTGCTGAACCTGCTTTACCTGAAGCTGTAAGACGTTTAGGGGTTACTACAAAAAAGGCCAACAGCGATATTCTGATGGTTGTTGGCTTATACTCGCCAAATGGCACCTACGATGAAAAATTCATTTCCAATTACATTAACCTTTATGTTAAGGATGCTTTGCTCCGGATCAAAGGTGTTGGGGATGTGCAGGTATTCGGCCAGCCTTTCAGTATGCGGGTATGGCTGGATGCCAATAAACTGGCCAGACTTGGCCTGACCCCGGCAGATGTTTCTGCAGCAATTCAGGAACAAAATGTTCGGGTTCCGGGCGGAAGTGTTGGTGGAGCGCCACAACAAAACTATCAGACTTTCGAGTTCTCAGTGATTCTTGATGGTGACCTGAATTCCGAAGATCAATTTAGAAATATCATCATTAAAACAGGAAAAGATGGTTCTCCCGTTTACCTGAAAGATGTGGCAAGAGTAGAACTCGGTGAGTTCAGTTATGCCATAAATTCTAAAGTAAATGGTAAAAAAGCTTCTTTACTTGCAATCAATCAAAGCCCGGGTGGAAATGCAGTACAAACGGCAGAAGGTATTGATAAAGCCCTGGAAGAACTGAAGAAATCTTTCCCTAAGGATCTGGACTATACCGTACCATATGAAACTGTTACTGTTGTAAAGGTATCTATCAGTGAAGTTGTTCATACCCTTTTTGAAGCCCTTATTCTGGTAACAATAGTGGTATTTTTATTTCTTCAAAGCTGGAGGGCTACCTTAATCCCTGTACTTGCCATTCCTGTGTCGATTATTGGTACATTCATCTTCTTTACTTTCTTTGGCTTTTCCATCAACGTATTGACCATGTTTGGTTTCGTATTGGCCATTGGGATTGTGGTGGATGATGCGATTGTAGTGGTGGAGGCTGTCCAGCATTATATTGATCATGAAGGACTCTCTGCCCCTGATGCGACACGAAGGGCAATGAAGGACATTACTGCGCCGGTAATTGCCATTGCGTTGATTCTTGCAGCGGTATTTATTCCGGTAGGTTTCCTTCCGGGAATGGTGGGTCAATTGTATCAGCAGTTTGCCATTACGATTGCAGTTTCTGTATTGCTTTCTGCATTTATTGCCCTCTCCCTTACCCCTGCTTTGTGTTCTCTTTTGTTGAAGCCGATGAAGCTGGATAAAGACTCAAGGGGATTAAATAAATTCTTTTATAAGTTTAATACCTGGTTTGCCAATGTAACGCATAGTTATTCCAACGGGGTAAAAAAAGCCTTAAAAAAAGCGCCGCTGGTGATGGTCATTTTAGCTTGTCTTTATGTTGGAACGGTTGGATTGTTTTCAAAAAAACCGTCTGGATTTATTCCAAATGAGGACGCAGGTATTTTTATTATGGGGGTATCTCTTCCCGAAGGTGCTTCTGCTGTCAGGACGAATGCCTTTATTAAAAGAATCACTGATGATGTGATGAAAAAATATCCGGAGGTAAAAAATATTGCGTCAGTTGGCGGATTAAATATTTTGAACCGGTCATTTAAATCCAATGCAGCTACTTTCTTCGTTCAGTTAAAAGACTGGGACGAGCGTAAGAGAGATGTAAATGCGATTATGGCAAGTGTTTCTGCAGATTTTGCCGGAGACAGGGATGGTTATGTACTCGTGGTTGCACCGCCTCCAATTCCTGGATTAGGGATTAGCGGAGGTTTTACCATGGAAATAGAGGAAAAACAAACCGGAGATATTAAAGCGTTTGAGGCCAATGTAGGTAAATTTCTTGCTGCAGCCAATCAAAGGCCTGAAATTGGTATGGCCTATACGCTTTTCAACGCCAGGACACCCAATTACAAAGTGAATGTGAACCGTGAAATGGCCAAGAAAATGGGGGTTTCTGTTGGTTCAATTTACAGTACAATTTCCGCATATCTTGGAAGTAGTTATATCAATGACTTCACAAAATACGGCAGGAACTTCCGGGTAGTAACACAGGCCGATACAAATTACCGGGCTAAAATTGAGAATCTTGGACAGTTATATGTTACCAATTCCAGCGGGGTATCTGTTCCTCTCTCTTCTATGGTTTCTTATAAAACTATAGAAAATGCGTCTATTATTAATCACTATAACCTATTCAGATCTATAGAGATTGGTGGTGCAGCCAAACCTGGCTTCAGTTCCGGAGATGCACTTAAGGCGCTTAAAGAGGTTGCGGCACAAACCCTTCCTTCAAACTATGGATATGATTTCTCGGGATTAAGTTTGGAGGAAACCGAGGCAGGAAACAGTACAATGATGGTTTTCGGACTTGTTATTGTTTTTGTATTTCTTTTACTGGCAGCATTGTATGAAAGCTGGTCTGTACCTTTCTCTATCCTGTTGGCGGTTCCGCTGGGCTTATTTGGTGCTATCCTGGCATTGACTTTCCTTCCTAAACTGGACAATAACGTTTATGCGCAGGTTGGTTTGATCACCCTGATCGGATTATCAGCCAAAAATGCGATCCTGATCGTCGAATTTGCCAAGGAACGGGTAGATTGGGGTATGGAACTCATTGCAGCAACACTTGAGGCAGTGAAACTAAGGTTAAGGCCCATTGTGATGACTTCTATGGCTTTTATTCTGGGTGTTGTCCCTTTGATGATTTCTACAGGTGCGGGTGCTGTATCCCGTCAAACAATTGGCTGGACAGTGGCTGGGGGGATGCTTTCTGCGACCATATTGGCTTTGTTTATTGTTCCGGTATTGTTTGTGCTGATCACCAAATTAGCTTATGGCAAAAAGAAACTGGCTGAGCTACAAGCAAATTACAAGCCTGAAGAACACAAAGACACCTTACATGCTGAGGATTAACTTTAAATAGATCATAAACGAATAAAGACAGGCCGCCCCATAAAGGTGGCCTGTCTTTATTTTAAGCGAAGAACGGGTATAAAAATTAGGCTGTCACAAATTATTTTCGCATATTAGTATAACTAATTTTTGAATCTGTAAAATACATCTTACGATTTTATTCTTTTCTTATGAAAACATTAGCAGACCAAAAAATACTGGATATCAAAATAAGTGCAGGAATAAAATATATGGTTTTACTGATCACTTTTTTAACTTCTGTTGCAGGCTCAGACTCCAGAGCGGCAATTGTTGGCCCGGGTCCATTTGAGGATGTTGTTGCTGCCCTTAAAAGTGGAAGTGCAAAGGATCTTGCCGCTTACTTTGATGCTACAGTTGAATTGAACATCGCCGGAAAATCCGATTCTTACAATAAATCAAAGGCAGAAAGTATATTACTGGAGTTTTTTGCGAAAAACAAGGTTAAATCTTTTGATATTATCCACCAGGGTGAAGGCGGTGGTTCACGCTTTGCTGCTGGCACGCTTGTTACCTCCGGAGGAACTTTCCGTACCTCCTTCTTCCTCCAGAAAAAGGGCGGTTCCTTTGTAATCAGCGAATTGAGATTTGAAAACAAGTAAATAAAAGCACCCTCTGGAGCTCCCAAATAGCTATTCTGATGAATAACAATATTATTTAATTGATTTTCAAATAATTAATAGTACATTTGAAAATATTTAAATACAATATAATGCAACAAGGAACAGTAAAATTTTTCAATGAATCAAAAGGTTTTGGATTTATCGTACCAGCAAATGGTGATAGCGAAATCTTCGTTCATTCTTCAGGTTTAATAGATAACATTCGTGAAAATGATTCTGTTAGCTACGATGTAGAGCAAGGTAAAAAAGGATTAAACGCAATCAATGTTAAGATTGCTTAATCAACTTATTTTATAAATCGAAAAAAGCATCCATGATTATGGATGCTTTTTTTTATACCCGTATTTTTGTATTAAGGAATGTTTCTAAATTGTAATCCATTGTTAATACACCGCAGGATTGTTTTAGTTTTGCAGCTAAACAAATAGCATACATGTCAAAAACAAAACTAACCATTAACAATAACGGATCAGTGAAAATAGAAGGCGATTTTGAGATCGTAGATAGAAACGGAAATACCTATGGCCTTGAGGGCAGAACCGTTTTGTCTATTTGCCGTTGTGGTCTTTCGAAAAATAAGCCATTCTGTGATGGTGCGCACAATGGACATTTCGAGCATGAAGCCATCGCCTTTGACCTTCCACCAAAAAAGAACTAAAATTTAGATAAAAGCCGCAGAAATGTTTCTGCGGCTTTTCTTTTTAAAAGACTGTTGATTTTAAAATCTGAAAATTAGATTTCCAATAACCCTGGCAGGAGCTTGTGGTGTCAAACGTACGGACCATGCCTTTTCACTCGTGAGGTTGTCAACCTTAAATCCTATACGAAAACGGCGCTGATCATAGAACAAGGTTGCATCGAGCATAGTATATGCAGGTATGATTACTTGATTGGTGGTTGTGTTGGTTTGGAAGGATGAACTTCCATGATTTCCACCAAAACCTGCGCCAAATCCTTTCATTTTCCCTTCCGGCACCTGGTAACTCATCCAAAAGTTAATGGTATTTGCCGGACCCGATAAAGCAGGCCGCAACCCGTTAATCGAAGAGGCTGCATTGGTGTACTTACTATTATTATAGGCATAGCCAGCGATAATATTAAATCCGGCAAAAGGGCTCGCTGTTAGTTCAAACTCTATACCCTGACTTTTTTGTGAAGCATCCTGAAGAGAAAAATCAGTGTGGTCAGGATCAGTCCGAAGGATATCTTTCACTCTGATATCATAATAACTGATCGTCCCAACAAGCTTATGGTCAAATATATCTGCTTTAATACCTGTTTCCAGTTGATTTGCCTGCTCCGGCTTAAAGGAGTTACCGTTAAAATCTGATCCTGGTTTATTGGTGAATCCATTCATATAATTTCCAAACAGGGAAACACGATCCTTCAGCAGCTGGTACACCAAACCCAGTTTTGGGGATAATGCTGTTTGATGGTATGCACCGGTTGCAACACCAGTATTTACTGGAGTAACCCCTAAATTAAAATAGCGATCCAGACGAAGGCTAAGCATAGCAAGTAACCTGTCTGTAACATTAAATACATTGGAGGCATATACCGCATAACTGTTGTCTCCATTGCTTTCCGAACGTGTAACGCCAGAAGCTGCCAAAGCATCAATAGTTGCCCGGTTAATCTGAGTAATAGTTGATTTGGTATAATCGACCGATGGTCCGGTAATGGTCAATCTGTCAAAGCTATTGGCGTTATTATAATAATCCAGGCCGAGAACCAAACGATTGCGGTGAGAACCGATCATAAAATCACCCGTAAAGTTCTGTTGTAAATCCGTGGCAATAAAAGCAGTATATCCTCTCATAATATTGGCAGCTAGTGTAGAATCTGTTTTCTGATTCAGAGCAGATATGTAGCCATTTATAGATGTTCTCGATCTGGATATGATTGTTTGAGAAGTCCATTCTTCAGATATTTTATAATTGAACTGGGTAAAGAGATTGAGCATTTGCGTCTGATAGGTAAGGTCATTGCTACCAAACAGACGGTTATAAGGTACGTTCATGGTTTCAATGGATCTGGTTACCCCTACTTTTGGCGTATAGGGATTAAACCGGACCACCGAAGTTCCTTTGGCCTGTCCGAATTCTACGTCAAACAGCATGGAAAGTTTATCGGTAATCTGATAAGAAAAACTAGGTGCTATACTTATGCTATTGGTAAAACCCAGATCCTGAAAGCTTTTATCAAATGTCGTTGCACCATTTAAGCGGAACAGAACAGTTTTATCTGCATTAACGGGTGTATTCACATCAAATGCCAGTCGGTTATAGTCCCTGCTGCCACTGAATAAAGACAATTCTCCGCCAAAACCGTTATAGGGCTTTTTGGTTACTCTATTATATAACCCTCCGTAACTGGATAAATTTGTTCCAAATAATGTTGCAGAAGGTCCTTTTATAGCTTCTATGCGTTCCAGATTTGCCGGATCTATTGCTGTATAGGCAAATCCGGCCACTCCGTTTCTTACCATAGGTTCTGTATCAAAACCCCTGGAACGAAATGTAACCCTCCCCTGGTTGGCCAGCATCGGAATTCCAGCTCCTGGAACATTTTTAGCAATTTCACCAAGATCTATTGCCATCTGTTCTTGTATAACTTCTTTTGGAATGGTAGTGTATACCTGTGGATTTTCCAGGTTTTTTAGCGGAAGGCGTGCAGCATATACACTCTCCTTCTTGGAGAACTTGTTGGCCGCACTTGTAATGGTTACCTCTTGAAGGGCCTGAACATTCTCTTTTGTAAGATGATAGCTGGCTTCAGTTACCTTATCAGCATTGACAACAACATCCAGATCTTTTTCTTTTGCTCCGAGAATTTGAATTCTAATGGTATACCTTCCCGGAAGCAGGTTGTTAAAGGTATAATTCCCTCCTGCATCTGTTAATGTGGCTCTATGGTTTTCAATAAGCGTTACAGAAACAGAGCTAAATGGACTTCCATCTATCAATGTAATCTTTCCGGAAATACTTCCTGTAGTTTGAGCAGCGCAAATCGAAAATCCTGACACTAAGCATGTCAATAGAATGCAGTATAGATATTTCATCAAATAAATAATGTAATGTGTGAATTAATGGCGGCAAAGATATTATATTATTTATATCAAGTCTAAATAATATAATTATTATTTAGATTAATTCTTAAAAACATCATAAAGTCAGAATAAACGACTAATTCTATAGTATTAATTTTTTTCAATACCTTTGGCCTTATGAACTTCAAATCCATCACAATAGCCGCAAGTCTTACCGTAGCCTCGGGCTTAACTTCGTTATGCTCCTTTGCGCAATCCCCTTCAAAATTTATCCGGGAGGGTTTCTGGAGAGGTACTTTCTTGTTGAACAATAACAAAAAAGTCCCCTTTAATTTCGAAGTCAAAGGAAAAACTGCTGCAGATGCAAAAGTTTATTTGATCAATGGAAAGGAACGTTTCGAAATCAACAGGCTTAAGCAAGTTAAAGACTCTTTGTTTATCTACCTGGACCAGTTTGATAATGAACTTGCATTAAAAATTGGGAACAATAGTCTCGAAGGTGTTCTAAGAAAGCAAAATGGTTCGGGCGCAACTCCTATGAGCGCTGAGTTTGGAAAGAAGTACAGGTTTGATGAGCCTAAAGAAAAGCCGGCAGCTAATCTGACCGGTACTTACGAAGTTGTATTTAAAGATCAATCTGGAAAAGAAACTAAATCTGTTGGTTTATTTTCTCAAAATGGAGCAAAACTCAGTGGAACTTTCTTGAAATCTACAGGAGATTCCAGATTTCTTGACGGTGTTGTTGACGGAAACAAATTCTACTTATCAACTTTTATAGGTTCTGGTGTTGGCTATTACGAAGGAACTATTTTGGCAAATGGTGCGATCAGTGGTTTAGTAGGCGTTAGTGGAAAACAGACATTTAGCGGAACAAGAAATGAGCAGGCAACACTCGCGGATGCCTATTCACTGACCTACTTAAAAGATGGCTATAAGACTTTGGATTTCAGTTTTCCTGACCTTAATGGCAAGAAGGTCTCTTTGAAAGATGAAAAATATAAGGGTAAAGTCGTGATTTTAACCATCACTGGCAGCTGGTGTCCTAATTGTATGGATGAGGCCTCTTTTCTGGCGCCATGGTTCAAAAAGAATAAAAGTCGAGGTATTGAAGCCATTGGACTTCACTATGAAAGAACAACAGAATCGGCCTATGTTAAAAAAGTATTGAGTCGTTTTAAGGATAGATTTGATATTGAGTATGATCAGGTGATTGCCGGGACTGCCGATCCAAAAAGTGTATCGGAGTCTTTACCTGCTTTAAACAGCTTCCTTTCCTTCCCAACAACCATATTTATAGACAAGAAGGGAAATGTTGCCAAGATATATACGGGGTACAATGGACCTGCAACAGGGAAATATTATGCTGAATATGTGAAGGAATTTAATGCGGAAATAGATAAATTACTTGCAGAATAATTTGCAAACAGCTACATAAAAAGCCCGGCATTCTGACCGGGCTTTTTATGTATAAAACAGTGGATACTGTTATTTAGCATTCTTTTTAGCGGTTACTTCCTGGCGAATATCCTGGGCCAGGGCCTTACTTTGCTGAAGGGCATTGCGCAGTCTTGTACCTGCAGCTTTATTTCCCTTTTCGTAAAATGCAACAGCTTCCTTTTCAGCAGAAGTTAGCAGTTCTTTGAGCTCATTAAATTTTTGCATAATCTAGTTTTATAAGTAAACAATCAATTGATTCTTTTTAGGTTAACTCTAATCTAAATATTTTTTATCTGATCTGCGAATTTTATTTAAATTCTTATTGTTACAATGAAATCAGGGTCAGATATATTCCGGGTATCACAAGAAATTATCTGCTTCTCTGTAGGCCTGAATTAAACGCATCTCCCCTTCTTTTCCTTTTAAGGAAATACCATGTTCCATTCCCATGACACCTTTATAACCCTTCTGATATAGATGTTTAAATATATTTTTGTAATTGATTTCGCCAGTACCAGGCTCTTTTCTTCCAGGATTGTCTCCTATTTGTATATAAGCAATCTCCTCCCAGCACCGGTCCAGATTAACAATTAAGTCTCCTTCATTCCGTTGCATATGGTAAATATCAAAAAGAATTTTGCAGGAGGGGCTGCTGACGGCTTTACATACACTATAAGTCTCATGGGTACGCTGCAAAAAAAGTTCGGGTGTGTCGCTCAATGTTTCAAGCACCATAATCAACCCATGAGGTTCAAAGATCTCTGCACCTGCCCTCATGGCATCTACCACGTTAGACATTTGAATTCCGTAGGGTAATTTACGTTCATAAAAACCAGGCACAACAGTAAGCCATTTCGCATTACATCTTTTTGCAGCTTCCACAGCGCGCCGACAGGTTTCTTCAAAATGGTCTTTGAACTCTTTTTTACCCGTGGTTAGCGAAATTTTCCAATTATCACCGCCGTCTACTACAAATACGCCCATTCTCATGCCCAGTTTGGCCAGCAGTTCTCCGATTTGGGATTGTTCTGTTTCTGAACGTCCCAGAAAACCATTGTCTTCTATCGATCTGAATCCCATATCGTACAGATACCTGATCTGATCTAAAAAACTATTTCCGGCATGTTGCGCGAACATGCCTTCATGAGGCGCGTAATCAAGATTAAATGTCTTACCAGTTGCAACAGGATGTCTGGATAAGTTTGGTTCTGCGATCGCATTTACGGCAGAGCCCGTTAAAAGTGTACCTGTCGCAATTGCACTATTTTTTAAAAACTCAATTCTGTTCATCTTAAAACCTATCTGTTGAATTAATTTATGATCAATTTTTTAAAACCTGTTGTCAATGTATCTGCTGTTGCCCCGTCTTTGCGCTGATAGATAATATAGGCTTCCATATTCTTTCTTGCGGCAATAAATGCAAGGGCTTCATTAAGTCCCATCGCCATAATTGCATTATCATAGCCATCTGCCGTAAGTGCATCTTTTGCAAAAATGGTCACACTGATGAGTTCAGTGTTCAATGGATAACCTGTTTTGGGATTGACCAGATGAGAGACCTTTTTATTGCCTGATTTAATAAATTTCCTATAATTACCTGAAGTAGTTACAGCGCCTTCTGCAAAGCTAATTACATGCCTGATTTGAGGTTCAGATATACCGTCCGGCGCTGGACCTTCAATGCCGATTTTCATCGTAGTACCATCTGGTTTCCGTCCTTTCAATCTGATCTCTCCACCTATTTCTACCATATAACAATGTATCCCCTTACGTTCAAGATAATCTGCAACTACATCCACGCTGTATCCCTGAGCTATTCCATTCAAATCCAAATGTACGTTTGGTCTGCTTTTTAAAAGTTTGTTACCTTTAAGTTCCAGGTAATCCATTCCAACATTTTTCAACAATTCCGCAATCTCCGAAGAGTCAGGAAAAACGCTGATGGGTTTTGGTCCAAAACCCCATGCCTGAACCAAGGGAGCTACAGTTACATCAAACTTACCTTGTGTATCTTTATAAATCTCAAAGGATTTCCTGATCACTGCCAAAAAATGAGGATCAAGGGATACTCCATTTTCTGAAGAATTAAACTTGCTGATTAATGAATAGGGTTTGTACAGAGACATGGATGAGTCTATCTTCATTAAAATACTGTCCACTGCCACCTTTGCAATCAGGGCTGAGTCTGCAAAATATTTAACAGAATAATCCGTTCCCTGGGCATACCCATGTATACTATAAAGTTGCTGCTCTTTTCTCCCAAATAGAAAAGAGAGCAGCAAGGGCAAAAATAGTAAAGCTATTTTATGGAGATAACCCATTATATCTTCTTTAAATCACTTTAGTTTTTCCAGGCGTGGCAACCGGATATAACCCGTTCGCATCTGGCATAACTTTCGGATTTGCTGTCCAGCTTAGTTGTTCGGGAAACAGACTGTTCTCCGCTTTTAAAGCTTCGTCCCACTTAATGCTTTGGCCTGAATAGGTAGCGTACCTTCCTATGATTGCGGTGAAACAGCTTTTAGCCGCCCGCTCGGCGTCATTAAACTTATATTCGCCTTTTGAAATTGCAGCAAACAACTCATCATGTTCTGTCTGATATGGATTTTTATTTCCTTTTGTCGGATGGCTGAAGATTTCCTTACCTTTATGGTCCCATAATATACCATGGTTTCCTGCAGATAAGTAAGTGCGGCCTTTAGTACCCTGAAAAGATTCGTCGACCCTGTTTTCAGTACCCTCGAAATGACGGCATTGGCTATAGATCACTGCACCATCTGCATAGGTCAGTTCCACCGCATGGTTATCATATATTTCGCCATAGTCTTTTCCTGTTCTCCATGCCCTGCTTCCGGTTCCCTGAACAAGAACGGGGTAAGAACCTTTTATCCAGTTGGCAATATCAATATTGTGGACGTGTTGCTCTACAATATGATCGCCGCACAACCAGTTAAAATAGTACCAGTTACGCATTTGATACTCCATTTCAGTTTGCTGAGGCTGGCGTTTTTTCACCCAGACTCCCCCACTGTTCCAATATACTTGTCCGCTGTAGATATCACCTATAGCACCATCCTGTATACGTTTCATGGTTTCTCTGTAATTGGCCTGGTATCTGCGTTGCAAGCCTACCACAACATTTAGTTTCTTTTGTTTTGCAATCTCAGCTGCCGCCAGTACCCTTCGTACTCCCGGGGCATCAACAGCTACCGGTTTTTCCATGAACACATGTTTTCCTTGTTTAACCGCTTCTTCAAAATGGCCAGGCCTGAATCCCGGGGGAGTTACCAATAAAACAACATCGGCTAAAGCAATTGCCTTCTGATAGGCATCAAAACCCACAAAACGCCGTTCTGCAGGTACATCTACCTTATCTTTAAATTTTTCAGAAAGAACTTTATAGCTATTGTCTATTCTGTCTTGAAAAGCATCGGCCATAGCCACAAGTTTGAGATTCGCGGTGGTACTTAATGCCTGAAATGCAGCTCCAGTGCCACGATCTCCGCAGCCAATTAAAGCAATTTTAATGGTATCATCTACAGATGAATGTCCACCTGCAAAAGCAAATTGGTTCAATAAGACGCCTCCGGCCAGTAGCGCAGAGGCTTTAATAAATTCACGGCGTTTATCGCCAAGTTCTTCTTTGTTCATCATTGTTTGGTTTTATTTGTGGGTTTAGTGTATTAAATTTAATAGTCTGCAATTACCGGCCGATCGTAATAAGCATCTATTTCTGCTTTTGAGGGAGTAACAGCAGGTCTGACCAATCTCATTCCTATAAATGGTGCTTCCGGAAACCACCAGTTGCTTTTAGGAATCTGAGGATCCAGTTGCTTCCATGCAGGATCTGAAGCTGTTCTTGCAGCAGACCGTAAACGTTCGGCAGTATCGTCGTAAGACCCGCCCCGGATGACATGTGCATATAGTTTAGAGGGAACAGCTACCGGATTTTCTACTGGATTTTCTTTCATATCCTTGTAAAAATCTGGGAGATACTGATCAAAAGTCCACTCTGCTACATTTCCATACAAATCATAAATCCCCCATTTATTTGGTTTCTTCAATCCAACAGGATGAGTTTTCCCGCCACTATTGTCCTTAAACCAGGCGTAATCACCGAGTGCTTTACCATCATCACCAAAAGCGTATTCTGCGGAATTCCCTGCCCGGCAGGCATATTCCCATTCTGCTTCTGTAGGTAAGCGGTAAAAAACACCTGTTCTTGCATATAGCCACTTGCAATACTGTATAGCATTGTATTGTGTCATTGCCAGTGCAGGATGGTTTTCTTTTCCCATACCAAAAGTCATATCCAGATAGGGCTTAGTTGGCCTGGTTACTGCATCCACATCTGGAGGAACCGGGGCCGTACTATGAGAAACTTCATAATCTTTATACAGAAAGGGTTCATATAGATCCCAGGTAAGTTCAAATGCAGACATCCAGAAGGCTTGCAGTTTTACTTTATGCAAGGGTTGTTCATCTGGTTTTCCTTTTTTGCTGCCCATTACAAAGGTACCGGCAGGTACAGGCTGCATATTGAACGATAGCTTTGTACCTTCGATTTTTTGCACATAAGGTGCATTGATATCTTGAGAAAAGGATTGGGAAGTGCTGCTCAGCAACAGCAAGGTGAATAGCGTTTTAATATTAATATTCATTATGTATTGATGGATTACGTGTAAAATTTATACGGAGGAAATGCTTTCTTTAATCAGGCCATACAGATCTGCTGCGCCTCCGTCAAAACGGGTACCATTTACAAAAAAACTTGGTGTCCCGTTTACGCCGCTACGCGCCCCGCTTTCAAAATCATCATCTACTTTCTGGCTCAGTTCCGGCCGTTTGATATCAGATTGAAAGACATCTGTATCCAAACCAATCTGTTCTGCAAAACGGATCAAATTAGGCTGGTTAAGCACATTCTGATTTGCATAGATCAGGTCGTGCATTTCCCAGTATTTGCCCTGCTTAGCAGCTGCTTCAGCAGCCAATGCAGCATCAAAAGCATATTCGTGCACATCTCTTAGCGGAAAATTTCTGAACGTAAATGAAATCGCTTCGCCAAATTGGTCCATAATTTCTTCAACTATAGGTTCTTCGGCTCCACAGTAAGGGCATTGAAAGTCTCCAAACTCTACAATCTCCAATTGCGCTTTTTTTGCACCCCTGGTATGATCGGCACCATTAACTGGCGGCTTTAAGTGTCCTGACATATTTGGTTATTTATTTTACACAAGTTAAATAAATAACCTTCACAGATGCAAATGCTTTCAATAATTCCTTTGAGGAAGGATCAATATTTATAGGTAAGTCTATCCATGATCAATAGTCTTTTAACCTTAACAAAGCTTCAAGATAATAATAATCCGCATAAACAAGGGGAACATCGATCTCTTCGCCATGCGGAAAGCTTCCGGTGCAGTGTTTGATCAAAAAGTTATTATTTGTTCCAGTTTGCGCTAAATAAGATGGGGAACTTAAGGAATGCAGCATCTGAATCGCATTCATTTTATATTCTTTACCTTTTTTGCCGGCATACTTACTCAGTTCGAGCAATGCGGAGCTCACAATTGCAGCAGCTGAGGCATCTCTGGGAACCAATTTATATAAAGAAGGGTCATATTTCCAATCGGGCCGATAGCCTTTTTCATTCACATTGAAATCCCAGTAAGGAATTTTGTCTTCAGGAAGATTTTTGTTTTTCAGGTAGAAATCAGCTAAATGTATGGCGGTATTTAGAAAGCGCAGGTCTTTTGTTTCCCGGTAGACCATTGTAAAGCCGTAAATTGCCCAGGCTTGCCCCCGTGCCCAGGTAGAATTATCGGAGTAGCCCTGGCAGGTCTGTCGGTTCAGTACCTTCCCACTCAGCGTATCATAATTTACTACATGATAAGTACTATAATCTGACCTGATATGATTTTTCATCGTTTGTTCTGCATGTTTAACCGCAATATCCTTGTAGGTTGGGTCTCCGGTAACCTTAGAAGCAAAGAATAAAAGCTCCAGGTTCATCATATTGTCTATGATCACTGGATAATGCCACATGGTCTTTCCATCCCAGGACAATCTCGAATTCCAGGACTCTATACTGCCAACTTTGGGATTGTATCTTTTACAAAGGGATTTTGCAGACTGTATGAGTATGTCTTTGTAATGTTCATTACCAGTTAAGCGATAAGCATTTCCATAGCTGCAGTACATCATAAAACCAAGGTCATGGTTACTGCTATTAAATTTATTCTTTTCCAGGGATTCTGTCCACTTGATGGATTGCTGTTTCCATACCGTGTCTTTGGTATATTCATATAAATACCATAAATCGCCAGGCCAGAATCCTCCTGTCCAATCCCATATGTCCACGAATCTCAAAGACCCGTCTTTAGCGCTGGTACGGGGATATTTATTGAGATCTCTTGAAACTTCCAGCATATGATGATATTGCTGCTGTGCCAGATTAAAACCTGTTTCCAGCAATTTTTGATTCTTTTGCTGTGCCAGGCCAGGTTTGGTCAATAGAAAGCATGCGACAAGCAATATAATTTTAGTTAAACCTGTTAATTTCATCTG
>Ga0157370_10002868_pt1 | contig 20565 bp, 17 predicted proteins | sample C35metaG_FD_113463 | JGI IMG/M metagenome (GOLD analysis project Ga0157370, IMG submission 113463) | Corn rhizosphere microbial communities from Kellogg Biological Station, Michigan, USA - C3-5 metaG | ecosystem: Host-associated > Plants > Roots > Rhizosphere > Soil | place: USA: Michigan...
CAAGGCGTAGTCGAGCACCGGGTCCGCGACATAGGTCGCTCGGACGGCGGCTTGCGCCTGCCGCAGTTCTTCCGGGGAGATGACCGCGACAAGGTCGTCGACCGTCGGGCGCAGCAGCTGCTCGCGAACCACCTGCCGCTCGGTCGCGAGGTCGTTCTCGCCAAGCGTCAGCGCGAGCGCGAAGCGGTCGAGCTGCCCTTCGGGCAGCGGATACGTGCCGTATTGATCGGTCGGGTTCTGCGTGGCGACCACGAAGAACGGTTCAGGCAAGGCATGCCGGACGCCGTCGACCGTGACCGCAGCTTCGTCCATGGCCTCGAGCAGGGCCGACTGGGCCCGAGGAGTGGCGCGGTTCAACTCGTCGACGAGCAGCACGTGAGTGAACACCGGGCCCGGCACGAACACGAACGCGTGCCGGTCGGGCTCCCAGACCGAGGAGCCGGTGATGTCGCCGGGCAACAGGTCGGCGGTCGCCTGGATCCGGCGGAACGATCCGCCGACCGAGCGGGCGAACGCTCGGGCGAGCGTGGTCTTGCCGCTGCCGGGGACGTCCTGAACGAGCACGTGCCCGCCGGCGAGCAGACCACAGGTCACCAGCTCGACCGCGGCCCGGCGGCCGTGCACGACCTGTTCGACATTGGCCAGGATCCGGCGCGCGGTCTGGGTTGCATCGCTCGACTGCCGGTGCTCGGGCGCGGGCTCGCCGGGGTCGTCAGGGCGCGCAGAAGCAAGCAGCGGGCCGGTTGTCATGCGGTCCTCCGTGCTCTCGCGGACAGGCGGTCACCAAAGACATCGGCGCGTGTCGGCGCGGCATGAAGGGGCTGGGTGGCCGATCCCGGCGAGATCGCTAGATCGCTAGATCGCTAGATCGCGAGCCTGGACGGCGTGCGCGCCTCGCCGTCCAGCCTGATCTGCTCAGGCCGGGGAAGATCGCGAACCGCCAGCACGCGGCGCAACCGGGTCGCCGTGAGCAGCCGCATCACCCGCGGAGGCACACCGGTCAGCACGAGGCGCCGTCCGCGCCGTTGTGCTTGGCGGTGGACGCCGACGAGCAGCCCCACGCCCACCATGTTGACGGCATCGACGCCGGAAAGGTCGACGACCAGATCGTCGCCGTTGCCCGACGGCGCAACCGCATGCCGTTCGAGCACGCCCAACAGGTCAGCGCGCAGGTCAGCGGCGGTGGTGACGTCGAGCCGGCCGACCACGTAGGAGTCTGCAGGCGCGAGCGGTCTCGCGACGGGCATGGGAACCTCCCCGGCATTTCTCGTGCAACCGCCCGAACAGACGAGCGCGCAACCCTTCAGACGCCCGACCACTACTCGGGGTTGCCCGGCAAGGGTCACAAACCGGACGCACGATTGCCCACCCGACACGCCGAATTGTCACCGAACGGCGACATTTCACACACCTGGGTTGACATCGGTACGGGGAACCGCCCGAACCGAGCCGCGCATGGCGTCGTCCCCGCGCATCCCTATCCGTGTGTCGTTATCCGCGAGCGGTTCTGAATCGCTTGAGCACTTGTCCTACCGGCGTGGCCTTCAACTGCTCCCGGCGTATCACGCGGCGGACCCCGGCAACCCAGTCGGCATCGATTCCGCGGCGGTCGGCTTCCCGCACGAGGGACTTCCACTCCGCCGCCATCGGGCCATTGGCGAAGTAGACACGCCGAAGATCCGCGAGGTCGAGAGCGTTATCGAAGCAGCCGGACGAACTGTGCCCGACCACCTCGAAGTTGAGCATGGTGCGGACACACTTTTCGCAGCGCCCGCAGTTTCGGTCGTGGTCAGCGCCGCGATAGCACACGCGGAGATACTCCGGCGCCGCCGGCCAGTTACAGAGCTCCGCGACTTTCTCGGTCCGGGAGTAGCCGGCGCCGTCGTTGCGGATCGCCATACTGCCCGTGCTCGCCATCCAGTCCTGCACGGGAGTGGAGCCACACGGCGTGAACATCGATGCGTAGTCCTCGCCCGAGCCGATCAAGCCGGTGTCACGTCGGTCGGCGAACAACAGCAACACCGATGCGACTGCGAGCGCAAAATGATCGCCCCAACGCGTGGACAAACCCCTGATGTTCGTTCGCACGAGGGAGACGACAAGGTTCGTGCCGGCAAGCATCCTGCGGCTGCGGTCGACCGCGCGCTGGAACACCTCAGGCTCCCCCAGCCCCACGTCGAAACCCTGCACCATTACGACTTCGCGCAACGGCAGGGTGTGCCACCCAGAAGGCTGAACGCAGTGCCGATACACCGTGAAGGCGGCGTCGACACCGCCCGAGAATGCGGAGATCGCACCCGCGCCTGTCGGGCGATCGTCGACCGCCTCGTCGACCTCGACGACCACCTTGCGGTACAGGTTCGGGCGCCACTTCGTCCACACGCACTGCAACTCATCGAGATTGCGGAGGAGCACGCGTGAAACGGGACCGTGCACGCGTACGGTTTCCGCACCGCGCGACATGAAGATGAGCAGAGTTGCAACGAGCATTGCGTCGGCTCGGGTCATGTCGCCAAGTGGCTCGCCCAAACGCTGAAAGAACGGCTCGGCGGTGTAACCGCCTACCTCAAGTCTGGCGCGCCAGGAGTCTCCGTCGCTTCGCGGCCAAAGATGCGCAATCACGGACGGCGTTCCTCCTGTGCTAGTCGGTCCTCCGGGCGCCCACTCTTCAAGCCTGCAGTGCCTAGCAAGGATTCAGATGCTGTCGGCAACCGCAAACCATGCAGACGCGTACGGCGTCCGCGCCGAGTCGCCACCGCGTCGGCATATGCCCGGAGCGTGCGAACGCCGACGGCCTCCCATGCAAGCGAGCTGAGGTCGGGCATCGCCTGTGTACGCCCGCCGGCTTCCGACGCAAGGTCTGCCGCCACCCGAAGGGCATCGTCCGGCGTGCCGTCACACAGCCGCACCCAGTCCGCACCGACTATCGATTGCAGATCCCGGCTCGCTGCACCGTCCGTCAGGACGACGGGGCGACCGAACGACAGCGCCAAGAGTGCAACGCCTGAATTGAGCGCGCTTCCGGGTAGGTATGAAGCAACGACAACGTCGGCAACCGCAAACAACCCCGCGACTTCGTCGTCGGCCACGTAACGGAGCAGCAAGTGGACTTGGGAATCGCCCTGAGCCGCCAGCCGGATCTCGTCTGCGAGCTTGGTGCCGATCGGCTTACCGGCGATCACCAGCTGCGGCCGCAGGGACATTTCCGGCGGCGACATTTCTCTTAGTGCGCGCACCAAGCCTGGCAGGTTCTTGTAAGGACGGACCTGGCCGAACGCGAGAAACACCGGGCTGGCGTCTATGCCGAGTTCATTCCGGACAGCGCGGACGTCAGGAGTGCCCGTGTAGCGGTATCTATAATCTCCATGAGGTATTACGACCGTACGCGTTCGAGCAATTCTTGGATAGCGCGCCCTCAATAGTTCAGTGGCGCCCGAGCTCATAGAAATGAGCAGGTCGGTCTGCCCGAGGAAGAGCCAAAAGAAGATCCGCCAAAGGCGTCGACGACGAAGCTCGTGCGGCTCGAGATTGTGGCCGGTCCAGACCACGGCAGCGCCGCGAGCCCGCGCCAAGCCGAGCAACGTCACCACCTTGATCACGTCGAACACGGCCACCGGCAGCTGCGGCCATCGAACCAGGTACTCCGGCCAATGAACATGAATGACGTCGGCCCGACGCAGCAGTGCCCTGCTCGAGAAGGCGTTGACTTCTGGTGGATCGTGAACCATAGCGTCGTACAGCATCACCAGGTACGGGTTCTCAAGCGCCACCGGCGCTGGGCTTACCAGAACACGCACCGCGACCGCTTCTCCACTCGTGCGCCAGCGACTTGCTCCGACGTGACGCTGACTCTCGCAAGAGAAGCTTCGGCCGTTTCCGCGGTTGACGAAGCTCGGCGCCGTCGTGGAGTTCTTCTACTTTAGCGATCGATAGCGGCCCGTGCCCGTGCTTTCAAAATGGAGTGCGGGTTTTCCGCCTCCACTACGACTCGACCATGGCGTAGGCCATTCGGGTGACGATCGAACCGGATCGGAGTGCGATAAAGCATGCCCAAAGCACTCGATTGCTTCACCGTGGCGAACTTGATTCGACCATTGACTGTGTTGGTTCGGCTACGGCGATGTACCGTGAGCGAGGCGGATGTCGATCAGCAGGCTTGACCGGCGCCGCGTGGGGTGGAAGTGGGGCGGGGATGCGAGTTTTCGGCCAAGTTGGTCTTTTTATGCACGGCAGGCGGCGCTGGTGGGAGCGCCGCCGCGCCGCTGAAGCGCTCGACGCATGACCGACATCGCGCTAATCGGGGTCGGCCCGTGGGGCCTGTCGGTCTTCGAACGGCTCATCGTCACAGCTGGCGGCTCGGAGATCGTCCGGTTGCACGTTGTCGATCCCGGCGTGCCCGGCGTGGGTGCCTTTACGACGGACCAGCCCGACTACCTGATTTTGAACACTCCGTGTGGCTGGCACTCAATGTCACCGTTCGCCGGCCAACGCGATGGCGCGTCGTTGAGACGGACCTTCTTCGATTGGGTCCAGGACAACGGCTACCGCTGGGTGGACGGCACATGTCGGATAAGTAGTGCGGGCAAGCCGATTACCCCGGACGACTTTCTTCCGCGCAGACTGATGGGCGAGTACCTTGCCTGGTCGTACCGCGTATTGGCCGCGGAGGCGCCGGCCAACGTCGAGATCATCGAACATCGCTCGTCCGCAGTCGCCATCGCGGCCACGCCGACCGGCCGCGAGGCCGTCACGCTCGCGGACGGAGTGACTTTCACGGTCGACAACGTTGTACTGACCACCGGACACACCGTGGAAGCACCCTCGGAGTCGCACGTTGGCATTCCGTCGCTCGCGCCCTATCCGGTAGGTCAGTTCGCTGACGTCGATCGCATCGGAAGACGCTCAAAGGTTGCGATCCGCGGTATGGGGCTGGTCGCGCTTGACGTCCTCATGGCGCTGACCATGGGAAGAGGTGGCTCCTTCGTCGAGGACGGCAATCGGCTGCGCTACCTCCCCAGTGGTGACGAGCCGGACATCGCGATGTTTTCACGCAGCGGTTTCCCTTATTGCGCAAAGTCGTCGAGTGGTACATCTCAACCGTCTGCAACGGAGTACGAGCCAGCCATCTGTACGGAGGCCGCCATCGCGGCGGCCTGTGCGACGGACGCTACGGACGACGCGCGTGGCACATCACGACGGCCGGTCGACTTCCGCAGGGTCGTACTGCCGCTGATCTTCGCTGAGATGCAGGTGCGGTTCTACTCTGAATCCGCCCGGCAGCGCAGTGGGGCCGCCGTGGCTGCGGCGGCGATAGACGATCTCAGACATGCATGGATGACCGGCACCTTCGCGAGCACAATGATGCGCTATGCGGGCGAGTATGGCGCTTTCGACCCCGCTGCCCACGTATTCGTTGGAGCCGACGACCGGCACGAGAACACTGACGACTACCAGGAGCGGGTGTGCAGGGTCGTTACGACAGACCTCGCCGAGGCACTTCGTGGCCCAGAGAGCGCCACGAAGGCGGCGTACGCAATCCCGCGAGTATTGCGCGACACCCTGCGTTCGGTTGTTGAGTTCGGCGGACTAACAGCTGAATCGCATGCCGATTTTCAGGATGGAATACGAACTCGTCTCTCTCGCCTCATCGCAGGGCCGCCGATACTGCGCGCGCGACAGCTGCTTGCACTAATCGACGCAAACGTAGTGCGGCTCCCCTTCGGCCCAGCTCCAGTCGTCGAGATGACCAGTCGCGGGATCCGGATCCGGTCGCGGCATCTCGTAAACGAGCATCGCGAGCACGTCGAATACCTGATCCATGGCACGCTCGACGAGCCAAGCCTTCGTGATACGCGCTCGCCGTTGCTTGAGAGCTTGCGCGATGCCGGCAGGCTACGCGAGCTACGCCTTGACGGCAAACCAGCAGGCAGTGTCGACCTCACGAGAGACTTCCACCCGGTAAACGCGCTCGGACATACCGAGCACCGATTGTGGGTGTTCGGTCCTCTCACCGAGGGCGTGCGCTACTACACCGGCTATTTGCCGTCGCCCAAAGATCAGCGTGCGTCACGCGACGCCGCCTGGTGCGTCGAACAGATGCTCGGTCACGCGGGTCACCGGCAAAACGGTATTCCTTTAACTCGGGAAGCGGCACGGACGTCGACCGCGCGACGGGTGGAGCAGAACCCGCGCAGCGCGGAAGTGCCTCAGTACCAGCAAGCATGAGGGGAGTGTCGTGATGACGGTTTGCATCGGCCCGTCGCACAGGCATGCGAGTGGGCCCTCGACCACCGCAAGCGAGACCGGCATGCCGAGGGCCCTGCGCCTGGCGTTCGTCAACAACATGCCCGACGCTGCGTTCGAAGAGACGGAGCAGCAGTTCAGGCACCTCCTACAAGGGGGATTGAACGAACCGAACGTGCACCTGCGCTGCTATGCCCTGCCGAGCATCGAGCGTGGTGCCTTGGTCCGTGCCAAGTTAGCTCGCGACTATCTGCACATCGCCGACCTATATGCCGAGCCACCCGACGCGCTGATCGTGACAGGAACAGAACCGCGCAGCCCAGACCTCAGGAACGAGGCGTATTGGTCCGAACTCGTTCACTTGTTCACCTGGGCAGTCGACAATGTCTCGTCCTTGTTATTGTCGTGTCTGGCATCGCATGCAGCGCTTCTCGCCTTCGACGGCATCGAGCGCGTCCCGCGCGAGAGTAAGTGCAGCGGTGTCTTTCCCCAGAGCGTGCACACGTCGCATCCGCTTGTCCGCAGCGTTGCGCCGGTCCAATTTCCACACTCGCGCATGAATGGCGTGCCATCGGAAGCATTGCAAGCACGCGGCTACACAGTGGTGGTCCAGTCATCTCAAGCCGAGTGGACAGTCGCCACGGTCGAGCGGAACCGATGCGTGCTCGTTTTGTTCCAAGGCCATCCCGAGTACTCCGCCTCAACCCTACTGCGTGAGTATCGGCGGGACGTTCGCCGCTACCTCAACGGCGAGCGGCCCAGTTACCCTGAGATCCCAAGTGGCTACCTGGACGCGGTCGGCGATCGACTGCTGCGAAGGTTCGAAGCTAAGGCATCGCCACAACGTGACCCTGCGCTGATGACGAGCTTCCCGTTCGATGCGGCCGAACGCCACATCGCGGCTGACTGGCAGCGGGCCTCAAAATCTCTCGTGTCGAACTGGCTGCAGCAGGTGGAGCAACGTCGGGCCGCGGTCGGAGTCGGAAGCTAGGGATGGATGTGACGCATGCGTGACGAGACGATTGCCATTCACGGCAGCTTCGAAGATGGCGCGACAAGGTCGGTCGCGGTTCCCATCTACCAGACCGTCGCTCACGATTTCATCAATGCTGACCATGCTGCAGCTGTATTCGACCTCGAGGTGCCCGGATTCCACTACAACCGGATCCTCAATCCGACGAACGCGGTACTCGAAAAGCGGCTGGCAGCACTGGAGGGCGGATCCGCGGCCCTAAGCGTCAGTTCGGGCTCCGCCGCGGTTGCCTACGCCGTGCGCAACGTCACGACGATGGGCAGCAACGTCGTCTGCGCGCCCCAACTGTACGCCGCAACGTACATGCTCTTCGCACATGTGCTGCCGGAGGAAGGCGTGGAGGTTCGCTTCGCCGCGGACGATCGACCCGGCTCCCTGGGTCGGCTCATCGACGAGAACACAAAGGCAGTCTTTTGCGAGAGCATCGGGAATCCGGCCGGCAATGTCATCGATATCGCTGCTGTGGCCGACGTAGCGCACCGACATGGAGTGCCGCTCATCGTCGACAACACGATCGCCACACCGGTTCTCCTCAAGCCGATCGAGCACGGTGCCGACGTGGTCATCCATTCGCTGACCAAGTTCATCGGTGGCCACGGCACCACACTCGGCGGTGCAATCATCGACGGCGGCCGGTTTCCGTGGGCCGACTACCCCGACAAGTTTCCGATGTTCAGTCGCCCGGATCCCGCTTATCACGGTGTCGTATACAACGATGATTTTCCGGACAGCGCATACGTCGTTCGATGCCGCGCGGTCGGGTTGCGGAACAAGGGCTCGGTGCTCTCGCCCTTCAACGCTTTCTTGTTGCTGCAGGGCCTTGAGACCCTGGCGCTACGGCTCGAGAGGCACATCGAGAATGGGCGCCGGGTAGCTTCCTACCTGCGCAACGATCCGCGTGTGGCCTGGGTGAACTACCCCGGCTTCCGCGACCATGCCGATCATGAACTCGTGAAGCGCTATCTCGACGGCCGGTACCCCTCCGTCTTCACCTTCGGCCTTGCTGGGGGTTACGAGGCGGGGATGAAGTTCTTCGATGCGGTTAAGCTCTTCAAGCGCCTCGTCAACCTGGGCGACGCAAAATCCCTCGTGGCCCACCCGGCGTCGACGACGCACCGGCAACTCTCGGCTGAAGCGTTGGCCACAGTCGGCGTCACCCCGGACATGGTGCGACTCTCGGTCGGGCTCGAGCACATCGACGACATTCTCGAAGATATCGACCAGGCCCTGGCCGCGACCGGGTCGTAGCTCAGACCTTTCGCAGGGCCTCCGTGCAGGCGGTTGCCAGCTCCATGGTCGCTTTGCGCATCGAAGCGACGTCCGGGCCCGTCGCGAGGATTGATCGTGACGCCGTCGGCAATACCCGATCCCGATACTTCGCGAACCGCTTGGCGACGTCGTCGACCGTCGCGCCTTGGGCGCCCAAGCCAGGTGCGAGGATAGGCCCGCCGAACTGCTTCAAGTCGTATGCCGACGTGTCGCAAGTCGCTCCGAAGACGATTCCCGCCAACCCAAGTTCGGCGCTCGGGTAGCTCGCATTTACCTCGCCAACCTGCGCAACGACGTCCCGCGCGACATCCAGGCCATCGTCTTCGATTCGTGCAGTCTGGAGTCGACTGCCCTCGGGATTGGAACTGCGCGCAACCACGAACACTCCACGGCCGCTCGCATACGCCGACTCGAACAACGGCGCCAGCGCCGCGACACCCAAGTACGGAGTCGCCGTTATGGCGTCGGTCGCGATCGGGCTGCTGGGAGCGAGGTACGCCTGGGCGTAGGCGTCACAAGTCGAGCCGATGTCGCCTCGCTTCACATCGAGCAGCACGATGAGCCCACGCTGCTGCGCATCTCGGCAAAGCTCTTCTAGGGCGGCGACGCCCGCACTGCCAAAGCGTTCGAAGAATGCCGACTGTGGTTTGACCACTGGGACCAAGCCCTCGACAGCGTCGAGTACGGCGATGCCGAACGCCGCCAAGCCAGGGGCGTCATCGGACAAACCCCAGCGTTGCAGCAGTTGCGGGCTGGGATCGATTCCGACGCACAGTGGCGCGGTGGCTCGCATCGCTGACGACAGACGATCACCGAAGCCCACGGGCTCGGGGGTCGAGTTTGAACGCACGGACACTCCATCGGTAAGCAACGCGCCATCGGGACACCGCGCTGCGCGAAAGATTCGGTGCAAAGTATCGGGGATAGCAGCAGCGAGGGCGTGCGTCAGGGCTCGCGGCCGCCTTCGACGACGCGGAGGTAGGCCGACCGCGCCGCGTCGCCGCCGGCGTCGACGTAAAGCGGGTTCTCCGCAGGGTTGAACGCCGGCCCCGCTCGGCCCTTGAGCGAAGCGAGGAGCGCCGCGACGCTCGCCACGGTGTTCTTGCGGGTGTTCTTGAACGCGATCTGCCCTGAAAGCCGATCGGTCGGGAGCGTCGGACCCGGGCAACGAGCGTCCATCACCGCTGCGAACAAGCCCCACGGCGTGTGCCTAGCCGGGCCGAACGCTTCTGCCGGCGGCTGCTTCTCAAAGCCCAGCACCTGCTCGGTGCGCGCGAGGACCACTGCGAGCGGCAGCGTCACGCCGTACGCACGCGCCTGCCGAAGCGTCGCGGCCCAATCGAGGTCTTGATCGGCGGTCGCCCGTTCGACGTCTTTCAGCCACATCAGCCGGTGGCCGCCGGAGTGGGCGGTGTGATAGCCGAGATGGAGCAGCGTGTCGATGGGGCCGAGCGCGGGCACGACCGTGTCACCGATCTTCATCTGGACCGCGCGATCGAGCATCTCGTCCGTGCGGAAGGTGAATTGTTGCCGCAGTTGCGCGCTGTTGACCAGGTGCCAGTGCAGATCGAGTGCGGTGCCGTTGGGCAGCTGCAGCGAGATTTCGGCCCGCACCTGACGTGCGATCAACTCCCAGTTGCGGTCGACCATTTCGGCACCCGCCGACAGCAACGCCTCGACCACACGGCCGAAGCTGCGGCGGTCGACGAGGATGTCGAGGTCGATGTACTGACGCAGGTCGGGCCTGGCCCAGAGGCGCTCCGCCAGCACCGGCCCTTTCATCGCGGCCCACGCAAGGTTCGCGTCGTTCAGGGTCGTGGCGAGAAACGCAAGGTCGGCTTGCACCTTGAGCTGACGCACGATCTGCTGCTGGTAGCGCTCGTGCATCGGAGCGAGGATTTCCGGCGGCACCCCGTCGGCGTCCTTCAGGTGCAAATAGACCGCTGGTGCGACTTTGTGGGTGAACACGGCGTCGCCCAAAGTGTCGGCATCGACACCGCGGTAGGCCGAGAAGGGCACTGTGCCACGAACCGCGTCATCGACAGCGTCGAGCAGGAGTCTCGCTAACGGTTCGGCCGCCCGGCGCTCCTGACGCTTTCCGCCCGTCTGCCAACTCGCTGCCATAGTTCCCCACTCCCGCGTCGCCCGAATCGCCTTCGCCAGGCTAGTGGCGTCGGCGTGGCTTTGGACGCGCTTTACCAGCACCATCACATCGAGACCCGGTGACGGCCGATCGGCGCCGCCGGATCGCAGTCAGCGGTTGTACTTGTAGAAGCCCTCGCCACTCTTTCGGCCTAACCGCCCGGCGGCGACCATGCGCGAGAGCAACTCGGGCGGCGCGAACTTCTCGTCGCGGGTCGCCGCGTAGATGTTTTCGGCCGCGTGCAAGATGACGTCGAGACCGGTCAGATCAAGCGTCGCGAGCGGACCCATGGTGTGGCCGAAGCCAAGCTGACAGGCGACGTCGACGTCGGCCGCCGTCGCGACGCCGGCGTCGACGATCGCAACGGCTTCGTTGAGCAGCGCGACGAGCAGCCGCGACGTCACGAACCCTGCGACGTCACGTTCGACGACGACGCAGGTCTTGCCTAGCGACTCGGCGAACTCACGAGCCCGCCGCAAAGTGTCGTCGGATGTGCGCAAGCCGCGCACCAGTTCGCACAGCTTCATCATCGGCACCGGTGAAAAGAAGTGCGTACCGACGACGCGCTCGGGAGCCGACACCACGGAGGCGATTTGCGTGATGGGGATGGCGGTGGTGTTGGTCGCGAGCACGGTGTTGTCGTCGACGATCGCGTCGAGCTCGCGAAACACCTGCTGCTTCACTTCGAGCTGCTCGAACACGGCCTCGACCACGAACTCGGCCCCGGCGGCGTCGGCAAGCTCGGTGGTGGTCGAGATACGGGCGCGAGCCGCTTCGGCGTCGTCCGCACTGATGACGTTCTTCGCGATGAAGCGGTTCTGCGATGCGGCGATGCCCGAAAGGGCGCGATCGAGAGCCTCGGACGTCGTGTCGCGCAGCACGACCTCATAGCCCGCGTGGGCCGCGACCTGCGCGATGCCTGAGCCCATGAGGCCAGCACCGATCACTGCGATGCGCCCGGCCATGTCAGGCACCGAACGCTTCGGTGTCGGGATCGGGTTCGCGGACGACGTCGGCACCGAGCGCCCTCAGCTGCCCGACGAAGCCGGCGTAACCGCGGTCGATGTGGTGCACCTGGCTGACCGTCGTGGTGCCCTCAGCGACCAAGCCGGCCAGCACCAGGCCGGCGCCCGCCCGGATGTCGGTGGCCTCCACGGGAGCGCCGGACAGCCGCTCGCGCCCGCGCACGATCGCGTGGTGCCCATCGGTTCGCACGTCGGCGCCGAGGCGGACGAGTTCTTGAATGAACCTGAAGCGGCCCTCGAAGACGTTCTCGGTGACCATCGCCGCGCCGTCCGCGATCGAGTTCAGCGCGACGATGAAGGGCAGGAAGTCGGTCGGGAAGCCCGGGTAGGGCAGCGTCACGATGTCGACAGCTTGCGGGCGGTCGTCCATCGAGATGTGGAAACCCAGGTCGAGCGCGCTCACCACGGCACCGCAGCCGACCAGCCGGTCGAGCACGATTTCCAGGTGCTCGGGGCGGGCACCGTGGATCTCCAGGTCACCGCGGGTCATCACAGCGGCCATTGCGAAGGTGCCCGCGACGATTCGATCGGGCACGGTCGCGTGGCTGGTCGGCGAGAGCCCGCCGACGCCCTGGATCTCGATGGTGGAGCTGCCGGCACCGTCGACCTTGGCGCCCATTTCCTGGAGCATGCGGGCGAGATCGACGATCTCGGGCTCCCGCGCTGCGTTGTCGATGACCGTCGTGCCGCGCGCGAGCACGCCGGCCATGAGGAGGTTCTCGGTCGCGCCAACGCTCGGGAAGTCGAGCCACACCGTGGCGCCGGTGAGCCCCTGCGGCGCCTTGGCGATCAGAAAACCGTGCTCGCTCTCGAGCTCCGCCCCCAGCTTCTGCAATCCCGCCACGTGCAGATCGAGCCCTCTCGACCCGATGTTGTCGCCGCCCGGCAGCGCGACCCGCGCCTCGCCGCAGCGCGCGAGCAGCGGCCCGAGCACGCAGATCGAGGCCCGCAACCGGCGGACGAGGTCGTAGTCGGCTTCATCACCAATCGTGTTCGGGACGTCGATCACGAGGCGGCCCGGAGTGCTCTCGACGTCGCAGCCCAGGCGGCGGACCAGTTCAGCCATGATGTCGACGTCGAGGATCGCGGGAACCTCGGTGATCGTGGTGCGGCCGGGCGCGAGCAGCGCCGCCGCCATCAGCTTGAGCACGCTGTTCTTGGCACCCGTGATCTTGACCTCGCCGGCCAGCCGGGTACCGCCGACCACTCGAATCCGTTCCACGGGGGCAGCCTAACCACGTGCCGCCCCATACGCTTGAGCCCATGCCAGTGCATCTCACGCGCATCTACACCAAGACCGGCGACACCGGCACGACCGCTTTGGTCGACGGCTCGCGTACCGCGAAGGACGACGCGCGGCTGCGCGCCTTCGGCGACTGCGACGAAGCGAACTCCGCTATCGGTGTCGCGATCGCGCTCGGGGGTCTGCCGTCCGACGTCCGCGAACTTCTCACACGCGTGCAGAACGACCTCTTCGATGTGGGCGCCGACTTGGCGACCCCGGTCGTCGAAAGCCCGCGCTACGAGCCGCTGCGCATTCTCGATGCGGACGTCGAGCGGCTCGAGGCGGCCATCGATCACTACAACGACCAACTGCCCAAGCTCGACAGCTTCGTGCTGCCCGGCGGCAGTGCGGGGGCAGCTTTGCTGCACGTCGCACGCACGATCGTGCGGAGAGCTGAACGCCATACGTGGCAGGCAATTTCTCAGTTCGGCGACTCGATGAGCACGATGCCCGCGCGCTATCTGAACCGCCTGAGCGATCTGCTCTTCGTGCTCGCGCGCTATGCCAACACCGCGGACGCCGGCGGCACGGGCGACGTGCTCTGGAAGCCAGCCGGCAACCGCTAGCCGGGGCCGGCGGCCGGCGTCCGCTGCCCCTTCTGCCCCTTCTGCTTCGCCCGGTGGTCACAGATGGTGACGACACGCCGAGAGCGGGCGTGCATCTCTGACCACTCGGCGAGGCGGCGCACCTTTGTCTAGCGCGCGGGGGCTTCCCAGCAATTGCGCACCACAGTCCCAGCCAATTCAGCCATCCGATCCCCCAGTGGGCAAAAGTGGTGAGGACACGCCGAGGGAACGCGTACATATCCGCCCAGTCGCGGCGGAGTTGGGCGGGTTCCCGCGGCTCCGGGTTAGGCAGCTCAGTGGCGGGACTCCGCCGGAATTGCCCAACCTTCGCGCCGGTCAGCCTCGTGACACGACTAACCATGGGCGGCGCATTACGAAATCTTGACTCGCGGCACCTTCCAGCGACGGCCATCAAGGTCCTAGGTTTCGGGTCTGGGAGCGCTCTCACGGCTTGCGCTCGACGTGACCCACCCCGACTCCCAGCCCAGGAGGCCTACTCCATGAAGTGGATTCACCAGCGACGTGCCACCCGGCACCCGCGTTGGAAAATCGCTGCGATGACGGCATTCGTTACCGCCGTGCCCACGTCGGCTCTCGTTTTCACGACCGGCGGCCAGGCCCTGGCCAGCGTGCCCCCAGCCCCGAGCGGCTGGACGACAGTGTTCAGCGACGACTTCAACGGCGCTGCGGGCACCGGCCTGAACACCTCGAACTGGCTTTACGACACTGGCACTGGCTATCCGGGGGGTGCCGCGAACTGGGGCACCGGCGAAGTCGAGACGATGACCAGCAGCACGGCGAACGTCTATCAGGACGGCGCTGGAAACCTTGCCATCAAACCGATTCGCGACGCCAACGGTAACTGGACTTCCGGTCGCGTCGAGACCCAGCGCACCGATCTCGGCGCGCCTGCGGGTGGTGTCGAGCGGATCGAAGCAAGGATCCAGCAGCCGAACGTGACCACGACCAACGGCGCCGGCTACTGGCCCGCGTTCTGGGCGCTCGGTGCTGCGGCTCGCCCGGCAGCAGCCACGAACTGGCCGAGCATCGGCGAGCTCGATGTGATGGAAGACATCAACGGCCGCAGCTCGGAATTCGCCACCCTGCACTGCGGCACCGACCCGGGCGGCCCCTGCAACGAGACCACCGGCATCGGCAGCGGCGAGCGCGCGTGCTCCGGTTGCCAGACCGGCTTCCACACGTACGCCGTGGAGATCGACCGCAGCGTGAGCCCAGAACAACTCCGCTACTACCTCGACGGCAATAACTTCTTCACGATCAACGCCAACCAGGTTGATGCAACCACCTGGTCGAACGCCGTCGACCATGGCTTCTTCGTCATCCTGAACGTCGCCATGGGCGGTGGCTTCCCGGCCGCCTTCGGCGGCGGCCCGAACGGATCGACCGTCTCAGGCCAGCCGATGTTGGTCGACTACGTCGCCGTCTACCAGAAGGGTTCCAGCGGAGGTGGCGGCGGCGGTGGCACCATCACCGGCAGCACGATCACCGGCCCTGGCGGTAAGTGCATCGACGTGTCAGGTGACGACACAGGTGGCGACGGCGCCGCCGTCCAGCTCTGGGACTGCCAGCCGACCGCTGTCGACCAGCACTGGACCTACACCGGCAACACGCTGCAGACGCTCGGCCGCTGCATGGACGTCACCAACGGCGGCACGGCAAACGGAACCAAGGTCCAGCTCTGGGACTGCAACGGCACCGGAGCCCAGCAATGGGTCGCGCAAAGCAACGGGTCGCTGCTCAATCCGCAGTCGGGTCGCTGCCTTGACGACCCGAGCGGCTCCACAGCCAACGGGGCACGGCTCCAGCTTTGGGACTGCAACGGCACGACCGCCCAGCATTGGACGTCGTCGTTGTTCGGCAGCACCGGCGGCGGTGGCGGTGGCGTGAGCGCCACGTCGACGATCCAGGCCGAGGCATACTCCGCGCAGTCAGGAACGCAGACCGAGACGACGACCGACACCGGCGGCGGCCAGGACGTCGGCTACATCAGCAACGGTGACTGGCTGCAGTACAACAACGTCAACTTCGGGTCATCTGCGTTGACACAGTTCAAGGCCCGGGTCGCCTCCGGTGCAGCCTCTGGCGTGAGTGGCCTGATCGAGGTCCATCTCGACAGCCTGTCGAACCCGGCGATCGGCAGCTTCGCGCTCGGCAACACGGGCGGCTGGCAGAGCTGGGAAACGATCCCGGCAAACATCAGTGGCACTACCGGCACACACACGGTCTACCTGAAGTTCACCACCGGCTCCGGGCAAGACTTCGTGAACGTCAACTGGTTCACCTTCTCTTCATGAGGTCCGGCCGGCTGATGGGCCGCGCGTCACCGCGGCCCATCAGCCGGCGAACAATCAGCCGGCTAACAGCACGCCTAGATAGAGCGCTCCGAGCGCGGTAAGCCCCGTGAGAGCGCCAAAGATTGCCAGTCCCGCAGTCGTTTTCGCCCGCGTGTGCAAATAGGCCGTGACGCCGGACGCCGCAACCACCGCGACCTTCGCGGTCAGCACGCCGCGATACGTGCCGGTCATGTCGGAGTCGACCGCGGTGATGTTCCAGATTCCTGTTGCAACCAGGACGGCGAACGCCGGCCACGCGACGCGGTTGAACGCGCGAGCCGCCACCTTCGGCAACGTGGCATCTCGAGCTCGCAACACAGGCACCAGCGCGGCGAGCACCAATTGACCGCCGACCCAGATGGTCGCCGCTCCCACATGCAAGAACAGCCGGATGCTGTCAACAGCACTAGCCAACATGCCGGCTAGTTTGCCCGGGCGCCTACCACCCTTCCCGACCGGCTCATGACCAGCGAGCCCGCGAGGGCGCAACCGGCGACGATGGCGAGTGCGATGAGTCCGCCGGCGTACGAACCGGTGCGACCGTAGAGAGAACCCATGAACAGCGGTGGAATGAAGCCGCCCAGCCCGCCGGCGGCACCGACCACGCCGGTCACCGCGCCGACCCGGTTGGCCGGCGCGCGTTGCGCGACAAGCGCAAACACCGCACCGGACGCCGTGCCCAGGGCGGCCGCCATTGCAAGGAACGCAATGGTCCCGACGGGCGCAAGGCCCGGGGTCGCCGACTGCACGAACGCGCCAGCTACAACCACCGAGAAGGCGACCGCCAGCACACGAGTAGGCGGCAGCCGGTCGGACAGCCAGCCGCCCATCGGGCGTAGCGCGACGGCGAGCAAGACGAAGCCGGCCATCTTCATCGAGGCGTCGTCCTGGCTAAGGGCGTACGCGTTCTTCAGGTAGGTCGGAAGGTACACGCTGAACGCCACGTAACCGCCGAAGCCGACCGCGTACAGTGCCGCGGCTTGCCAGGTCACCGCCAGCTTGCTCGTGGCGATGAGGCGGGTAAGGGTCGGGTCGGTCGGCAACGTCCGCCCCGGAGGGTCTCGCAGGACGACGGCCGCGACCGCGGCGTAGACCGCGAGCGCCACCGCGACGATAAGGAACGGCGTCGAGATGCCGTGGTGGACCAGCTTCACCGTGGTCAGCGCGCTGATCGCGGTGCCGCCCATGCCCATGCCGAAGATGCCGATCGCAGCCCCGCGGCGGGCAGGAGGGAACCAGCCGTTCACGAACGGCACGCCCACCGCGAACGACGTGCCGCCGATGCCGAGGAAGAATCCGCCGATCAGCAAGGCAGTGAAGGAACTGTGCCCTGCATAGCCGATGAAGAGCACCGGCACGATCGTGAGTGCAGAGATCAGCGGGAACATGACCCGCCCACCGAACCGGTCTGTCAGGGCACCGACCGGAATCCGGCCCAGCGAACCAACGACGACCGGCACCGCCACGAGCAACGCCTGATCGAACGAGCTCAGCTGCAAGGACTGCTTGAAGTGCGTGCCGAGCGGAGACAGTAACGCCCAAGCCCAGAAGTTCAGCGCGAAACCGATGGTCGCCATCGCGAGCATCACGCCACGCCGCTCTCCGACGGCAGCGGTGGCCGGGGCCACCTTGGCGGCAGTTGTCGTTGTCACGGCCTGTCTCCCAGGATTGGACACCCTCGGCACGGCATGCCCGCCGCGACCGCCTTCCACGGTGCCAGCCGGCGCGCCCGTGTGCCCGGGCCGTTGGTCCCGAGGGCCCGAGCCTTGGTCCCTACCTCACGCCGGATCGAGCGACGGCTCCTTGCTGCGCGGGGCCGGCAGGGTCACGCTCGGGAGCGGCTCGCGCCAGCGCGCATCACGGCTCAGCTCACGGAAAAAGTCGCTCTTGGCCTGGCGCAGCGACCGGTACTGATCCTTCCCGTCGAAGATCATGCCGATCTCGGCGTGGCTTCGCACCAGGTGCCAACCCCGCACCGCGCGGGCGTAGTACGACAGCCAGAGGTCTTCGACGAACCAGTACTGCTCGGGACAGCCGAATAACGCTGCGTCGGTGAAGATGCTTGCATCGGCGACCATGCCGCCGGTGCCGAGATATCTCGCCGGCTCTCCTGGGCGAACCTGACGGCGTCGCCAATACTCGCGGTGGTTGTCGAAGCTGAATGCCCACACCGCTTGCAGCGTCTGCGGCCGCGCGTCGCGAACGAGCTCAGCCAGCGCGAACCCGTCAACGAGCTGGTCGTCATCGAGGAACACCACGAGCGGATGCCGGTCAGCGAGCTCACGCGCCCAGTAGAACCGGCCGAATCCACCGATGTTGAGGGCGCTCGTGGCGACCATCACCGGTGCGCTGGACGCCGACCGCACATCGTCCAGCACGCGGTCGACCGCGTCGGCGCGGTTGTTCCACAGGTAGATCTGCGGGCGGACGCCGACCGAGTGCTGCACGCTGCGCAGCAACCGCGGCAACCGGTCGAGCCGGTCCCAAAGGCACACCACCACGGGGACGGTGGGCGCGCTCGCGTCGCCGTCGTCCGCCTCGATCAACTCAGTGCTGGAGACGAGCACTGCTTCGGCGATGGCGCGCGCCGCGACCTCGTTCGCCAAGGTTCGATCGATAGGCGGACGGCGCAAATCGCGCGCAGTTCGCCGGGCACGCGACTTCATCGCGCTGAGGTGACGCCTCACGACCGCCGTCTCGTTTCATCCCCCCGGCGCCGGCCGCCGGTGTCTGCCACAAAGTATCGCTGCCCGACAGGCTGACTTGGCGATCTCCCCGGCTGGAACACCCGGACGGCGTAACCCGCGCTCGGTGTGTCAGCCCCGGCGAAGGCCGCGGTTCTGATGCGCCCCGGGCGGTGCCGACTCAAGCCAGGACAGGAAGCCCGTCATGGCCGCCTCCCCCATCGCGAGTTCGACGTCGAGTTCGCGGCCGTCTCGAGTCAGGGCGCGGCACTGCGCCACCACCACGGCGTGCGTGATCGAGTGCTCGTACCCGCGCGGCTCTCGCCGTCCGACTACTTCGATGCTGCGGCGAACCAACGTGAACTTCGCGTGCGGCGCCGCACTAACGATGCGAAACCACTGCAGGTGCTGCGGCGTGTAGCGCGCGACGCCGAGATGCCAGCCGCGCGTCGACTGCGAGAACCCGACCCGAAGCGCGCAGTACAGCGCCGCCCCGTTGCGCCGGAGCACGGCCCGGCGAATGAGCAACCCGCACAGTGCGAGCACGACCAGCAGCACGACCGAACCGGCGGAGTCGAGGATTTCGAAGACCACCGGCGTCGTCTCGCGTTATCGCGTCGCGAGACTCAGACTGGCTGGCCGGCGGCGGCCAACCGAGCTCGCGCCCGGGCCGCTGCCGACCCGCTTCCGGGGGTCTCGTCTTCGTTCGTCGCGTTCGCTCGATCGAGCGCTGCCCGAGCGCGCTCGACGTCGATCTCGTTCGACAACTCCGCTACCTCGGCGAGGATCGCGACGTAGTCGTCGCTCACCGACAAGAACCCGCCGTGCACCGCGGCTTCGATGCCGTCACCGGCCTCGCCACCGCTGACGCGCACGGTGAAGCCTTCGGCCAGCACACCGAGCAAAGACACGTGCCCGGGCAGAATGCCGAGCTCACCGTCGAGCGTGCGCGCGACGACGAACGCGGCCTCGCCTGTCCAGACCTTGCGCTCGGCCGAAACCAGCTCGACGGAAAGCGGCATTACTGACCAGCCAGCCGCTTGGCAGCAGCCTCGACGTCGCCGATGCCGCCGGCCATGAAGAACGCCTGCTCGGGCAGGTGGTCGAAGTCGCCGTCGCAGAGGCGGCGGAAGGACTCGATGGTCTCCTGCAGCGGAACGAACGAACCCTTCTGCCCGGTGAACGCCTCCGCCACGAACATGTTCTGCGACAGGAAGCGCTCGATGCGCCGTGCCCGGCCGACCAGCACCTTGTCTTCTTCGCCGAGCTCGTCGATACCGAGGATCGCGATGATGTCCTGAAGGTCCTTGTAACGCTGGAGAATCTGCTTCACCCGGTTGGCGACGTTGAAGTGCTCTTCGCCGATGTACTGCGGGTCGAGAATGCGGGACGTCGAGTCGAGCGGGTCGACCGCGGGGTAGATGCCCTTCTCCGAAATCGGCCGGGACAAAACCGTCGTTGCGTCGAGGTGCGCGAACGTGGTGTGCGGCGCGGGGTCGGTGATGTCGTCGGCAGGCACGTAAATCGCCTGCAGCGACGTGATCGAGTGACCGCGCGTCGAGGTGATGCGCTCCTGCAGCACGCCCATCTCGTCGGCGAGAGTGGGCTGGTAACCGACCGCTGAAGGCATCCGGCCGAGCAGGGTCGACACCTCAGAACCGGCCTGGGTGAACCGGAAGATGTTGTCGATGAACAGCAGAACGTCCTGGTTCTGCACGTCGCGGAAGTACTCGGCCATCGTGAGCGCGGCGAGCGCAACACGAAGCCGAGTGCCCGGCGGTTCGTCCATCTGACCGAACACCAGCGCGGTGTCGTTGATGACGCCCGACTCCGTCATTTCCAGGAAGAGGTCGTTGCCCTCACGGGTGCGCTCGCCGACGCCCGCGAACACCGACACACCACCGAAGTTCTTCGCGACTCGGGTGATCATCTCCTGGATGAGCACCGTCTTGCCGACACCGGC
>Ga0157370_10002869_pt1 | contig 20560 bp, 16 predicted proteins | sample C35metaG_FD_113463 | JGI IMG/M metagenome (GOLD analysis project Ga0157370, IMG submission 113463) | Corn rhizosphere microbial communities from Kellogg Biological Station, Michigan, USA - C3-5 metaG | ecosystem: Host-associated > Plants > Roots > Rhizosphere > Soil | place: USA: Michigan...
ACGAACATTCGCCCGAATCGAACATCGCGGTTGCTCAGCAGATAAAACGCGCCGGTCGCCGTCAACGCGAACGCGCCGGTAATCAGCGCGCCGCTCATCGTATGCGCGTATTGAATCAGCCCCCACGGATTCGTCAGGACGCCCGTCAGACTTGTGACTTCGAACGAGCCGTCCACCAGCCGCCTGTACGCCACAGGATGCTGCATCCACGCGTCCGCCATCACGATGAAGAACCCGGAGAGCCACGAACCGAGAAAGACCATGAATGCCGCGGCCCAGTGGCCGGTGCGGCTGAGTATCGTCTCTCCAAACAGAAACAACCCGAGGAACGCCGACTCCAGGAAAAAGGAAAAAACGCCTTCCATCGCCAGCGGCTGTGCGATCACGCCGCCAGTCAATCGCGAAAACTCCGCCCAATTGGTGCCGAACTGAAATTCCATCGGGATTCCGGTCACTACGCCGGCCACGAAGTTGATACCGAAAATTCTGGTCCAGAACCGGGCGGCGTCGTCGTAAACCGGATCGCCCGAGCGGAGCGCCAGCGTTTTCAAAACCACAATGAGTGGCGCAAGCCCCATCGTCAATTGCGGAAATATGTAGTGGTAAGTGATAGTAAACGCAAAGTGAAGCCGGTGAATGAGCAGCGCGTCGTTCATCTTTGTGAGAACTATGTATAACAATATTCCGTAAACCTCTATGGGACGGATTGTGAAATCCGGCATCCAAAAACCAGATGCGTATTCTTCTGTTCAGTGGCAAGGGCGGCGTGGGCAAAACCAGCGTCGCCGCAGCAACAGGCGTGCGACTGGCCGAGCTCGGGCATCGAACGTTGGTGATGAGCGTCGACCCGGCCCACAGTCTTGCGGATTCTTTCGACCTCACGGGCGAGTTGTTCCACGGAAAAACCGGCGAGCCGGTATCCGTCGCGGACCGGCTTTCCATCCAGGAGGTCAATATTCAGCGCGAGATCAAAGTCCACTGGGACGCGATTTCGAGCTACATCACTTCCCTGCTCCGCACCAGCGGCATCGGCGGCGTTGAAGCCGAAGAGATGGCCATCTTCCCCGGGATGGAAGAGCTGAGCGCGCTGATGTACGTGACCCAGTACCGCCGGACAAAACAGTTCGATGTGGTGATTCTGGATTGCGCGCCAACGGCGGAAAGCCTTCGCTTCGTCAGCTTGCCGACCACGCTCGACTGGTACATGAAGCACGTCTTCAATTTCGAGCGGCGGCTGCTGAAAGCGATCCGGCCCATAGCCAATCGCGTCGCACCCGTTGAGATGCCGAAAGACGAGTACTTCCAGAACATCGCCCAGCTGTTCGGAAAAATCGAGGGCGTTGACAAGTTGCTCGAAGACGCGAATATCACGAGCGTGCGCCTTGTTACCAACGCGGAAAAGATGGTGCTCCGCGAAACCCAGCGGGCGTTCGTTTACTTCTCTTTGCACGGCCTCACGGCTGACCGGGTGATTGTGAACAGGCTCTTTCCGCCTGAAATTCATGACGAATTCTTTAGCGAATGGCGGGCTTTACAGGAGAAAACGCTGGCCGAGATCGAAGCGTACTTCGCGCCCATACCCGTGTCGAAAGTGCCGCTATTCCGCCACGAAGTTCTCGGAATTGAGCGGCTGCGCGAGTTCGCGAATGTACTGTACCAGGACGAGCCGGACCCGGCGGCCGTCACCAGAACCGAGCGCCCCTATTCTTTTGTGCGTGAGGGGGAACAATACCAGATCCGGCTGCGTATGCCCTTTACGGAGAAGCGCGAAATCGGGCTGTTCAAGAAGAACGACGAACTGGTGGTCGAAGTAGGCACGCTTCGAAGGCACATCGGCCTGCCGACCACTATGGCCGCGATGCATCCGGCCAGAGCCCATATGGAGCACGATGTGTTAGTCGTGGAAATGAGGAGCTAACGAACATGAGTCCGGAAAGCGGAGCCAGAACAGCGGAAACGACAGGCGCGGGAAGCGAAGCCCACACGCACGAACATAAGGGTTGCTGGTGTTGCGAAGTGAATGATGCGATGAACAAATTTGCCCGCGAGTTCGGCCCCTCCGACGAGGTGCGTTCGCATTTTCGCAATTCCCGCGTTGAATTCCTGAAGGGCATTCGCCGCATCATCGACGAGCGAATCAGCCGCCTTTCAGAAAACGAGCAGAAAGGCTCGAAGGTAACTGTCGAGTAATATTGTCAGTTCCGCTTCTGCGGCTGGAGACTGACAATGAAATTGCGAAGCGCCTGGCGGTTCGCGCCGGCAATCGCTGCGACCGGTTTTTTGTGTGCGCAGGGCGGCGGCTTTCACCGCACAGTCCTGCTGAAGAAAGATCTTTCGATACCCGGACACGAAACCGTGGTCGCGCGAGTGGAAATAGAGCCCGGCGCGTTCGTCGGGCGCCACACGCATCCGGGCGAAGAGATCAGCTATGTATTGGACGGGCAGGTCGACATTCTGATCGAAGGACAGCCGCCGCTGCACGTGAAGGGGGGCGAAAGTTTCATGGTGCCTGCCGGAGCGAAGCACGACGCCCACAACACCGGCTCCGCGCCAATGCATCTGGTTGCCGTCTACGTTGTGGAAAAAGGAAAACCCGTGGCAACTCCGGCTCCCTAAAATAAGGCATGCCGGAGCTGCCGGATATTTCCGCTTACCTCTTCGCGCTCGAGCCGCGAATCGTCGGGCGGCGGATTGAGAAGATCCGTATCGCGAGCCCGTTTCTGCTGCGCAGCGTCGAGCCGAAACCCGACGCGCTTGAAGGCCGCACCGTCCGGGAACTCAGACGGATCGGCAAACGAATCGCGATCGGGACCGACGACGATCTCTGGCTGGTCATTCACCTGATGATCGCGGGGCGGCTGCACTGGAAACCGGCGGCAGGAAAGCTCGCCGGCCGGCAAGCGCTCGCGGCGCTCGATTTCGCCAACGGCAGTCTGACTCTTACGGAAGCCGGAACCAAACGGCGGGCCTCCATCCAGATGGCGCGGGGCGAAGAAGGGCTCTCGGCGCTCGATCCCGGCGGCATCCAGCCGCTCGAGGTCGCGTTCGGCGCTTTCCGGACGGCGCTTTCTCGCGAGAATCACACCCTGAAACGCGCCCTGACAGATCCCCGGGTGATCAGCGGCATCGGCAACGCGTATTCGGATGAGATCCTGCACGCCGCGCAACTCTCGCCCATCGCTCAGACGCAAAAACTGAAAGACGCCGAGTGGGAGCGGCTTTACGGCGCTACTCGCGACACCCTGGAGTTCTGGATCGACCGCCTCTGCCGGGAGGCGGCCGCCGCATTCCCGGAGAAAGTGACGGCCTTTCGCGAAGACATGGCCGTCCACGGCCGTTTTGGAAAACCGTGTCCGCGGTGCGGCGAAAAGGTCTTGCGCATCCGCTACGCCGATAACGAAACCAACTACTGCGCGCGCTGCCAGACCGGCGGAAAAGTACTGGCCGACCGCGGCCTTTCGCGTCTGCTCGGCGCCGACTGGCCCCGAACTCTGGAAGAACTCGAGACCCTGACCAGGCGGCGCGCGCAAGCCGGATAGAGCATCGCCATCGGCGCGCTGATTATCTGCGGCGCCTGGGAATGTCTGTGTACCCGGGCGCCGCGGCTTCTATCGTTCTCCAGAAAATCCGATGTGCGTAGGGGTGCTGCTTGCGCTTTTACCCCCAGCAGCCGCCAGCCGATCTGTACGTATCCTTATATATGTGCTGTACGGGTCGAATAGCCGAAGCGCTGAGGCTTAGCTCACTGCCGCGAAGCGACGAGGTCGGGATTTGAAACCGCGCGGTTCGCTCTTGTGTTCTTTTTTCTCTTCCCGCGCCAGTCCAGCCGGCGTTTCCTTCAGGGTCAGCTTCAGCTTCAGGGTGCGTTCGATGTTCTGAACATCTTTGCGCTCGGCGCGGGTGCCGAAAGTAGAAGCAACGCCCTCGGATCCGGCGCGGCCCGTCCGGCCAATCCTGTGGATGAAATCTTCCGCGCACTGCGGCAGATCGTAGTTCACCACGTGCGCGATGTTGTCGACGTGAATACCGCGCGCGGCAACGTCGGTAGCGACGAGTACCCGGTATTGCCCACTCTGGAATCCCCGGAGCGCCATGTTTCGCTGGTTCTGGGTGCGGTCTCCGTGAATCGCGGTCGCCTTCACTCCATTTCCAGACAGCTTCTTCGCCAGACGCTCGGCGCCTCGCTTCGTTCGGGCAAACACCAGGAACGAGCCCTCGCCCGTTTCCAGCAGGTAGTCCAGGAGCGCCAACTTGCGGTCCTGCTCGATTTCGTAGAGGCGGGTTTCGATTTTGTCCGCTGGTCTTGTAGTGGACCCGATCGCGACGCGAATGGGTTCTTTCAGATATCTATCGACCAGACGCGCGACCGACTTTTCGATCGTGGCGGAGAAAAACATGGTCTGCCGATTGGCCATTGTCCGCCGGAGAATGCTCTCGACCGCCGGGAGAAAACCCATATCGAGCATGCGATCGGCCTCATCCAGCACCACCATACGGACAGCGGCAAGGCCGATCAGTTTGCGGTCGAGGAAATCACAGAGGCGTCCGGGGGTTGCTACTACGATGCGGGCGCCCTGACGGAGAGAATTCAGTTGGGTTCGTTCGGACATTCCTCCCACCACGACGGCGGAACGGATTCCGGTTCCGCGCGTGAGAAGCGCGATAGCCTCCTGAATCTGGATCGCGAGTTCCCGGGTGGGGCTGAGAATCAGCGCCTCGACGCCCTGGCCACGGGTATTCAGGAGAGACTCGAGAAGCGGAAGAGCGAACGCGAGCGTTTTGCCCGTGCCGGTCTGAGCGGTCGCGATCACGTCGCGGCCCTCGATGGCGGGCGGGATTGCCCCCGCCTGAATCGGCGTGGGCGTAACAAATTTAGCGTCGGCCAGGTTCCTGCGAAGGACCGGCGAGCTAATCAGGTCAGAAAAATTGGTCATTAATTGGCTTTGTTCTGCAAAAAAGAATCAGCGAGACCAGGCAACAAATAAGGAGGGCTTGCGGACGCAGTTCTACTGGACCTTATTATAGCTCATCCTGTGTCGAACGTGACATTCGCTGGTTTGACAATGGCGAATAAAAGGCGAATACTGGAAACGTGCTGTTCGGCGATTCTCCCCCGCCGGGCCTCGTCGGGATAGCGAAACTTGCCGCTGAGAGCGAAGTGCTCGAAGCCAAGCGGGAGGTTCGGTATTTCGAAATCGGCTGCAAGAGTCTGCTGAACCGAACGAGGCCCGGTATGCCGTTCGAATGGAGCCTCAACCCTTACCGGGGATGTGAATTCGGGTGCCGCTACTGCTACGCGCGGTACACGCACGAGTTCATGGAATTGCACGACAGCGCGGAATTCGAAGATCGCATCTACGCGAAGTCTGATGTCGGAGTGATACTCCGGCGCGAATTGCGGCGCATCGACGGATCGCGCGGGATCGCGATCGGCACCGCCACCGATCCGTATCAGCCGGCCGAACGGCGCTTCCGGCGCACCCGGTCGGCTCTGGAAGTTTTTGCGACCTGCGCCGGCAACGCGATCTCGATTACAACCAAATCCGACCTCGTAGCGCGCGATATCGATCTGCTAAAGGAAATCGCCCGGAGCAATTTGGTGAGCGTGAACATGACGATCACGACGCTCGATTCCTCTCTGGCGCGCCTGCTCGAGCCGCGGGCGCCGCGGCCGGATCTGCGGTTGAAAACAGTTCGGAGATTGACCGACGCCGGCATTCCGGCGGGAGTGTTTCCAAACCCGATCATGCCGCTGATTACGGATCAGGAACAGCGGCTTGATCGTCTGGCGAAAGCCGCTCGCGATCACGGCGCGACGTATTTCGGAGGAGGCGTTCTGTTCCTGATGCCGTGCTCGCGGCGGGTGTTTTTCCCGTTCGTCGAGAAGCATTTTCCCCATCTGCTGCGGCGGTATCAGGAGCGCTACGAGGCCTCGCCCTATCTGAAGGGCGCTTATCGCGACATGATGCGGGATCGCATCGCTCAGATTCGGGATCGGTACGGGCTTGGCTCTTCGCCGCCCTGCCGCGACCCCGGAAAATTTCCTGAGGCTCAGCCCTGTTTATTCGAGACGGCTTCGTAGTATATTGGCTCGGCATGTTGCCCGACTATCTCCGCAAAGCCTCGCCAAACCCGGCAGCGAATCGCGCTCCCTGGTACGTAAACACCGCGCCGAGCTATGCCGGCATCTTTCTATGGATCGCCTTCTATCAGCAGATGGCGAATGGGACGCTGACCGCCGCCGGTCTGGGTCTCTGCCTCGTGGCGCTGGTGGTGGCCGGGCTGCTCTGTTATGCGTTCTATTATCGGGTTCCGGCGACGCTCGGGATGAAGACAGGGTATCCGCTGTACGTCGTCGGGAGCTCCACCTTCGGCTCGAGCGGCGGCTATCTCATGCCGGGACTGCTGATGGGCGTTCTGCAGATCGGATGGTTCGCGGTCGCGACGTTCTTCTCGGCGGACTTCATTCTGAAGGGACTGCATATGCAGTCGGCGCCGATGACCGCGTCATTCGTGATCGCGGGCGTGCTGTGGGGATGCGTGATGGCGTGGATCGGCGCGAAAGGCATTCAATATGTGGCGAAAGTCTCGCTGCTGCTGAATGCGATTCCACTCGTGATGCTGCTCGTCGTATTCGCGCAGACAGCGAAGGGCATCGGCGGATATACGGTACCGCAGCCGCAGGCCAATTCATTCGGAGCGTTCACGACTGTGCTCGCGGTAGTAATCGGATTTTTCGCGACCGCCGGCGCGGCCGGCGCGGACTTCGGCATGAATTCGCGCAATGACAAAGACGTGAAGATGGGCGGGCTTGTCGGTATTGCGCTCGCGGTGCTGGTGGCCGGTGGGTTGCCGCTCGCGGCGATTGCGGGCGCGCACGGAGCGGGCCTTGCACAAGGCTTCAATTACGACGACGTGATCCAGGCGATTGGCGGACCGCTCGGCTCGGCGATGTTTTTCTTATTTGCGATTGCCTCGATTCCGCCGACCTGCTTCTGCGCCTTCATTGCGGGCAACAGCTTCTCCACGATGATTCCCGGTGTTCCTCGCGTGGCATCGACCATGGCCGGCGCCGCGATCGGAATTATTCTCGCAGTGACGGGCGTGGCAGCGAATCTGGTCTCATTCTTCAATATTGTCGGCGCGTCCTTCGGGCCGATCTGCGGGGCGATGGCAGCGGACTATCTGCTTTCGGGACGCCGATGGGCGGGTCCGCGCGAAGGCGTAAACGTGGCGGGATATCTGGCATGGGCGCTTGGATTCGTGGTCGGCATCCTGCCATTTCTGCCCATCCCGTTGACGCTCAAGCCGTATGTGCAGCCGGCGGCGCTTTACAGCTTTTTCGCCGGCTTCATTGTGTACTGGATTGGAGCGAAGGCGGGGCTCGAACCGCGAAGGATCGCGATGCCGAACGAGACAGTGGCGGCGCAACGCGCCTGAGCGCTGCGCTTATTTCAGACTCGCCAGAGCGGCCTTGCTTACTTTCGCGACGATGTGAACCTGGGGATCCACGACTTCCGCGACGTCGTAACGGATAGCGGCCCCGAGCACGATATTCGATTCGTTGGGCGACAATTTGTAATCGCGCTCGATCCAACGCGCCAGTTCCGTTGTCGCCTGCTGGAGGGCATCGTTCAGAGAACCGCCGATTCCCGAGGCCATCAGATATTCAGCATCTTCAAAGCGCGGCCCGCTGATATGCTGGCCCCGGAGCAGGTCGACTTTGAACTCGACGTTCATTGAAGTTTCGAGCGCGTCTCCAGTCAGTTCGCCATCGCCTTCGAGAGCGTGCCCATCTCCCACGAACAGCAGCGCGCCTTCCTGATATACCGGGAGATACACCGTCACGCCTTCGCGCAAGCCGCTGTAATCCATGTTGCCGCCCCAGGACCCAAGCCATCCGGAACGAAAAGTTTGTCTGGCGGGAGGCGCCACGCCCACACAGCCGAGCATCGGCTGTAATTTCATTTTGAAATTCTTCAGGCGATCCGTCGGTTTCGCCAGCGCGCCGAAGCCGGCTTCCCGGTCCAGTTTCCATTCGGCACTGAAGTTTTCATCGAACTTCGCGTTCCGGAAATAGCCGGGCTCGACGGCGCTCGGTACGATGCGATCGCCGCTACCGGCCGAATCGCGGTTCAACCGTATGCGCTGAAATCGAATGGCAAGCGTATCGCCCGGCATGGCGCCTTCGATAAAGAACGGGCCGGTCTGGGGATTTCCGCCCAGCGAGCGGCGTTCTCCTTTCGCATCGCGACCACCCGCATCCACGGTTGTGGTTTTGATGGTGTCGCCGGGATTGATGTGGAGGACAGGCTCAATCCCGCCTGAAAATGAGTTGTGAAATTTCGTGGGCACGAACTCACGCACAGCCGGCGTTGCTGCAGCCGTGGGAGATCGATGGGCGTTCCAATCGAATTCCTCCCCGTTCTGTTTCACCTTGCCGGTGATATCGGCGCCTGCGAGGCGGCCTTCGAATGTGCCCCATTCCTTGCCATCGGGCCGTGTGGCGGTGAGTTGCAAATGATTGCCTTCGAGGCTCCCGGCAAGTTTCAGCTCATTGAGAGTGCCCGTTACGCTCTTGCCATCTTCTTTCAATTGCACGCGCGCGGCGGCGAAGTCGTTGCCGAAGCGGACCAGGTGGAGATTCCACTCGCCGGCCACATCCGCAGCGGAGGCAAGCAGGGGAACAAAGATCAGGACGCTCGCTTTCGTCATAACCTGAATACGCGCGAAAGCGGAATTGGTTCGGAGACGGAATAGAATTCGATGTTGGCTCAGCCTTTTCGATCCCTTGATATATACTTTGTTTGATTTTGGAGGGGTATGAGGCGCTTTGGTTTTTTCACGTATGATCTCTGTCGTTTCGCCGGAATTTGCGTAATTGCTCTGGCAATAGGAAGTCCCCGGAGTTACGGCCAGGTTTTCACCGCAACTTTGACCGGGGTAGTAACAGACCCGAGTTCGGGAGCCATTCCGAAAGCTTCTGTCAGCCTGACGAATACGGCGACAAACGAACAACGATCGACGACCGCCGGGGCAGATGGCCGATATGAGTTTCCGCAACTCCTGCCGGGAACGTATGCATTGACGGCCGAGGCGCCCGGATTTAAAAAATTCATTCAGCAGGGAATCGCTCTTCGCGCCAATCAGACGGCGGAAGTGAATGTTCGCCTCGATGTTGGCGCGACATCGGAGTCGGTCGAGGTGACAGCTTCCGCGGGCGTGCTGGAAACGCAGACAGCCGACCAATCCCTGCACATCGAGACCAACACTCTCGCAAACCTGCCCATCAACACGCGAACGCCATTCGCCGTGGTCTGGGCCAACGCCGGTGTTTCCGAAGCGTTTGTCGACACAAGAAACTCGACCGGCGACCAGAATCTTGACCGCTTCGGGATCAATGGCGGCCGCACGGAAACGGCCGCTGTGCTGATTGACGGAGTTTCCGCCACCAGCAGTTCGCAGTGGAACGGGCTTTACTACAGCCCGACTCTGGAATCCGTTCAGGAAGTACAACTGGTCCGGAACAGTTACGACGCGGAATATGGCCGCTCCGGCGGCGCTGTTTTCAGCGTCGTCAGCAAAGGTGGTTCACCGGAATTCCACGGCGGCGTGTTCGATTTTCTGCAGAATTCGGTTTTCAACGCAAATAATTATTTCACGAATCGGAACGGCGGAAAGAAACCGTTTTTCTCGCGCAACCAGTTCGGAGGCTACCTTGGCGGCCCGATCGTGAAATCGAAGCGGCTGTTCTTCTTTGGAAGCTATGAAGGTTTGCGCCAGGGCAGCCCGGCATCGCAGACGAGCACGGTTCCAACCGCGCTGCAGCGCACGGGAGATTTTTCTCAGACGTTCAATTCGAACGGTTCGCTGCAGATGGTCTACGATCCGATGACAACGGTGTCGGACGGCGCAGGTGGATTCACGCGGGCGCAGTTTCCGGGCAATGTGATTCCGCAGAGCCGGTTCGACACGGTCGGCGGCAAGGTCCTTTCTCTGTATCCTATGCCGAATGCCCCCGCCACAAACCTGACGCAGAGTAATAACTGGTTCGGAACCGGAAAGTCCGTTACAGTCACGGACCGTTACGATGTGCGCGTCGACTGGGCTGTGACGAACAGCTATACGACCTACTTCCGATGGTCTCAAGCCTGGGAGAACGGAATCGGCGTGGCTTATCCCGCATGGGGCATCGGGAGCGGGGCGACGAGTTCACCGAATCCACGCGGCGCGGCGACATGGGGAAACACGTTCATCGTAAATCCCACGCTCGTTCTGAACGTGCTGATCGGGCATGGCAACTGGACGGAACAGACGATTCCCATCATCCACGCATCCCCACTGCAGGTGGGATTGCCGGCGGATCAGGTGGCTCATTTCCACGTGCAGAATGTGATGCCACAGTTCACGTTCTCAAACTATACGAGCCTGGGCGTGGGTAACAACGGCGAACTGCATCATCCGGAGCGCACGGAATCCGTGCAGGTGAATGCCACAAAACAGTGGAATAACCATAGCCTGAAATTCGGCTATGAGATGGGATTCTCTTACCAGAATGGACCGGGCGATGGCGGATGGTTGCGTGCGCCAACCTTCAATTTCACTCAGTACCTCACCAGCGGACCGGCGGTGAGTTCCACGAATACGACCAGCGGCAATGCGATTGCGTCTCTGCTGCTTGGGTATGGCTCGAGCGGCAGCGCTCCGTATCCGGCTCCTCTGGCGGAAGGCCATCACTATTACGGTGTGTATGCTCAGGATGCCTGGCGCGTAAACCAGAAGCTGACGATCAACTACGGCCTGCGCTGGGACTATCAGCAGGCGACCACCGATCGCTACAACCGCTTCAGCACGTTCCAGTTCACCGCCCCCGCTCCCCTTGCCGTGCCGGGCATGAATCTCCGGGGCGCGGTTGCATTCAACCCGGCGAGCAACCGTGGCGTATGGAATACGCCCCTGACAGACTTCGCGCCGCGTATTGGAATCGCATACAAGATTACCGACAAGCTGGTCTTCCGTACGGGTTACGGCATCTACTTCGTCCCGGAACTGGCGGATCAGAATCCGATTGGATTCTCGACCAACACTCCGTGGCTGAGCACGGTCGCCGGCGACGGGATCCATCCGGGCAATCCCATCAGCAATCCATTCCCGAACGGATTTATCCCGGACGTGGCTTACTCGCAGGGCGCCGCAACAGGTTTGGGCCAGGGGATCAGCGCCTTCATTCGAAATCACAAGGACGGTTACACCCAAAACTTCAGCGCCGATCTTCAGTATGAGATGGGTGGGAATTCCGTACTCGAGATCGGATACTCCGGAAATGTTGGGCGCGCCCTGGCGTTCGGCTACGGGATCAATGCAGACCAGCTCCCTACACAGTACCTCGCGATGGGAAATGCGCTCAACCAGACTGTGCCCAATCCTTTCTACGGAATCATTCCGGCATCGCAGGGCGCTACCATTACCGGACCAACGATACCGCGCTGGCGTTTGCTGCTGCCGTATCCGCAGTACACCGCAGTTACGCTGGACGGCAGCACGTCCGGCGCGTTCTCGAATTACAACGCTCTGCTGGTGCAATACACGAAGCGGTTCTCCAACGGCTTGAACCTGATCGGCAGCTATCAATACGCCAAGGCGATCGATAATGCTTCCGAGCGGCAGGCGTGGGAAGTGGGAGATAATGGCCCACGCGACGCCAACAACTGGGATCTCGAGCGATCCATCAGCGCTCACGATATTCCGAACGCATTCGCTCTGACGGTACTCTACGAGTTGCCGGTAGGAAAGGGCAAGCAGTTCGGCGCCAACCTGAATCCGGTCGTGGACGCTGTGGTCGGCGGATGGCAGCTTTCCGGCCTGATGCGATTCCAGAATGGCATTCCCAATGCAATGTCGGCGCCAGGCTACAGCCTGAACTACGCGTACAACCCGCCGAACATTACCAAAGGCTCTGATGTGAGCGTCGATAATCCGACGGTTTATCGATGGTTCAACACGAGCGCCTTCTCGGCTCCGGCTCCATACACGATCGGCTCGGCGCCCCGGCGCATCACGCAGCTTCGCCAGGATGGGGTGCACAGCGCGGATATTGCGCTCATGAAAAACTTCTCGGTGAGGGAATTCATGAAGATTCAATTCCGCGCTGAAGCATTCAATATTGCGAATACCCCGCAATTCGCAGCGCCCAACACGAGCTTTGGAAGCAGTACGTTCGGACAGGTAACTTCGCAGGCGAATCAGCCGAGGCAGGTGCAGTTCGGGCTGAAGCTGATTTTTTAGGGGATAAAAAAGCGGTCCGCCCAGGCGGACCGCTTTCACTACGACAACTCTAATCGAATTGATATTCGCTATCCGCTCATTGAAGCGAGGAATTCGCTGTTATTGCGGGTTTTGCCCAGCTTGTCCAGCAGCAGTTCCATCGTTTCAACCGGCGAAAGCGGGCTGAGAACGCGACGCAGAATGTAGACGCGGTTCAGTTCGTCGCGGGGCATCAGCAGTTCTTCCTTGCGGGTGCCGCTCTTGTTGATGTCAATGGCCGGGAACACGCGTTTCTCGATCAGCTTGCGATCGAGATGGATTTCCATGTTTCCGGTGCCTTTGAATTCTTCGAAGATGACGTCGTCCATCCGGCTGCCGGTATCGACGAGCGCGGTCGCGATGATGGTAAGCGAACCGCCTTCCTCAATATTGCGGGCCGCGCCGAAAAAGCGCTTGGGGCGCTGCAGAGCGTTGGAGTCGACGCCGCCGGAAAGAACTTTTCCGGACGGAGGCACGATGGTGTTGTAGGCGCGCGCAAGACGCGTGATGGAATCGAGCAGAATCACGACATCTTTCTTGTGCTCGACGAGGCGCTTGGCCTTTTCGATCACCATCTCGGCCACCTGCACGTGACGGGTCGCGGGTTCATCGAAGGTCGAGCTGATCACCTCCCCGCGAACCGAACGCTGCATGTCGGTGACTTCTTCCGGGCGCTCGTCGATCAGCAGAACGATGAGCGAAACTTCGGGGTGATTGGCCGTAATGGAATTTGCGATGTTCTGCAGCAGCATCGTTTTACCGGTGCGCGGCGGAGCGACAATGAGACCGCGCTGGCCCTTGCCGATGGGCGTGACCAGATCCATAACGCGGCCGGAGAAGTTGTCGCGAACGGTTTCGAGCTTCAGACGGCCGTTCGGATAGAGCGGCGTCAGATTATCGAAGAAGATCTTGTTGCGAGCTTCTTCGGGCGGCTCGAAGTTGATCGCGTCTACCTTGATTAAGGCGAAATAGCGCTCGCCTTCCTTGGGCGGGCGGATCTGGCCGGAGACGGTATCGCCGGTGCGCAGATCGAAACGGCGGATCTGCGAAGGAGAGACGTAGACGTCGTCCGGACCGGGAAGGTAGTTGTATTCGGGAGCGCGCAGGAAGCCGAAGCCATCCGGCAGGCACTCGAGCACGCCTTCGGAAAAAATGAGACCGCTTTTTTCCGCCTGGGTCTGCAGGATCTTGAAAATCAGCTCCTGCTTGCGAAGGCCAGCGGCGTTCTGGACGCCCATGTCCTTCGCAATGCTGTTCAGGTCCAGGATGCTCTTGTCTTTCAGTTCGACAAGATCGAGCGTGGGACTGCCCGGCTTTCCCTGCTGCTGTTTGCGGCGCTGCTGGCCGGGATGACCGTGATGGCCGCCATGCTGCTGGCCGGGCTGCTGTTGCGGAGGCCGATTCTGGGGCGCTGCGCCCTCAGGGCTTGCTTCTGCCTGGACCGGAGGCGCGCCATTGGTGGCAACCGCCGGAGGGGCGGCCGATTCGGCGGGCGGAGCGTCCGAGCGCGGGGCTTCCGCACGTGGGGCTTCGGCCCGTACTTCCGGATTTCGTTCCATCCGGGAACTCTGGGATTCGTTTCTTTCGGGGCTTCTTTCGGAGTTTCGCTCGGCGGCGGCACGGTTGTGCGGCCGATCGCCGCGCGGACGCGGCCGATCGCCGTGAGCGCGGGGGGGCGCTTCCGTTCGGGCGGCCTCGCTTCGAGCGCCGTCAGGCCTGGCGGATTCGTTCGGCGCAGTTTTTGCGCCTTCCTGTCCAGCGGACGGAGGCGCGTCTGAAACCGTGGTGGCCTTTGGTTGATCCTCAGCTGCGCGAGGAGCATCCTCAACCTTGTCCGGCGATGCGGCCCGGGCGGGCGGCTCTACCGTCTTCTCAGCAGCCGGGGGCTCCTGAGGCGGGGTGTCTATGATTGGTGTGTTTTCGATATCGCTTGCCAAATTTCCCTCACTCCCCGGCCGGTGACGGCCGAGAACGGCAGCGGCTCGGACTGCTGGCGAATCGCCTTCAGGCCGTGCAACTGCTCTGATTGATTGAGTTTGTCGATTTTGGATGCAACCACAACGTAAGGACGGTGGTGGGCCTCAAGCCAGGTTTTCAGATCGAGATCTTTCTCCATCCAGCCTCGTCTTGCATCCAGAATCAGGAATGAAAGCCTGAGAGTGTTCCTCTCCCGTAAGTAATGTTCAATGAGCTTTGCCCAACCTTCCATCGCGGCGCGAGGCACGCGGGCGTAACCATATCCGGGCAGGTCGACGAAATAGTATTTGCCGTCTATTCGATAGAAATTGATCGCCTGTGTACGGCCAGGAGTGTTACTGGTGAACGCCAATCCGCGCTTTCCAACGAGCGCGTTGATCAGGCTGGATTTGCCGACATTGCTCCTTCCAAGGAACGCGATCTCCGGCAGACCGTCGGCTGGGAACTGCTCGGGACTACTGGCGCTTCTTACAAACTCCGCTAACAATTTTACTATACCGGACGGGCAGGCGGGCGCAACGGGTTCTAATCAATTCCAGGCGATCCAAAATGGGAACCTGAAGCAGAAACCAACTATAGTACCAGGAAACCAGTAAGCCCGCCATTTGTGTGGGTTGTCACAATGGGAAACATGACAGTTCGCGGGGTGTTCTCTGCTCTGGTGCTCACGGCTGCAGCGTCGGCAGCAACAATCCCTTTTCAGGTGACCGGCGTTACGGGCGGTTTCACCACTGTGTGCACGGGAGACGGCTGCGGCGGTAAGTTCCAGGCTGAGATGGGGGGCGCCGTCAATGCGTCCGGCAATCTGGAGGGCGGGACCTCGCTTTTCGTGTACTGCATCGATTCGCAGAATACGGTGGATATCCCGAGCGGCGTGTATGACGCGAATATCAGCCTGATTACGAACGGCGCAAATCTCTCGAACACGCGTTACGGGCGTTCTGAATCCTCGTGGGACAGCGTGCAGGCGCAATCGCTTCCGATCAATTTCCGAACCGCGAGCTTCGGTTTCGGCTCCGGTGATTCGCTTACGCCGAGTGTCATCCAACGCTATCAGATGGAAGGCTGGCTGATGGAACAGTATTCCACGATGCCGGCAACCGATCGGACCGCGGTTCAGGACGCGATGTGGCAAGTGATGGATGTGATTCCGCCCGCCGAAGCGGTAGCGCAGGGGACGTATATTCCGCCTCCTTACCCGGCGGGAAATACGCCTGCGGGAGCAACGGTTGCGGCGCTGCTTTCAAATGCCGCCGAGTTCGTGAAAAACGACTACTCGGACGCGTTCTTCTCGCGTTTCATGGTGATCACAAACGCATCGCCGCTTTTTCTGGAAGGCCAGGATCCGGCGCAGGAACTGATCGCAATCGTGCCCACGCCGGAGCCCGTATCCTATGCGGCCGCGACGGGCATGCTGCTGGCGGCGCTGGTGGCTGTGCGGCTGAAGACCCGGGCCGCGCAGAGTTGAATGCGATTTCGGTGTTTCCCTGTGCTGCTGGCATCGCTGACGATTGTGGCCGCCGAACCGGACCCGAACCTTCCCAATTGCCTGAGGGGACTGCCCTGCGACGTTTCACAGCTTTCGGCCACCGGGATTCAGCAGGTGACGAAGGCGTCGCGCGCCAGGAACCTGGCGAATTGCAAAGCCGGGCTGGCCAGCTGCGACCCGACGCGTTTGAGTCCGGACGAATCGAAATCGATCGTGAGCGCGTTTCACGTACGCAATGCGCGCTTCTGCCTGGAGGGGCAGCCTTCGTGCGACCCGCGCCTGCTTACGGACAGTGAAGCGGCCGCAACGGCGGCAGAGGCGAGGAAGCGGAATCGGGAGCGCTGCATGAAGGGAAGCGCGGGCTGCGACGCGATGCGGCTGAGCGCTGACGACCTCGCCGCAGTATACCGGCTGGAAACGCAGCGCAATTTCGACCGCTGCATGCGCGGGGACGTCATGTGCAATCCGCTGGCGCTTGGCGCAGATCAGATGCGGCAGGTGGACGCAGAGGCGCGAAAACGGAATGTGACAGCGTGCCTGAATGGCGCGTTCGCCTGCAATATGCTGCGGCTGAACGGTGAAGAAGCGGCGTCGGTGCGAAGTGCGGCGGCGAAGAGAAATGCTTGGGCGTGCATGCAGGGATTGAGCAATTGCGATCCAACGACGTTGCGCCGGGAAGAGGAAACGGCCATGGCCACCGCGGCAAGCCGCCGGAACGTTGACGCATGCCGGAACGGGCTTGCCACCTGCAATCCGCTTGCGCTGAATTTGCGTGATGTGACGGAAGTAGAGCAGCTCTCGGCGCGCCGGAACCTCGACCGCTGCATGCATTTTCAGGCGAGCTGCGATCCTTCGCTGCTGAACGCGCCGGATATGGCGCTGGTGGCCGAAGCGTACCGGCAACGCCGCGCGCGTACAAGCGGCCACGACTGAATCTCAATCGTCTGAGAGCAGTTCGGTAAATTTCAATTCGTTCCCCGAGTTATCAAGCACCCGGAAGTCGCGTGCTCCCCACGGCTTGCGAACGATCGGCTGCGTGATGTTCGCGCCGCGGCCAGTCAGTTCGGCGTGAAGTTCGGTGAGGCCATCCGTGAAGATGTGAATCGAGGCGGCGGCATTTCGGACCTTCGACCGGAAAAGATGAACGGAGATGCCATCGCGTTCGACGATCGCGTATTCCTCATCCGGCATGATGGACGCGCTCGAGAAGCCCAGCGCACGACGGTAATACTCTATGGACCCGGGGACGTCGGCCACCGGCAGTTCGGGGGCGATCCTGAGCAGCTTCGGCATTCGGGGATTGTATCGAGATTCGGGTTCAGCGAACTGCGAGGTTAATGTGGCGTTATGGTGAGCGTGCGCCATATCAATTGCGGCTGGCCTGGTTCGAGAGAAAGACCGGTTTCCTGCCATTGTCTGCTGGTGGAGGATCAGCGCCGCCTCGTGCTGGTTGACACCGGAATTGGCTTGCAGGATGTCCAGCGGCCGATGGAGAGGATCGGACGTGAACTCATCGAAATGGCCGGATTCCACTTCGATGAGGCTGAGACCGCGATACGGCAGATCGAGCGCCTCGGATATGACCCGAGTGACGTAACCGATATCGTCCTGACTCATGGCGACCCGGACCACGCCGGAGGACTGTCGGATTTTCCGAACGCACGAGTCCACATTGCCGCCGAGGAACTTGCGGCGATAAACGCCGGGCATTGGCGTTATCGGGAGCCGCAGTTTACGCACGGAGTTCATTGGCGGGAATACACTGCCGGACAGAGAACCTGGCATGGTCTGAAAGCTCGGCCTGTGCCAGTGGAGTTGGATGATGCCTGGCTCCTGCATGTTGGAGATGCTTACTACCTGCGCCTGGAATTGACCAGCGACCACCATCCCGTATCACAGCTTGCGGCCCAACGAGCTGTCGACGATGCCCAGCGGCGCAAAGCCTCGAAGAGCTCCGTCGCCTGTGTCGCGATGACTCAAAACGGATTACGATGATGGGCTATCACGATATTTCGGAACTGCCACAATATTGTCTGCGTGCGGCTCGAGGGCGCTTGTCACTTGATCCGATTTATTCAAATTCCCGGCGCAACTCCCACGAGAAATCATAGAACACGCGCAATTGATTGCCGTCCAGATCACCGACCCTGAACTCGCGCAAGCGCCACGGCTGGTCCTCCGGCGCAGCAAGAATCTTCGCCCCGGCGGTTCTCCAGCGCTGGTACAGTTGATCGACTTCGAGTCTGCTATTGAGGTTCAGCCAGATCACGACCGGTCCTGTCGCGCCATACTGCTGCCGAAATGAGGCATTCGTCAGGAAAATCCGGCACTCCCCCTGGGAGATACCTCCGATCCCGCCCTGGTCGTCACCCCAGTCGAGATTGAAACCGAGTACGTTTACGTAATACGCGGCGGCTTGTTCGACATCTGCAACGGGAATCTCCGGGACGGCCTTCGGAAAACCTGTGAGCATGTCTTCCAGCTTACGGGTATGCGGCGTTGCACGCGCTCCATTGCAGCCCGCACGCCACCCGCGATACAACTCTCTTCCTGAGCGTGGGTCCAGTAAGATACGTGGGGTAACCAACTGTCCAGCTAATCGGGCGAAAAAGTAACAGAGGTTGATCGTTTCGACAGGGAGGTCCTACTCTGGAACCTGCCACAGGCGAAAAGCCGGATCGCGAGTCCGGACAGGAACCGAAACAATGAAAATCAGGGAAATCGAAACCATTCCGGTGCGCGTTCCGATCATTCCGCAGTTCGTGATTCGCGGCAGTCTCGGGATTCATGCGGAATCTCCGTTCGTCATGCTGCGCGTCCATACGGACGAGGGAATTACCGGCCTCGGCGAAGTGTCCTGCACGCCGGTGTGGAGCGGCGAAGATTCAACGACCGCCGTTCACGTGATTCGCGACTTTCTCGAGCCTGCGCTTCGAGGCGAAGATCCGCGGGATATCGAGCGGCTGACGGCGAAGATGCGCCGCGCTGTTGCCGGAAATCCGTTCACGAAATCCGGCGTGGAGATGGCCTTGTGGGACATTCTCGGGAAATCCTGCGGCTTGCCCGTGTACCGGCTGCTCGGTGGACTGGTGCGGGAAACGGTTCCGATCAAGATGTCTGTTTCGGGGCGAGAACCTGCCGCCGCCGCGGAGATCGCCGATTGGGCCAGGAAGCGCGGGCTCAAGGCGCTGAAGGTGAAAGTCGGAATCGAGCCCGCCGGCGATATTGAGCGCGTAAAAGCGGTGCGGGCTGCAATCGGCCCGGATGTTCGGCTCGGCGTGGACGCGAATGGAGGGTGGACGGTACGAGCCGCAATTCCAACGATCCGGAAAATGGCGGAGGCGAGCAATATCTATTTCGCCGAGCAGCCGGTTGCGCCGCTGGATCTTCAGTGGCTGGTGGAGGTGCGGCGATCGTCGCCGGTACCGGTGATGGCCGATGAGAGCTGCTACACGCTTCAGGATGCGATGGCGATCGCGCGGGCGGGCGCCGCGGATGTGCTCTCGGTTTATGTAGGAAAGGGCGGCGGGATCGGGCCGGCGCGGAAGATCATTGCGGTGGCGGAAGCCGCGGGGCTTACCTGCACGATCGGAAGCAATCTGGAGCTGGGCGTCGCGAGCGCCGCGATGGCGCATATCGCGGCAGCATCATTTGCCGTAGGCGCCGAAGAGTTCCCATGCGACATTCTGGGACCACTTGCTTATGAGAATGATCTGCTGGCCGAGGACATTGAGTTTCGGGATGGGGCCATGAGCGTGCCGGCTGGTCCGGGGCTGGGAGTGTCACTGGATGAGAAGATGCTCGCGCAATATCGCGCGTGAGGCGAACAGATCGGTTCAGAAGGACGGGATGGGATTGTGCACGGGTTGCGGCGCCGCGCGCCTGCGCATGCCATAATGCTGGCCAAAAATGAAGACGGTTATTGGTTACGTAAGCGACGAGATGTATGTTGCGCTTGCGGATGTTCTGGTTGAATTCGAGCCCATAAATGGCGGCGAAGTTACTGTGCTGCGCTCTTCGCCGCGTGGAGCGCTCTACGGCGATCTGGCGCCGGGCGAATACAGGGTCGTGCTCGCGAAGGCGGGATACGGCTCGAAAACGGTGCTGGTGAACATCGGATCAGGCGCTCCCGTGCAATTCCGGCTGCTTTCGGACCAGCTGATCGGCTACATGTGGCCCAAGTGGGTCCGGTGCGGCGAAACGGCCGAGTATCGGATTCATGCCACGGAGCAGTATCAGCTTTCGCTCTGGCGTTACGGGCGGCAGAGAGAGCTGGTTGGAGTTCTCACCTGGGTGGACGAACATGGTCCGCAGGCAAACCGCCAGATCCTTCCCGATGGAGATTTCACGCAAACCGGCACGCGCTGGAACACGGAGGGCTACGCGGCCGCTCCCATGATCACCGCGCCCGAACGCGCCGGACTTTACTACCTTTGGGCGCGAACACCTTCCGGCAAAGCTTTCTCGTTCCCGTGGATTGTAGCGCCGAAACGGCCGGAATCGCGGATTGCAGTGCTCGCTTCCACCAACACGTGGAACGCCTATAACAAGTTCGGGGGCCGGAGCAATTACGTCAATGCTGACCGGCTGCCAGATACTCCTGTTGTGAACTCCCGGCAGGATCTGCACCGTTATCGGAACCATTCTCCATTTGGAACATGGCTGCCGAAGGATGAAGAATACCGGCCGCTTTCGTTTGATCGTCCTGAACCGAATAATCACCTGCTGGTAGATTCCGAACCGGATGAACCGGTCGAAGGAAGAACACAGTGCGGCCAGGCGCCGGGCGAA
>Ga0157370_10002873_pt1 | contig 20520 bp, 22 predicted proteins | sample C35metaG_FD_113463 | JGI IMG/M metagenome (GOLD analysis project Ga0157370, IMG submission 113463) | Corn rhizosphere microbial communities from Kellogg Biological Station, Michigan, USA - C3-5 metaG | ecosystem: Host-associated > Plants > Roots > Rhizosphere > Soil | place: USA: Michigan...
TGGAAAGGTGGCGCCCATGGGTGTGGTGATTGTGGATCTAGACCTTCAGTTCGGCGACGTCGCCTCCGGGCTGTCACTGGACCCGGAACACACGATCGTGGATGCGGTGACGGGCGCTGCGGCCCACGACGCTATGGTGCTGAAGGCATTCCTGACTGTCCACTCGGGCGGAGTTTATGCGCTTTGTGCACCCAAACTTCCGAGCGAGGCTGACCTTGTCACAGCCGAACATATCCGCCGCCTGATCGCCCAGCTGGCCTCGGAATTTCGGTACGTCGTGGTGGATACGGCGCCCGGGCTGGGTGAGCATGCACTGGCCACTCTTGAACATGCCACCGACGCTGTCTGGGTGGTGGGGATGGACATTCCCAGCGTCAAGGGCCTGCGCACGGGTCTGGGCATCCTCCACGAGCTAGGTCTGGTGCCGCAGGGACGCCACGTGGTACTCAACTTCGCCAACCGAAACACGGGATTGAACATCCAGGACGTCGAGGCGACAATTCGGGTGCCAGTCGATGTAGTTATCCCTCACTCGACGGCAGTGCCATTCGCCACCAACAAGGGAGTTCCACTCCTCCAGGATGGCGTCCGGAATGCCGCCACCAAGGGCCTGCGCAAGCTAGTTGAACGATTTGAACCGGACTGGGGCAATCAGGTCCACAAGAAGCTGCATCGACGGGTGGTGGTGTCATGAATCTCTCAGAAAGGTTGAATGCAGCTAGAGGGCTCATTTCCGCCGACGACGCCGCGACTCCCTCGCCTATACCAGTTCCGACTCCCGCGAAGACTCCCGACGCGCCACCCTCGGCTGGGGCTGGAACAGCATTGGCTGGTCTCAAACAACGCGCCGGTGAGGCCCTTTTCGAGCGCATGGGAGGAAGGCTCACTGACCCAAACCTCTCCGAAGACGATCTTCGCAAGTCTGCCCGCGAGGAACTCAGCCAGGTCATCGACGAGGAACAGGTCCCCCTGACTCCCGAGGAACGGCGCCGGCTGATCAGGGAAATCGGGGACGACGTCCTCGGCTACGGACCGCTGCAACGTTTTCTCGATGATGACACCGTTACGGAAATCATGGTTAACAGGGCGGACCAGATTTACGTTGAGCGAGGCGGGCAGCTGACACTCACGGACGCAAAGTTTGCCACGGAAACACACCTTCGCCGTGTCATCGAGCGAATCGTCTCCAAGGTAGGCCGCCGCATCGACGAGTCTTCCCCGATGGTAGATGCCCGCCTGGAGGACGGCTCCCGTGTCAATGCGATTATCCCGCCCCTGGCAGTTAATGGGCCATCGCTGACCATCCGCAAGTTCAGCCGGGTACCCTTGACTGCGCAAAATTTGGCCGACTTTGGTACGCTGACGCCCGACATGGCGGAGCTGCTGAGCGCTTGCGTCAGGGCACGACTAAACATTCTTGTCACCGGTGGTACCGGCACTGGAAAGACCACCCTCTTGAACGTCCTGTCCGGTTTTCTGCCCGCCGAGGACAGGATCGTCACCATTGAAGACGCCGTTGAACTGCAGTTGCAGCAACAACACGTGGTCAGGTTGGAGAGTCGTCCGGCGAACATCGAGGGACGCGGTGAGATCTCCATCCGTGATCTCCTTCGAAACTCACTGCGTATGAGGCCGGATCGAATCGTGGTGGGCGAGGTCCGCGGCGGGGAGGCCCTTGACATGCTCCAGGCCATGAACACGGGACACGACGGCTCCATCTCAACGGTCCATGCCAACTCCCCCAGGGATGCCATCGCCCGACTAGAAACTTTGGTCCTGATGGCCGGCATGGACCTTCCGCTCCGCGCTGTCAGGGAGCAGATAGCTTCGGCCATCAATTTAATTGTTCATCTGACGCGTCTCCGCGACGGAACACGGCGAGTCACACACATCACCGAGGTGCAAGGCATGGAAGGGGACGTCGTCACGCTTCAGGATGCTTTCGTGTTTGACTATGCTGCGGGCATGGACAGGACAGGACGGTTTCTGGGTAAGCCGATACCAACTGGCGTTCGTCCACGTTTCGTGGACCATTTCGCCGAGGTTGGCATCAGTGTCCCAGCCAGCGTATTCGTCGCCCAACCACAGGCCATGGGGAGGCGGTAGCCATGAGCCCTATCATTCCGATCGCAGGCTTTTCACTCTGCATTGGGGCCATGCTGGTGGTCCTACTAATGGTCTTCAAACCTCGGATGTCCTCGGTACCGGTACTCCGTCGTCGCCCGTTCGGAGACACCAGTAAGTCGACATTGGGAACCTTTACGGATTCCGCCGTTGCTGTTCTGGACCGGACGGTCGGGGGCGGTCCGTACAGCCGGACAAAGTTGGAGGACGCCGGGCTGCGCATGCCGCCGTCCAACTATCTCATTATGGTTATTGCCTCCTCCGCTGTCCTCGGCCTGATCGGATTGTTGCTCAACGGTGTCGACCTCGCCATTCTCATGGCATTGGTAGCGCCAATAGGGGCCTGGGCATTGCTAGCCCTTCTCGCCGACAGACGACGGAGCAAATTCGACCAGCAACTAGGCGACAATATCCTTCTTATTTCAGGTGGTCTGCGCGCTGGCCACAGCGTGGTCGCTGCAATCGATTCTGCGGCCAAGGAAGCGCCGGTCCCGTCGTCGGAGGAATTTGCGCGTGTTGTGAATGAAATCCGGATCGGTCGTGACCTTGAGGCGGCCTTGGCAGATACCGCGGGCCGCATGAAGAACGAAGATTTCGCGTGGATTGGCCAGGCCATCCAGATCAACCGCGAGGTGGGCGGCGATCTGGCCGAAGTTCTGGAGCACGTGGGCGAAACGATACGAGAGCGCGGCGAAATTAAGGCCCAGGTCAAGGCGCTCAGCGCAGAAGGCAAACTCTCAGCCATCATCCTGATGGCGTTGCCGTTCGCCATAGGACTCATGTTGATGGTGGTGAACCCGAAGTATATCGGCGTGTTGACCACTCATGTGTTGGGTTGGGTCATGCTCGGCGTCGGGTCCGTCATGATGATCATCGGCGGACTGTGGATGCGCAAAATTATCCAGATCAAGTTTTGAGAGGTGAAATTGAGATGACTGCTCTTCCCTGGATCTTCATTGCATTTATCGTGTTACCTGTGGCTTATCTGGTCTGGTCCGTTGTTAACGTGGATAACAAGTCTGCTTTGATCATCCGAAACAATCTCAGCCGCGGAATTACACGGCAGGGCCAGTCTGCGCCAGCCTTTGGGGACCGAGGCATGCTGGAAATTGCCCGTAAATTCACGCCCGCGGGATACACTTCCAAGCTTGATACTCTTTTGGCCCGCGCCGGGCGGCCCGCAACCATGCCACTTCCACGACTATTAATTGCCAAACCACTGTTGGGTCTGGCCGGAGCAGTCGTCGGATCGCTCATCTTCGTGCTACATCCTGGTCCACCAATGCTCTTGTTAGCCTTGTTCCTAGTTGTACTCTGCTATTTCATTCCGGACCTCTTGATATGGAGCAAAGCCGAAGAACGTCAAAAGGCCATCCAGCTGGAATTGCCGGACACTTTGGACCAGATGCTGATTTCGGTCGAGGCTGGACTTGGATTTGAAAGTTCCATGGCCCGCGCCGGGGCCAACGGGAAAGGGCCAATGGCGGAGGAGTTGGTGCGAACACTACAAGATATGCAAATGGGCCGTCCGCGACGAGACTCCTACCAAGCTTTGGCGGACCGCACCACTGTACCCGAGTTAAAGAGCTTTGTCCGGGCCGTGGTTCAGGCTGACATCTATGGCATTGGTATCGCCAAAGTCCTTCGGACACAGGCCCGGCAAATGCGTATCAAGCGCCGTCAGCGGGCGGAGGAGAAGGCAATGAAACTGCCAGTACTGGTGCTATTCCCGCTCCTGTTTTTCGTCTTTCCAACGCTGTTCATCATCATCCTGGGCCCTGCTGTAATCAACATCATCCCGGTATTCACGAGCGGTGGTGCACTGGGCGGTTAATAGTATTCCCGCTGCAAGCTGGCGGCGGCTGCATCCAAGCGGGGTAGTAGTCGTTGGAGTTTTCAACGAAATTTCGTTTGAAAACTCCAACGACTACTACCCCGCTTCGTGCCTGATGGACCGGCTACCCAAACACCAGCATTCCCAGTGCACCCATCAGCATGAACGGGCCAAACGGGATCTGGGTCTTGCCGTTCCCGCGCCGCAGGACCATGAGCGCCAGACCCCACAAAGCCGCCAGCATGAACGCCAGGAACGTCCCCCACAACACCGCTGACCAGCTGACGAAGCCCAGGTACAACCCCAGGACGAACGCTAGTTTCACATCGCCGTAGCCCATGCCGGCCGGGTATACGAGCCGCAGCACCACGTACACGGCCCAGAGGACCACTCCCCCGAGGACGGTACGCATGGCCGCGCCGCCGTCAAGCATGAACAGGCTGGCCGAAAGCAGCAGCACGCCGGCAATGCCAGCGGAAGGGAACACGATCCGATTGGGCAGCAGCTGGTGCTGGATGTCGATCACGGTGAGCCTGGCGGCCATGACCAGGTAGTACAGCCCGGCCAGCAGCACCAGCCAGAACGCCACCGGGGAGTGGCCCCACAACCGCGAAAGTTCAGTGATCATAGGGCTGAGCCTACGTCATGGACTCCGCGGTCCGGGGGAACGTTACCGGTGTGCGTACTGGTTGAAGGGGATGTTCCAGTCGCCGAAGCCGTCGGTGGGGGCGATGGTTTCATTGGGGCTGCCCACCACCTTGACGAGGTCGCCGGTGGTCATGTTGTTGAACACCCAGCCGGCGCCTTCGTGCGACATGCCGATGCAGCCGTGGGAGATGTTGCCGGTGCCCAGGTAGGACAGCGCGTTGTCCGTGGCCTGGTGGATGAACTCGCCGCTGGGCGTGAGGCGGGTGGCGTACTGGACGTCCACCTTGCCGTAGTCCGCCGGGTCGCCGGGCTTGAGGCCGATGGTGGAGGCCACGAAGGTTGCGTAGCGCTGCTTGTCCGCCAGGATGACGAGGTAGCCGGAGGCGGAGGGGAAGCGCTCGTCGCCCATGGTCACCGGGTACTGCTTGACCAGCGCGCCGTTGCTGTAGATGCTGGCCTGGTGGTTGACGGCGTCCGCCACCATCTCCACCTTGTTGCCGATCTGGACCACGTTGGTCTTGTTGAAGTTGCCGATCTGGCCGTTGCCGAAGTCAACGCCAAACAGCTTCATGTCCACCTTGATGGTGCTGTTGGCGGCCCAGAAGTCCGCGGCACGGTAACGCAGCAGGGTGTCCGAGTACCAGCGGAAGGCGCCCTTCTGGCCGGAGGAGGCGGTGATGGAGATGGCCTTCTCCACGGCTTCCTTGTTGGTGACCGGCTCGCTGAAGGTGAACTGGATGGGCTGGGCGACTCCCACCTTGGACCCGCCCTGCGGGAACATGACCAGGTCTGCCTCGTTCGACGGCGGCACCGTGGTGAAGGTGCTCACCGTGGTGGTCATTTTGCCGTCGGCGTCCTTGGTGGTGACGTCGAAGGTGTAGTTGGTGTTGAAGTTCAGGGGCGCGGTGCTGGTCCACTTGGTGCCACCGGCTGTTAATTCGCCGTCCGTGGTGGCGCCGGTGTCCGTTTCCTTCAGGATGGCGCTGTAGACGGTGCCGTTCTGCGCCGTTGCCGAGACGGGCTCCGCCGGGTTGTAGAACGTGGCGCCGGTCTTGGGCGACACGGCGAGGCTGACTGGGGGTGCCGTGGGTGTTGGGGTGGCGCTTGGCGTTGCCGTGGGTTGCTGCTGCGTGGGCGCGGCCTGGTTCTTGGCGGCCGCCGTGGGCATCCAGTCCTTGGCGGTGGCAGCACCGACGCCGCCGCCCGCAATAGCCAGCGCAATGACGGCGACCAAAGTGACCTTCAAGGCCCTGCGAGGCTTCTTGGGCTGGTCCAGACTAGGCATGCATGCTCCCAATTCGGTGGAGTAATTCCACGGTGACGGCGCGTGTCAGGCACGGCTTAGTCCACAATTTTACGGCATGCCCTGCGCGGTACGTGTCAGGATGCCGCAACGACACCGTCACGGTTGGGTAAAGGGGTGGGTTGGCTTTGCACGCTGCGTGGCCTATCGACCGGATGCTCCCTTGACTAGGATCAGCATCATGAACGACTTGTTGCTACCAATTACGATTTCGCCGGCATCGCAATGAGACGGGTTTCGCGCGAAGAAGCCGCCCGCGCCACCACGCCTCCCGGTCCGTATGAATGGGATGACTATCAATGTGAGCACGGCGTCAATCAGCTTGATGACGAAATCGATGAAATCGTCGCAGACCCAACCCTGACGATGTATGAGGTTGAACTTCGACTGGCCGAAGTGGGCGCTTTGGTTGAAAGGGCCGAGCACGGTGAGCTCTCACCGCTCAAAGAGCACAAACCTGTGAATGTGGACCCGGAGATTTGGGAAATTCGCTTCACTTTCGGCAGCCAACCGTTCAGGATCTACTACGCCGAGCCTCAAGATTTTCCGAAACTCCTGTTGGGGCTCAAGCCACACTTCAAAGATGTCACCGGCTCAGAAGCCCAGATCAGGATGCGCCAAAACCAGCAAATGTCGAAGGCAGCAAATCGTTACCACGCTGGAAGAACCCGCGAATGGCTGGGCGATCCCAGACTGGTAGGCCACAGCTTTCACGCAAAATGTGTTGACCCCTGATAGCCGTGATTATAGACTTGAATCTATGAGCGATATGACTGAAAGGCTGAAGGCTCGACACGGGATTGACCCCGAGTCTCGCTCCATGCAGCGGGCCGAGCTGCTGGCGTCGAACGACTTGGAATTCGTGGCAAGTTTGATCATGCTAAGAAAAGCGCAAAACATCACCCAACAAGACGTCGCCGATCGACTGGGCATATCTCAGGCGACGGTGGCTGCCTTCGAACATCCAGGCAATGACCCCAAATTGTCGACTATCCGCAGGTATGCCCACGCCGTAGGTGCATTGGTCACGCATCGCGTCGCCTTGGATGTGTACCAAGATCTGAGCGATTGGAATGCGGCTGAGAACCGCCGTCTAACTAGCGACAATTTTAACGGCCAGACCGCAGCATTCTCCTTTGCCCCTGGAGGCCGCGTTGCGCTTTCTAACGAGATTGAAGGGCTGATTGCCGGCAAAAACGATACAATATCGTTCAATTCGAGCCCTGTGCGCTGAAGCTGCGATTACCGGCGCCAGGAAGGGTTTTACAAAGAGGGCAGCGCCAAGCCGCTTATCAACTTGGTGCAGAAACATCACACGGATCTGCGATCAGGCTTGGCCAGCACCTCGACCGCCGACGCCCCGCTGGCGGCCGGCTTATCGCCGACGGCGGCCCGCCACTGAGTGCGCCTTCTTCATTCTTTGGAGTGCACTGTGTGGATCCTCATCATCCGGTGCACCAAGGGAGGCAAGCGCCGCATATTGCTCCACCTTGCGGATCTCCTTAAATGCAAGAATGTCTTCAAGCCTGACCCGTCGATGCGTCCCGGGCTTCTCGAACGGAATTCGACCTGCGTCAAGAAAACGGACCAGCGTTGGTCGAGTCACCCCCAGGAGTTCTGCCGCTTGCTGCGTTGTCAGGGTATTTGAACGCGGCGTGACCGTCACAGCCATGCCGTTACGCATGGCGTCCGCAGCCTTGACCAAGACCTCAAAGATTTCGGATGGAATCTCAACCCGATCAGCCGCCTCGGCCCCCGAGAGAACGAACAGCGGACCACGGCGGGATGTGTTTGCGTCGGCTTGCGCCTCGATGAAGTTGTAGAACTCCCCCGCGTCCGTAGGCTCCGGAGCGAAAAAGGTCTCTCTCGTTGATGTGGCGTTGCCCATCGAAATTCACTTTCGTAATCGCGTTCGTTTTTTGCGTTTTTTCGTTTCGTACGATATTAACTCGTCATGACATTTGAGTCCACACACCGGGCATCGACGCGCCGCGGGCCAACCGGAGCAACTACGGCAACGGCTCGGCGTTCAAGACGAGATCTTGCTTTTCACCCACGCCGGGGCTGACCGCGGTCAAATAGTAGACATACTTGCTATCGTTCCCCGTGCCCGTACAGACGGGCGTGACTCCGCCAACATTGGTCTGTCGCTGACAAGTGCTGTCAACTTTCAGCGTGATGCCGGCCGGGGACGCAATGGCGAGCAAGTCAGACGGGGTGAACTCAATGTCCGTGCTCCATCGGCGGCTCATGCTGGGACAGGGATTGGTGGACATGCACAAAAGTTGCTCCCCGCGAACGATTTCCGATAGTTGCGTCCAGCTAGGGGGAATGGCAAACCGGTTGACTCGCGCGACAAAGTCGTCGGTCACCTTGTTCTCGGCAGACCAGACGGCCATTACCGACGCGACACCGGCCCCGAAGACTACGATGACCGCAACCAGAATGAGGCCCACTAACTTCTTCACGATGCCCCTCTATGCACCCGCGCCATTTGTAACAGGAGGTTCTGGCCCGGTACTTGGGACAACCGTCATCGTCGCTTCCACATGGTCGGCGTGGACAACAGCGAGAACCTTTTCACCAAGGTTCACCAGTCGATAGTCGGTTGCTGCCAACGCATTCAGAAGCGCCAACTGAAGGTAGGGAAATCCCGCTTCCTCCTTCGAAAAGCCCTCAATGGAATCCATCAAGGCACAGCCACGAGCTTCATTTTCTTTTTCCCCTGCTGTGGCTTGTGGGCTGCATAACCGCAGTGGGCTTTGACGAAGGAGCCCAGATTCTTGGAGCCATACTTCTTGACATCCAGAGCTGGCCACCGATTCCGAAGCAGGGGGCTCAGCGCCGCGGTGTCGACCTTGCCGTCAATCAGCAGTTGGGGTTCTTCCTCGAGCAGTGCCAGTATGCCCATTTTCAAATGTTTCAGGTGCGGCTCGCCCTTCCCCAGCGGTTGAACCTGCTTCTTCGCCGGCTGGGGTTTCTTGGCGGCCACGGGGCTTTTCGCCGTCGTGCTTTTCGCCGTCGTGCTTGTAGCAGGGGCCGGGGACACCGGCGAAACCGCAGCGACGGGCCCGGTGATGGGGATCTGGTGGTATTCGTCGGCCACCGACTTGAGAAGGGCGTTGACGATTCCGGCGCCAGGGAGATTGGTCGACGCCACGATGACGTACTTGTTGAGGTGGTGGAGGCGCCTGATGAGCGGAACAAAGCCGCCATCTCCGCTGGCGATGACGAACATGTCGATCCACGGCGAGTCATGCGCCACGGCCAGGACGTCGACGCAGAGTTCAATGTCCGCGGCATTTTTGATGTTCTTGTCAAAGGAGAATATTTGCACGGGCTCGATGCCGTGCTCCAGCAATTCATGGCTGTAGGCCTGCATTTCAGGCCTGCCCCAGTTCGCGTAGGCCCGAACAAGTGCCGTCTTTGACCCGAGGCCTCCAGCTCGGACGGCCTGCTCAATTCCGCGGACGAACGCGCCGATGTGGACACCGGCCACATTGCCGGGAACACCGCCACGCAGGTTCTCCATGTCCAGAAATATCGCCACATTTCTTTGCGGCGGCGCGTTCGTTCCCAATGCTGCTCCCCAATCGTCCCGCCAACCGGCGACATGTCTGGTTCTCAGGGTATCCCCAGGGCAATGGGCGGGGCCATGGACGGTTCAGGATTGACTCCGCAAAACTTGCTTCATAATTCGGTACCGCCTCGGTATGGTCAAGTATGGACATGAACCTGAGGATCCCGGACGAGATCGACCGGCAGCTCAACGCCCTGGCAGCCGAACAGCACATCCCCAAGTCGGCCTTGCTGCTGCAGGGCGCTGAGCTGGTATTGCGAAGGGCCGGGCGAAAGCAGGACATCCATGACGCGTTCGACTTTGTGATGGCCCACGACGCAGGGCTGATGAAGCGCCTAGAGGATGCATGACCGCATACAGCTATTCGAGGAATTTTTGCCAATGAGCAGGCTGCTGATCGGTGTCTTCGTTGTCCTGGCCGGATGGTCCATTGCCTACTGGGGGAGGTACAGGGCTCCGCTGAAACGAAACTCAAGGATGGACAACGTGCTCGGAATCATCAATGTCATCTGCATTGCCTTGCTTTGCCTCATCGCGGCCACGCTTCCCCTATCCACGGGATTCGTGGGAATTCCTGTGTTGGGGTTCGCCGCGGCAGCACTATTTCTAGCGTCGCTCTTCCTCTACCGGACTCGAGCGGCAGATTTGCGGATGGTACGGGCTAGCGGCCGCGGACGCCGCGGACTTCCAGTCAGTCAGAGGGAAATGACGAGGTGGCCCTACACGCTTGTTTATATGATCGGCTACGTCCTACTTGCGGCCTACATCGCAACGATTCTTGGCCATCTATAGCGGTGCTGGTGGCCTTGCACCGGTTACGGTACGTTCCGAATCATCGACCACTGGCCCTGGTATAAATTGCTGGTCCAGCCGCCGACTGATCAGGAAGAAGTCATTTCATGAGTCACGTCAGGCAAATTCAGGCTTTGAAGCAGCCTAGTGATTCGTAGGGTATCGCAAGGCGGAGTCGAACAGGTCCCCTGGCAAGCCCCGTCGCCTTGCCGTGAGCCCATATCCGTGGCTGGCCTCAACCGTCGTAGATTGCGGATAGCGGATCGTTTGATCATTCAGACCGTAGTTCTCATACGGCTTGCCACAACTGGCGATTACGCGATGAATTAAGGTGGGGAAGGTGGAATCGATTCGTAAAATACCCCGTGCCGAGTGGGGCAGTCAACCAATCCAGCCCACCGCGGGATCCTATTGGCTCAAATGCAATCAGACCATCAAGGTCATCCTCATCTTGTTGGCGGTTGTGGTGGTGTTTGCCATTGTTGGCCGGAATACTCATCCACGCTCAGCCTGGATGCTCTGGGTTCCGCTTTCTGCCTTCATTGCATCATGCATCTCCCTCATGATCGTGGGCAGCTTCGCCTTGGGCCCCTATAGAGCTGAGCGCCGTTTGGGTTACACGACATGGCCATCAAGGTCCGAAACTTCAACACCCAAGGACCGTGAAAACAGGCGATAGTGGACGCCTTCGAGAAACGTCTATCCGGTCTCAACAAGGGTGGCAAGCCTCGTCACTGACCCAGACAACATCGATCATGTTGCCGGCGTCAACGTAGGCTACTTCACCACTGAAGGGAATTCCTCCCTGATCGCCAGCTACAGGGCGCTGCGGTTGTCGCGGTGCGATCAGCGTAAATGAGCCTTTTCCGGACAGAGAATCAGAAAAATACTCCGCAGCCGGGAGATCTCCCCTGATTCCGGGACGACGAATGAGCACCGCGACACCAGCCCGGCACATGGAACAACCGCCATCGTTGGATCCTCGCGGCCAGTGCGGACAATAGCGAGAATTTTTCTCCAAGGATCTTCACCCGGAAGTCGGCGGCCGTCACAATGCCGAAGGGCAAATCCAATATCGAGACCGCCTGACCAGCCGGCGGAGTAGGATGCTGAAAATGAACACTGTCCGGGTGGTCCCGCCGACGGAATGGGCCAGGCAACCTGTGCAGCCCAGCGCGGGATCCTATAGGGGAAAAATCAATCGCGCGTTGAAAGCGATAATCATCGCATTCGTCGTAAGCCTGATTTTCGCCATCATCGGGCGCGGAATCCATCCAACGCCCTGGCTATTGCTATGGATTCCGATGTCTGTCTTCTTGGCCCTATGTGCATATGCGGTGGCGGTCTGTGCTGTCGCCTACCGCCCCTACAAGGCTGAGCGGCGCCTCGGCTACACAACGTGGCCATCCGGATCGGAAATCCAGTGAAGGCTTGCGATTCAGCCCCGCAAATACTCCAGCTGCGCCTGAACGGATAGTTCCGCCGCGCCGAGCACGTTCGCCGGGACGTCGCCGTAGACCACGGCCACAATGTCCGCCGCAGATGGCTCCGCGCCGCTTTCCGAACGCAAGGAAGCCAGCGCACCGCGCACCTGCTCCAGCCGCTCCATCCGGTGGGCTTGGTAGGCCGACGCCGCGGCGGCCAGATCCGGAAGCACCGGGCCGTGGCCGGGCAGCACCGTGACCGGACCGCCCGCGGAGCCCAGCACCCGCAGCTGCTCCAGCGACCCGAGGTAGTCCCCCAGCCGGCCGTCCGGGTAGTCAAGCACCGTGGTCCCCCGGCCCAAGACCGAGTCTCCTGTCAAGACCGAGCCGTGGGCGCCGTCGTTCTTCAGGAAAAAGCACACCGAGTCCGAGGTGTGGCCGGGGGTGGCCAGCACCTCAATGTCCAGGCCCGCCGCCCGGATCAGCTCGCCGCCGCGCAGGGGCTCCCCCGCGTGGCAGTGCTCGGGGCGGACAGCGCGGACCGGCGCGCCCGTGAGCTCGTGGAGCCGCGCGCTGCCCTCCGTGTGGTCGGCATGGTGGTGCGTGATGAGGACCAGCTCCACCCGGCCCGCCGCGGCCAGCGCCGACAGGTGACCCTCCAGCAGCGGGCCCGGATCAACCACCACGACGCCGGCCCCCGGGGCGCCGAGCACGTAGCTGTTGGTGCCGTCCAGGGTCATGGGGCCGGGATTGTCCGCGCGCAGGGTGCGGCTGAGCGGGCCGGTTTCCTGCCAGTCCGCCATGGCCTAGTACCGGTAGTGGCCGGGCTTGTACGGGCCGGCCGGGTCCAGGTCCAGGTACGCGGCCTGCTCTGCCGTGAGCTCGGTCAGCTCCACGCCGAGGGCGGCCAGGTGCAGGCGCGCCACCTTCTCATCCAGGATCTTCGGCAGCACGTACACCTGCTTTTGGTATTCATCCGTGCCCAGCTTGGAGAAAATCTCGATCTGCGCAATGACCTGGTTGGTGAAGGAGTTGCTCATGACGAACGACGGGTGGCCCGTGGCATTGCCCAGGTTCAGCAGGCGCCCCTCGGACAGGACAATGATGGAGCGCTCCTGCGCTGTGCCCTTGTCGAAGACCCACTCGTGCACCTGCGGCTTGATCTCCACCTTTTCGACGCCGTCGATCTTGGCCAGGCCGGCCATGTCGATCTCGTTGTCGAAGTGGCCCACGTTGCCCACAATGGCCTTGTTCTTCATCTTCAGCATGTCCGCCGCGGAGATGATGCCCAGGCCGCCGGTGGTGGTGACGAAGATGTCGCCCTGCCCGATGACCGATTCCAGCCGGGCCACCTGGTAGCCGTCCATGGCGGCCTGCAGCGCGCAGATGGGATCGATCTCGGTGACAATCACGCGCGATCCCTGCCCCCGCAGCGCCTCAGCCGCGCCCTTGCCGACGTCGCCATAGCCGCAGACGACGGCGACCTTTCCGCCCAGGAGAACATCTGTGGCGCGCATCAGGCCATCGGGCAGGGAGTGGCGGATGCCGTACTTGTTGTCGAACTTGGACTTCGTGACGGAGTCGTTGACGTTGATGGCGGGGAACAGCAGCTTGCCCTCCGCCGCCAGCTGGTACAGGCGGTGCACGCCCGTGGTGGTTTCCTCCGTGACGCCGTGGATCTGCGCGGCGATCCGCGTCCACTTCTGCTTGTCCGCCTTCAGTGACTTGCGGAGGGCCTCGAGGAAGATCCTGCCCTCTTCGGAGTCCGCGTCCGTGGCGTCCGGGACTGCCCCGGCGGCTTCAAACTCGGCGCCCTTGTGGACCAGCATGGTGGCGTCGCCGCCGTCGTCCAGGATCATGTTGGCGCCCTTTTTGGGGTTCTTCGCGGCGCCGGGCCAGGTGAGGATCTGCTGGGCAGTCCACCAGTACTCCTCCAGGGACTCGCCCTTCCAGGCGAAAACAGGCACGCCCTGCGGGTTCTCCGGGGTGCCGTTGCCGACCACGATGGCCGCCGCTGCCTCATCCTGCGTGGAGAAGATGTTGCAGGACGCCCAGCGGACCTCGGCGCCCAGCGCCGTGAGCGTCTCGATCAGGACCGCCGTTTGCACGGTCATGTGCAGGGAGCCGGCAATGCGGGCGCCCTTGAGCGGCTGGCTGTCCTTGTATTCCTCGCGCAGGCTCATCAGGCCCGGCATTTCAAACTCGGCCAGGCGGATCTGGTGCCGGCCGGCCGCGGCCAGGGTGATGTCAGCGACCTTGTAGTCTGCCGGGCTGAGGGTGGAGGCGGTGCTCATGGCGGGTCCTTACTGTGCTGGACTGTGCTGGCTGGCTTGGTGGTTTTAGGCCGGTGGCTGCTTGGAGGGGGCTGCCGGTTCGGCGAGCTGCTCGGGGCGCTGCCGGCTAGGCAAGCTGCTCGGGGCGCAGCAGCAGGGGGATGCCCTCCTCGATGCTGTAGCGCAGCGGCTTCCCGTCGGGGCCGGGCTGCGTGCTGACCAGCTGCGCACCTTCCTGAACCAGGGTGGAGCCGGTCACGGGGCAGCGCAGCACGGACAGGAGTTCGTCGCTGATTTTCGCCATCGTCATCTCTTCTCGTCGAGGGGGTGGTTCCGGGAGCTTGTCCGCCTGCCGGGCGTTGCCGGGGCTAGTGCGGGGCTAGTCCCGCAGGATGTGGAGGTGTCCGCGGCGCCCGCTGCTTTGGCGGGAGCCGCCGGGGTCTGCGGTGGGGCGCTCCAGCAAACCGCGGGGTTCGCGCTGGGCCTGGGGACCGTCGTCGTCCGGTTCAGCGGCGGCCTCACGGACGGCGTCGGCCAGGGCCAGGAGGTCGTCGGGACCGGGGCCGGGAGGGGTGTCCGAGCGCGCCAGGCGGATCACTTCCCAGCCCAGCGGGACGGTGAGGCGGGCGGAGTGCTTGGAGCAGAGGTCGTAGCAGTGGGGCTCGGCGAAGGTGGCCAGGGGGCCCAGGACTGCGGTGGAATCGGCATACACGTACGTCAGGGTGGCCACGGCCGACTCGCGGCAGGCTGATCGGGTGCATTGACGAAGGGTTCCCACGATTCCCAAGATTACCCGCCTTTTAGCCCGTTTGCCCCCAACGGCTCACGCGGCCGGAGTGAACTAGAGTGAAATGATGCAGCACAACACGCCGGAGCCCGGTTTTAGCGTTACGTTCCACGACGGCGACGCGCTGCCCGTGCGGCCGTTTGCCCAGCGTCGGCGCAACCGCCACGGGCGCGGATTGCGGGGCTCCATCATGCTGCCCGGGCTGCCCGGATCGCGGACGCGGGCGGAAAAGTTTGAGGACCTGGTGGTTGATTCCGCCGAGCGGCTCCGGGAACTGTGGAGCGCGCAGCTGGCGGATGTGGAGTACCTGGTGGAAGAGGTGCCGGACAAGCTGGAGGAATTGGTTGCCTCCCGTTCGCAGGCGCCGCTGGGCAAGTACACGCCTTCCTCTCCATTGGTGGGGCATGCGGTGATCGTCATTTACCGGCACCCCGTGGAGGCCCTGTGCGACACCCCCGCGCAGGTCCGCGAGCTGGTGCACGAGGTGCTCATTGAGCAGGTGGCCGGGCTGCTGAACATTGACCCGGACACCGTGGACCCGATGTTTGGGCGGTTCAGGCGGGGGTAGGCGCTGGGCGGGCTGGGCTGGCTGGCCTGGCGGGCTTGGTGGGCTTGGCGGGCTTGGCGGGCTTGGCGGGGCGCTCTAGGCGTCTACGCCGGCTAAAGTAGCTAAAGCATTGAAGTACCTCCATTAACGTGCGAAAATAGCTACATTATAGGAGGCTGCATGCTGGAAACAGTGCGACTCGGGGCCAACTTGAAGGCCCGCAGAATCATTTTGGGCCTGCCCCAGGAGCTTGTCGCCGAAAGAGCCAACATCTCCCGGGCCACCTTGATGCGCCTTGAAGCGGGAGAGGGCGGCAAAGTGGAACACCTTATGACTGTTGCCTCCGTGCTGGGCATCGCTGAAGACATCATCCAGGCCACAGATCCCCTGAACAGCGATCTGGGCCGCGCCCGTGCCCATCTCCTCAATCGCCAACGCGCCCCGAGGAGGACTTGATGGCCCGTAGGTCAATCCGCAGGATTGAGGTCCTGGTCAACGAGACCCCGGCCGGAACGTTGGAGATTGAGTCGGACCAGCTGTCCCCGCTTGAACACATGTCGTTTTCCTATGCTGACACCTGGATTTCCAGTGCTGGTTCCTTCGAGCTCTCGCCGGAATTGCCTCTCATGCGCGGCCGGCAACACCCCACCCTCGGCAGGATGATTTTCGGGTCATTTCAGGATGCCGCACCCGATGCCTGGGGCCGGAAGCTGCTTTTCGAGGAATTGCGACAGCAAGCAAGAACCAAGGGCACAGGCCTACAGAACCTGAGCGAGGCCGGTTACCTGCTGATGGTCAATGACGAAACCCGTCAAGGAGCCTTGCGATTCCGGGAAAACGGGGAATTCTTGTCGTCATGGGGGAAAAGGGCCGGCGTTCGCGACCTCGAGGCGCTCGCTGTTGAAGCAAGGGTGTTTGCCGAGACAGGTTATGTTGACGAGGAGAATTCCATGCTCTTGGGGGCCGGTTCTTCTCCCGGCGGCGCCCAGCCAAAGGCATGGGTGCGCGACTCCGACGGGTCCATGCTGCTAGCCAAGTTTCCACTTGGCTCCGGCTCGGGCAATCCGCAGGTATGGGAAATGGTGGCCATCAGGCTTCAGAAACGCGCGGGTATCAAAGTGCAGGCATCAAGGCTCCTGCCGTTGACCGAACACTCACACATTTTCCTGACTCGTCGATTCGACCGCTCCGGGGATCTTCGAATCCCGTATATGAGCATGAGGTCAACGCTGCAAGTGGATACCTATGCGCATCCTGATTATGTAAGGATCGCTGGCGAAATCGCACGAATTTCGGGCGCACCGGTGCAGGACGCCAACGAAATGTTCAGTCGCGCTGCCTTCGGCGCCATGGTCAACAACACCGACGACCACATGCGGAACCATGGACTGCTCCGCACCGACAACGGGTGGAGGCTGTCGCCGTCGTTCGATGTAAACCCTATGCCAACCGGCGCATCGGATACTCCCTTGGTCCCTGGGGGGAGCCCGTACGACAGGGATGTTCGCGACCTCCTTGAGTATGTGGACGTGTTCAGGCTGACACGGGATCAGGCCATCGGCAGGCTGCAGCTTGTCGCCGAGGCCGTGTCCCACTGGCGGGATGAGGCTCTCAGCCTGGGCCTTGAGGCTGAGCTGCTGGAGCACATGGTGCGGGCCTTCGAGGGCCACAACATCCAACGCGTCAAGTCGTTGCCGCCGGCACCGACTGTGATTGACCTCCGCGACACGAGGCGCCACACTCTGGAAGCTGCTCCACGGGAGAAAATCTGGATACCTGGCCACCTCCGCCGAGGAAAGCCAATTCGCGGGCATTTTCGCAAGCGCAGAGGGTAGCAGGCAGTCGCGTGGGCCGTCCCCGCTTTCCGTGGGGGCAAAACCCGCGCCCACTTTTGCCCCCGGTGCACCGGGGGCAAAACCCAGCCCGAGTTTTGCCCCACAGGAAAGCCGGCACCTCAGTCTGGAACGCCCCAAGCACCCCGGCGTTGGTGAGGTGCGCGCGTTGGCGAGTGACGGCGTCGTCCGTCTGGGGGTTCAATGCCCCGGGCGGTGGATGGGCGTGATGGTCATGTCGTCCAGCTTGGGGAGGGCGTGGGCGAGGCTGTGCCGGGCGGCGTGGACGGTTTCCTGGACGGCGGACAGGGGCGCGTCGGGGACGACGACGGTGGCCGCGCCCTGGAGCCGGTGGCCCACCCAGCGCAATTGCAGGCGGTCCACGGCCAGGACGCCCGGCGTGCCTTCGATGGCCTTCTCAGCGCGGGCGACGAGGTCCGGTTCGATGCCGTCCATGAGCCGGCGGCCGATGCTTTTCACGGTTCCCCAGAGCAGGACGATGATGGCGGCGGAGATGAGCAGGCCCACGATGGGGTCGGCGAGCGGGAAGCCGAGCATGACGCCGCCCGCGCCGAGGACCACGGCCAGCGAGGTGAAGCCGTCAATGCGGGCGTGCACGCCGTCCGCGACCAGGGCGGCCGAGCCGATTTGCCGGCCCACGCGGATGCGGTAGACGGCCACGGCCTCGTTGCCGGCGAAGCCGATCAGCCCCGCGGCCAGCACCCACCACAGGTTGTGCAGCTGCTGCGGGTGGAACAGCCTGTCGATGGACTGCCAGGCAGCTACGACGGCGGAAAGCGCCACGACGGCGACGATGAACAGGCCGGCCAGGTCCTCCGCGCGGCCGTAGCCGTAGGTGAAGCGGCGGTTCGCTGCCCGACGGCCCAGGATGAACGCGATCCACAGCGGCAGGGCGGTCAGGGCGTCGGAGAAGTTGTGGATGGTGTCCGCCAGCAGTGCCACGGAGCCGCTGACGAGGACAACGAGGAATTGCAGGACGGTGGTGCCCAGGAGCAGGAAGAGGCTGATCTTCAGTGCGCGGACGCCCTGGACGCTGGATTCGAGGGCGTCGTCGATGGAGTCCGCGGAGTCGTGGGTGTGCGGGACGAACAGCTCGAACAGCCAGCCCTTGAGGCCGGTGTGGTGGGCGTGGTCGTGGTCATCGTGATCGTGGTCGTGGCCGGCGTCGTGGTCGTCGTCATCGTGGTGGCCGTCGTGGCCGTGGCCGGCGTCGTGGTGGTCGTGGTCGTCATGGCCGTGGGTGTGGGCATGGCCGTGGTGGCCGCCGTCGTGCTGGTCAGTGTGGCTGGTGGCATTCACGGGGCAAGCTGCTCGCTGCGGTGGTGGGCCGGGGTGCCGCCCAGGGCGTGTTCGGCCTGGTAGATGGCGTCGGCCACCAGCTGGCGGGCGTGCTCGTTCTCCAGCCGGTACATGACCCTGGTGCCGTCCTGGCGGGTGGAGACCATCCGGGCGAGGCGCATCTTGGCCAGGTGCTGCGAAACCGAGGCGGGCGACTTGCCGACGGCCTCGGCCAGCGCGCCCACGGCCATTTCGCCCCCGCGTAGGGCAAGGATGATCCTGACCCGGGTGGCGTCGGCCAGCATCGCGAAGACCTCAACCGCCAGTTCCACGTACTGGCTGTCGACGTCCAGGGAGCAAGCTCTCTTATCTGCATTCATACGCACATAGTCGCATATGGGTGGGGTGTTTGTCGCCCTGGGGCGGATACCACAACAGTTCGCTTTTCCGAATGCGGGGCGAACCCGCACGTGCGGTGTATCTTGTCGGGGCGTTCGCGTGTTGCGCCTGCTTCGCGAAATCGCCTGCAGGGTTTCACTGCTCTCGCGGCCTGACCCGTTCTCGAGACTGCTTGGGGGCGCGCCCAGCGGTCTCGGCCCTCGACTACTGGGGCCGGGCCCTTGGTCTCACACGGCTCGCAGAGCTTGCTGCTCGGCCATCGGGGTGCGGGTCGCTGGAGCCCACTGCCCTACAACCCGATTAGAATCGCGTAGTGATTCCCAGCTGCTGGGCCTCGGCGGAGGTTGCAGCGATCGGCAGCACGGCAATGTTCGCGGAGCCCTTGGCCCCCAGCAACTGCGTGCCGTACACCGCCTCGCCCGACGCCGACACCAGCACGGCGACCGTGCCGGAGCCCAACAGTGCGGTGGGATCCACCATGGTGGTTTGCCCGGACTGCAGCGTCACCGTCTTCTGCGCACCCAGGGCGCCGGACGCCGAAATGGGCACCAGGTCCACCGATCCCGTCCCGGTCGGGGCTGCCAGCACCAGGGTGGTGCTCAGCCCTGCCGGCAGGGACAGCAGCTGGTTGTTGCCCAGCCGCGCGGCCGTAGGCGCAAAAGCAATGTCCGTTGCAGCACCGGGCTTGGTCGAGTTGACCAACCGCACGCCCGCCACAACCGAGGCATTGGAACTGACTGTCAGGGTGTACGTCCCTTCCGCCAGACCCGCCAGGGAAAGCTGGCTGACCTTGCCGGCGGTGGCCGTAAACACGCCGCCGCCGGGGAGCGGAACCTGGCCGGTGGGGCCGTACGCCTTGACCTCCACAATGGCGTCCGCCGCGCCGGGAACCGTGACCATAAGCGCCGTGGACGCATCCGAATAGCCGGACTGGGCGGCGATCTTGGCCGCGGCCGCCGGCGCCTGGACGCGCACGCCGGGGATGGCCTGCGAGGTGCCGGGCGCCTGCACAGGCTGGAGGAAGTCCACGCCGCCGGGGGTCAGGCCGCGCAGCACGGACTGCTGGATGAATGCGGAAACCGGCCCGCCGGAACTCTTCACATGTACGCTGAGCAATTCCTGGTCCGGTGCCAATCCCGACAGCATCACCGAACGGGAAGCGCCGGGCGCCACCACCAGGCCCTTGCCGCCGGGCGCCTGGACTGGACCGCCGGCCCCCACGAGGTCCAGCGACACCGTGGCCGGGCTCTTGGACGAGTTTGCCAGCTTCAGCACCGCCGTGCGGCCCACCGTGGTGCTGGCGCCGGCCCGCCAAAAGTCGTTCGACGCCGGCTGGCACGTTGCGGCGGAGAGTCCCTTCAGGTCGCCGTCGGCCGAATCAACCACCACGGCGCCGGCTGACAGCGGTCCCAGCCCGGCCAAAGGAACGGCCCGCAGCACCGAGGCGGCGGACACATCCTGGTTTTGCAGCAGGGCGGCCTTGCCCTTCGCCGCCCCCGTTATAGGAGCCAGCGTGGCCGGCGCCGTGGAGGCCGCGGCCGCAGGCTGGGCCGGTGCCTTGGACAAGGTGAAGAGCGGGGTCCCCTTGGCATCCAGCGACTCCACCCCGGCCCCCGGGAGCGTGCCGTCCGGATTGCTAAGCACGACGGCGGACAGCTGGCTTTTGGTGGACGATGAA
>Ga0157370_10002875_pt1 | contig 20517 bp, 19 predicted proteins | sample C35metaG_FD_113463 | JGI IMG/M metagenome (GOLD analysis project Ga0157370, IMG submission 113463) | Corn rhizosphere microbial communities from Kellogg Biological Station, Michigan, USA - C3-5 metaG | ecosystem: Host-associated > Plants > Roots > Rhizosphere > Soil | place: USA: Michigan...
GGGTTCGGAGGATTAACCTTTGCAAGAAAACTCTGTAAGAAAAAAGATTTTGATATAACACTGATAGACCGCTTCAACTTTCACCAGTTTCAACCTTTATTTTACCAGGTAGCCACCGCCGGGCTCGACGCAAGCAATATTTCATTTCCATTAAGAAAAGTTTTTCAGAATGACCGCAATGTTCACTGTCGCATGGCGGATGTAAAATCTATTGATACCGCGAACAACCGGGTTATTTCCGATGAACAAACTTTTAGTTATGATAAACTCGTAATTGCAACAGGCGCTGATACAAATTTTTTTGGCAATGAACAATTAATTGCCAATACTTATCCCATGAAGAGTACCGTGGAAGCATTGCAAATAAAATATCGTTTGCTGAAAAATATGGAAGATGCCCTCTATGAAAAAGATGAAAAAAAATTGCAAAGCCTGATGACGGTAGTAGTGGTGGGTGGCGGGCCAACGGGTGTGGAAATGAGCGGTGCTATTGCAGACATGAGGCGATTTGTTTTTCCTAAAGATTATCCCGAGTTGGATTTTTCGAAAATGAAAATTTATTTATTGGAAGGAAGCCCCAGAACATTGAATGGGATGAGTGAAAGATCGGGCAGTGAATCGCGTGCCTATTTAACCAAACTAAACGTAGTGGTAAAAACAGAAACTATTGTAAGTAATTACGATGGCAACACCGTTACCATGCAAAATGGCGAAAAGATAGATAGCGCGATGGTGGTGTGGGCAGCAGGTATTAAAGGAAGCATTCCTGAAGGAATTGATAAAACTATTATTGTAAGAGGGAGCAGAATTACTACCGACCGCTATCATAAAATATCAGGCACGGAAAATGTATATGCAATAGGTGATGTGGCGTATATGGAAACAGAAAAGTATCCACATGGTCATCCGCAAGTAGCATCTGTGGCCATTGCACAGGCTATTTCGCTTTCGGAAAATATGATGGCATCATTGAAAGGAAATATGCAGAAAGAATTTGAATACCATGATAAAGGTTCGCTGGCTACGGTGGGGCGCAATCTTGCAGTAGTGGATATTCCAAAACCAAAGATTCATTTGAAAGGATTTGTTGCATGGATGTTCTGGATGACGTTGCATCTTTTTCTGTTACTCGGTGTAAAAAACAGGCTCGCTGTTTTTAGCAACTGGATGTATAATTATATAACTTATGATCAAAACCTCCGGTTGATTTTTAAAGTTTTTAGAAAAACACAAAAAGATTAATGATGACTAATCATTTTTTGTGCGCAGAATGGAACAACCTGATTATGGCAAATTACATTGTGCCGCAGGAAGTGATATTGCCCTACCTGCCCAATAAAACTGAACCCGATCTTTTTTGTGGCAAAACTTTTCTTTCACTGGTTGCATTTATGTTTTTAAATACAACTATTAAAGGTTTCGCTATTCCTTATCATATAAATTTTGAGGAAGTGAACCTGAGGTTTTATGTAAAACATTGCGTTGGAATGAATGTAAAAAGAGGAACGGTGTTTATAAAAGAAATAGTGCCGAGACATGCTATCAGTTTTATTGCTAATACTTTTTTCCGCGAAAAATATGTAACGATGAAGATGAAACATAGCATTGCAGATATACAGGATGCTATGGAAGTGAATTATGAATGGAGATACTATGCTAAATGGAATAAACTGGCTGCAACCTACCACAAAAAATCAAACCTGATGGACATTGACAGCGAAGAAGAATTTATTGCAGAACATTATTGGGGTTTTACAAAATACGATGATACCACAACATATCAGTATGAAGTAAGTCATCCGCGGTGGGAAGTTTTCCCGGTAATTGATTATAAAGTTGATTGTGATTTCGGTAAAATTTATGGAAAAGAATTTTCTTTTTTAAATGAAACAAAACCCGCATCAGTACTGGTAGCTAAGGGTTCGCAGATTCGCGTTCATCATAAACAGGCATTGGCCTGAACGGTTATTAATTCTATTGTTAACTTGAAAAGAATTATTGCAATATTATTACACGAATTTGTCTTTGGGCATTTTACAACCCTCATTTACACCGCCGGCAACAGAATAATAAATTTTGTTCCTTCTCCATCACTGGTCTCCACTTTTATTTCGCCACCATGAGCTTTAATAATATCGTAGCTGATGCTAAGCCCCAGGCCTGTGCCTTCGCCGGCTGGCTTGGTAGTAAAGAATGGCTGGAAAATTTTATCAACAATGTTTTTAGGAATTCCGTTTCCATTATCTGCAATGATTATTTCAACATTACCTCCGTCCCCAGAAGGGGAGTGTACACGCTTTGTGAAAACAGAAACTGTAGGTTTGTAATCCCCCTTTAGAGGGTAAGGGCTTTTCTTTTTTTCGGTTACTGCATAAAATGCATTGGTAAATAAATTCAATAACACACGTCCCACATCCTGTGAAATGATATTTATTTTTACAAGGTTATCATCAAAATTGGTTTTCATTTCCGCATTGAACGAAGTGTCCTTTGCGCGCAGGCCATGATAACTCAACCGCAAATATTCATCGCACAAAGCATTAATGTCCGTGGGTTCTTTTTGAGAAGTGCTGCTGCGACTGTGTTGCAACATTCCTTTCACAATAGCATCCGCGCGCTTGCCGTGATGATTTATCTTTTCTTCATTCGCTGCAATGTCATTTAATAAGTCATCTATTTCTTCATTTTTTAATTTTGACTTTTCACTTTTTAATTCTTCAATTAATTCTCTATTCACTTCAGAAAAATTATTTACAAAGTTCAACGGGTTTTGTATTTCATGCGCAATGCCTGCAGTAAGTTCTCCCAGCGAAGCCATCTTTTCGCTCTGTATTAATTGCGCCTGTGTTGATTTGAGTGTTGACATTGCTTCGTTCAATGATTCATAAGATTCCGCATTTTCTATAGCAATGGCCGTGTAATTGGCAATATTGCGAAGCATAAAAAGATGATAATCCGAATAAGTATTTTCCTTAAAACTTTGCACCGTGATAACGCCTAACTTTTTTTCTTTAGCCATTAATGGAAGAAAAATAATAGAAACCGGTTGCTCGCCTTCATGCGGCGTGGGCACATGCTGCACATAATTTTTATATTCTTTATCAAGATTACCCATGATAATCTCCTGTCCATTGGAAAAACATACTGCACCAAAACGATTTTTATCATCAATGGAATTAGCATAAAACGGAAGTGCTTCCCCATTTTCATAAGTTGACGGAAACTCAAGCTGCTTTGAATTATCATTATAAATGCCAATGCCAAATACGGACGCATCCATTAGCGCATTTACATTTTTATACACCGTACTGATGATCTCTTCCACAGAAAGTGATGAAGTGATTTTGCGGCCTATCACTCCTAATTGCTCTACATTATTATACGACTGCTGCAGGTTATCTTTCTGAACAGAAAGTTCTTTTGCTTTGTTATCTATTTCTTCTTTTTGTTGTTGTAGCAATTCATTTGCTTTTCTTCGTTGCCGGTTATTGCGTATTAATAAAAAAGCTACAACAAGCAAAGTGAAAAGTCCTCCTATCAATGCATTTTGTCTTGCTCTTACGCGTTCCTGTTCTTTAGCATCTTCTATTTGTTGCTGGCGCATGGCTTCGTCGTAGGTGAGGCTTTGCATTTCATTTATCTTTTGTTGACTGAACATGCTGTCTTTAGCAGCAATGGTGGCGGCCTGGTATGCGTATGCACTGTCCACGTTACGTTGTCCTTTATAATATTCCGCTAAAAAATTACTTGCAGCAAGTAATTTATCTATAAAGTTCCCTTGCTTCGCTATTGTATAGGAAAGCTTTGCATAATAAAGAGCTGAATCCGGTTGATTTCTGTGTAAAAAAATATCAGCAATACCAAGATAAAGTTCAGAGAAGCCATCATCATTATTCGTTTCGGCAAAATAGGGAATAGCCTGCTTGTAATACAGCATGGCACTATCCGTCTTGTCCATTTTTCTCAATACATTCCCAATATTGCTTATGGAAACTCCCAAAGCAGCTGGGTTGTTTTTAGGATTTGCTAACTTATAACCAAGCCTGGTGTAAAGTAGTGCCGAGTCTAACTGGTTTGTTTTTTCATAGGTATCTCCAAGGTTGCTAAATGCAACTTGCAACCGTGCACTGTCTTTTTGTTGTTTGTACATGGCGATGGAACGATAGCTATAATCAACGCTTCGTGGTATGTCGCCCTGGTAAAAATAAACATCGGAAATGCTCGATAATAAATTTGCAATATTTTGTTGGTCGTGGGCTTCTTCAGCAATCTTTAATGCTTCAAGATCGGCGGATAAAGCTGCAGGATAATTTCCGGTGTTTTCAAAAACGACGGCTACACCCCGTAAGCCGGTCGCTTCTCCTCTTGCAAAATTTATTTTACGCGACAATTCTACCATCTCCCTCGCAAGTAACAAAGCTGTATCGGGTTTTGAATAGATATATCTTAATTCAAGCTGATACAACAGCATTGCCCGGCTGGTATCTTGTTTTTCGTTTTGCAACAATTGTTTGATACTGTCAATAGCAGCCGTTTGTGCATTAGTTATTATTGTTTGAAACAAAACCAATAATAACAGCAGTAAGTTTTTCTTCACTTTAGCAGGATTTGTTCCCGAAGATAATTACAAAAGTTTTAAAGATAAATGTAAATACTAACTTAAACAAAAGGCAATGGATGCAATAGCTTAGTGGCTCTTTTTTAGAATTATCGTTATATGGCTCTGTTACAGGCAATGGTTAGTTACAAAAATCTTTTTAAATATCATTTATAAAACTTATCGTCTATTTATTTTTTTTATTTAATTTTCTGCATATAACCCCATTTACGATTAATTCAATTTACAAATGATATGAGAGGTTCAATGATGGAGTACCAGCTTACTATTCCCACCATATTACGAAGGGCTGAAACCTTGTTTGGTGGTAAAGAAATTGTCAGCCGCCTTCCTGATATGAGCATTCATCGTTACACTTACCGCAATTTTGCAAAGCGTGCAAGAAAGTTAGCAGTTGCACTGCATCAGCTTGGTATTTGTGAGGCAGACAGGGTGGCTACGCTCAGCTGGAATCATTATCAGCACCTGGAAACCTACTTCGCTATACCCTGTATAGGAGCAATCGTTCATCCTCTTAATATACGTCTTAATCCTGATGATCTTAGTTATATTGTAAATCATGCAGAAGATAAAATCATTATAGTAGATCAGGTATTATTGCCTCTCTTTGAAAAATTCAAACCTGCTATAAGCATTTCAAAAGTTATTGTAATTCAACAAATGGAAACATCCATCCCGGAAGAATATCTGGATTATGAAGATGTAGTGGCAAGTGGAGATGATACATTATTTAAACCCTTTAGTGATGATGAAAATTCAGCGGCTTTCATGTGCTATACTTCAGGAACTACAGGGAAACCCAAAGGAGTTCTCTACTCTCATCGTTCAATCATGCTTCATTCGATGGCCTTTCTGTTAGGTTGTGTAGGGTCAGGAGTTACCGAAAAAGATGTGGTACTTCCGGTAGTTCCGATGTTTCATGCAAGCGCGTGGGGATTTCCGTACAGTTGCACATTTGTGGGAGCAACACAAGTATATCCGGGATGTTACCTTGATGCAGAAAGTCTTTTGCAGCTTTTTGAAGATGAAAAAGTAACCATCACTGCCGGTGTGCCAACCGTTATGATGAGTATACTTCATAAATTGGACTCAGATTCCCGCGAATACAAACTCTGCTTACGATCTATAATTATCGGCGGTTCGTCTGCTCCACGTTTTTTAGTAAAATCGTTTGATGAACGTTATGGTATACCTGTTCTTCATTCATGGGGTATGACTGAAATGTCACCACTTGGCAGCACTTCGGTAATGACAAGCGAATTGGCAAAAGCATCAAAAGAAGAGTGGTATGATCGTGCAATGAAGCAAGGATTGCCTGTACCGTTTGTAGAAATTCGGGGAAGAAATGAATCCGGATTCATTCCCTGGGATGGAATCACCATGGGAGAACTGGAAGTGCGTGGTCCCTGGGTGGCTGCTTCTTATTATAAAGAAACAGAAACACAAGGAAAGTTTACACCCGATGGCTGGCTGAAGACAGGGGATATTGTTTCTATAAGCGAAGACGGATGTATTGAAATAAAAGACCGGAGCAAAGATGTGATCAAATCTGGCGGTGAATGGATCAGTTCAGTAGCATTGGAAAATTCGCTAATGGGTCATCCTTCAATATTGGAAGCTGCAGTAATTGCTATACCTAATGAGAAATGGATGGAGCGGCCATTTGCATATATTGTATTGAAAGAAGGGAAATCTGTTACAACTGATGAGATCACTAAATTTCTTACAGATAAATTTGCTAAATTCTGGATTCCGGATGGATATGCTTTCATAGATGCGATACCAAAAACTTCAGTTGGTAAATTTTTAAAATCGGCCCTTCGGGAAAAATATAACCGGGAGCAACAATTGCGTGGTTGATTAATTATTCAGTGCCTGATAAACTAAAGGAATAAAAGTTTTATCTGCATCTAATACATGTGGCCCCCACATTTGCTGATATAGTAACACAATCATATCTTCTTTAGGATCCACCTGGTAGGATGTTGAAAATACACCGCCCCAAGCATAAGTACCAGCCTGGCTCGGTGTAAGCCTGCTGCCGTTTTTAGAAACGATGAAGAAACCAAAGCCGAAACCATTTATATCGGCATTATCACCAATATTAGGATGCAGATCGCCTATTTGATTCATTGTCATCATACGAACAGTATTGGGGCCAAGCAATCGGATCCCATTATACTCACCGCCATTCAACAACATCTGTAGGAGAATAGCATAATCATGAATGGTAGAGCACAAGCCACCACCGCCTGAAAAATAACCAGTCTTCTGAACCGGATAGTTGATATCAAGTCCACCATTAAAAAGTGTTTCTGGTTTATTAAATTTCCCGGTAGAATCTTGTACAAAAAAATTCACTACCCGCGCAGCTTTACTAAGTGGCACATTAAAATAAGTATCTTGCATACCAAGAGGTTGAAAGATTCGCTTTGTAAAAAACTCCTCCAGCGACATACCGGACCATTTCTCCACGAGGTATCCCAACACATCCATATTCAATCCATACATCCATTTTTCTCCCGGCTGAAAAAGTAATGGCAGCGAACCCAGGCGTGTCATTGCATCTGAAAGCTTTTGGTCTTTTATACCTACTCCTCCCGTAATCCTGTATTTGGCATAAATAGCATCTGCTTCTTTACTACCAATAGCAGGATACCCGATACCGGAAGTATGGGTAAGCAAATCGAAGATGGTAACTTGCCGTTTGGCCGGCACCGTAGTAAACGTAGTGTCTTTCGGATTGAAAGTATCCAACACTCTTTCCTTGGCGAATGATGGAATATATTTTGAAACAGGATCACTCAAAGAAAACTTTCCTTCTTCCCATAACATCATTACTGCTGTTACTGTAACCGCTTTTGTTTGCGAAGCAATACGGAATATTCCATTCTTATCCATCGGTTCTTTTGTATCTGGATCATTGTAGCCATAAGCTTTATCAAAAATAACTTTACCGTGTCGTGCTATAAGAGCTACTGCACCATTCACCCATTTCTTTTTTACCCAATCACTCATCCCTGAATCAAGGCGTGCAAGACGCATAGCAGAAAAACCACCTTCTTCCGGTGCGCCGGGGGTCAGAACTTTTGGTTGTGTATGTGCAATATTGGTGCAGGCAATAAATGCAAATGATATCAATGCGCAAATCGTAAATCGCTTCATGGAGTGTGTAGTTAGGTTATCAAAAATATAAAAATAATTGTACGTATCCGGATGAACATTTTTCCACGGTTAAAAAGCAGGATTATAAATTTCCTGTTTATCTTTAATACACTAAATTTTTGAATGAGACTAAAAGATAAAATCGCCCTGATCACCGGCGCAGCTAATGGGATAGGGCTTGCTACTGCTACCCGTTTTGCAAAGGAAGGTGCAAAACTTATTTTGTGGGATGTATCAGATAAAGGAAATGAAGTGGCCGAACGATTTAATAAAGAAGGTTGCAAAGCTATCTTTAAAAAAATATCAGTAACTGATGAAACGCAAGTGCAGCAGGGAACGGCAGAAGCACTGCAAGATTTTGGCCGCATAGACATTCTTATTAATAATGCCGGAATTACTAAAGACAGAACCTTGCTTAAAATGAACAGACAGGAATGGGATGATGTAATCGCTGTAAATCTTACAGGAGTTTTTAATTGTACGCAGGCTATTGCTCCAATAATGAAAGAAAATAATTACGGGCGCATCGTTTCAGCTTCGTCCAATGTGGCGATACGGGGAAACTTTGGGCAGACAAACTATGTTGCCACCAAATCAGCAATCATTGGCATGACCAAGGTGTGGGCAATAGAACTTGGGAAATACAACATTACTGTTAACTGCATTGCTCCCGGTTTTATTCATACCGCCATGACCGACTTGATGCCGGAAGAAGTGCGTAAGCAAAGCATTCCTCATATTCCGCTGGGTCATTGGGGTGTTCCCGATGATATTGCCAATGGTTACCTCTATCTCGCTTCTGATGAAGCATCGTTTGTAAGTGGAATTTGCTTAACGATTGATGGCGGAGCAGCAAGATAATAAATGAGTAAATAACTCTCACAAGTTGCCAACCTTCTTCTTTATCAATTATCATTTAACCCAAATTACAAGCAAGCGGTTGCTAAAAAACTGAAATCTTTAAAATCAGTTTCTTACTTTGTTTCTTCCGTTTTCTTTATATCAAAACTGACGTCGTTCCCCATCACAGAAAGACTGAGTGTTATTGTATCACCTTTTATTTTTCCGGTCACATGTGTTAGCGCACCCTGAATAGGTACATCAAATGCGAGCGTATCCGATCCGACAATGCCATTGCTGATATCAGACACTGAGCCATCCGGGTGTGTGTCTTTGCCGGTGAGGCTGTCGCCCTTTACTTTAAAATCGTAAGCCACATTATACTGGTCCATCACTTTGCCGGTCCAGTGACCTGTAATATCCTGTGCATAGGCAACAGACAGAGATATAACTGCGAAAAAAACGAGGAGCGCAATCTTCTTTTTCATATCATGATTATTTTAGGTTTTATAAATTGATAAAACATAACTGGTGAAAACTAAAGTTAAGATGCTTCTTTTAAAATTGAATAACTGACTTTATATTTTTCTTTTTGCAAAAAGACTTTAATGAAAAACTTTTTCACATCCCCCGCCCTCACCAGGCGAAGATTAAACCAAAAAACAACTTTCGTGCAACACCAACAATAAAAATTACTCTTTAAAAATTTTCGTAACTTTTATTTTTTCTTTTGCAAACAACAATAATGAATCCTGAATCATACGAACGATACCAGCGCCAGATCATCCTTACAGAATTTGGTGAAGAAGGTCAGCAAAAACTAACGCAGGCAAAGGTGTTGGTTATTGGTGCGGGCGGATTAGGTTGCCCTGCATTGCAATACCTTGCAGCAGCAGGCATTGGCATGCTGGGCATTGTGGATGATGATGTGGTAGCATTAAATAATTTACACCGGCAGGTGTTGTATTCAATGAATGATATTGATTCATCCAAAGCATTAACGGCTGCGCAAAAATTAAATGCGCTAAACCCGGATATTAAAATTGTTTCTTATAATGAAAGGCTCATTACCGATAATGCACTTACGCTCATTAATGAATATGATATTATTATTGATGGCACAGATAATTTCTCCACACGGTATATGATAAACGATGCGTGTGTTTTGCTTGGCAAGCCGTTGGTGTATGGCGCCATTTCACAGTTTGAAGGACAGGTGGCAGTATTTAATTTTTCATCAAATAAAAATGAAGAAAAAATTAATTACCGTGATATCTTCCCTAATCCGCCGAAAGAAGATGAAGTGCTCAATTGTGCGGAAGCCGGGGTGTTAGGCGTATTGCCGGGAATAATCGGCACCATGATGGCGAATGAAACAATAAAAATGATTACCGGAATGGGTGATGTATTAGCCGGCCAATTGTTTACTTATAATGCATTGAACAACGAGGTGTATATTTTAAACATTGCAACTGCGGAAGAAACAAGATCATTAATACCGAAGGATAAAGAGCAATTTATAAAAACAGATTATGTTTGGCTTTGCTCTTCTTCACATCCGGAACTGGAAATAGATATTGATACCTTCAATACAATACTTGCCGGTAAAAAAACAGCAGACATCATAGATGTGCGCGAACCTACGGAAGTACCGGCGGTTACTGAATTTGATACGATAAAAATTCCATTAGGGCAATTGAATGACCGCACAGGTTTAATACAATCCAATAATGTTATCTTGTTTTGCCAAACGGGTAAAAGAAGTTTACAGGCTGCAAGAATCTTATCCGGCATTTTTGGAAATACAAAAAAAATTTACAGTTTGAAAGGTGGTATTGTGGAATGGAAAAATAACTCAATTAGAAAGTAGCCCGCCATCACGTCATTGCGAGGAGGAACGACGAAGCAATCTTATAGTTGGAATAATTCAAAACGAATAAATGTAATTACTCTTTAAGATATAGCACAAGTATGGCTAAGCCGCAAGCCCGGCTATAAAAACTTGCGCCAGGCAAAAGGTTACAAATCATAGCCCTAATTTTCACCTTCAAAATAATCAACCTCTTCATCTGCTCTTAAATCAATTTGTAGTTTAAAAAAATGTTTTCTGAAAATTAGTAATGGGTCTGCTTGTTCATCTTCTGGTTGTAGTTCAGATTCCTTTTGGGCATAATATTGAGCAACTATCATTAAAACAAAGTTTGCTATATTTTCATTTCTTACAGCATCATTGATTTTTTCATTTCCATACTTTACTATAATCGGATGAACAGCGTTAATCCAAATTATACCATTTGAAACTAAATCTCTATCACTTACTGGGTCATCATACGCAGTAAAAGTTGGGCTGGCGGAATTGTTGGGGTCGTTAGAGAATAAAACTTTCAATCCTTGTTTTTTCTTTCTTGACTCTGCATTTACTTTCCTTTTTGAACCTACTTTAACTGCAAAGTCATCTCCATTATTATTTGGAACAAATTCTGGAATTCCTTCAGGTGGAGGACCGTCACCTCCAGGCCCGGTTTTGATAATCCAATTTCCTTTAATTAAATTTTCTGGTAAATCTTCAGGTAGAGGCTTCCTATATATACTTTGACTGTCTACTTCAGAATCTTCTATTTCATTTTCTTCAACTGTTGGAAATGTGTCCGTTTTTGTAAATCTTTTTTTTAATTCTTTCAGTTCGAGTTTGAATTTTAAATCTTGTTTACTTAAGAATTTGCTTAATTCATTCAGCTTTTCATTAGCAGCATTAATTCGTTTTTGTTTATCAAGATTTCGCTGTATCTCTTCAACTTCGTTAATTACTTCACGAACTTTTTCTCTAATAAAAGTTTCAATTTCTTCAGTCAAATCATCACCTTCTTCTAAACCTCTTCGATTTTCTTTCACTGCACTTGAATCTAACAGGCGGTCTATTATAAGGCTCCCATTAATATATTTTGAAAATGGTCTTCCGTCAAAGTTTGAAACAACTAAATCAGCAACACTTGAAATACCATCAGTTAAATCTATGAATGCTTCTTCGCCCAATGGTTTTTCAAAATATCTTAATAGCAATTTGTTATCTAATTCATTTTTGTTTTTTAAAGAATAAGGAAGATTAAATTCCCAAGTTTTTATTGCTTCTTTTGGATTTGGTTCAGAGTATTTAAGTAAAACTTCTTCAAGAGTCCCTTTCCTATTTATTCTAATAAATACTTTTTGACTTTTCAATATATGCCGAATACGAGCGAGCTTTTCTAATAACATAACGAAGTCCTGAAACTGATGAGTCACCTGTATACTGCTTTCTAATTCAATTGTGGTTCCATTTGACTCTTGAGTTTTTTTATTTTTGTAACCTCCGTTATTGTATCCCTTGATTATTTCTTTGTTTTTTTCATCCCATTTAAACCACGCTTTACACTCATTCCCATTTTTTACTGAAGTAATCCAACAATGTCGGAAGTTCATGATAGCATAAGCTTTACCTCCAGTTCCAAACCGGCCAGTTACTTTTTCACCTTTTTCACGCCCGCTAAAACTTTCGAAATATTGAAAAAATTTATTTTCTAATTCCTCATAGGACATTCCTTCTGCGAAATCTTTAATTATAAGCTTTTCAATTTTTCTTGAATTTCTTGTTTGAATTTCAACAACGATTTTTTCGGAAGAAAGTTTTTTCAAGCGTCTGTATGAATCATCAGAATTAGAAATATATTCTGCAATTCCTCTCGGATGATGACCGCCTCCTTGCCATTTCATCAACTGATTCTCCAATAACTTCCCAACATTTACGGGAACAATACTTTTGCTTATAGTTTCGACCATCTCAATTAGGGTTTAAAAGTTTTTGTTTTACGTAATCGTAGTCTGTATTCAAAAGTTGATGTACTTGTTTTAAAATATTGTCTTTTTTAGAAAAAGTTTTAACTACTGCATCAATATTTTTAATTCGATTTTGAACAAGACTTGTTTTAGAGTGCCAGTTAATTCCGTAGAAATATAAAAAATCCGTTTCCACAATTTCATTTAGTTTACCTGATTTGAATTTAAGATAGGCTGGTGTTCTAATTAATCTTTTATACGGGGCTTCATCAATTGAACTAATGGTTCTATCAGCTTTGTTATGGCTTAAAATTTCTTTTACCTTTTTTTGATTAACTAATTCTTTCAAATCTGCAAAAAGCATTTGAGAAATTTCTGTTAAGTGATAGCCGATCATCTCTGAACCTATCAGCAAACCTTTTTTACCCTTCATTTCTCCAATCCGTTTCATCACAGAATTAGAATCGGGAAACTGTCTATATCCTCGTAGGGAATGTTTTTCAGGATTAATAAGCCAACATTCGATAACAATATCTTCTGCTGCTAACTTTAAATTTTTTTCTTTGCCCTTTCCAACAACCCATATAATGAGGCGCTCAGTTGATAAGCTCTTTAAACTTTTGACTTCTATTTGTGTAGCAGTCTTTATTTCTAATTTATGCTTGGAACTCATGTTAACTTAACCATTCTTTTAAACCAACAGTATTGTTTTTCATTTTGACGAATCTTTTTTCTAATTCATAATTGAACAGAACCGTATTAATTGAATCCTTAGAAACATAAAGTTCACGAGATAAAATTTGAATTAATTCTCTTTTATCCATTGGTCTGTTTCTTTCCTTCAGCAGTTTTTCTGCAACGTCCCCTATCGTTCCGAAATATCCGCCCCATTCTTTTAAACCATAAATCCCGGGGCCTTTTAATCCAAACACTTCTGGATAATGTTGCATCATTCCATGTATGCTTAATGCAGAAGTTACTCTTATATTACGCTTCAAAAATTCTTCATGCAATTCATTAAAATGCATTGGCTTTTTGTACTCATTTAAAATATCCGCAATAAATTCATGCTTAAACTTTTTGGTATTGCGTCTAATTATGATTTGATCTAAACCTAATTCGATTTTATTCTCAGCATCCGAAATGGCTTGTATAAGTAATTTAAGAATCCGCAGAATCAACTTTCGGTCGAATACATTTAAATAGTCAGTTTTAGAAGGAAAATTGTTGTTTTTCGGTTGTCCAAATTCCTTAATTAGAGTATCTATTTCTATTATGACATCCTTCTTTCTCCTTGAGCTAATAAATTTCAGAAGATAATCATAGAATTTTTTGAAATCAAAGGGTATTAAATTATTTATAAATATGCCTGAATAAAAGCGTAAGATATCATTGAAGCAAATAAAAGTATAAGATCGAGTATTGACGTATTGAAGAACAAACGTGATAAATGATGAATTAAACCTTGTCCGTTCATTTATATTTATAGAATCGGTAGTAAACTTATCAATAATAAAATATTCAGCCTGAAAATATTTATCGATTTCACATTTTCCGTTTGCAAGGACATTGAAAACGATTTTTTTTATTTTATCAGGAATTCGAATCGCGATTTGCCGCACCCGCTCCTTTGTTAAATTAAATTTGACGGCTATTTCTTGTAAACTTTTAGTTTCATTTTTTTGAATAAAACTGAAATATTGATTGAAAATTTCTCTATCTACAGGTTTTAATACATTTCCTTCGAAAAGATAAATTTCTAAATTCTTAAAAAAGTCGGTTGATTTTTCTTCGCAAGTATTGCTATTGAGTAATTCAAAAACTTTAGTTTGCAACTCAATTATTTCATTTCTTGTTTTTTCGCCACAATTTCTGAATTTGCTTAAATCAAATACATCAGCTTTTAATATGTTTTCAATGAATACTTGGAGATTATTTGCACCTGCATTAATTAAAATATTCTTTGTTCTATTGTTCAAAGCATCAAACAATCGATCAAATTGCAATTCTATTCTGAGGTCAATTTTTTTTTGAATCAACTGTTTTTCATCCTTATCCAATTCTCCTGTTGGGTAGTTTAAAGGTTCTATCTCTTTAATAATATTTGCTATTAATTTTTGAAATTCTAAAATTTCAATATAACTTTTAACACCACAGTTTCTTAATTTGATTGAAGTAAATACAGAGTTATTCTGTATAACTTTTTCATTAAATCCAGCGAAGTAATTCGCTGATATACTCGATAGAATATTTTTAGTTCGGGTAGATAACTGTTTGAATTCGGAATCAAAAAATTTTTCTGTTTCTGCAGAAACTTGAAGTTGTTTTTTACTGCTTAGTTGATTTTGGTTATCCGAAAAGCTCGCTATACTGTTTATTAATGCGTTTAATTCTTTTCCGACTGAAGGTCCGCAGTTTCTTTGTTGCCTAAAATCAATTCTTTTATTTTGTTCAATAAAAAATGAATAAAAGGATTCGAATTGACTTAACTTAAACCGTTCCAAAACAACTTTGGCTCTATTGCTAAGTTGGCTAAATCTTAATAAGAATTTATTTTCTGCCTCTTGGTTGGTCATGTAATAGAAATAGTCTTATAAATATTTCATTTTAAATCCTGCTTCGTTTTTCAAAACATCAAACTCATCATCGCCCGTTATTAAAGTTGCCTTTCGTTTTATAGTTAATGCTGCTGCAAAAGCATCGGCATAAGAAATAGAATATTTTGCTTTCAGTTTAGCTGCAGCTAATGTAAATTCCAAATCTGCATCAATTAGAAGAATAGGAAATTGCCGGATAGCCTTCCATGCAATCTCGGCTTTTGCTACACCATCCTTTCTTGAACTCATATAATACACTTCACCGGCATTTATGCAGGTCATATATAATTGGTGCTTACCGGTAACCGCATCATTCAATAATTGTTCAACCTTTTCAGCGCCGTCTTCATTTCTGAAAAAAGCGAGCAAGGCATAACTGTCTAAAACGAAGTGCGCCATCTATTTTGTTTTTTTATTGCCTTTAAAAATGCGCTTCATTTTTCCTTCTTCCAACTGCTTTTCCTCTCCCTTGTATGCTTGCATCTCTTCCTTTAACTTTCCTGTTGGCTTCATTATGCCTTTGAAAGACCTAAAATACCCTGCATTCATCGGCCGAATGACTACTCCATTATCCGTCTCTTCAAAAATTACTTTCACTCCTGATTTTATTCCGTATTTATTCCTGATTCGTTTAGGAATCAGCAATTGTCCTTTTACCGTTAATACAGATGTTTCCATTTTGTAATATTTATTACAAATATAATAAAGTATTACTAATTTTAAAAGTATTACTTTTTTTTGATTATATACTTTGTTCCACGACTGTGTCTCTACCCCAAGCTTTGTGCTGCAGCAGGACACGGCCAGCAGGCAACTCAATCATCTATTACACTTTATAATTATTTCGTTGGTATTATAAACAGCGGGTGGGTTGAGTGCCGGATTACTTTTTCTGCAACACTTCCCATAAGTAAATGTGTGATGCCTGTTCTGCCGTGTGTTCCAAGAACAATTATATCGGCACCCCACTCTTTTGCAATTTTTAGAATCACTTCGTGAGGTTTTCCCTCTTCTACAAAAGTCCAAACTTTTATATGTTTGAATAATTTGTCAACGAGCATTTTTTGTTTTGCAATAAAGTCGTTCTTAATTATTTCTGCCATTTCTTTTGATGACACGCCACTGTCTGTCATTAAAAACTCTGTGTCCACTACGCTTATTAGTGCAATCTCCGCTTTTAGTTGTTGTCCAAGCTGGAGTCCGCTTTGAGCTACCTTTTCGGAAGTAGCTCCGTTGTCAATGGCTATAAGTACTTTTTTCATTGCCCATATTTTTGCAAGAATAGCCTCTTTTGTTGAAAGATAAAATGATTATTGTCACCTCTTACCCTGTCGGGCGTCTCACCCGGCGCGTCAGACATAACTAACGGTAACGGATAAACGAAAATATTTTTTCTGTTTCTCAATCTGCAAACTGCACCGAATACACCATTGGCAAATAATTATTCAATACCTGCCAGCTTTCGCCGCGGTCGGGCGAATAAAATAAATTTCCCGTAGTAGTGCCGAAGGCGACCGCCTCGCCGGAAGAGGCAAGGCAATGACGATAAACTATATCAAAACAATTTTGCTGTGGCAATCCTTTTCTTTGTTCTTTCCATGTTTTGCCTCCATCATCTGTTCTGCAAATACAAAGTGATCCTTTGATGGCCGTACGCGTAACATCGCTGTGCGCAGGCGCTACCCATGCCTGGTCGGCATTATCTTCTGCCACGGTAATGGCAAAACCAAAGTATGCAGGGCCGCCGGACTGATCAATCTCCAACCAGTTTTTTGCGCCATCAACAGAACGAAAAATGCCGCAATGATTCTGTTGCCACAACACATCAGGATTGGTGTGTGCAGCCACCACGATATGCGGATCGTAACCGGTTTCTGCATTGGGATCGGGAAGAAAATCTGCACTCATGCCTTTATTGCGAATGCTCCATGTTTTACCTGCATCCATAGTTTCAAACACACCGGCGCAACTGATGCCAATATGAATATGATCTTCATTGCGGGGATCAACTAATATGGAATGAATGCCCGGCAAATCGCGGCCACCGCCAAACCATCCTTCTTTGCGTGTAGGATGATTCCATAATGATTCTACCAACTGAAAATTATTGCCGCCATCTTCACTCATAAATAATCCACCGGGATCAGTGCCTATCCATAAACGTGATGGAAATTTTTTACCACCATGCGCCATTGACCATAGATAACGCGTGGTAGCAGGCATGCCATCTTTCACTTCTGCGCCTTCCGGATATGCAGGCGCCGTTACTTCGCTCCATGTATTTCCCCTGTCGGTAGAGCGATGCAGTTTTACTCCCCAATGTCCATTGTCGAGGCAGGCCCACCAGGTTCCCGTTCGCTCGTCGGAGTATGCAATGGAAACAGGAACACCTTCAAAAGATAAATTTTCAACGGACCAGTTACCATTTGCAAACCTGTATGCAATAAGGCCCTTGCGGGTGCCGAGGAGAAGAGTCGGTTTCATATCATTAAGTTTAAATTATTATCCGCCTGATAAAGCCTGCATGATGTAGATTTCGCTGTTGTTGGTAAATACATCACTTAATGTTTTGCGGTCATGAATCATTTTACCATCAATAAAAATGTTTACGTGTTTGCGCAGGCTGCCCTGTTCATCTAATATATACGAAGTAATGCCCGGGTAATGTATTTCAAGCTCCGTAAAAATTTCACGAAATGATTTTCCGCCGGCAGGTATTTCTTTCAGTGCCGGAAAAAATCTTTTCAATGCATAAGTAAATTTAACGTTGGGCATTTCTTGTGTGATGAATTTTCTAAGTTAGGAAAAATTGAAGAAAAGATTAAGATAAATTAGTTCCCCGGTGCTCAAACGATGCAGATGGTTTTTCTGACAGGGATAGAGGAAAACATCTCATTGGTGTGAGATAAAATTTGAAAAAAAGATTACAGGTTTTCCGCCACAAATTGCCGGCAATAATTTTTTATTTGTTGCCTTATCCGCCGGAATTCTTTTTTAATTGCTTCTTCTGTTCCTGCTGCCTTTGCAGGGTCTGTAAAGTTTTGATGAAACTTTTTTGCTGTTGTTGGAAAATAAGGGCAACGCTCTTTTGCATTATCGCAAACGGTAATCACAAAATCAAAGTCAATGTTGCGATATTCATTAATGTTGTTGGAGGTATGATTTGAGATGTCAATGCCATCTTCTTTCATTGTCGCAATAGCCTTGGGGTTCACTCCGTGAGTTTTGATGCCTGCACTATAAACTTTCGCTTTACCATTTGCAAAGTGTCGTAAGTAACCTTCTGCCATCTGACTTCGGCAACTGTTGCCGGTGCAAAGCACTAATATTTTTTTCTGTATCATAGTTAAACCGATAACCAAATAATATGAATGATGCAAAACTTTGGGTCAATAACAAAAATAAGTTGCTATACAATTACTGATGTTGTGATGATAATTGTTTTACGATATTTTTAAAAAATGGTTAATTACAGCAATCTGTTCCACAGCCGCAAGCTTTAGATTTTTCTGCATAAACGGTAATACTAAATATTCCAGTGTTACCAGTTTTAAAACTTGTTAGTTCCTGTTCGTTCAAATAGTTTTTCAAAATGTCGTCCGGAATGTTGATGGTTTTTTCTTTTTGAATGGTTGCGTTGCTAAATCCGTTTGCGTTGATTAATTCCAAATAAACTTCCTTTTGAATTGCACCTGCAATACAGCCTGCATACATTTCTGCCTCGTTGCGTAATGCTTCAGGAAGATTACCAATTAATACAACATCCGAAATGCTGAAATGCCCACCAGGTTTTAATACACGAAAGATTTCTTTAAAAACCTTGTCTTTGTCGGGTACGAGGTTTAAAACGCAATTGCTGACAATTACATCAGCAATGTTTGCAGATACAGGAATATGTTCAATGTCGCCTTGTCTGAACTCAACATTTGCAAAGCCTAATTTTTTTGCATTGGCTCTTGCTTTTTCAATCATTGCAGGTGTAAAGTCAATGCCAATAACTCTGCCATCTTCTCCTGTTTCATTCCTTGCAATAAAACAATCGTTTCCTGCGCCACTTCCCAGGTCAATTACCATATCGCCTTTTTTAATTTTTGCAAACTGTGTGGGTAAGCCGCAACCCAAACCTAAATCTGCATCAGAAATATAACCTTCCAAAGTATGGTAATCATCGCTCATAATGTTGTACACTTCTGTTGAACAGCAACCAGAACCGCAGCAGGATGATTGATTGGTTTCTTTATCCTGTAAAGCAATGGCGCCATATTTTTCTTTTACCAGTTCTTTTATTTGCGTTGAGTTTTCCATTTTATTTTTTTTTGATTAACAACAATTATTTGTTTTGTTCGTGAGTTTTTTAGAAATGTTAGCAAAATAGTTTTGCATCTTTTCAATAGCTTTTTCTTCGATGCAGTAGCAAATGGCATTTCCTTCAATGCTGCCTTTTATAAGCCCCGCGTTTTTTAATTCTTTCAAATGCTGGGAAACTGTTGGCTGTGCCAGTGGCAATTCGTTTACAATATCTCCACAAATGCAGGCGTCCGTTTTAATGAGGTATTCAACAATGGCCACTCTTGCAGGATGCCCCAGTGCTTTGGCAAGTGTTGCAATAGCATTTTGTTTACTGGTAAAATGATCTGTTTTTGTTGCGCCCATTTTATAATTTAATATTGCAATATTACGATAAACTATTTTAACCCAAAAATTTTGTTGCGCTAATCTGTCTCCGTAAATACGAACCTTGGGTGGTAGCATATCCTCATCAGCTTTGTTGATAACAGTCATTGTTTTGCCAAAATAACCGCACATATATTACAATCTGTAAAAATTAGCATTATGAAAAAGATATGGATACTCTTAATCCTGTTATCAATGGGATTGGCTACCGTTGGTCAGCAACCTGTCAAAATCAAATACGATAAGGAATATTATCTGAATAAAAGTAAGAGTAAGAAAACAACTGCATGGATACTCCTGGGCGGAGGCACCGCTGCTGCCATTGCAGGCGGTATTGGTTTCAACCAGACCTTCTGTATTTTTTGTAATGATAACCGGGCCGGAGCTTACGGAGCCCTTTTTGTAGCAGGCGCTGTGGCTGATCTTGTCAGTATTCCCTTTTTTGTCAGCGCCCATCACTTTCAAAAAATGGCCGCTGAGGTTACTATCACTAATCAAAACACCTATTTCCCTAAAACAAATATTATAACAATGAACAACCTCCCATCTATAACGGTTAGAGTCAATTTCTAAAACAGCTGAAAGAAATATCTGTATCCTTCACCAAAGTTGAATTTAAAATGCTTAAATTACATTTTGTACGTACATTGTAGTTGCTGATAGTACACCTATCGAAAATCTCTGACCTTTAATTCCGCACTACTTCTTCTGTTATCCCCTTCCATCTCTTTTCGCTGATGGAAAAGACAGGATGAAAACATCAATGTCTAAGAAATTTTTTTTAACCTTTAATAAAAATCAAACAACATGGCA
>Ga0157370_10002876_pt1 | contig 20509 bp, 17 predicted proteins | sample C35metaG_FD_113463 | JGI IMG/M metagenome (GOLD analysis project Ga0157370, IMG submission 113463) | Corn rhizosphere microbial communities from Kellogg Biological Station, Michigan, USA - C3-5 metaG | ecosystem: Host-associated > Plants > Roots > Rhizosphere > Soil | place: USA: Michigan...
TCAACAAGACCGGCAACGCCTGGAGCTACAAGCAGGACTCGAGCCTCAACCGCCGCGTCCACACGCTGACCGAGATGACCTTCTCGGGCCCGGCTGCCAAGACCGACTACCTCAAGACCAAGTACTCCACCGACGGCAGCAAGACCCGCGGCACGCTCAACAACTGCGCCAACGGCACCACGCCCTGGGGCACGTACCTGACCTGCGAAGAGAACTGGGCCGGCTACTTCCGCCGCATCAAGGCCACCGACGACGCCAAGCGCACCGCCAAGGAAATCGCGAGCTTCAACCGCTATGGCGTGGCCAGCAACGGCCGCGAACTCTGGGCCACCGTCACGCCCGACACGAGCGACAACCTCTACGGCCGCTGGAACACCGAGGTCATCGGCGCCACCGCCATCGACGACTTCCGCAACGGGCACAACACCTACGGCTGGGTGGTCGAGATCGACCCCTTCACCCCTGCCAGCACGCCCAAGAAGCGCACCGCGCTCGGCCGCTTCGGCCATGAAGGCGCCTGCCTCGGCCCGGTCGTGGTCGGCAAGCCGCTGGTCTGGTACATGGGCGACGACTCGCAGAACGAATACCTCTACAAGTTCGTCTCGACCAAGGCCTGGGACGCGGCCGACATCGGCGGCGGCATCGCGGCCGGCGACAAGTACATGGACGACGGCAAGCTCTACGTCGCCAGGTTCAATGCCGACGGCACGGGCAACTGGCTCGAGCTGAAGCTGGGCGTGAACAACATCACCTCGGGCTATGCCGGCTACGCATTCGCCGACGCTGCGGACGTCGTGATCAACGCGCGTCACGCTGCCGACGCGGCCGGCGCCACGAAGATGGACCGCCCGGAGTGGACGGCCGTGAATCCGAAGAACGGCGAGGTGTACCTCACCCTCACCAACAACTCGGCGCGCCCGGTCGGCGGCACCGACGCAGCCAACCCGCGTTCGTACAACGACCCGAAGAACGGCGCCGCGCAGAAGGGCAATCCGAACGGCCACATCGTTCGCTTCGCCGACGCCGGCGGCAACCCGGCGGCCGTGACCTTCACCTGGGACTGCTACCTCTTCGGCGCGCGCTCCACCGCATCGGCCGACGTGAACCTGTCTGCCCTGGGTGCCGACAACGACTTCTCCAGCCCCGATGGCATGTGGTTCAGCCAGGCCGCTCCCGGCCTGCTGTGGCTGCAGACCGACGACGGCAAGTACACCGACGTGACCAACTGCATGATGCTCGCGGCCTTGCCGGGCAAGGTCGGCGACGGTGCGGCCAAGTCCATCACCAACGTCGATGGCAGCACCACCGGCACGCAGGCGACCTTCGTCGGCAAGGCGCCCGGCACCGAGGGCCTGCGCCGCTTCCTGGTCGGCCCGAAGGACTGCGAGATCACCGGCATCGCCGAGTCGGGCGATGGCCGCGCGCTGTTCGTCAACATCCAGCACCCGGGTGAAACGACGGCGGCCGCGAACATCACCGACCCGACGAAGTTCGGCAGCCACTGGCCCGAAGGCGGCAATGCCCGTCCGCGCTCGGCGACGGTGGTGATCACGAAGAACGACGGCGGCCTGATCGGCCTCTGAAGTCCGGCACCGTGGACCGGCCTCGCCGGTCCACGCGTGCGGCTCCCGGGAGCGACGACACGCGGCTGTCGTCGTGTGCGCGTGCGCGCGGCGTCATCGTTTTGTCATGAGCGATGCACGCCGTCGTCACAGTGGATAACTAAGGTTCACGCCTGACCGGCAGCGGAGAGAGGCTGCACGGTCATCCACCCGCAACACCCACGATAACTCGGGAGAAATTCCATGTCCGATTCCAAGGTGCAGTCCGGCGCCTCGCGCCGTCACGCCCTCAAACTGCTCGGTGCCGCACCGATGCTGCCGCTCGGCGGCCTTGCCTTCCTCACTGCCTGCGGCGGCGGTGGTGGCGGCGGCACCAGCTTCCCCATCATTCCCCCGGCGCCCGCGCCTTCTCCGGCACCGGCACCGGCGCCAGCCGTCAATTTCGTCTCGGCCGAATTCACCGGCATGGCCGCACCCACGCTCGCCAACGCACCCGCCATGGCCACCACCACGGTCGGCTCCACGCTCAAGGTGTCGTTCGACAACGGCAGCTCCACCGAATACAAGCTGGCCTACCAGCCCTTCTTCCTGACGGGCGACATGGTGTCCGACGGCAAGGGCGGCAAGATCCTCGCCGGCGGCTATGTCGATATCAACAACAAGCCGATCATCGACGCCTCGGTCGCCGGCAAGGAGCGCCAGTTCTTCTCGGACAGCCCCGACGGCACCTCGCTGCTCTCGCTGCCGAACGCCAACGTGGCCGGCGTCAAGGGCAAGCCGGTGTTCGCCGTCGTCCAGTTCGAATACAACACGCGCGACCAGAGCGGTGCCGACACCTATGGCGTGCTGCCGTCCCCCATCGCCGTGCTCACGCTCGACCAGGACCAGACCACCGGCAAGCTGAGCCTTGTGAAGTACCACAACGTCGACATGTCCAGCGCCCACGGCCTGTGGATCACCTGCGGCGCGAGCCTGTCGCCCTGGAACACCCATCTGTCGAGCGAGGAATACGAGCCCGATGCGTTTGCCGCCGTCGGCTCCTCGGCCGACAAGCAGTTCAAGGCCTACAGCAAGAACGTGTTCGGCGACGAGACCACGGCCAACGTCTACCACTACGGCCACCTGCCCGAAGTGACCGTCAACCCCGACGGCACCGGCAGCGTCAAGAAGCACTACTGCATGGGCCGGATCTCGCACGAGCTGATCCAGGTCATGCCCGACCAGCGCACCGCCATCATGGGCGACGACTACACCAACGGCGGCTTCTTCATGTTCGTGGCCGACAAGGAAAAAGACCTGTCGGCCGGCACGCTCTACGTCGCCAGGTACGACGCGGGCTACTCGATCGATCCGGCCGCCGCGCCCACGAAGATCACCTGGATCAAGCTCGGCCACGCGACCAGCGCCGAGATCGAGAACCTCGCCAACACGCTCAAGCCGCTCGACATCATGGACGTGAAGACGGCCGATCCGGGCGACGCCAGCTACACCAAGCTGTTCGCCAACGGCGCGGCCAACTGGGTCAAGCTCAAGCCCGGCATGGAGAAGGCCGCCGCCTACCTCGAGACCCATCGCTACGCCAACCTCAAGGGCGCCAGCATGGCCTTCACCAAGATGGAAGGCACGACGGTCAACATCAAGGACAAGGTCGCCTACTCCGCGCTGCAGAACATCCAGGACTCGATGGTCAGCGGCGGCAAGGGCTGGTCGGCCGCGACCAACATCGCGCTGCCCAAGAAGCTCAGCGCCGGCGGCGTGATGGCGCACAACCTCGGTGGTGGACAGAAGGATGCCGACGGCACCGCCATCAACAGCGAATGGGTGCCGACGCAGACCCGCGCGCTGATCGTGGGCAAGGACCTCGACACGCCCGACGCACTGGGCAACACCTCCAGCCCCGACACCATCGGCAACCCCGACAACCTCAAGTTCTCGGAAAAGATGCGCACGCTGTTCATCGGCGAGGACAGCAGCAGCCACGTCAACAACTTCCTGTGGGCCTACAACATCGACACGAAGAAGCTCGCACGCATCATGTCGATCCCCGCGGGCGGCGAGTCGACCGGCCTGCACGCGGTCGACGAGATCAACGGCTGGACCTACATCATGAGCAACTTCCAGCATCCGGGCGACTGGGGCGGCATCCATTCGCTGGTGCAGCCCACGCTCGATCCGCTGGTGCGCGCGAACTACAAGGATCGCTTCAGCGCAGCCGTCGGCTACCTCACGGCCGACCCGATCCAGCTGAAGCTCTCGAAGTAAGCGTCAGCTAGGACGGCGCTGCCGGCAACGGCAGCGCCGTCTTGTATCTGACCTGCTTGAGCGCAAAGCTCGAGCGGATTTTCTCGATGCCCGGAATCGGCGTGAGCTGTTCCATGATGAACCGCTCCAGCGCCGCCATGTCGGCCACGGCGATGCGGATCAGGTAGTCGCTGTCGCCGGTCATCAGGTAGCACTCCATCACCTCGTCGTGCTCGGCGATACGTTGCTCGAAGTCGGCGAGCGACTGCTTGCTCTGCGTCGTCAGGCTGATCGAGATGAACACGTTGAGCCCGAGGCCCAGCGCCTTCGCGCTCGCGAGCGCCACGTAGCGGTCGATCACGCCGTTCGCTTCGAGCACCTTCACGCGCGCCAGGCACGGCGAGGGCGAGAGGTGCACGCGGCGCGCGAGCTCCACGTTCGACAGCGCGCCGTCGCGTTGCAGCTCGTCGAGAATGCGCAGGTCGATGGCATCGAGTTGCATGAAATGCTTCGAAATCAAGAGATGGCAGCATTTTATGCTGAGACGCTGGCATGGAATTGCCGGCGCCGGTAGCTAATTTTCCGTGTACCGGCTTAAAGTGCCGCCATGAACGCCCCGATTTCAGCCGACCAGATGCGCGCCTTGTTGCTCGATACCCCGATGTCGAACGACCCCGATCCCGCGGAGACCGCCGAATGGCGCGACGCCTTCCTGGCGCTCGCGCAAACGCAGGGCCCGCAGCGCGCGCGCCAGATGCTGGTCGAACTGGCACGCGTCGCGCGCCAGCAGCGCATCGGCTGGCAACCCGAACTCGCGACGCCTTACGTCAACACCATCGCCGCCGAAGACCAGCCGCCGTTCCCCGGCGACCTCGCGGTGGAAGAGCGCCTGGCGTCGCTGATGCGCTGGAACGCGCTCGCCATGGTGGCCAAGGCCAACCAGGCGTATGGCGAGCTCGGCGGCCACATCGCGAGTTATGCGAGCGCGGCCGACCTGTTCGAGACGGGCTTCAACCACTTCTTCCACGCGCGCAGCGAAGCGCACCGCGGCGACCTCGTGTTCTTCCAGCCGCACAGCGCGCCGGGCGTCTATGCGCGGGCGTTCCTCGAAGGGCGCCTGAGCGAAGAAGACCTTGCGCACTATCGCCAGGAACTCACCGCGCCGGCCTTCACCGATGGCAGCGGCGCGCGCGGCCTCAGCAGCTATCCGCATCCGTACCTCATGCCGGACTTCTGGCAGTTCCCCACCGGCTCGATGGGCATCGGCCCCATCAGCTCGATCTATCACGCGCGCTTCATGCGCTATCTCACGCATCGCAACCTGCTCAATTGCGAAGGCCGCAAGGTCTGGGGCGTGTTCGGCGACGGCGAGATGGACGAGCCCGAATCGATGAGTGCGCTGACGCTGGCCGCACGCGAGAAGCTCGACAACCTCGTGTGGGTCGTCAACTGCAACCTGCAGCGCCTGGACGGCCCGGTGCGCGGCAACGGCCGCATCATCGACGAGCTCGAAAAGCTCTTCGCCGGCGCGGGCTGGAACGTCGTCAAGCTCGTGTGGGGCAGCGACTGGGACGGCCTCTTCGCGCAGGACGTGAGCGGTGCATTGGCCCGCGTGTTCGCCAACACCGTCGACGGCCAGATGCAGACCTTCGCCGCGAAGGACGGCCGCTTCAACCGCGACAACTTCTTCGGCCAGAACCCCGAGCTCGCGCGCCTGGCCGAAGGCATGACCGACGAGCAGATCGACCGCCTCAAGCGCGGCGGCCACGACCTCGTGAAGATCCATGCCGCCTACGCCGCAGCCGCCAAGCACAAGGGCCAGCCCACAGTGATCCTCGCCCATACCAAGAAGGGCTACGGCATGGGCAGCGCCGCGCAGGGCAAGATGACCACGCACTCGCACAAGAAGATGGGCGACGTGGACCTCATCGAATTCCGCGACCGCTTCAACCTGCCGCTCACCGACGCGCAAGCCACCGCGATGGACTTCTACCGCCCGGCCGAAGACAGCGCCGAGATGCGGTACCTGCGCCAGCACCGCGAAGCGCTCGGCGGCGCCATGCCGCGCCGCGAGACCGCGTGCGACGTGGTGCCCAAGCCCGACATCGCGAGCTACGCCCAGTTCGCCACCGCGGCGGCCGGCAAGGAGATGAGCACCACGATGGCGTTCGTGCGCATGCTGGGCAACCTCCTGAAGGACAAGGCGCTCGGCCCGCGCATCGTGCCCATCGTGGCCGACGAGGCGCGCACCTTCGGCATGGCCAACTTGTTCAAGCAGGTGGGCATCTATTCGAGCGTGGGCCAGCGCTATGCGCCCGAAGACATCGGCTCGGTGCTGAGTTATCGCGAAGCCACCGACGGGCAGATCCTCGAAGAGGGCATCAGCGAAGCCGGCGCCATTGCGAGCTGGACGGCCGCGGCCACCAGCTACAGCGTGCATGGCCTGGCGATGCTGCCCTTCTACATCTACTACTCGATGTTCGGCTTCCAGCGGGTGGGCGATGCGATCTGGGCCGCGGCGGATCAGCGCGCACGCGGCTTCTTGCTCGGCGCCACGTCCGGCCGCACCACGCTCGGCGGCGAAGGCCTGCAGCACCAGGACGGCAGCAGTCACCTCGTGGCCGCGACCATCCCGAACTGCAAGGCCTACGACCCGGCCTACGCGGGCGAGATGGCGGTGATCGTCGACGCGGGCATCCGCGAAATGATGGTCGAGCAGAAGGACGTTTTCTATTACGTCACGCTCATGAACGAGAACTACGCGCAGCCCGATGTGCCCGCGGGTGCCGAATCCGACATCCTGCACGGCTGCTATCGCTTCGGCACCTATGCGCCGGCCAAGGGCAAGGCGAAGCAGAAGGTCACGCTGATGGGCTCGGGCGCGATCCTCACGGAAGTCGTCAAGGCCGCGCAGTTGCTGGCCGACGAAGGCATCGAGGCCGAGGTGTTCAGCGTCACGAGCTGGAGCGAACTCGCGCGCGACGGCTTGGCGAGCGAGCAGCGCGCCATCGCGGGCGAAGAAGCCGGCGTGCCGTTCATCGCGCAGCAACTCGGTGCCGGCAAGGCCCCGATCATTGCCGCCACCGACTACGTGCGCAGCGTGCCCGAGAGCGTGCGCGCCTTCCTGCCCGAAGGCCGCCGCTACCTCACGCTCGGCACCGATGGCTTCGGCCGCAGCGACACGCGCGCGGCATTGCGTTCATTCTTTGGCGTGGACGCGGCGAGCATCGCGCGGGCGGCTCGCTACGCACTGGGGTGAACCCCGGCAGGGGCGCGGGCCTGCGTTAGAGTCGCGCGGTTCATATGACCGCCCGCTTCCAATCCCTCGCCCCCGCCGTCCGCCTGGCCGACCAGGTGGCCGATGCGCTCGCGGCCGAGGTCCGCAGCGGGCGCCTGTCCGAAGGCGACCGGCTGCCCACCGAAGCGGTGCTCGCCGAGCAGTTCGGCGTGAGCCGCACCGTGGTGCGCGAAGCGGTCTCGCGGCTCAAGTCGCTGGGGCTCGTGGATTCGCGCCAGGGCAGCGGCGTGTATGTGCGTGCTGCCGGTGTCGAGCCGCTGCGCTTCGAGATGCCGCATGTCGCCTCGCGCGAAGCGGTGATCCAGATGGTCGAGCTGCGCCGCGCGCTCGAAGCCGAAGTGGCCGCGCTGGCCGCCGAGCGCCGCACCCCTGAAGATGTGCAGCGCATCCGCGACGCCATCGACGCACTGAATGCCGCGGTGGCTGCCGGCGGCAACGGCGCCGACGAAGACGTGCGCTTTCATCGCGCCATCGCCGAGGCCGCACGCAACCCGTTCCTGATCGGCACGCTGCAATACCTGCGGCAGTTCCTGCACGGCGCCACGCGCGTCACCCGTGCCAACGAAGCGCGCCGCGCGGACTTCGCGCGCGAAGTGGCACAGGAGCACGCGCAGATCGTCGAGGCCATCGAGGCCGGCGACGCGCTTCGCGCCCGCGAGGCCGCCAAGTCGCACATGGACAACGCGATCCGCCGCATCGAGCAGGCCGACCCCGCCTTCTGGCAGCAGGAAGGCGCGCAGCTCGCGCGGCCCCTGGTCGAAGGCTGGCCCGCGGGCAAATAAGAAGAAGGAAACGAGGTGTAGCCCGAGGGTTTACCCGGGTCGGTCAACTTGTCTTGAATTTGTATGATGACCTGACAAATCAAGAGGCGGCCGCGCTGCATGGCGACGGGACGACCTCGCTTCCTCATCCAGGCTTTTCATCCAAAGCTCCAAGCGGACTTCCCTGTCATGACTTCCACCCTCCAGGCCGGCGCGCCTTCGGCCATGGCCGGCCTGCCCGCCGACACCGCGCTCGAGAAGCGTGCGTATTCCAAGGTCTTCTGGCGCCTCGTTCCCTTCCTGATGCTCTGCTACGTGGTCGCGTACCTCGACCGGGTGAACGTCGGCTTCGCCAAGCTGCAGATGGGGCAGGACCTCGGTTTCAGCGAAACGGTGTTCGGCCTCGGCGCGGGCATCTTCTTCCTCGGCTACTTCCTCTTCGAGGTGCCGAGCAACCTGCTGCTCAACCGCGTCGGCGCGCGCATGTGGATCGCGCGAATCATGATCACCTGGGGCATCCTCTCGGCATGCTTCGTGTTCGTGGAAACGCCCACCAGCTTCTACATCCTGCGGTTCCTGCTCGGCGTGGCCGAGGCGGGCTTCTATCCCGGCGTGATCCTCTACCTCACGCACTGGTACCCGTCGCACCGGCGCGCGCGGATCATCGCGGTCTTCATGTCGGCGATCCCGGTGGCGGGCATCTTCGGCAACCCGCTGTCGGGCTGGATCATGGATGCGTTCCACGGCGTCTCGTCGATGCACGGCTGGCAGTGGATGTTCATCATCGAAGCCATTCCTGCGGTGCTGGTCGGCGTGATGGTTCTCTTCTACCTGGACAACGGCATCCAGCAGGCGCGCTGGCTCTCGCCCGAGGAAAAGGCCTTGCTCCAGCGCGAGGTCGAGCGCGACCAGGCGCACGGCGCCAAGGGGCCGCACTCGGTGGCGGCAGTGTTCCGCGATGCGCGCGTGTGGTGGATGGCGCTCATCTACTTCGCCTTCGTCATGGGCCAGTACGCGCTGACCTTCTGGCTGCCCACGCTGGTGAAGGCGACGGGCGTGCAGGGCAACTTCAACATCGGCCTCCTGAGCGCGATCCCGTTCGTCTGCGCGATCGTCGCGATGAACCTCTTCGGCCGCAGCGCCGACCGCCGGCAGGAGCGCCGCTGGCACTTGATCGTGCCCGCGATGATGGGCGCCGTGGGCTTCACCGTGGCCGCTTCGTACACGCAGAACACGGCCGTGTCGCTTGCGTTCCTCTCGCTCGCTGCGGCCGGTGTGCTGACCTGTGCGCCGCTCTTCTGGTCGCTGCCGACCGCGTTCCTCTCGGGCACGGCCGCGGCCGCGGGCATTGCGGCCATCAACTCGGTGGGGAACCTCGCGGGCTTCGTGAGCCCGTACCTCATCGGCTACCTCAAGGACCTCACGGGCAGCACGCAGATCGGCATGTACGTGCTGGCCGCGGCGCTGGTGCTCGGCGCCGTCGGCGTCTGGCTCACGCCCAAGCAACTCGTCAATCGCTGACCGGAGAAACGACACCATGACAGACACCTCCAGCAACACTCCCCCCGTCGTTGGCCTCGTGGGCCTCGGCGCCATGGGCAGCGGCATGGCGCAATCGCTGCGCCGCGCGGGCCATGCGCCGCATGTGTTCGACGTGCGCCCCGGCGTCGCCGAAACCTTCGCGCGCGATGGCGGCACGGCCTGCGACACGCTGGCCGCGCTCGGCGCGCAGTGCGACATCGTGGTCAGCGTGGTCGTCAACGCGGCGCAGACCGAATCGGTGCTGTTCGGCGACGGCACCACGCCGGGCTGCGCGGCGTCGATGAAACCCGGCAGCCTCTTCGTGATGTGCTCGACCGTCGATCCGAACTGGTCGGTCGCGCTCGAAGCGCGCCTCGCGGCGCAGGGCATCCTGTACCTCGACGCGCCGATTTCCGGCGGCGCCGCGAAGGCCGCGAGCGGACAGATGACGATGATGACCGCCGGCACGCCCGCCGCCTACGCCAGGGCCGGCGGCACGCTCGACGCGATGGCCGCCAAGGTCTACCGCCTCGGCGACTCGGCCGGCGCGGGCAGCAAGGTGAAGGTCATCAACCAGCTCCTGGCCGGCGTGCACATCGCCGCGGCCGCCGAAGCGATGGCGCTTGGCCTGCGCGAAGGCGTGGACCCCGACGCGCTCTATGAAGTCATCACGCACAGCGCGGGCAACAGCTGGATGTTCGAGAACCGCATGGCGCACGTGCTCGCGGGCGACTACACGCCGCTGTCGGCCGTCGACATCTTCGTGAAGGACCTGGGGCTGGTGCTCGACGTGGCGCGCGCGAGCAAGTTTCCGCTGCCGCTGTCGTCCACCGCGCACCAGATGTTCATGCAGGCATCGACCGCGGGCTTCGCGCGCGAAGACGACAGCGCGGTCATCAAGATCTTTCCGGGCATCGAACTGCCCGCCGCGAAAGGAAAAGCCTCATGAGCGACATCAAGACCGTCGACACGCCGCTGCTGCGCATCGGCTACGAAGAATGGAACCCCGGCGGTGCCGCGACCGTCGTGCTGATGCACGGCTGGCCCGACAGCCCGCGCTGCTGGCACGGCGTGGCGCCGACGCTCGCCGGGGCCGGCTGGCGTGTGCTCGCTCCCGCGCTGCGCGGCTTTTCGCCCACGCGCTTCCTGCATGACGACACGCCGCGCAGCGGCCAGCTCTCCGCGCTCGGCCGCGACCTGCTCGACTTCATCGACGCACTCGGCCTCGACAGGCCCGCGCTGGTCGGCCACGACTGGGGCGCCCGCGCGGTCGCCAATGCCTGCGGCCTCCGGCCCGAGGTGGCGCGCGCGCTGGTGCTGATGTCGGTCGGCTACGGCACCAACGCCCCCGACCAGCCGATGGCGCTCGAACAGGCGCGCAACTACTGGTACCACTGGTACATGGCCACGCCGCGCGGCGAGCGCACGGTGCACGACGACCGCATCGCCTTCACGCGGACGATGTGGAACACCTGGGCGCCCGAAGGCTGGTACGACCCCGCCGAGTTCGAGGCCACCGCCGCCGCCTTCGAAGGCGACGACTGGGCGAAGGTGGTGCTGCATTCGTACCGCCACCGCTGGGGCTTCACGCCCGGCGATCCGCGCTATGCCGCTGACGATGCCGCGCTCCACCCCGCGCCGGTGCTGCCCGTGCCCACGCTCGTGCTGCACGGCGCGGCCGACAGCTGCAATCATCCCGACACCTCGGCCGGCAAGGAGCGCTTCTTCAGCGGCCCCTACCGCCGCGAACTGCTCGACGGCGTGGGCCACTTCCCACAGCGCGAAGCGCCCGGGGCGGTGGCCGATGCGCTGTTGCGCTTCCTGCCCGCCATTTCCTGAACGAATCCGCAAAGACAAGACGACACCATGAACATCCTCATCACCGGCGGCTGCGGCTTCCTCGGCGCACGGCTCGCGCGCACGCTGCTCGCAGGCGGCCCGCTCGCACTGGCCGGCGGCGCAGCGAAAGACATCGCACGCATCACGCTGGCCGACCGCGTGCCGCCGCCTGCCGACCTTGCAGCCGATGCGCGCATCCAGTTCGTGCAGGGCGACCTGTACGAGCAGGCCGGCAATGGCGCATTGCCGCTGGCCGACACCGATGCCGTGTTCCACCTCGCCGCCGCCGTGAGCGGCGAATGCGAGGCCGACTTCGACCTCGGCATGCGCAGCAACCTCGACACCACCCGCGCCCTGCTCGATGCCTGCCGCCGCGCGGGTCATGCGCCGGTGTTCGTGTTTTCCAGCTCGGTGGCCGTGTTCGGCGATTCGCCCGAGCAGCGCCTGCCCGCGGTGATCGAGGACACGACGCTGCCGACGCCGCAGAACAGCTACGGCATCCAGAAATTCATCGGCGAACAGCTCGTCGCCGACTTCACGCGCAAGGGCTTCGTGCAGGGCCGCAACGTGCGGCTCATGACCGTCTCGGTGCGGCCGGGTCGCCCGAACGGCGCGGCCTCCAGCTTCCTGAGCGGCATGCTGCGCGAGCCGCTGGCCGGCGAGCGGGCGCGCTGCCCCGTGGCGCCCGAGACGCCGGTCGCGCTGGCTTCGCCCGGCAACACCGTCGCGGGCATCGTGCGCGCGGCCACCGCGAGCGCGGCCGAATGGGGCGCGCGCACCGCCATCAACCTGCCTGCGCTGACCACCACCGTGCGCGAGATGGCCGACGCGCTCGAACGCATCGCCGGCAAGGACGCCACGGGTTTGATCGACTGGACGCCCGATGCGCAGGTCGCCAAGATCGTGACCAGCTGGCCGAGCCGCATCCACGCCGCGCGCGCCGAGGCGTTGGGCCTCAAAGCCGACGCGAGCTTCGACGCCATCCTGCGCGACTACGTGCGCGAGAACCCGCAGGCGGTGAAGCTGCCCGTACTGCCTGTTGCCATCAAGGACTGATCCATGGGCAAACTAGTGCTCGGCTGTATCGCCGACGACTTCACCGGTGCGACCGACCTCGCCAACAACCTCGTGCGCGCGGGCATGCGCGTGGTGCAGGCCATCGGCGTGCCGGCCACGCCCTTGGATGCGGATGTCGATGCCGTCGTGGTCGCGCTCAAGTCGCGCACCATCGCGCCGGCCGAGGCCATCGCGCAGTCGCTCGATGCGCTGCGCTGGTTGCAGGCGCAGGGCGCGCAGCAGATCTACTTCAAGTACTGCTCCACGTTCGACAGCACGGCGCAGGGCAACATCGGCCCCGTCACCGAGGCGTTGATGGAGGCGCTCAAGTGCGACTTCACCATCGCCACGCCAGCCTTTCCCGACAACAAGCGCACCGTGTTCAAGGGCTACCTGTTCGCGGGCGATGTGCTGCTCAACGAGAGCGGCATGCAGAACCATCCGCTCACGCCGATGACCGATGCGAACCTCGTGCGCGTGCTGCAGGCGCAGTGCACGCGCAAGGTGGGGCTCATCGATCACACGGTGGTGGCGCGCGGCGATGCGGCCATCACGGAGCGCATCGCGCAACTCAAGAGCGAGGGCATCTCGATCGCCATCGTCGATGCGGTGTCGAACGATGACCTGCTGCGCCTCGGCCCCGCGATCGCGAAGATGCCGCTGGTCACTGCAGGTTCGGGCGTGGCCATCGGGCTGCCCGCCAACTTCGGGCTCTCGCCTTCTTCGCAAGCCAGCGCATTGCCGGCAGCGAGCGGGTTGCGTGCCGTGGTGTCGGGCAGTTGCTCGCTCGCCACCAACCGGCAGGTGCTCGACTTCATTCAACGCGGCGGCGCGGCATTGGCGATCGATCCGCTGCGCATCGCGGCGGGCGTCGATGTCGCGGCTGAAGCATTGGCCTGGGCTGCGCCGCTGGTCGGCAAGCAACCGGTGCTGGTCTACTCCACCGCCGAGGCCGGTGCCGTGAAATCGGTGCAGGGCAAGCTCGGCGTGGAGGAGGCCGGTGCGATGGTCGAGCGCGCCATCGCCGCCATCGCGCGCGGCCTGGTCGACCTGGGCGTGCGCCAGCTCGTGGTGGCGGGCGGCGAGACCTCCGGCGCCTGCGTGCAGGCGCTGGGCATCGCGCAGATGCAGATCGGCCCGCAGATCGACCCCGGCGTGCCGTGGTGCCACGCGCGCGCCGAGGCCGCGCAGGGTGCAGGCGTGCACATCGCGCTCAAGTCCGGCAACTTCGGTGGCGACGATTTCTTCACCAAGGCCTTTACAGTGCTGGCATGACCGAGAACCAAGCACGCGAAGAAATCTGCCGGGTCGGCCGCAGCCTGTTCGAGCGCGGCTATGTGCATGCGACGGCGGGCAACATCAGCATGCGGCTGGACGATGGCTTTCTCATCACGCCGACCGATGCCTGCCTCGGTTTTCTCGATCCGGCGCGGCTTGCACGGCTCGATGCGGATGGCAGGCAGACCGGCGGCGACCGCGCCAGCAAGACCATCGCGCTGCACACGCGCATCTACGCGGCGGCGTGCAGGTTCGATGCACAGACCGCCTGCGTCATCCACACGCACAGCACGCATTGCGTCGCGCTCACGCTGAATGCACCGGGCGATGAACTGCTGCCCGCGCTCACGCCTTACTTCGTGATGAAGGTCGGCCACGTGCCGCTCATTCCGTATCACCGCCCCGGCGCACCCGAGGCAGCAGACAAGGTGGCGCAGGCCATCGAGCGCTTCGGCGCCGCCGGCACGCCCCTTCGTGCCGTGATGCTCGAACGCCTCGGCCCCAACGTGTGGCACGAGACGCCGGGCGCCGCCATGGCGGTGCTCGAGGAACTCGAGGAAACCGCCAGGCTCCAGATGCTCACCGGCGCCGCAAGGCCCGCGCCGCTGGATGCCGATCAGATCGATGAACTGCGCACCACGTTCGGTGCGCGCTGGTAGTCAAAGAAACCATGCCCCAATTCGCAGCCAACCTCTCGATGCTCTATCCCGAGCTCGACTTCCTCGACCGCTTCGACGCCGCCGCCAAGGACGGCTTCAAGGCCGTCGAATACCTGTTCCCCTATGCCTTTGCCAAAGAAGAGATCGTCGCGCGCCTGAAGCACAACGGCCTGCAGCAGGTGCTCTTCAACGGCCCGCCTGGCAACTGGGACGGCGGCGAACGCGGCCTCGCATGCCTGCCCGGGCGCGACGCCGAATTCCGCGAAGGCATCGCGAAAGCCATCGACTACGCCGTGGCGCTCGATTGCCCGCGCATCCACGTCATGGCCGGCCTCGTACCGCAAGACCTCCAGCGCGATGCGGTGCGGCCCGTGTACCTCGACAACCTGCGCTTTGCCGCGGAAGAGGCCGCCAAGGCGGGCCGCGACGTGCTGATCGAGCCGATCAACACGCGCGACATCCCGGGCTTCTTCCTGAATCGGCAGGACGATGCACACGAGATCGTCGAGACCGTGGGCGCACCGAACCTCAAGGTGCAGATGGACCTGTATCACTGCCAGATCGTCGAAGGCGACGTGGCGATGAAGATCCGCAAGTACCTGCCGACCGGCCGCGTCGGCCACCTGCAGATCGCCGGCGTGCCCGAGCGCCACGAGCCCGACATCGGCGAGCAGAACTACGGCTACCTCTTCGACGTGATCGACGAGGTCTCGAAGCAAAGCGGCTGGCAGGGCTGGGTCGGCTGCGAGTACCGACCCAAGCGCGGCTCGGAGCCCGGCGGCACCTCCGCGGGACTGGGCTGGCTGCGCGCATTGCAGCAACGCGCATGAAGCTGGAGGCCCTGCGCATTCCGGCACCGCTGCGTGGCTTCGCGGCGGGCGAGGCGCAGGTCTTCGACGTCACGCTCGATGGCGACAAGGTCGCGACCATCGTGCCCAGCGCCTCGCAAACGCAGGCGCGCGGCACGCTGCTGAGCGCGCTGGTCGAGGCGCATGCGCACATCGACAAGAACTACACGGTGCAGGAAGTGGGCGCCGCGCAGGGCAACCTGTTCGCGGCCATCGAGCGCATGGAAAAGCACCGCGCCGGCTGGACCGGCGAGACGCTGCGCCTGCGCATGGAAAGGGCGTTGCACGATGCCTGGCAATCGGGCACGCGCGCGCTGCGTACGCACATCGATTGGGTGCAGCCCGAGCCGCCGGCCGCGCTGGCCGTGTTCGAGGCGCTGCGCGAAGAATGGCGCGGCCGCATCGCGCTGCAGTTCGTCTCGCTCACCCCGCTCGACGTGTTCGCGGACCTCGCAGCCGGCGAGCGCATCGCGCGCGAAGTGAAGCGCGCGGGCGGCGTGCTCGGCGCGTTCGTCTATCGCAACGAAGGCATCGTCCACAAGCTGGGCCGCGTGTTCGACCTGGCGCAGCAGCACGGCCTCGGCCTCGACTTCCATGTCGACGAAGGGCTCGACGCCGAAGCGACGGGCCTGCGCAGCATCGCCCAGCTGGTGCGTGCGCGCGACTTCAAGCTGGGCGTCGTCTGCGGCCACTGCTGCTCGCTCTCGATGCAGGACGACGCCGTCGCGAACGAAACGCTCGCGCTCTGCGCCGGTGCCGGAATCCACATCGTCGCGCTGCCGACCACCAACCTCTACCTGCAAGGCGCCTGGGACCGCACCCCGGTGCCGCGCGGCATCACGCGCATCCACGAAGCGGCGGCACGGGGCTTGCGTGCGAGCCTGGCCACGGACAACGTGCAGGACGCCTTCTATCCCTACGGCAGCTACGACCTCGTGGAGACCTTCGGCCTCGGCGTGCAGATGGCGCACCTCGCGCCCGCGAGCGACTGGCTCGATGCGATCACCGTCAGCCCCGCGAAGGCACTGGGCCTCGCGTGGGACGGCCGCATCGCACCGGGCTGCCCCGCGGACCTGGTGCTGCTCGCGGCCACCGGCGAGCACGAGCTCATCGGGCCGCGCGGGCGCGAACGCACTGTCATCCGTGCCGGTCGAATTCTGGAGAAATCACTATGAGCATGGGCAAGCCAATGGCCAACTACGCCGCCGCGAAACGCGTCGGCGATTTCGTCTTCATGAGCGGCGTGGTCGCGGTCGATCCGGCCAAGCGCCGCGCCGTTGCAGGCTACGACGACATTCCCGAAGAAGCCCGCACCGCATTGCAGGGCGTGGGCTACGCCACCGGCCAGATGTCGGTCGATGTGTTCGAGGCCGCCATCGTCGCGCAGAGCTGGTTCGTGCTGGAGCGCATCCGCCAGATTGCCGCCGAGCATGGCGGCACGATGGACGACGTGGTCAAGCTGGTGCAGTACTTCCGCCACCTGCCGCACTACGCGTTCTACAACCGCGTGCGCGGCCTCTTCTATCCGGGCGAGCCGCCGGTGAGCACAGTGGTCGAGGTGTCGCGCTTCCTGCCGGGCGATGAGGTGCTGGTCGAAGTCGAAGCCACCATGTACCTGCCGAAATAAGCTCGCCCCCAGGCTTCGCGCACTTCGTGTCGCTTCTCCTTCCCCTACCGGGGGCAACACCTGCAGTCCGGCAAAGCCGGTCCCGCGGTGTTTCGCGAAGAAGCCATAGCGGGACTTACTTGACGCCTGCACCCTTCAGCAGGAAATCCGTCACCTGCTCGATCAGGTAGCGCCGGTCCTTGTCGTCGCCGTCCTGCGCGACGTTGCGGAAGTACGCGGCCTGCGTGGCGTGGTCCGCATAGAACTGCGTCACCGCCCAGATGTGGAACAGCACCAGCATCGGGTCGGCGGTGTCCATCAGGCCCTGGTTCATCCAGTTCTGGATGACCGCGGCGGCCTGGTCGGTGCGCGCCTTGCTCGTGTCCATCATGGTGTTGAGCACCGGCGCGCCGCGCATCATCTCGGCGGTGAAGATGCGCGAGCGCAGCGGGTGCTGGAACGAGAACACCATCTTGCGGTGGATCAGGTCGCTCAGCACCTTGCGCGGGCCGAAGGCCTCGTCGCTGAAGCCGAACACCACGATCCAGTCGTTCAGGATGTCCTGCAGCACCAGGCGGTAGAGCGCCTCCTTGCTGTCGATGTAGTAGTGCAGCTGCGCCTTCGAGAGCCCGGCCTTGTCGGCGATGGCCTGCGTCGTCGCACCGGCCAGGCCTTCGCTCGCAAACACCTCGATGGCGGCCTGGTAGATGACGCCCAGCACCTGCGTGTACTTGCGCGACCGGCCGCGCGTGGCCGGGGCTTCACTGTCGGCTTCCTCCACGCTCACAGCTGCAGCACCAGTTCGAGGCCCTTGGCGCGCGAGCAGCACAGCGCCACCTTGCTGCGCCGCTCGGTGCCCGTGAGGCAGAAGTCGCGGTGCTCGGCGCCTTCGCCGTCGCCCTCGACCACGCAGGTGCCGCACAGGCCCTGCTGGCACGACACGGGAATGTCGATACCCACTTCGTGCAGCGCATCGACGGCGGTCTGGTCCGCCGCGACCGGCACCGTGATGCCGCGCTGCGCGAGCTTCAGCGTGAAGGGCAGGCCGGTGGTGGTGTTGGCGTCGGTCGGTGCGGCGAAGTACTCGGTGTGCAATGCGTCTTCGGGCCAATGCGCGGCCGCCTCGCGCACCGCCTTCATGAAGCCGCCGGGGCCGCAGACGTAGAGGTGCGTGTCCGGCGCCCGGTCGGCCAGCAGCGCCTGCAGGTCGATGCGTTGCGATGCATCGCCCTGGTCCAGATGAAGACGCAGGTGCGGCGCCAGCGCGGGATCGCGCAGCGCCTCGGCGAACGCCAGGTGCGCTTCGCTGCGCGCGAACACGCACAGCGTGAACGACGCACCGCGCGCCGCGAGCGCCTGCGCCATCGCGAGCAGCGGCGTCATGCCGATGCCGCCGGCCATCAGCAGGTGATGCGCGGCTTCTTCGCGCAGCGGAAAGGTGTTGCGCGGCGTGCTGATCGCGATCAGGTCGCCCTCGCGCACGCGCTCGTGCATCGAGGCCGATCCGCCGCGGCTCGCCAGCTCGCGCTTCACGCCGATCACGTACGAAGGCGCGTTCGATGGCGCCCGCGCCAACGAGTACTGCCGCGAGAAGCCGCCCGGCATGTGCACGTCGATGTGCGCCCCGGCCTCGTACCCCGGCAGTGCGCGCCCCCACGGATGCGCCAGCTCGAAGGCTAGGATCTCCGGCGTCTCGCGCGAGATGCGTTCGACGCGGACGGTCAGCGTGCGTTCGAGGCTCATGGTGGTTGTCTTTCTCTCTGCTCTCTAGATGTTCTGCAGCTTGCGCGAAACGCGCTCGATGAAATGCGTGCGGTCGCGCTCGGTGACGGCGTTCATGTCGTGCAGCTGCAGCCACGTCACCTTGCAGCGCCACGCGAACAGCGCGCGCAGGCCCCGCGTGAACAGTCGTCTGCACGGGTCGCCGATCACCTTCAGGAACCAGCGCGGCGAGCCGCCCGTGGTCACCACCGTCAGCCGCCGGATGTGGCGCATGCCCGACTTCGTGAGCTGGCCCTTGCGCTCGGCCGGCAGGAAGGCCACGCCCGGCAGCCAGACCCGCTCCAGCCAGCCCTTGAGCATCGAGGGCGGCCCATAGAACCAGATGGGGAACACGAACACCAGGTGTTCGGCCCACAGCAGCGCTTCGACATGTGGCTTCACACGTTCGCGGATGAGGTCGGGGTTGTCGATGTAGGCAATGCGCTCTTCGCGGGTGAGCGTCGGATCGAAGCCCTCGGCGTAGAGGTCGATGGCGCGGACGGTGTGCCGGCGTTCGAGCGCTTCGAGAGCGGTGCGGTAGAGCGCGTGGTTGAAGCTGTCAGGGTTCGGATGGCAATGGACGACGAGCGTTTTCATGGTGGAGGGCCGGTTCGCCTGTCGGCGAGACGGGGTCAGAGCCCAAGGAACAAAAGGCCGCGCGGTGCCTTATGGCAACCCAGGCGCCGGCATCTGACCCCGGCGCAAGCCCCGCGCGACCCACGGGAAAAACTTTCGAAGACGATGTGGATTACTTGCCGGTGAGCTTCTTGCGAACGTCGACGCCGACGCCCTTGTTCACGAACTGCGTGGTCACGACCTTCGAGAGATCGACCTCGCCCGTCTTGTAGAGACCGGCCTTGACCATCTTGTCGTAGAAGTCCTTCACGCGGGCCTCGTCCATCGCGCCGATGCCCTTGGTGAGCGATTCGCCGCTGTCCACGATGCCCATCTTCTTCATGAGTTCGATGGAGCCCTGCGATGCGGCCACGGGCGAGTCGGGGTTGATCTTGGCGATCATCTCGTTGGCGGCCTTGTTGTCGCCGTAGAGGTAGTTGTTCCAGCCGATGATCGAGGCCTCGATGAACTTGCGCACCGTCTCGGGCTTGGTCTTGATGAGGTCGGCGCGCGTCTCGATGGTTGTCGAGTAGGTCGAGAAGCCGTTGTCGGCCAGCAGCTGCACCACCGGATCGAAGCCCGCTTGCGCCTTGATCGACAGCGGTTCGGAAATGGCGTAGCCCTGCTGGATCGACTTCTTGTCCGCCAGGAACGGGCCCACGTTGAAGGTGTAGGGCTTGAGCTGCGAATCCTTGAAGCCGTGCTCCGACTTCATCCACTGCCAGAAGCTGAACTGGCCGTCCTTGCCGATGAAGGCGACGGGCGCCTTGGTCATGTCCTTGAAGGTGTCGAAGCCCTGGCCCGGGTGCGCGAACATGGCCTGCGGGTCCTTCTGGAAGAAGGCCGCGACCACCACGGTGGGCACGCCGTTCTTCACGTTGTCGAAGGACTGCAGCAGGTTGCCGGTCATGAGGAAGTCGACCTTGCCGGCCGGCAGCATCGGCCGGTTGTTGACCATCGGGCCGCCCTGCTGGATGTCCACATCCAGGCCGTACTTCTTGTAGGTGCCGTCCACCAGCGCCTGGTAGAAGCCGCCGTGGCCGGCCTGCGCTTTCCAGTTGGTGGCGAACACCACTTTTTCCTGCGCCTGCGCGGCGAAGGCGGCGCCGGCGAGGGCCAGGCCGAAGGCAAGCGGGCGGAGATTGAAAGCGGGGATGCGCATGGGGACGTGCTCCTGTGGAGATTTTGAAAAGTACGGGATGCGGAGACTAAATCTTTTCAGCGTTCGACGGCCATCTCGGGCGTCCAGCCGCGCGTTTTCCCGGGGTTCATCAGGCCCATCGGGTCGCTGCGCTTCTTGAATTCGATCTGCTGCGTGTCGATGGTCTTCATGCCGCCGTCCTCGATGGTGACCACGTGCGGGTTGAAGATCTGGCAGCCGCCCTGCGATTCGATCTCGCGGATCACCTCGTACTGGTGGGCCTCGCCCTTCCAGCGCACGAGCAGGATGCCGAAGGTGCCGCA
>Ga0157370_10002877_pt1 | contig 20509 bp, 12 predicted proteins | sample C35metaG_FD_113463 | JGI IMG/M metagenome (GOLD analysis project Ga0157370, IMG submission 113463) | Corn rhizosphere microbial communities from Kellogg Biological Station, Michigan, USA - C3-5 metaG | ecosystem: Host-associated > Plants > Roots > Rhizosphere > Soil | place: USA: Michigan...
ATCGCGCGGATACGTCGCGCTGTTCGTGTCGGCGCTGGCGAGCGATGCAGTGGCAGCGGGCGTGGCAGTCGTCGCGGGTGCGGCCTTCTTGCTCGTGTCAGTCTGTGCGGACGTTGCGGCGCCAACCGGGAACGCGGGACCACTTTGCTGGTGCTTGACCCACGCCGCGAACTGCTCCGGGCTCACCGTAAACACGCGGAAGCGCATGTTCGAATGCGACGTGCCGCAGTACTCGGCGCAGAAGCCGTTCCATGCGCCGGCGGAGTCCGGGGTGAACCACATGTAGTTCGGCCGTTCTTTGTGCACCACGTCGCGTTTGCCCGCCAACTGCGGAATCCAGAACGAGTGGATCACATCTTCTGTGCGCAGCGTGAAGCTCGCCGTGCGGCCCACGGGCAGATAGAGCTCGTTGGCCGTGGTGATCTTGTACTGCGGATAGCGGAACTCCCACCACCACTGGTGTCCGATCACCTCGACCTGCAGCGAGCCCGCGGCGGCTGCGGCTTGCGTTTCGAAAATCGCGCGGACGCTCGGCACGGCGATGATCGCGAGAATCACCGCTGGAATGAGCGTCCAGGAGACTTCGAGCGTCGTGTTGCCGTGCGTCTGCTGCGGGGTCGTTGCGTTGGGCCGAGTGCGGAACTTGAACAGCGCCCAGATGAGGGTGCCTTCGACGAGCACGAAGACGAGTCCGCCCAGAATGAGCAGGAGGTACGTGAGTCGATCCTCGGTGCGTCCAATTTCCGAGTGGGCGCCGAAGACAGTGTTGGGAAGTCCGGCGCACGCGGCAATGCCGAGGACGAGCACCGGAGTCAGCGCGGCGTAGACGGTGCGGCGCGCGCGATGAGAACCAGTCATCCCGAATCCTGATAGACGTTCGATGAGCGGACGCGTGGAAGGGGCACGTCCGAGGTTGTGCGTTTGGCGCGGAAGGTACCGGTTCACACAGGGTAAATCAAGGCGAAAGGCGGGGCGTGCTGCACATCGCGCGCCGCGGGCGCGACACGATGGAGAATGCTCTACACAAACGCGCGGTGCGATTTACGTGACGAGGACGAGACGCGCGTTCGGTCGTTCTTCACGTCCGACCTTGTGCTGGGTCCGGCCGTTCACGCGCACGATGTCGGCGGTGAAGTCGTACTGACCGTTGAACAACGACGAGCCCACGCCGTACGAGTCGACCGGCACGCCGGCCTCCTCGAACGCGCGAATCTTCTCGACGGTGAATCCGCCCGACACGACGATGCGAACGCTGCCGAAGCCCTCGCGGTCGAGTGCGCGCCGCGCGTTCCACACGAGCTGCGGATTCACGCCCGTCGGCGCAAAGCTTCCCATCTCCGGCAAAATCGATTGGTCGACCATATTTTCCGATGTGTCGAGCCGCACGCCCCACAGGCGACGCCCAAGCGCGCGTGCGACGTCGAGCGACGTGCGGACGCAATCGTTGCTGTAATCGACGAGCGTGATGATCTGCACGGCGGAATCCATGTAGCTCGCGAATTTCTGCGTCGCGATTACGGTGTCGCCGTCGTACGCGGCGATGAGTGCGTGCGGCACGGTGCCAATCCCGCTCGAGCCCCACCAACTCGCTTGCGCATCGGTCGACACACCGATCGCGCCGGCCACGTGTGCGGCATAGCCGTCGCCGGTCTGCACGAGCCAGTGATCGTGCCGAGCGGGAAAGAACAACACGGTTTTTGGCTTCGCCGCATCGACGACGCGACGCGTGTTGGTCCCGACGCGCGTGCGTCGTGCCAGCACGCCGAGGTAGAGCGTCTCGAGGTGGGCGAAGCCGTCGTATGGTCCGTCGATGGTCATCACCGTTTCCCAGGGTGCGATCGCGTCGCCGTCATAGAGCGCACGCACCTCCAGCGCAGACCAGTCGTCAGCGCACGACTTGAGGATGGCGATGGCTTCATCCATGCCGCCCAGGTAGGCGTGCGCCTTACCGAACACCTGCATGGTGACGCGCGGGGCGTGACGATCCGCTTTCAGGATGTCGCGCGCGCGGACGAAGTACTTGTCCGAGTAGTATCCCTCGCGCATGCGCTCCACCGGGAGATGGAACACGGCGGGATCCAGGCGCTGGCGCGTCACTGTGCCACGACGACGACCGCCTAACGGACGCGCTCGGCGCCGGCCATGCGCACCGGATCGAGGATCTCGTCGAGCTGGTCCTGCGTGAGCAGATGGGCCTCGAGCACCACATCCTTCACGCTGCGCCCGCTCTCGAGCGCGGTGCGCGCCACCTGCGTCGCAGCCTCGTAGCCGATGGCCGGCAGGAGCGCGGTGACGACCCCGATCGAGTGGTCGACGAACCACCGGAGCCGCTGCGCGTTAGGCGTAATGCCCGTCACGCAGCGCTCGCGCAGCACCTGGCACGCGTTCCGCATTTCGGCCAGCGCGCTCAGCAGGCGGTACGCGATCACCGGCTCGAACACGTTGAGCTGCAGTTGTCCGGCTTCGGCGGCCACGGTCACCGTGACGTCGCCGCCGATCACGTTGAAACACACTTGGTTCACGACTTCCGGGATGACCGGATTCACCTTGCCCGGCATGATGGACGAGCCGGGTTGCATGGGAGGCAAATTGATCTCGCCCAACCCGGCGCGCGGACCCGAGCTGAGCAGGCGCAGATCGTTGCATATCTTGGAGAGCTTCACCGCGCACCGCTTGAGCACGCCCGAGAGCTGGACGAACACGCCGGTGTCCGCCGTCGCCTCGACCAGATCGGGCGCCGTGATCAACGGCAGCCCTGTGATGGTCGCCAGATGCCCACGCACGCGCTCGGCGTACCCGGCCGGAGCGGTGATGCCGGTGCCGATGGCCGTCGCGCCCATGTTGATCTCGCGGAGAAGCCCCTGTGTCTCGGCCAAGCGATCGACGTCCTCGAGAATCGTGTGTCCGAACGCCGCGAACTCCTGGCCCAACGTCATGGGAACGGCGTCCTGCAGCTGGGTGCGGCCCATCTTGAGGAGCGCGGCGAACTCCGCACCCTTGTCGAGGAACGCGCCGGCGAGCGCGCGCATGGCGTCGCGCAGCTCCTCGATGCTCGCGTGCAGCGCGAGCTTGATGGCTGTGGGATAGACGTCGTTGGTCGACTGCGAGAGGTTGACGTGCGTGTTGGGATGCACGATCTCGTACGCGCCGCGGCGGCGGCCGAGCAGCTCGAGCGCACGGTTGGCGATGACTTCGTTCGCGTTCATGTTGGTCGACGTGCCGGCGCCGCCTTGAATCATGTCGACGAGAAAGTGCTCGTGATGGCGGCCCGCGCGAATCTCGCGGGCGGCGGCCACGATCGCATCGCGGAGGGGCGCGGCCAGCAGCCCCAGCTCGGCGTTGGCGAGCGCGGCCGCTTCTTTCACGGCGCCGAGCGCGGCGATGAGGAGTGGAAACTCGCGCACGGGGACGCCGGTGATGGGGAAGTTCTCGAGCGCGCGCAGCGTTTGGACGCCATACAGCGCGTCGTCGGGCACATCGCGCTCGCCTAACAGATCGTGCTCGCGGCGGCGGCGTCCGTCGGTGAAGCCTAACATTCGGCCGTGGCCGGCGAGCGTGGCGTCGGCCGACCGCAGGCGTTGCGAGATGGAGCGTGCGGCGCGGGCGACGAGCTGCGCGTAGAGCGCGGGCCGTTCCTGGAGGATGGCGCGCACGTCGAGCGTGTTCCAGAACACGATGCGGCACGGCTCCAGGGTTCGCGCACTGGTGCCGTGCGGCGCGTCCTCCTCGAGGAGCACGCCCTCGCCGAGGGCTTCGCCGGCGCCTAACGTAGCCAGGCGGATGGCGCGTCCGTCGGCGCCTTTCTCGATTGCGACGCTCCCGCTCTCGATCAGCGCGAAGAGGCGGCGCGGGTCGCCTTCGCGGAAGATGAAGCGGTCGGCGTCGAACGACGCCGTGGCCGCTGCCGCGGCGAGCGGTTGCATCGCTTCCTCGGAAAAGCCTTGGAAGAACGCAAAGCGCGCCAGGTCCGTCGCGCCGGCGGGTGTGGTCATGGTGACGCGGAAGCTACAGCGCCGATATCTCGCGTGCCAACGAGTTAGCCACTCGTTCGGCGACCAAGCAGCGTGGAATCGGAGAGTCGAATGCAACTCTGGTTCGTTTGGTCGTGCACGTGTCCGTAGTTTACGCCGAACACGGCGCAATCGGCCTGCGCCACCATGTATCGTTGGGTCGTGCTGTAACGGAGCGACTCGGGTGCTGCGGCAAGTGGGTCGCCCGTCGCGAAGGCGATGTGCCCCGCGTAGACGAGAATGTCGGCTGGCTCGACGATCTCACCTGCTTTGAGAAAGCGGCCCATGGGATCGCCCGAAGCGTTCTTCTTTGAGGGATCCTGCGAGATTCCCTCAATGTTCGCGTGACAGACCTGCTGCACGATCCACTTGATGAAGCCCCCGCAGTCGAAGTGCAGGGCGTCGTTGCAGTTTTCGCCCCAGACGATCACGCCATCCAGTTTTCGTGGTGTCGAGTTCGTGTAGTCTTCCGCGTTGCCGCGCACTTTTCGGGGCGTGCGCTCGCGACCCCACCAGCCGTACTGCGCGTTGTGGTTGTCCTTGTAGTAGTCGATGAATTTGCCGATCAACGGATCGGACTCGGCCGACGAGACGATGATGGTCGTGTGTTCGGCCTTGGACAGGCGTGGGTCCAGGCACCGACCGGCGCACACGGACACCAGGCCGCCTACATTGGTGATCGCGGCGCAGAACGTCGTGTCTTTTATGGACCGTCCGAGTGCGTCGGACGCCCTGGTCAGCACGACGGGCGCGAAGGCCTCGGGATACTTGGAGCTGGGCCGCAGCCCCTGCGCGCCCCAGAGGTAATGCGCGCCGTCATCCGCCTGCTGCTTGGCAAGCTGCAAGATTGCCCTGCGCTGTGAAGCGACCGCTTGTCGTTGGTCGGCGGAGGTTGTATCGGCCATAGGGTCCTGCGCAGTGCTGGTCAGGTACGTCGAGCGGCGTGCGCCGAACAAGCAGATTGCGTTACGTCGGCCCAAACGGGAAGTACGCCATACCAGAAAGGCCGACTTCGCCAGGATGGCTCTCGGTTGCTTCAGCCGGTGCCAGCATTCACATTCGCCGGCGTCGCCATCTGGCTATCAACGCGGAGACGGGAACGTGTCGACCACACGTCGTGACTTTCTTGCCGCCGGCGCAACTGCCGCAGTGGGTATGGCTCTCACTGGGGCCGCCCGCGCCGAGTCGCCGGTTCAATCGGGCGCTTCGCCCGCAATGCGGATGCTGACCGACAACCGGCCGGCGATCATCTCCAGCGCCAACGGCATTCGCGGTGTGGCCAAGGCCCGCGAGATGATGCTGCAGGGCGCCGATCCCTTGGACGCGGCCATCGCCGGCGTCAACATCACCGAGCTCGATCCGAAGGATCACTCGGTCGGGTTGGGCGGCCTGCCTAACGAAGACGGCGTGGTGCAGCTCGACGCATCGTGCATGCACGGTCCAACGCGGCGCGCTGGCGCGGTCGGCGCGCTCGAGGACATCGCCACGCCGTCGCTCGTCGCCAAGGCGGTGATGGACTACACCGATCACATCTTTCTCGCCGGCGCGGGCGCGAAGAAGTTCGCGCTCGAGATGGGCTTCACGGAGCAGAATCTGCTCACCGAAGAGAGCCGGCAGATCTGGCTCAAGTGGAAAGCCAACCACGATTCGAACGATGCGTGGCTCGACCACGACGACGATGTGAAAATCGCGTTCACGCACGGCACCATCAACATGAATGCCGTCACGGCGTCGGGTGATGTCGGCAGCGTGACCACGACGAGCGGCTTCTCCTACAAGATCCCGGGGCGAGTGGGCGACAGCGCCATCGTCGGTGCGGGTCAATACTGCGACAACGACGTCGGCGCGGCGGGAAGCACGGGGCGCGGTGAAGCCAACATCAAGATCGCCGGCGCCTTCTTCGTGATCGAACAGATGCGGGCCGGGGCGTCGCCGGAGGAGGCGTGCCTCCGCGCGTTGCAACGCGCGATCCAGATGACCGAGACCCGGTTGCTCGACGACCGTAAGCGGCCGCGATACGACCTCACGTATTACGCGATGGCGAAGGATGGCCGCTACGGATGCGCGAACATCTACCAGGGGCCGCAGTTCGCGGTGGCCGACGCGCGCGGCGCGCGCCTGGAGTCGTGCGCCTACCTGTTCAAGGAGAGCGAGCGCCCGCGCGGCCCGGTGCCGATGCACACGCTCAGCCACTGAGAGTCGATGCCTAACTTTGCCCCCGCGACGCCGCTGCGCCGGCGGCGTCTCGTGCTCGCGCTCATGCTGGCCGTGCTCGGCGCCGGTTGCGCCACCGTTCACCCGGCGCCCGGCGCGGCCCGCGCGGCGGGCCCGCGCTTACAGATCGCGTACGCGATCGCGACGCCCGATACCATCGGCCACCTGTTCGAGGTGCGCATCGACATCGCCGGTGCGTTAGGCGATACCCTCCGCCTCCAGATGCCCGTGTGGTCGCCCGGCCGCTACGCCCGCATGGACTTCGCGCGGAACGTGCGCGATGCATCGGTCCAGGATGCGAACGGCCATGCCGTGCGGTTCGATCGCGAGACCGGCTCGCTCTGGCGCATCTATCCCGCGGGCGCGGGCCACGTCACGATGCGCTACCGCGTCTTCGCCGACAATCTCTCGGGGACGTTCAGCGTGCTCGACACGGCGCACGCCAACTGGAACGGCGCATCGCTCTTCATGTACGTCGTGGGGCACAAGCCCGACTCGGTGTCCCTTGCGATCACGGCGCCTAACGGGTGGCACATCATCAACGGCGCGAGCACGTCCCCCGACCAACGACAGTTCCGCTTCGCCAACTACGACGAGATGATCGACACGCCGACCGAAGTGGCCAAACACTTCGACGTCGACAGCTTCACGGTGGACAACCGCCTCTATCGCGTCGTCGTGCACCACAACGGGCCGCAGAACGGCTATCACCAGGGATTTGTCAGCGCCGTCGAGAAAATCGTGCGCTACGAGAACACGGTGATCGCGCCGCCGCCGCTCACGATGTACACGTTCCTCTTCAACGTGGGTTACGACGGCAGCGACGGGATGGAGCACCTATACTCGACCCAGATCCAAACCCGCGCGCCGTGGACCGACTCGGCGTCGGTGATGGCGACCGTCGGGGATGCGGCGCACGAGTACTTCCACACGTGGAATGTGAAGCGCATCCGTCCGGCGCTGCTCGGCCCGTTCGATTATTCCGCCGAGCGCTACCAACCGAGTTTGTGGGTCGCGGAGGGGTGGACGCAGTACTATGGCGAGATCGGCCTCCTGCGCGCCGGGCTGGTGAGCAAGGAGGACTACTATGCGACGCTCGCCGACGTGATCCAGGCGAACCTCGAGACGCCGGGCCGCAAAGTGGTGTCGGCACGCATGGCGTCGTTCCTCGCGCCGTTCTGGGATGGCGCCGCGACGCCGATGCGGGTGGACCGCTCGGGCAGTTTCTTCTCGTACTACACCAAGGGCGAAGGCCTGGCGCTCGTGCTCGATCTCGACATCCGCGCGCGGACGCACAATACCAAGTCGCTGGACGACGCACTGCGGGCGCTCAAGCGTTTGACCTGGGACGCGCCTAACGCAAGCTACTACTTGCAGGGACGCGGCTACACCGAGGAGGATGTCGTGCGGGCAGCGAGCGAGGCAGCCGGCGCCGACCTTACGCCGTGGTTCGACCGCTACGCGGGCGGCGTGGATGATCCGCCGTTCGAGGCGTCCCTCGCGCAGGCCGGGTTACGATTGGAATCGCAACCCGGATCGCACGGCACCGAGTACACCGTCGTCGAGGATCCGAACGCGACGTCGGACCAGCTCCGCGTTAGGCACGGCTGGCTCACCGGGACCGTCGGGCCCTGAGGGAAAAGGAAGCGCTTGCTCGCGCTCGCTGGGGGAAGCGCTTCGCTTAGGGAATGGGGAAGCGGCGGCGACGCCGCCTGGGGGAGCGTCAGCGAGCGCTTCCCGTTCTTGATGGGGCGCCCGGCTTAAACGTCTGTCCGGCAATCTTCTTCGGGATCGTCATGTACACGCACATGTTGCCGTCCACGAGCTCGGCGATCTTGAGGTCCGCGGCGACACTCGCCAGCGCGTAGGCCTTGTCGCGCGCCAGGCCTAACTGCTCGCCTAACAAGTTGACCATCTGCTGCACCGCGATGCGCGTCGCCTGCGTCAGCTCTCTGTCCATGCCCATCGTCATGAGATCGGTTGGCGTCTCGGCGCGCGGCCACGTGAAATGCAGATCCTTGCGCACGATCACCTGGAGCCGGCCGGTGAGCGACGTCTCGATCGCCGTTTGATCCACTTCGCCATCGCCCTGCGCCGCGTGCCCGTCGCCGATCTCGAGCAGCGCCCCGGCCACGTGCACCGGGATGTAGAGCGTCGTGCCGACTGTGAGCGACCGGTTGTCCATGTTGCCGGCGTGGATGCTCGGCGGATTGCTCGATACACGTCCCGAATCGGGCGGCGGCGCGTCGCCGATGCTGCCGAAAAAGGGGTGCATCGGAATCTGGATCGTCGAGTCGACGGTCGCGATCATGCGCGCCGTGTCGAGCGGGATGATCTGGGTGTGGCGCGGCTGCCCGCAGTTCTCGGGCAGGAAGCCGCTGCACCCGTTGTACGCGTACGCGATCGGGAACGAGATGCCCAGGATGCGCACCTCGAGCACATCGCCGGGCTCGGCACCTTCGATGTAGATCGGTCCGGTGAGGATGTGTCCGCCGGGGCCCTTGTCGGTCACCTTCGCCGTGATGTCGCGCAGCGACTGCTGCACTTCGTTAGGCGGAAGGCCCGCGCGCTCCAAGCCCTGCGGCGAATTGGTGATCAGCGTTTCCACTTCGACGGTGTCGCCCGACTGCGCGCGCAGCACCGGCTTCGCCGTTGCGCTGTAATATCCCCAGGCGACCGTCTCGGGCGTTGCGGCAAGGTGATGAAAGTGCGGACGCGACTGCGCTTGGGCGGCGGGCGCAAGTCCGATCAGGAGCAGACCGACGACGGAAATGACGCGCATGTGGGCTCGCGGGTGGAAGAACCGCGAGGAACTTACGCATCATCGCGCGCGGCCAACAGCCGCGGCGGGTTATGCCGGGGAGGGCGCGACGTCGAGCGCCGGCTGCACGACCACGCCGCTGCTGCGGCGGCGCACCGGCTCGGGCGGCAGCGTGATTTCGTCGAGACGAAACGCGGAGATCTGCGCGAGGAGCTTGCGCGAGGCCTCGGCCAATGCGGCCGAGGCGGCGGCGATCTCCTGCGCGCCCGCGCTCTGCTGCTCCGTGGATGCGGCGACCTGTTCCATAGCGGCGGCGAACGATTCGGTGCCGCGCGCGAGGTGCTCGAGGCGGATCGTGGACTCGGCGACGAGCTCGCGCGATTGATTCGCGGCTTGCTCGATGGCCTGCGTCCAACCCTCGGCCTCCGCGACTGCGCGCTCGACACCGGCGAACGATGCGAGCGCCCGCTCGGTGGCCTGCCGTACGCCCGCCACCGTGGCCGCGGTCCGGCGGCTGGATTCACGCGACGCTTCGACTTTCTCCAGCAGCGACGTCACCATCTCTTCGGTGCGCTCGGCCGCGGTATTTGAATTCGCCGAGAGCTTGCGAATCTCGCTGGCGACGACGGCGAAGCCCTCGCCTTGTTCGCCCGCGCGTGCCGCTTCCATGGACGCGTTGAGCGCGAGCAGTTTCGATTGCCGCGCCATACGCCGGACGAGCGTGACGAACGAGCGAATCTGCTCGAATGCATCCACGAGGCCAGCCGCTGCCGCGGCAGAGGATTCGGCTTCGGCGGCGAGGGTGCCTAACGCAGCCTCGCTCGCGTCGAGGCCGGAGCGGTTGGCGCGCGCGAGGGCGCGGAGCGCTTCGTTGCGCTCCACGCCCTCGTGCGCGCCGGCCGAGAGTTGGTCGGCGATGCCCGACAACATCGTCGCATCGGTCGCCGTGCGCGCAATCGCCTGCGCCATCTCTGCCGCCTGAGCGCTCAGCTCGCTCGAGGTGTGCGCCATCTCGCCGGCCGCAGTGGACATCTGCTCGGTGCCGGCGGTGATTTCGGCGGACTGCGCCGCGCTCTGTTGGGCGGACTCCCGCAGGATGCGCACGAGCCGTCGCAGCTCCGCGATCATGCCGCCGGTCGCTCTGCCCAACCGACCGAGCTCGTCGTCTTCGCCGATCGGCGCGATGTCGACGGCGAGATCGCCTGCTGCCACACGCTCGGCCGCCTCGGCGAGCAGCGCCGCGGGCTCCGTTACGCGTCGCGACACATAACGGCTCAGGTAGATGAGCGCGAGCTCGACGATCCCCAGCATCATCGCGGCGCCGAGCAGGATGGTCATCTCGGCGTCGCGTATGCGGTCGAGCGGCTGGCCGACGAGTGTGTCTCTGATCCAATGGTCGGTCACGAGCGCAAACGCGGCGACGACCAGCAGCGCGAGCGTGCCGCCGCCCGCGACGATACGACGCTGCACCGAGCGCACGCTGCGTCCCAGTGCGATCGTGTCGGCGTCCAATGTCGCGCGCTTGTGTGCGATGTCCATGGGGCTAGATTTCACTATGACTTCGTCGACACCCGACTCCACGGCGGCAAGCCACGCGAGTTACGATCCGAGCGCCGTCGAACACAAATGGCAGGAGCGGTGGCGCGCCGACCGGACCAACTCGCCGGACCTGGACCACGCGGAGCGTCCTTTTTACCAACTGATGATGTTCCCGTATCCGTCTGCCGAAGGCCTGCACATCGGCAACGTGTTCGCGTTCACGGGCAACGACATCTATGGACGATTCCAGCGTCTCCAGGGACACACGGTGTTCGAGCCGATCGGCTTCGATGCGTTCGGCATCCACTCGGAGAACTATGCGCTGAAGGTCGGTATCCATCCCATGGAGCTGATCCCGCGCAACATCGAGAACTTCCGGCGTCAGTTGCGCCGTGTTGGGCTCATGGTCGATTGGTCGCACGAGCTGTCGACCACCGATCCGGCCTACTACAAGTGGACGCAGTGGATCTTCCTGCAGCTGCTCGACCGAGGGCTTGCCTACCGCGGTAAGGCAGCGGTGAACTGGTGTCCCTCGTGCAAGACGGTGCTGGCCAACGAGCAGGTGGTGAACGGCGCGTGCGAGCGGTGCGGCACGACCGTGGAGCAGCGCTTCCTCGAGCAGTGGTTTTTCCGGATCACCGAGTACGCGCCGCGGCTGCTGAAGAATCTCGACTGGATCGACTGGTCGGACACCACGAAGACTGCCCAACGGAACTGGATCGGCCGGTCGGAAGGCGCCGAGATCGACTTTGCGGTGGCGGGATCGGATGCATCGATTCGCGTGTTCACGACGCGCCCGGACACGATCTTCGGCGCGACATACGTGGTGCTGGCGCCGGAGCATCCGTTAGTCGGCGCCGTCACGTCGGCGTCGCAGCGCGACACAGTGCGCGCGTATGTCGAGCGCGCAGCCAAGCGCGATCTCGTGGCGCGCAAGGTCGGCGATCGCGACAAGACCGGCGTGTTCACCGGCGGCTACGCGGTGAATCCGGCCACCGGCGAGCGCGTGCCGGTGTGGGTGGCGGACTACGTGCTCATGGAGTACGGCACGGGCGCGATCATGGCGGTGCCGGGCCACGACGAGCGCGACTTCGCGTTCGCGCGCGCGTTCGGTCTGCCGATCGTGCGTGTGGTGGCGGGTCCGGGCGAGGATGCGTCCACGCCGCTGGCCGACGCGTACACCGACAACGAGGCCGGGCGCGTGGTCAACTCGCCGCCGTTCGACGGGCTGACAACGGACGAGGCCAAGGCGCGCATCGTCGCGTGGTTAGGCGAACGCGGCCATGCAAAGGCAACGGTGACGTATCGGCTCCACGACTGGACCATCTCGCGGCAGCGCTACTGGGGTCCGCCGATCCCGATCATCTATTGCGATTCGTGCGGCATGCAGGCCGTCCCTGAGAAGGATCTACCGGTGCTGCTGCCGCCGATCGCGGACTTCCGCCCCGACGACAGCGGGATCTCTCCGTTAGCCCGGCACGAAGAGTGGTATCGCGTGCCGTGCCCCGAGTGCGGCAAGATGGCGCGCCGCGAGACCGATGTGTCGGACACGTTCCTCGACAGCGCGTGGTATTTTCTGCGCTATCCGAGCACGGAGTTCCCGGACCGCCCGTTCGACGCCGAGCGCACGAAGCGATGGCTGCCGGTGACCATCTACATCGGCGGCAACGAGCACGCGGTGCTGCACCTGCTGTACTCGCGGTTCATCACGATGGTGCTGCACGACATGGGATACCTGGACTTCGAGGAGCCGTTCAAGCGGTTCCGCGCGCACGGACTCATCATCCGCGACGGCGCGAAGATGTCGAAGACCAAGGGCAACGTGGTGAACCCCGACGACTACATCGAGCGCTGGGGCGCCGACGCGATTCGTCTGTACCTCATGTACATGGGCCCGCTCGAGGAAGGGGGCGACTTCCGCGACAGCGGGATCTCAGGCATGCGGCGGTTCCTGGACCGGCTCTGGACGTCGGTGCACGAGATGCGCACCGACGGCGCGCCGGACGATGCCGTCGTGCGCAAGCTGCACCGCACGATCCGCAAGGTCACCGACGACACGAGCCGGTTGGGCTACAACACGGCGATCGCGGCGATGATGGAATACATGAACGCGCTGCGCTCCGGCGAGCGCGTGCCGCACCGCGCCGAGGTCGAGCCGCTGGTGCAGCTCGTGGCGCCGTTCGCGCCGCATATCGCGGACGAGCTCTGGGAGCGGTTAGGCCACACGGGAACGATCTTCGCGTCGCGGTGGCCGACGTTCGACCCGGCGCTGGCCATCGAGGACGAGGTCGAGCTCGCGGTGCAGGTGAACGGCAAGCTGCGCGGGACGGTGCGCGTGGCGCGCGACACGCAACAGGATCAGGCGGTGGCGGCGGCGCTCGCCGTGCCGTCCATCGCGAAGTTCGTGACCGGGACGCCGCGCAAGGTGATCTTCGTCGCCGGGCGGCTGCTCAACCTGGTCGTCTGACGCCGGTCGCGCGTTTCGCGGTGCGTTAGGCGAAACGCGTCACTTCGCAGTATCGAGCATCGAGCGGCCGGTGCCGAGCTCCGTGGTCAGGCGCCGGATGCCGTCGCGCGCCTCGCTGACCATCGGCACCAGCACGGAATCCGGCGAGCGCCACACTTTGGTGACCCAGGTGTATGCGTCGAGCGCTTCGGCGCGTTTGCCTAACGATTCGAGCAAGTGCGCCCGGAACAACTCGGTGGGCACCGAAAACGGCGATCCGAACGCGACGTTGCGCGAGGGCAAGAGCCGCAGAGCCTCGCCGCGGTGACCGCTGTCCGCGAGGAGCTGCGCTTGCGTGACGTGCGCCGGGGCACAATCCACTTGGGCGCAGAGCGAGTCGGGAATAGCGGCCAGCAGGCGCAGGGCGCCCAGTGAATCGTGGCGGGCCAGGGCAAGGTACGCCGGCACCTCGCGCTCGCCTAACGAAATGAGAGCGCTGTCCAGCGCGGTCAATCCGGCGCCCGTCATCGCGTCGAACGCGGCGGCCGCGCGCCGCAGGTTGCCCGAGTCGCGCGATGCACCCCACCACGGAATGGCATAGGCCAACTGCGGCGACGGACGCGACAGCAGTGCCGTCGCTTCGGGCTCCACGCTGTCGTTCGGAATGAGCCCGGCGAGCGCGGCGTCGAACATGATGCCCGGCGGCCGTGTGTGTCCGCTCTCGAAGAGCGCGCGACGTATGTGGCCGCGCATCGCCAGCTCCGACGCGAGCCCGAGTCGCAGGTTCATCGAGTCGCTCGGCGACCCGGGTGGCTGCCGGCCCGGCGCGTTCATGAGCGTCAACGCCTCGATGTCGCGCTCGGCCGAGTCGGGCCACTTGAGCAAGAGCCCTTGCGCGAAGAACAGCTCCGGAAACGAGGCGGCGTGCATCGCGTTCTCACGGGCCGCGGCCTGAATTCCTGGCGCAATGAGCGACCGCACCATGCGGACCGCGCCGGCCTGCGGACCCGTCGAATCGAGCGCCAGGTATCGGTTGATGTACCGGAGGCTACGCGCCGTGTCGTCCAGCGCCAGTGATTGTTCGATTGGATGGATGTAGGCCGGTGCGAGCGCGGAGTCGCCCGCGATCGCGTGGTCGAAGGCGTCGATGATTTGCGCGCTCGTGTAATAGTGGCCCGGAACGTCGCCCAAGTGCTCGCGCAGTTCTCCGGTGAGGTACCAGACCTCCGGGTCACTGGGATACCGGCGGAGCAGCGCGTTGTCCGCGGCAATCATCTGCGCCCAGTTCGCATGGTCTTGCGTTAGGCCAACGAACGCCACGATGAGACTGTCGCGCGGCGACAGACCGCGATTGAGGCGGCCAGCGCGAGTCCGGTCTCTCACCCCCTGTTCGTCGTCGATACCGCCTTCCCAGCCGCGCACGAAGCTGGCGCGGAGCCAGGCGAGCGCAAAGTTGCTGTCGGCGGCGATGGCGCGATCGTACGCCACCTCGGCCGAATCCCAGTTGGACGCGCGGTACCATTGCTCGCCCTGCAAATAGGCCTTGATCGCCGGCAGCGACGAGGAGCCGATCGAACCGCCCAACGAAACGGCGATCCGCCTCACGCGACTCAGCTCGCGCAGCAGTCGGACGCTGAGCGAGTCGCACAAGCGGTCGATGTGCGACTGTGCGTCCTGCGCGTCCACGTCGCCGATCGCGCGGCCGGTCGAGACGTTGACCAGCGTGGCGCTCGCATGCACCGAGTCCCTGCCCGATTGCGAGATGGACCCGTAGACCACCAGGCCGGCGCCGGTCTTGCGGCCTAACGCAACCGCGGAGCGCCGATCCGCCCGGCCGGTCCAGTGTCGAATCACGATGGATGGGGCGACGCTGCTCAAGGGGCCGGCCCCGTCGAGGTTGCGCGACAGCACGTCGACCATGCCCTCGTGCCAGAGCGACAGCTCGTCATCCAGGACGTCGAACGGCGCTACGGCAACGACATCGGGGTCGACCCGCGCCAGATGGTGCGTGCGCCAGTACCAGGTGATGGCGCTGCCTAACGCAACGATGACGCCCGCCGCGATGCCCAGCACGACCGGCGTCAGCGCGCGCGGCCGCTTGGGGAGTGGTCCGGCTCCGGCCACCACCGCATCGCGGAACTCCGCCGCCGTCGCGAAGCGGTCGGCCGGATCCTTCGCCAACGCCTTCGTGATCGCGCGTGCGAGGGCCGCCGGCACCTCGGGGCGCACCACGTGCAGGTCCGGCGGCGTATCGCGGAGATGCGCCGCCAGCACCGCCTGCGTGGTCGGACCGGTGAACGGGGGCGCGCCCGCCAGCATCTCGTAGCCCACCACGCCAAGGGCGTAGATGTCGGCGCGCGCGTCCACGTGCAGCTCACCCGACACCTGCTCGGGCGCCATGTATCCGGGCGTCCCCACCCCGAGTCCGGTTCCGGTTAGGCGACCGGTTCCCTGCGCCGTCACGATCGCGCGCGCCACACCGAAATCCGTGAGAGCCGCGTGGTCGCCCTCGAGCAGGATGTTCTCCGGCTTCACATCGCGGTGCACGACGCCGCGATTGTTGGCGTACTCGAGCGCGTCGGCGATCTCCTGGACGATGCGCACCGCCTCCGCCACCGGCAGCGGCCGCTCGCGCGCCAACCGGTGTCGCAACGACTCGCTCTCCGCGTACGGCATCACGTAGTAGAGGAGATCGTCGCGCGCGCCCGCGGTCAGCACGGGCAGGATGTGCGGGTGCCTGAGATGCGCCGCCAATTCGATTTCTTGCTTGAAGCGTGCGGCGCTCACCGCGCTCGCTTGCTCTGGTGGCAGCAGCTTCACCACCACACGGCGTTTCAACCGCTGCTCGGTGGCAAGAAAAACCCGGCTCATGCCGCCGCCACCGAGCTCTCGCTCTATGACGAACGCGTCACCGAGGGCCTGTTGAAGTTGGGCCTGTGATGAATCCACGGACGCGATGGAACATGTGGAGGACGCATCAATATGAAGCGCACGCCCGTCGACTGAAAGGCTAGCGAATGACTCGTGATGTTGCTGTTTCTTCGCGGGCAATGCTCAATGCATCGTGTGTGCCACCCATTCGCCCACGTAAAATCCCGCAACCGCGACGCCGAGCCCAACGACGAACATGTCGAGCCCCGAACGCAGCACGCTGCGCCCCGTGAACACCGACCGCGCCGCACCGACGAGAAAGTGTGACAACATCGCGATGATGAATGATGCGATCATCGCATCCAGTCCCCGCATGATGAGAAACGGAAAGACCGGAATGAACGCGCCGACCGCGGTCGCGAGCCCCGTCACCCATCCCTCGCGCAGCGGCGATGCGGCCTGCTCGCCGATCTTGAGCTCCTCCTGCACCTGCTCCTCGAGCATGCGCTTGGGATCGCTCATCACCGTAGTGGCCAACTCCTGCGCCGCCGTCCGCTCCATACCCTTCGCTTCGTACATGAGCGCGAGCTCATCGCGCTCAACTTCTGGCATAAGCTCGACTTCGGTGCGCTCCATCGCGATTTCGTGCTCGTACACTTCCTGCTCGCTCTTCGCGGCCAAGTACCCGCTGGCGCCCATCGACAACGCATCAGCGATGAGCCCGGCGATGCCGGCGAGCACGACGGTCGCGTGCGCCTGCCTCGCTGTCGCGCCGATCATCCCCGCGACGAGTCCGAAGTTGGCCGTAAGGCCGTCGTTGAAGCCGTAGACCACGTTCCGGAGAAAGCCGCCCGACTCGGCGCGATGCCACGGCTCTCCAGCCCGTCCCGCCATTTCGCCCAACGTGCTTGCATGCTCGGCGGACTCGCGCGCGAGTAGTAGCGCTTCGCCCTTGCCTGCGCCGCCGGTGGGAAGCGAGCGGTGCATGGACAGGTAGCCGCGAACTTCGCGACCCTCCTCGGCCAGCAGCATGGGCAGCAGAAAACGCGGACCGAACGTGCGACCCAACGTCGCGAGGATGCGTGCGCGTCCCGACGGGACGAACGGCTTCGGCGTCCGACCGGCGCGAGCCAGCAGGTCCGACCAGATCGTGACGTGCCGGTCCTCGACCGCCGCGAGCCGGCGATAGAGGTCCTGCTTCGCCGCGTCATGCTCGGCATTGGCCAGGGCGCGATAGAGAAAGGCCGCGTCCGCTTCGTCCTGCCAGTGATGCTCGAACGCGTCCAGGTCTTTCGGCTCGGGCCCGCTCGCCGGGGGCGGCGTCGAAGGGCTGGGAGGCGTCTGGCCGACCGCGGTAGGCATGGCTCGAAATATCGCAGCGGCCGGCGTCTGATGGAATGCGGGCGCGGCAACCGTCCCGCCGGCGGTGGTGACTCATCCGGTGCAGGTCCCCTTCTACCGGCACCAGGAGCGTTTTCCGTATGCGTCCAACCCATTTCGTACTCGGCGCCGCAATGGTGCTGGGCAGCGTCGCCCCGATCGCCGCTCAGGATCGGACGTCCGGTCCGACCACCGTCGTCAGTCTCATGGGCAACGACAACGAGGACCGTGCTGCGTTAGGCGTGAGCACCGGCGCCAGCGGCAAGCGCGACACGCTCGGCCTCTTGATCGAGAGCGTCACGCCGAATAGTCCGGCGGACAAGGCGGGTTTGCTCGAGGGCTACCGCATCGCCTCGATCAACGGCGAGAACCTGAAGCTCTCGCCGGGCGATGCCGGCGAGCCCGACATGGACGGCATCATGACACGCCGTCTCAGTCGCGAGTTAGGCAAGGTGAAGGCGGGCGACGAGGTGACGCTGCAGGTGTACGCCGACGGCGCGTACAAGACCATGAAAGTGAAGACGGCGGCGCTCGAGGATCTCGCCATGCGTCCGATGCGCATGTCGGCCGACGACTACGATGACCGGCCCGCGCTCGGGTTGAGCCTGGATGGCGGCGGCAGCAGGCGCGATACGTTGGGCCTGCTCGTCACGGGCGTCGAAAACAACGGGCCGGCCGACAAGGCGGGCATCGAGGAAGGGAACCGCATTGCATCGATCGACGGCGTGGACCTGCGCGTGCCGGCGGATGAAGCCGTCGGCGGGGAACTGTTAGGCGCCAAGCAGCGGCGGTTCACCCGCGAGCTGCAGCAGAAGAAAGCCGGTGACGAGATCACGCTGCAGGTCTACGCCAACGGCGCCATGAAGACCGTGAAGGTGACCGCGGCTCGCACTGCCGATGTCTACAAGGACACGCACAGCCGGCGCATCCGCATCGGCGGGTTCGACGGCATGAGCCTGGTCGCGCCGGCGGCGCCGGTCGTTCGCTTGCGCGGCCTCGACGGGATGGACGGCATCGAGGAGTCGATGCGTCCGATGCGGATCGAGATCGACAACGTGAAGCGCGCGGCGCTCGACGCACAGATGATGTCGCGGCAGCAAGCCGACCTCGCGCGCATGCAGGCACGCATGGCGGTCGAGCGCTCGCGCCTCTCCGACTGGGACGATGGCGATACCCGGGGCGGCAGCGGCTGGGTGCGCGGCGGCCCGGGCAGCATGCTTTCGTTAGGCGGCTTGCGGGTGTCGGTGGTGAGCGACGCGCTGAGCAGCTACTTCGGCAAGGGCAGCGAGGATGGGCTGCTCGTGCTCGATGCGAGCGATGACTGGCATCCGCTGCAGGCCGGCGACGTGATCCTCTCGCTCAACGGCAAGGCGGTGCGTGAAGGCGACCACAGCGAGATCTCGCTCGATAGCGATCGGGACAACACGTTCGTGGTGCTGCGCAAAGGCTCGCGCGTCACCGTGCACGTGAAGGCGCACTGACGATTCGCGGGCGTCTCACCAGAGGCGCCCGATGTTCCACGTGCCGCCGGCGTAGAGGGCGTGCGCCTGCGGCCCGCCCAACGGCACGATCACGCCCGCATCGAACTCGGCCCACCGCCTAACGGAGAAGACCGGGCCGGTGAGCAGGGCGACGATGGGCGCGGATCCGAACGGTCCGCCGGTGCCCGGAAATCCGTACACTTCCGCGGTCCAGCCGAGGATTCCGCGGACCGGCGTGCCGGCGGACACCGTCCACAGCGTCGCGTCGCGCGGCGCGTGGGCGGTGCTCGCCCGCCAGGTATATCCCGCATTGATGTCGAGCTCCACGGGACCCACTTGATGGCTGGAGATCAGCGTGATCTTCGCGTCCGTGGATCCCGTGCCGAGACCGTCGTGCACGCTGCCCGTTGGAAGCTTCACCGCGGGCAGCACCGCGATGGAGCCCAGCACGGGCAGGCTGTCGGCGATGCGCCACTTGAGCGCCACGGTAAGATCGCCGCCGCCATCGCGCGCCGGCCCGACGCTCGTATTGCGCAGCCATGCATCCGTGAGCTCGAGCTGCACGCGCGGGACGAGTCCCACCTTGAGTGCGGCCGGCGTGCTGAATGCGTGGACGCCTGCATCGAATCGATCGAGCTCCACGCCGGCCTCGAGTTCCACCCAGCCGGGCCACACCGTGTACGCGTGCGTCGCGACGGTGGGCCGTTCCGGTTGGGCGTCGTGCGGGTCCGTGGCTTCCTGTGCTGCTGCTCGCGTGGCGCCGAGCGCGACGGCTGCATACAGCAGGAGCGCGCGGTGCATCAGAATTCGATCTGCGCGCCCAGCTCGACGACTCGGTTAGGCGGAAGGCCGAAGAACTGCGTGGCCGCCCGCGCGTTGCGCCCCATGAACACGAACAGCTTCTTGCGCCACCGGGCCATCGGCGTGTTCCCGGTGGGGATCAGCTCTTCGCGCCCGAGGTAGAACGACGTGTCGGCCTGACGCGCGCGCAGGCCCAGGGGTTCGCACCGCGACAGGATCTCCTTTACGCTCGGCGTCTGCATGAACCCGAAGTGCGCCACCGCCCGGTAAAAGCCTTCGCCTAACGGATCGAGCCGCAGGCGCTCGGACGCCGGGACTTCCGGTACGTCGGCGGTGAGCACCGACAGCAGGATCACCTGCTCGTGCAGCACTTTGTTGTGCTTGAGATGGTGCAACAGCACGACGGGCGCGCCGTTCGTGTCGGACGTCATGAACACGGCCGTGCCCGGAACGCGCGGCGGCTTGCGGCGCCGCACGTCTTCCAGGAAGAGATCGATGGGCAGACTCGCGCTTCGCAGCAGATCCTGGAGCAACGTCCGCCCGCGCTTCCACGTCGACATCATGATGTACAGCGCGACCGCGACCACCAGCGGGAACCACCCGCCGTGCTCGACCTTCACCGCGTTCGCGATGAGAAACGCGAGGTCGATGATCAGGAACACCGCCAGGAACGCCCCCGCCCGCGGCAGCGACCACTTCCACTCATCATGTGAGATGAAGAAGAAGAGCAGCGTCGTGATCGCCATCGTGCCGGTCACCGCGATGCCGTACGCCGCGGCCAACGCGCTCGAGGACCGGAATCCGAGCACCAGGCCGATGCAGCCGAGCATCAAGGCCTTGTTCACTTCCGAGATGTAGATCTGGCCGGCTTCGTGCTTGGACGTGTGCGTGATCGTCACGCGCGGCGAATAACCGAGCTGCATTGCCTGCTGCGTGAGCGAGAATGCGCCGGAGATGAGTGCCTGCGACGCGATCACCGCGGCCGCGGTTGCGAGCACCACCATCG
>Ga0157370_10002879_pt1 | contig 20506 bp, 13 predicted proteins | sample C35metaG_FD_113463 | JGI IMG/M metagenome (GOLD analysis project Ga0157370, IMG submission 113463) | Corn rhizosphere microbial communities from Kellogg Biological Station, Michigan, USA - C3-5 metaG | ecosystem: Host-associated > Plants > Roots > Rhizosphere > Soil | place: USA: Michigan...
CGATCTCGATGTCGAACACGTCGATGCCGGCGAACTTCTGGAACAGCACGCCCTTGCCTTCCATCACCGGCTTGGCCGCCAGCGGCCCGATGTTGCCCAGGCCGAGCACCGCGGTGCCGTTGGTGATCACCGCCACCAGATTGGAGCGGACGGTGTATTCCGCGGCCGTGGTGGGGTCCTCGACGATCGCATCGCAGGCCGCCGCCACGCCCGGCGAATACGCCAGCGACAGGTCACGCTGGGTCAGCAGCGCCGTGGTCGGGGTGATCTTGATCTTGCCCGGCCGCGGATGGCGGTGATACTCCAGCGCGGCGAGACGAAGTTCTTCGGGGAGGGCCATGGAAGCGATTTCTTCGGGGGAGGGAACGTCATCTGCCGGGGCAGTCGAGCATGGCTGATCTTAGCACCGGGCCCGGCCGGGCCGGCCGCCGGAGACCGGGTTACCGGGCCATCAGCAACTGGTCTTCCTGCACCCGGTTCATGTGGATGCCGTTGATGAACAGCGAGAAGGCCAGCTTGCCGGCCAGTCCGTGCATGTGCTGCATCCAGGGCGGCAGCCAGTGGGGCGGCAGGATCGCGCCGGAGGCGAAATGCGGTTGCAGGCTGATCACATCGTGCAGGGCCAGCTTGCCTGCGAACAAATGCCGCAGCAGGTCCAGCCGACGCTGCTTCAGCGCCCAGCGAAAGAACGTGTGCACGGTGAGCAGGCCGGAGAGATAGACGTTGTCCTTCGCGAACGCCGCGCCGCCGCCCGGCGGCACGCCGCGGAACACCCGCTGGGCCGAGTGGAAGCTGTCGGCGGCGGTTTGCCCGCAGCTGCTGAAGAACTTGTACACCTCGATGAAATCGGCGCCATTCAGCGCCATGTCGATCGCCAGGATGCGCAGGCTGATGCGCTTGAGGCGACCGATGTCGATCGCGCCGGACATCAGCTCGGCGAACACCGCCAGCCCTTCCTGGGTTGCGGTGACCCGTGGCGAGGTACGCCCCAGCGAGGCCAGCAAGGGCTGCTGCCTGCCGTTCAACGCGGTCAGCGAGTGCACGAACGCCTCGTGCGCCAGCAACTGGTGATGATCGTATTCGTTGAAGCTGGCACCGCCACGCAGGCGAATGCGGGTGGCGCCGGCCGCGGCCTTGGCGGTGAGCTCCGGGTCGATCTCCACGTTGATCGTGCCGGCGCCGAAGAACGCATCGAGGGTGGCGGCCAGTTCGCCGCGCAGGGTCTCCGCGCTGACGCAGCCGCTGCTGTCGTCGGCCAGCAGATCGGCACCGAGCTCGTCGGACAGCTCGACGAAATAGCGCGCCGCGTCGAGATTGCTGCGCTGGCTGCCGGGAATCAGGTCGCCCGGCTTGCCGTACAAGGCAATCGACGGCGCGGTGACGCCGGCCGTGCCCACGGCCTCGAGCATCTGCGCCGCGATGCGCCACGACTCGGCGCTGCGCCGCAGGTAATCGCCAAGCGGGTCGATATCCAGTGCATCGCCGCCACCGGCAGCCGCTTCGATCGCCGCCAGCTCGGTGCGCGCCTCGGCGAGATCCGGCACCCGGTAAGACACTTCGGGCAGGCTGAAGCGCCCCTGGCTGTAAGCCTCGATCATGCGGCTTTCCAGCGACGCCGGCCACGCCACCGTCGGCAGGATGTGGATGCCGCGCACCGCCGCCAGCAGGCGCTGGTCGAGCTCGGCGTATCGCTGCAGCGCAGGCAGCGTGGCGGGATCGGGCGCCTTCATCGCGCCACCTGCCGCCGGGCATCCACCCGCCGGATCAGCTCGATGGCGATCGGATCCGGCCTGAAGGCACTGAGGAATCCGCGCGGGCTGGCCGGCATGAAACTGAAACTGGACGGGCTTCCGGTGCGCAGCATCACGGTGATCCGGCGCGGGTTGGTGTTGCTGGTATTGACGTTCACCACGTCGGTCAGCGCCACCCGACGCTGCTGGCCGCGGTCGACCAGCACCAGCCAATCCCCGTCCTGCCATACCTCGTCCACCAGGTCGAACAGCAGCCGGCGGAACAGCACCACGCCGAACGCCGCCATCAGCAGGGGAGTCACCAGCAACATCACATCCGACGGCGTGCCACGGGAGACCCCACCATGCCAGCGATCCCACAGTGCAAAGCCGAAAAACAACGCGATGAATCCGAACCACAAGCCTGGAAACACCCGCTTGTAGAACCCGGTGGATGTAGACGACAGCCGCTGCATGCGCGCTCCCCCCACGACGACAGGACGATGACGACGATAGTAGAGGTTCCGTCGCGCCGACGCGCGCCCATCAGCCTTTTTCGCGATGCCCGCGATGCCCCCGCGGGGGCTCGATCGGGCGCCCGCCGCGCTGGCGGCGCAGGCGCGCTTCCAGCGTGGCGGCCTGCTCCTCGCGCTCGTCGTGCAGTTTGAGATAACTGCGCCAGCGGGCGGCACTCAACTCGCCGGTGTCCAGTGCCACCTGCACCGCGCAGCCCGGCTCGCTGCCGTGGCCGCAGTCGGCGAAACGGCACTGCTCGGCCAGCGCCGCGATGTCGGCGAAAAGGTCGAGGTTTTCCTCGCCGGTAAGCTTCAGCTCGCGCATGCCCGGGGTATCGATCAGGCAGCCGCCGCTGGGCAGCTGCAGCAGGGCACGATGGGTGGTGGTGTGGCGACCGCGGCTGTCGTGGCTGCGCACCGCGGCAGTGGCCATGGTGGCCGTGCCGAGCAAGGTGTTGGTCAGGGTGGACTTGCCGGCGCCGGACGAACCCACCAGCACCGCGCTGTCGCCCGCCTGCAGGTAGGGCGCAAGCAATTGCGCGCTGGAAGGGTCCTTGCAATTGAGCGCGTGGACCGGCGTGTCGTCGGGCAGCCGCTCGCGCAGCGCGGCGATCTTTCCGGCCGCATCCTCGCGCGTGTCCAGCTTGCTCAGCAGCACCACCGGCTGCGCACCGGAATCCTCGGTCAGCGACAGGTAGCGCTCGATCCGCGCCGGGTTGAAATCGCCATCCAGTCCGGTCAGCACCAGCACGTAATCGATATTGGTGGCGATCAGCTGGCGCTCGTAACGCTCGCCGGCGGCGGCACGCGACAGCACGCTGCGCCGCGGCGCCACCGCGAGGATATGCGGCGGCGTGCCGTCGGCCACTTCCACGAAATCCCCGACCACGGGGCGCCCGGCCGGATCCATGCCGCGCCGGAGAAAGCGCCCGTCCGGCTGTGCGCCGAAGATGGCGTGGCCATCATGCAGTTCGTAGCCGGCGCGATGCTGCGCGACCACTCTTGCCAGCCGCAGCCCGTCACCGGGCAGTGCGTCGCCACGCCAGCCGATATGCCGCAGCCGTTCAATCGTTTCGGCGTCACTCATGTCGAGGCTTGGTTGGCATGGTCGGGGAATTATGCCCTGCCCGGGCATGGCCCGGCGATGAACCGCGATTCGCCCGCAAAAGGCCTCGCGCTGCACTGCATCACGCTGTTAGCATCGACCCGGTCCGGCGCTGGTGCCGGCGCTCCAGCTCAAGAGGAACCGGTGTTGGCCCCGATCATCCCCAGTGCGCACCTCGCCGACGTACGCTACGAAATCCGCGGTGCGCTGACCCGGCGCGCACGCGAGCTGGAGGCCGCCGGCCACGACATCATCAAGCTGAACATCGGCAACCCCGGCCGTTACGGCTTCGGGGCGCCGGCGCACCTGCGCGAAGCCATCGCCAGCCACCTGCACGACAGCGAGGCGTATGGCCACGAGCAGGGCCTGGAAACGGCGCGCGAGGCCATCGCCGCACAGCAGCGCGCCCGCGGCGCACGCCATGTCGAAGCCGAACGGATCTTCATCGGGAACGGCGTCAGCGAGCTGATCGACCTGGCGCTGCGCGCCCTGCTGCAACCCGGCGACGAGGTATTGCTGCCCAGTCCCGACTACCCGCTGTGGAGCGCGGCCACCATCCTCAACGGCGGTCAGCCGCGCTACTACCGCTGCCTGGCCAGCCACGGCCACCTGCCTGATCCCGACGAGGTCGAGGCGCTGATCACCCCGCGCACCCGCGCGCTGGTGCTGATCAACCCGAACAATCCCACCGGCGCGGTTTATCCGCGCGCCTTGCTGCAGCGCCTGGTGGACATCGCCGCACGACACCGGCTGCTGCTGCTTGCCGACGAGATCTACGACGAGATCCTTTACGACGACGCCACCTTCCAGCCGCTGGCCGAGCTCGCCGGCGAGCTGCCGTGCCTCAGCTTCGGTGGCCTGAGCAAGGTGCATCGCGCCTGCGGCTACCGGGTGGGCTGGATGAGCCTGTCCGGCGAACATGCCCGTTCTTCCGTCTATCGCGATGCACTGCAGCTGCTCGCCGCGCTGCGCCTGTGTCCCAACGTGACCGCGCAGTGGGCGGTATTGCCGGCGTTGCAGGACGCGCCGACCATCGGTGCATTGACCGCTCCCGGCGGACGCCTGCACGAGGCACGCGACACTGTGCTGCGCGGTGTCGCCGCCAGCCGCCATCTCGATCTGGTGGCGCCCGCGGGTGCGCTGTATGCCTTCCCGCAGGTACGTGCCGAACAGATCCCCCGTTTCGACGACGAGTCGTTCGCGCTGCGCCTGCTGGAGCAGGAGTCGGTGCTGGTGGTGCCGGGCAGCAGCTTCAACGTGCCGCGCAGCCGCCATTTCCGCCTGACCCTGCTGCCGCCGCCAGTGCAATTGCGCGAAGTCTTCGTGCGGATCGAACGGGTGCTGGCAAGCATGGCGCAGGAGCAGTCGGATGCCGCGGCCGCCGTGGCCTGAGCCGCCTTGACCCTGTCGATGACGGCCGCACCAGCACCGCTGCGCTACCTCGCCCTCGGCGATTCCTACACCATTGGCGAAGCCGTGCCCGCCGAGGCGCGCTGGCCGGCCGTCCTGGTCGAGCAACTGCGCCGGGCCGGCGTGGCGATCAACGATCCGCGCATCGTGGCCGTCACCGGCTGGACCACGGACGAGCTGGCGCAGGGCATGGACGCCGCCGTCCTGGCACTGCCGTACGACCTGGTCACCCTGCAGATCGGCGTCAACAACCAGTATCGCGGTCGCAGCGCCGAGGACTACCGCAGTGAATTCGCCAGCCTGCTGGCGCGTGCCATCGCATTGGCCGGCAATCGCCCGGAACGGGTGGTGGCGGTGTCGATCCCCGACTGGGGCGTCACCCGCTTTGCGCGCGAACAGGGGCGCGATCCGGCCACGATCGCCGCGGCCCTGGATGCCTTCAACGCGATCGCGCACGCGCAGGCGTGGCGGGCAGGCGCGCACTTCGTCGACATCACGCCGATCTCGCGCAGCCACCCCGAGCTTGTGGCCGACGACGGCCTGCACCCGTCGGCTGCGCAATACCTGCTGTGGGTGGACGCGATTCTGCCCGTCGTGCGCAAGGCCCTGGACCAGACGCCTTGAACGCGCCCTGCCGCGCCGTCATGTAGGTCGGCGTATCATTCCCGCTTTAGCCGGAGCCCCCCCATGTCGCTCGACAGCAGCACCCGCGAACGTATCGAAACCCTGCTCAAGGACCACCGCGTGGTGCTGTTCATGAAGGGCGACCGACAGCAGCCGATGTGCGGCTTCTCCGCCTCGGCCACCAACACCCTGAACGAGCTGCTGCCCGACTACCACACGGTCAACGTGCTGGAGGATCCCGAGATCCGCGAGGGCATCAAGCTGTACGGCGAGTGGCCGACCATTCCCCAGCTGTACGTGGGTGGCGAGCTGGTCGGCGGCGCCGACATCATCAGCCAGATGTATGGCAGCGGCGAACTGCACACGCTGTTCGGCGTGGCCGCGCCGGATCGCACGCCACCGGAAATCACCATCACCGACGCCGCCGCCGAGGCGATCCGCCAGGGCACTTCGAACGCGCAAGGCGTGGCCTTGCACCTGGAGATCGGCCCCAACCACAGCGCCGGCTTCCAGCTCGCGCCAGCCGGCGCCCACGACATCGTGGCGCACGCCAACGGCCTCGACGTGCATTTCGACCCGGCCAGCGCGCAGCGTGCCCGCGGCATCGTGATCGACTGGGTCTCCACCGTGCAGGGCGAAGGTCTCAGCCTGACGTTCCCCGGCGCACAAGAGGTCAAGTAGCCCAGCGGGCGGGCGCTGCGGAGGCGGCCTGGCAGCCGGTGACATCGACCTGCGTCCTGCGTCAGCCCGCCCCGATATGCCACTCGTCAGTGGAGCCCCGGGAACCCTGCGTTCCGGGCGCGCCCGAGCCTGGGTGATTCCGAGGTGGCGCTCCCGGTCGGATCACTGCCCGACGCCAGCGAACCTCGCAGCGCGCCCGAGGGTGGCTTGCAAGTCCGGAAGGACCCGATGGATCAGCTCCTCATGCCGGAGCCACTTGCCCGGAGCGGGATCGGTCACGGTGTAACGTGAAAGTGGCAACCCGCCATCGAATGAACGATCCCAGTCGAGGCCAAGCGCACCGGACAACCGCGACACCTCCGCCGCAGGGTCCGCAATGAACGCGTCATAGCGTGCAACAAGGCAACGTTCCGGGGGCAGCGCGTCGAGATCGTCGAGCAGGATGCGCGTGGTGATCTCCCACTGCGCCGCCACGACTTCAGGCAATGGCCGTCCAACCAGTTCGCGCCAACCCGGTACCAGCAGCAGTGACCATGGCAGGCCGCTCCACCCTGGCAGGTTCGGGTATGTGCGGAATCTGCCGGATTGCCAGGCCTCGATCATGCTGCTCAAGGTCTCGCGTGGATCGCGATGCAAGTATACGAACCTTGCCTCCGGGAATACCTTCGCCAGGAACGGGATGCGCAACGCGTTCTTGGGCGTTTTTTCGAGCATCCGGACCGGTCGCTGATTTGGTGCCTCGCCGTGCCGGTCACGAAGTTCGGCCAGGAAACGGCGACGCAATGCTTCAACAATCTCCGGCGTCGCCGCCGCGGCATCAAGCCGGTTGGAATCGTAACCTCGATCGATCGCGCTGAGGCCGGGCGTGCCTTCGATCATCGCATGACTTTCGCGGCCGATGGTGTAAAGCCCCGGCGCCTTCTCCAGAGTCTCGAACAGCAGGGTAGAACCGGACCGTGGTGGCGAGATGATGAATATCGGGCGGTCGTACACGGGGTCGCGGCCACCTTCGGCCGCATGCGGCGCCGGAACCGCGGAGGCGACATTCTGGCGCAGCTCGTCGCCGCTGGAGGGACGCTGGCTGTCCGCAATCGCCACCGACAGCACCATGAGCCGCAGCGCGACCACCAGCGACGAGCCATTGACCAATTGCAGCGAAGCAGCCGAACTCTTCAGCCACTGTTCGTAGGAGCCCAGTGCCTTGCGATACGCCGGAAAGCCGGCCGGATCGGTACCAAATTCCGACCATAGCGCCTGCCAGGCGGCAAGAAAACGCGATGTCACCTGCTTCGCCGGCTCCAGCTGCGGATGCGGACGTACTTCGTGAAGCAGGAAGACGATGTGTTCGCGCATCTCCCACGGTGTCATGACCGTCGGCAGGTTGACCGATTCATAGCGCAACGCCGGGTGGCGTTCATCGGTCGGCGGAACCGGTTCCGCGCGCCATCCCTCCGGCACGTGGTTGCCCGGCATCCGGCCGTCCCGCAGCAGGTCCCCGAACTGGTCGCTGCCAACCGTATCCGCCACCAGATGAATCCGCGCGGCGTCGGAGCCATTGATGACCTGGTGCTGGCGCCAGGTATCGAAGATCCAGCATTCGCCGGGCCGCATGTTCACTTCGTCTTCGCCGCACAGGAATCGCACGCTCGGCGTGGTGACGATGGGTACATGAACACGCGCACGCGCACGCCAGTAGTAGTTGATGTCGAAATGCGGGGCGACCTCCGCCTGGCCCGTGAGTTTCATCAGGCGAGTACGACCCCAGACGGCGCCGATTCGCCCCAGCACCTGCATCAGATAGGGAGACTGCAGGAGATAGGGCGTCGGCCGCATGGCACCCGAGAAGGAGTCGTTGTGCGTGCTGCCATCGGCCGCGATCAAGGGCAACCAGAAGTTGCCGGGATACTTCTGCGGGTGCTCGTGCCAGGCGTCTTCGCCGAGGGCCGCAATCTCCCGCGCGAGCACTCCGGCATCGAATTGAAGCGGCAACTGGATAAACGGAACCGGCAGTTTCACTGGCTGTACTCACTCGGGCAAATTGAACGGCGCGCCCGCGGCGCGCAGTCGAACGGGCTTCCAGATCGCGCCCGGCACATGGTGGCTTGCTCGTGGTGGATCACCCGGTCACCGCCATGGCCGGAATTTGACCTGCACCAACTCGAGCATGCAATGTTTCTCATGTTTCCATCAATCCATGGGTGATCGCCTGGCGCAGCGGCGACAGCTGTTGTTCGTAATGGCGCCATTCCTGGAAAAAGCGTTGGTGGATCGGCTCCCGCACCTGGGCGGCACTGAGGGTGGCGACCACCGCCCTGTTGCTGGTGATGTCCACACAGCCAGGCTCCCAGTCCAGGCCACAAAATGCGAGCGCCTTGCGCGTGGTTGCTTCCGGGTCACGGACGAGCTCACTGTAGGACACGTCATGGACAGCCCCCGGCATCGCCGCATGCCAATGTGCCAGCACCCGCCGGTATTGCAGATAGTGTGCCGCAAGCGCCTGCAAGTCGTAGTTCCACGGGAACGATTCACCCATGACCCAGGTACGGAAATTGGAAAAGCAGACATCCATGGGATCGCGAACCATGTTGAGTATCCGCGCCTGCGGCAATGCACGATGGATCATCCCGGCGACCATCCAGTTGCGCGGCATCTTGTCGACAAAGAAACGCGTTCCCTGCGCGCGCCATTGGGTCCGCCGCAGATAGCGCCGCCCGAGTTCTCCGTAGTCCAGCCCGGGCAATCGTTCCACGACGCATTCATCCAGGATGCTCTGGTTGTCGGCCGCCCAACGAAGTTGCATCCCGAAATCATAGAGTTCGCCTGCGGAAGTCACCTGCGAATGGTTGCTGATCACACGTTCCATCAGCGTCGTCCCGGAGCGAGGCATGCCGATGATGAAAATGGGCTGCGCACCTTCGTGAACCATGTCCGCAGATTGCAGAAATTCCGGGGTGCAGCGTTCGATCAGTCCATTGAACAGGCGCCAGGCATAATCGGGGTCGTGGTTCTGGCGCGCATACATCGCCGCATTGGCGCTTTCCAGTGCGTTCCATGCCTCCTCATAGCGACCAAGATCCTCCAGCTCCTTGTACAGCGCAAACTGGAGGATCGCCTGATCGTCGGTTCCCGGCACCACCTGCTGCAGTTGATGTCTCAATCGGTCCAGGTGATTGCGTTCGGCGGTCTGCTTGCGCACCCGCGAGAGTGAGAGCGTCGTCATGCCGTCCAGCGGTCTCAGACGCAGACTCGCCTCCAATTCGGCTTCGCCCTCCTGCAGATGCCCGTTGAAGATCAGCGCATGCGCACGATCGAATCTGAACTCCGGGGTGTTCATGCCCGCCGCGTCGGCACGATTCAGCAACGCCAGCGACCCCTCATGGTCGCCAAGAATACGTCGCAACTTTGCCAGCCGCGCAAGCATGACCGCATCGCTGACCCGCGCAAGAACGGCATGATCCAGGAGATCCCTTGCGGCCACCGTTTCACCCACCTGCAACAGGGCATCCACGACGTCCACGACCAACTCCGGATCGTCCGACAGATGATCCACGGCGGCCAGGGCAAGCGCGGTGGCTGCCTGCACGCGACCATCCTCCAGCGCAATCGCGTGCAGCGCCAGCATCGAGGGAACATGCGCCGGGTTGCGCTGGAGCAGGGACTCCAGGGCAAAGCGCGCCGCCGTTTTCTGGCCATTGACCAGATAGCGCTGAGCTCGATCCCAGTACTTGGTTGTAGCGTCAGTCATCGTGATTTGCGCCGGTGTTTGCTATCGCCGCTCGGGGCGAAGCAACAGTGAGTTGGCCAATGACCCGGACCGGGTGCAAATGCATAGGCGCGCGTCATCAATCGAGTCGCCAATGCTCTCAGATTGAACTTCGACGCGCCAGCTCGGGCCTTTTCCGGCAAGACGCAGGTCCGGACGCGGCCCGGCAATTCCGATGAGCCACGAGCATGGGCGGTCATTCCGGGGGCAAGCCGAGCATGAGCGATCGCCACGAACACGAGGCCCGACGGCGCGGCATCGCGCCGCGACGGAAAACAGAGGCTACGGGAGTGCGGGGTGGAACTCGCCGGACACCTTGCCACCCGGATAACCCGGATACGGCCCATGGCACGCCGGCTGGACCGGATCAGGGCCCACCGCACGGGACGACTTCTGCACGCGCCGCGCCGACGCGGAGCAATCAGGCGATTCGATTCGGCTGGATCGATGTTCGCGATTCCGGGACCGACTCCCCCGCCTGGTTGAAGTCGCCGATCGCCTCCACCAGATCCGTCACCGCGAGCCGTTCGGCCTCGCTCAGATCCGGATTCCAGCTATCCAGGATGAGGACGATCCGGGTTTCGCCGCTGCGGTTCCATGCCTCATGCTCAAAGGTATCGTCAAACGTGACGCAACGGCCCTCACGCCAGACATGCACCTCGCCGCCCACGCGAAGTGCGCAATCGGCCGGAACGATCAGCGGCAGATGGGTCACCAGGCGGGTGTTGGTGACACCGGTGTGCGGCAGGATGTGAGTGCCGGGACTCAGTACGGAGAAGAGTGCTTCCGGCGCGTGATCGCGGATACGAACCAGCGGCAAACTGTCGAGCAGGCTCGTGGTCTGCGGGCAGGCCGCGCAATGCGCATCGTAGCGTTCGCCATGGCGGTAGAAAAAGTATGCGTCCCACGCGGCAGCCCGGTCATTGGAGGAACGCAGCATCTCCGTGGTTTCCGCGGGAGTCTGCACACCGAGAAATGGCTCCATTTGACTGCTATCGGACAGCACGGCGCGCAATTCCTCGCGTACGCTGTCGGTCGCCGCCTCAAGCGCCCCCAGCCAGGGAAAACGCTCGCGCGGATAGAATGGCTGACTGGGAATATCCGGGAAGTAGAGAAACTTCGGCTTCTGCCGTTGATCCGGGATGTTCTTTGGCTGCTCGCCCAGATAGATGGCCAGGCAATGTTCCACGCGTGCCAATTCGGACCTCCCGTAGCGCTGACGCAGCGGCTCCAGCACCTCGCCGAACAACCGTTTGCGTCCATCCTGCGCGTAGTTCATGGCGTGCTTGACCACTCCACGCAGCCCCGGCGCCGTGGTGGCATCGTCGTACCAGCGCCCCCGCAGCTGCGCCGTACGTACAGCGGTGAAGTAGGCCAGCAGTGCCTCGTGCGCACGCCCCAGCTGTTCCAGCGCGATACCCAGCTTCAGACGCACAAAGAATGCTTCCGGGTTTCGCGCCAGGACGTTTTCCAGACTGACCGCAGCGGCGGCGAAATCGCCTGCCGCCAGATGGGCCGAACCGAGTTGGCCAAGAATTGCAGGATCGGCCGGTTTGATCCGGTCGGCGTCCTGCAAAAGGCGGATCGCTTGTGCGTGGTCGCTGCGGGCAAGATGACGATCGGCAAGAAACTGCAGTGCCTGCACGTCATCCGGCGCGATTCCGTGGAGACTGGCATAGCATTTCTCGGCCAGATCGGTCTCGCCACGACGCAAATGCTCCAGTGCCATCGACCGGTATGTATCGGGAGTCGGTTGCTTCAGGTTGCTCATTGTTCTGACTTCATCCAATCGTTAATCGGGACCGACACCTTGCGGCCTTCGTACAGGGCCGCCACATAGGCATAATACGCGTCCATGCGATGCCACCGATGCATCACGCCAGTCACGAGCAATGGCATACCCGGCCGGAATGCCACGCATCAGACCAGTTGCCACGACGCCGACCAGCGTCGGCAACCCGGAGCGAAGAATGACTACACGTCTCGATGGATTGACAGTGACCGCGGCACAGTACGTCGTGGCCGCCGGGCAGGCGCTGGATGCGGGTCGCGTCGATCAGGCCAGCCACTATCTGGCCAGCGTCACAGCCACCTTTCCCGACCACCCGGAGGTGCTGCGCATGTTGGCCGGTATCCAGGGCATGCGAGGTCAGCATCGGGAGTCGGTCCGCACGATGCGTCGTGCGCTGACACAACGACCGGATGACGCCGGCTATCACAATACGCTGGGCACCCTGCTCGGCCAGGCTGGCGAATACGACGACGCCATCTCCGCCCTGCAGCGCACCTGCGAACTGCAACCGGACATGGCCATGGCCTGGTACAACCTGGGCGTGATGCTGGTGCGCTCGGTACGCAATGAGGAGGCGCTGCACGCGCTGCAGCGGGCCGTGGCGCTCGCTGCCGATCACATGCAGGCGCGAGCCCTGCTGGCCGACATGTTGCGGATGCGCGGCGAAACCGAACAGGCCGCCACGGAGTATCGGCGCGTAATCGCGGAACAACCCTGGGCCGGCATGGCGTGGTGGGGCCTGGCCGATCTCAGGACAACGCGTCTTGACGAGAAGGATATCCGGCAAATGCAACAGGCGCTGCGCCAACCGGCGGCGAGCGACGACGACCTGATGGCGATCGGCTTCGCCCTGGCCAAGGCGTATGACGATACCGGGCAGTATGCCGAGTCGCTCGCGGCGCTGGCCACCGCCAATGAGATTGCGCGTCGTCGCCGGACGTGGGACCGCAAAGGCTACTCAACCGCGATTTCGTCGCTCAACGCGGTTTTCACGCCCCCACCCGCGGGGGCGCCCGGGGAGTTGGGCGAGGAGGTTATCTTCATCGTCGGCCTGCCGCGCTCCGGCTCGACCCTGGTCGAACAGATACTGGCATCGCACTCGTTGGTGAACGGCGTCGGCGAGTTGCCCGACCTGCCACAGGTACTGGCTGAAGAATCGCGGCGTCGCGGGCAGCCCTTTCCGCGCTGGGTCAATGCCATGCAGCCAGCCGACTGGGAGCGACTTGGACGGCGCTATCTCGAACGCACGGCCTATTGGAGGGACTCGCAGCCCCGCTTCACAGACAAGCTGCCAGGCAACTGGATCTACCTGGGCGCGATCCGCGCGATGCTGCCGGGCGCGCGCATCATCGGTTGTCGCCGCGATCCGCTGGAAACCTGCTTCTCGTGCTACCGACAGCGTCTCGACAACAACGAATACACCCGAAACTTCGACGATCTCGCAAGCTTCTGGCGCGACTGCGACCACAGTTTGCAGCACTGGCATGCCCTGCATCCATCGCGCGTGCTGCTTCACGACTACGAGGCCATGCTGGCGGACCCGGCAGCCCGCATTCGCCAGCTGCTGGAGTTCTGCGACCTGCCGTTCGAGGATGCCTGTCTGCGGTTCCACGAAAACACTCGCGAAGTGCGTTCGCCCAGCGCAACCCAGGTACGCCAACCGCTGATGTCGAACACCGCACGCGCGCCTCGTTATGGCGCACTGCTCGACCCGCTGCGCGCCGCACTGGGCTTGCCGGCGTGGAACGAGTGACAGGCCGGGGAGTGGTCATGTCGGAACATACGCCGCCGAGTTCGACACCCGTGCCCATATGTCGCAGCGTCGCCCTGCAATGAACCATTTCCCCGAAAGTGCTTCTGGCAACGCCAGTCACGCCGACCTTGCCCTGGCCGCATACGATCGTCAGTGCGCTGCCGGCGTACGCACGCACACCGTGCTGACCGACGTGCTCACCGGCGCAACAGAAACAGCCTGGCTGGAATGTGCCCAGATGCTGGTTCTGCGCAACGACGCCCAGGCCGCGTTGGCCGTGCTGGAAGTTGCAACGGCGCACTTCGAGACATCCTCCGAAGTACGACTGGCGCTGGCGGGCATGGTGTTCCAGCACGGAGCGCGCGATCGGGCAGAATCACTGCTGCGCCGTGTGCTTGACGACGATCCTGGCCACCTTGCCGCCACCTTGCAATTGGCACGGCTGCTCAAGGAAGAGGGGCGCATGCACGCCGTCGCAACCGTGGTTCGTTCCGCCTTTCATCGCGATCGGCACGACGCCGAGCTGGTGATCCACGGCGTCGAGCTCCTCGACGACTGCGGCCGCAAACGCGAAGCGGCGGCGTTGTGCGAACACGAGATCGCTGCCGGGTCCGGCGATCCTCGCCTGCATGCCTACGCGGGCATGCTGCTGTCCCAGCTGGGTCAATTCGATCTCGCCCGCGCGCGCCAGGAGTATGTACTCGATCACGACCTGCGCGGGCTGGAATGGCACGTGCCGCTCGGCTTGACCGGCCTGCAGCGCTACACGGACGGCAACCATCCCGACTTCGCCCGTTTGCACCAATACCTTTCGTTGCCCGGTCTCAGCGAACAGGCGCGTGCCTCGCTGCTGTTCGGACTGGGCAAGGCGCATGACGACATCGGCGACTATGCCCGAGCCGCGGGTTATCTGCGCCAGGCCAACGCCATTGTCCATGCTTCCACACGATGGCCGCGCAAGCGCTGGCGGCGAAGCGTCGAGGCGAAGATCAGCCACACCCTGCCAGCCGGGCAGCTCGCTGCACCCACGGACTGGACGCCCGTGTTCATTGTCGGGCTGCCACGCTCAGGCACCACCTTGCTGGCCGATCGGCTGGCACGGCATCCCGACGTCTGCCAGCGTGGGGAGCTGCCCTGGCTTCCCGCCGTGGCCGAACAGGTCATCAACGGCAACGGCGAGTATCGCGAACGGCTGCAACACGCAGCCGCAACATACACAGCCCAATTGCTCCAGGATGATTCAAGCGCGCGCTGGATGCTCGACAAGCAGCCGCACAACTTCATGCATGTCGACCTGATCCTCGCGCTGTTTCCGAATGCGCGCTTCCTCTACTGCAGGCGTCATGCGCGTGACAATGCGCTGTCGCTGTGGATGCAATCATTCCAGGCCAGGACACAGGACTTCGCCTATGACTTCACCGACATCGGCGCCGTGATCCAGGGCTCGCGACGGCTGATGAATCATTGGCTGACGCGCTATCCGAATGCCATCCGCATCGTCCAGTACGAACACCTGGTATCGGACCCGGCAAGCCTGCTGCGCAGCGTGGCGGACTGGCTGGGGCTGCCACCGCACGACCTGGTTTCCAGCAATACCGATAACGGCTCGATCATCAGCACCGCCAGCCTGTGGCAGGCGCGGCAGCCCATAAACACCCGGTCGCTGCGGCGATGGGAGCATTACTCGGCGTACGTGCCCGAATTGCTGCAGCTTCCGGACTACTGACCGATTCCCGCAGGCATCAAACCGGCACGTCCACCGAATAGCCCCAATGATCGAGCATGGGTTGCAGGATGGGCAAGGCCGGTGCCAGCGCGTCCCGATAGCGCACCCATCGACCGAGTCCCTTGCGGTTCACCGGCACGATCACCTGTGCGTAACTTGGTGTGGCGATGTACCCCTTGTCGCGTGCGTGCTGATCGAAATTCAGCATCGCCGAGGCATCTTCAAGACCGATGAATTCGGCGATCTTGCGGGTCTGTCCTACCGTATCCGCGACCAACTCCTCGTATCGCGAAACAAAGACGTCGGGCTTGAACACCTCCACGTGATCCAGCCAGCATTCCATCGCGGTGACATAGGCTCTCGCCAGCTTCGGCAGCGATTCGCAGGCCATGGCAAGCACGGTAGAACGAAAGTTCTGCATGTAATTGCTCAGCAGCACGTCACAGGGATGCCGCAAGGCGAGGATGATCTTGGCCTCAGGAAAGAGTCGATGGATCATCGGCAGCCACAACATGTTGAGCGGGTTCTTGTCGACCAGCTGAGTGTCCCACCGGCGCGGAACCTTGGTGCATACCATGCTCACGTAGGCCTTGCGCAACTCGTCGCAGTCCCGCTGGTCGAGCTTGTGCATATCCTGTGGAAACTGGAATTCGTGGTTGTCCAGGCGGTCGACCAGGACGTTGAAAAACGGCCGCTCATCCATCGACTGCAGGCGTGGATGGGCATCCAGCATCTGTTCCAGCAGGGTTGTGCCGGAACGCGGGAACCCGACGATGAAAACAGGGGAATGGGACGCGTCGGGTGCGCTCGTTTTCGGCCATGCACGGTAATCCTGCACGGTCACCCGGCCTACCGCGGTAGGAATGATGGGCGCGTCCGGCGCGAAACGATCGGGCACCACTGCGCGCATTTCCTCGGCCTGCAGTGCATGTGCAGACTCCAGCGCCTGAAGTGCGCCCGGGAGGTCGCCGAGCTTGTCGCAGACGCCTGCAAGAACGAAATAGTGGATGTAGTCGTCCGGGGTACGGGGTCCCGCCAGCTCGAGCAAGGCTCGCCCGGCAGCCAGGTCGCCCTTGCGCACCGCAAGCGTCGCTCGCTGATGGGCGATTTCAAGGCGTACCGGGTCATCTGATGCGCGCCGGTCTGCTTCGAATTCCTGCAACTTGGCCTCGGCCAAATCCAGCCGATTGACCCTCTCATAGACGCTCGCCAACAGCAGTTGTGCCTGCAGGTGGGAGGGCATCCGCATGAGTAGATCCTCGAGTAGCGCCTGCACCGAATTGGCATCACCCAGCATCAGTTGCAGCATGGCCAGTTCGTACTGCTCCTCCGGCTCCAACGGTAGCCAGCTGCGCCAAGGCCTGAGCAGTTCGTCGACCCGTTGATCATCCCTGCAGGCGGCACACGCACGCGCCGCGTGGATACGGATCGACGGATGCTGCGGCTCTAGCGCGAACGCATCCAGCAAAGTCTCGCGCGCCTCGATGAAGCGGTGCTGCTGCATCTGCAGCATGCCCAGGTTGAGCATCTGGTCGATGTTCGTCGGGTCCAGCCTGAGCGCGGCGCGATACGCCTCCTCGGCCTCCACCAGAGCGCCGATGTCACGCAAGGCGCTGCCGTGGTTGCCCACGTGCAGGCTGTTGCTTGGAAACAACCGAGCCAGCTCAGCATAAACCGGCAAGGCTTCCTGAAATTTCTGCTGCCTTTGCAGGCTGAGGGCGAGCAGGAACAACAGCTCCTCGTCTTCCTGCCCCCGTTCCAGCTGAGCGCGGCTGAGCTTTTCTGCCTCGGCCAGCTGGCCATCCTGGAATGCGGCAAATATTTTCTGTTTCGCAGGTGTCGTCATGGAAGCCTTGCAAAAAAAAGGAGCCGCGCGAAGTGATTCGCGCGGCTCTTCAACATACAGCTATTGCAGAAACTCAGTCGATCAGAACTTGACCGTCACGCGAGCCCAGTAGTAGCGGCCGATGAGATCGAAGTCGGTCGGATCGGTGTTGGCGTTCAGCGTGTTGTTCGCATACAAGAACGGCGGCTGCTTGTCGGCCACGTTGTTCACGCCGAAGTCGACGCGGGTGTTGAGCGGCTCGATGTTGTAACCGATCGACACGTCGTTGTAGATCGTCGCACCGTACTTCAGCACGATACCGGTCGCGTTGCAGTGGTGACCCTGCGGCTTGCCCTCGTAGTAGCAGACGCCACCCGGGAACGTATCCTGGCTCGGGCTCTTCGAGCCGTTCTGGAAGCGACCGACGTAGCGCATGCGCCAGGAGGCGTCCCAGTTACCCAGGTTCCAGTTCAGGAAACCCGTCGCACGCCAGCGCGGGGTCAGGCACACGCCGCCGCCGCTGGGGCAGGCTGCGGCCTGCGCCGAGCCGAACGGCATGAAGTGGCCGGCGTCATGATAGACCGCATTGGCAGTGGTGCCAGGCGCCGTCTGCTGATCCCAACGCGACAGGTAGGTGCCGTCCACGCCGACCGTGAAGTTGCCGAAGGGGAACTGCGGCAGCTTGTAGCGCAGCGACAGATCCACGCCGCCCGCATCGGTGCGGCCGAGGTTGCCGGTCGGCTCGGTGATGCTGTTGATCTGGCCGGCGTTGACATTGCCGGTCGGGAAACGCGAGATCAGCGGGCAGTACTTGGTTTCACCGGCGTAGCACAGGTTGAGTACCGTCTGCGCACCAATCGTGGTGATGGTGTCGTTCAGGTAGATCTTCCACATGTCGACACTGGCGGACAGGCCCGGGATATAGCTCGGCGAGTAGACGAAGCCCCAGTCGAAGGACTTGCCGCGCTCCGGCCCGATCGGCAGGCCCGAGTACTTGGCGCCGGCCAGAACACCCTTGATCTGCTGCCCGGACGCCACGTCCTTGTTGGTGAAGCTGCCGTCGGTGGGCACGCCCACGCAAGCCGGGTTGCCGGCGGTAGTGGTGCCGTTGCAGGGATCGTTGCTGAGCTTGGGTGCATCGCTCGCCGCGGCGGCGAACGTATCGAGCACGGTCGGTGCACGGAATACGTCCGATACGGTGGCGCGCAACAGCAGGTCGTTGATCGGGCGATATTCCACCGCGAACTTCTTGCTGTTGTTGCTGCCGTACAGGTTGAACCTGGAATAACGGTCACCGATGGTGACGTTCAGGCTCTGCACGCCCGGCAGATTGCTCAGAATCGGCACGAACGCCTCGGCGTAGACTTCCTTCGAGTTGTAGCCGCCCGACAACGACGAAGCGCACTGGCTGCCCAGCGTGCAGTTCAGGGAGACCGGATCGATCAGCAGCAACGGGTCGACCGTGGTGTTGTTGTATTCCTTGCGATAGTCGACACCCGCTGCCAATTGCACGGTACCGGCAGGCAGGTTGAACAGGCCGCCGTTGACGTCAACCGAGTAGATCTTTTCGATCCGGAAGGTGTTGCTGATCGCCGGAACGGCAGCCGCCTGCAGTGCGGCAACCGTGTTCGGATCAAACAGGTTGAACGGATTGAACGGAGTGCAGCCGGCCGCACCCGAATCGCAGACCACCTTGCCGGTGGCCGCATCGAGGTGGGACGGCCCGAGATCGGCATTGAGCGTCGCCGTGTTCGGCAGGCCACGGGTGATCGTCTGCTGCGAGTAATGACCGTAGCTCATCCCCGCATCCCAGTTCCAGGCCTGGTCGAAGATGGTGAAGTCGCCCTTCACGCCGGCATGGACCTGATCGGTCGAAGTGGCATTGTTGGCGCTGCGGTTGCCGGCCGAGACCAGGCGCGCGCGGTAATCATTGCCGCCCGGAACGAAATCCACGCCAAACGGGTTGTAGTAGCTGTCCTTGGAGATCATCGCGCCGTACGGCGTGCCATACAGAGCCGGCGCCAGTTGGAAAGCCGCCGAGGTCTTGTTGTGGAAGGCATCCATGTACGCCGTCACATGGTCGCTCAGGTTATACGTGCCGTTGATGAACAGGCTGGTACGTTCCTGCGGCGTCTGGATCAGATTGACGGTGGCATAGTTGTACTTGTCGGCATTGGTGAAGCAGTGGTAATCGCTCGCTGTCGGGGACTGCCCGCTGGCACCGGCATTGGTGACAACCAGCCCTTTCGGACAGCCAATTGCGCCAGCGATAGCGTCCGGCACCTGGACGCGGGGAGGCGAACCGAATGTCGAGCCGCCGACGGAGCTGGTAACCGGGGTGCTCTTGGTGCCATAGAGCGATACCGCGTTCTGCGAGAACTTGCGGTTGGCGGCAAGGATTTGGTCGTACTTGTTGTAGTCGATACCGGCAACGATGCTGCCCTTGTCCGAAGTCTGGCCGAACGTGAACGAAGCACCAGTCGAGGCGCCGTCGTTATGGTCGGACTCACCGTAGTTCACCGAGACCTCGGCGCCCTGGTAGTCCTTCTTCAGGATGAAGTTGACCACGCCACCGATCGCGTCCGAGCCGTACACCGACGACGCACCGTCGGTCAGCACTTCGACGCGCTCGATCATGGCGGCCGGGATCGAGTTCACGTCGACGAAACCGAGAACACCGGCAATGACGCGCTTTCCGTTGACCAGCACGAGGGTGCGCTGCGCACCCAGACCGCGCAGGCCGATCGAGGAGGCACCGGAGCCGCCGGCGTTGTTGACCGCCGGGTTGGTGTTGCCACCGGTCACTACCGGCAACGACTGCAGCACGTCGCCCAAGGTCAGTTTACCGGTCGCCTTGATGGCGGCCGCGTCGATCGTGACGACCGGATTGGACGTCTCCAGATCCACACGACGGATGTGCGAACCGGTGACCACCACCGTCTGAAGCGTCTGCGCTTTCTTGACGCTGGGTTGAGTGGTCGTGTCCTGGCTCTGGTTGCCCGTGTCCTGGGCGAAGGCCGTGCCCGAGGCACCGACCGCGATGACAGCACCCAGCGAAAGCGCCAGGCGGACTGCCGAAGAAAGTTTTGAGACCCCAAGTTTCATTTAAGACACCCTCCGGTTAATTTTTTTGTCATGGGTCAGAACCTGTTCTGCCCAGAATTGCGACCCGGCCCGTTCCCAAGCCGATGGGTTTCGGACCCATGAACACCCGATCCGCGCCGATACTAACAGGCAAATAACGCTATGTGAACTCACTTCACACGCTTTCCCGCTCCGGTTTGTTCAGCAGCCGTTCTCGCGGAACGGGCATCAGGCGGCCGGTTGACCCTCATCATAAGGAAGCGCCGCGTGGGTTCGTCACTTTTAATTTACATTTTTTAAATGAATTTATTACAAATAAATCGTTCTCCTCATGAGAGGAAGGCGTAAAAATGTGATTTGCGTCACATTTCAGGCCGAGCCCGTTGATACGGCCGGGATCTTGGTCAGTCCGGATCGACTTCAGCCTCGAAGCGGAGGTGCTTCACGCTGCGACCGTTGCGACGTACCAGCTTGAGCGCCTCGACGCCGATCCGGATA
>Ga0157370_10002880_pt1 | contig 20499 bp, 16 predicted proteins | sample C35metaG_FD_113463 | JGI IMG/M metagenome (GOLD analysis project Ga0157370, IMG submission 113463) | Corn rhizosphere microbial communities from Kellogg Biological Station, Michigan, USA - C3-5 metaG | ecosystem: Host-associated > Plants > Roots > Rhizosphere > Soil | place: USA: Michigan...
CAGGGAGATCGAAGCCACCTGGCGCAAAGCCGGCCAGCTCCTCGACCTCTTCAGCCCTCAGGAGTGCGCCAACTACTTCGCCAACGCCGGCTACGGTTCCGTCTGATGGAGTCCCGCTCTAGGAGCGATCTGTGCATGGCCCGGTGAACGGGGTGTCCTCGGCCACGAGCACGCGGATTCGCCGCCCCGTGGGCGAGGGGAGGGGGGAAGGCGGCGCTCCGTACGTTTCAGTGTGTGGAATCTGGCCAGATCGCGGTCCCGGTTCTCCTGCTTCGGACTAGGCTCGCCCGCGAGTTAGGCGAGCCGGCAGACCCGAGCTCGATCACGCGGCGCCGACGATCATGAGGGCTTGGGGGAGAGGCATGGCCTCATCGAAGCAATGGACGGTTGGCGCCGCAGCCCTGACGCTGGCGGCGGTCGGCCTGGGCGCCGCGGCCTCCGCCGGTGCGTCGGCGGGCGACCGCTCGGCGCTCAAGTCGAGACCGCCGAACGTCATCGTGATCCTCGCCGACGACCTCGGCTATGGGGACACGAGCATCTACGGTTCCAAGGTCATACGGACGCCGAACATCGACACCCTCGCCGCCAGCGGGGTGCGCTTCACGGACGGCTACGTCACCCACCCGGTATGCGCGCCGTCTCGCGCGGGCCTGCTGACGGGCCGCTATCAGGAGCGCTTCGGTTACGAGTTCAACGGCAGCGACCGCCCGAACGGCGTCTCGCTGAACGAGATCATGTTGCCCCAGGTGATGAAGCAGGCGGGCTATGCGACCGGCATGGTCGGCAAGTGGCACCTGGGGCGGCAGGGGCCCTACTACCCCACCAACCGCGGCTTCGACTTCTTCTTCGGGATGCAAGGCGGCGGCACGGATTACATCATCGACCCGAAGCCGGGCGACCAATTCGGCAGCCTCGGCTCAGCCGCCGAGATCGAGGATGAAGAGGGCGCCAAGGCGGTGCGCGCCGAGACCGACGACCTCTCCGAGCTGCGCAAGCGGCTGGAGGCGGTGAGGGCGCGCGCGCCGATCACCCGCAACGGGGTCCTGGTGCACGAGACCGCCTACTTGACGGATGCGCTCACGCGCGAGGCGCTGAATTTCATCGACCAGAATCGTGACCGGCCCTTCTTCCTCTATGCCGCCTACCACGCGCCCCACGCGCCGCTGCAGACGACGAAGAAGTACTACGACCGCTTCCCGGAGATCGCCGACAAGAACACGCGCATATACGCGGCGATGACGTCAGCCTTGGACGACGGCGTCGGCGCCATCGAGGCGAAGCTGAAGGAAGACGGGCTGTACCGGAACACCCTCGTCATCTTTCTCAGCGACAATGGGTGCCCCAGCTATCTCCACGGGGCCTGCTCCAACGCTCCGCTCGTGGGTTTCAAACGGACGCATTTCGAGGGGGGCGTGCGGATCCCCTACATCGTCTCGTGGCCAGGGCATCTGCCGGCCGGCCGGGTGGACGACCGGACGGTCTCCAGCCTCGACATATTCCCGACGGCCGTCGCCGTGGCCCACGGCAAGCTTCCGGCCGACCGGCAATACGACGGCGTGAACCTGATCTCGTTCATGACCGCAAATCGCTCGAGCGCGCCGAACCCGGTCCTCTACTGGCGCGCGGGCCCGACGTTCGCGATCCGCGACGGCGACTGGAAGATGATCGTCATGAACAAAGCTCCGCCCGGTGCAAAGCCCGGCGACGGCTTGAAGGTCAGGCCGAGTCCCGCCGAGCCCTCGAGCCTGCCTCCGTACCCCGCGCTCTATGGGCAGCACACCATGCTCTACGACCTGAAGGAATCGGCGACCGAGACGCGCAACCTCGCGGCGCGACAGCCCGGTGTCGTGACCCGCCTCAAGGCGAAACTCGCGGCCTGGAACAAGCTGCTGGTGCCGCCCCAGAAGCCCAGCAAGGTCCAGACCTACGACAGCTACGACGGAGTCCTGCTGCACTTCTACGATTGAATACGGCGTCCCGAGAGAAATCCGAGACCGAGCCTGAGGAGGAAGCGCGGCCCGGCAGGGCGCCGGCGCCGCGCAGGGAGGACCGATCCGCACGAGGATCTCGGGCGCGGGAGCCGGGCCCGCCCGGGATCTGTGTCGGCGGACGCCGATTTACCGACCGACCGGTCGGTCGACAACTTCACCCTCGACCGGATGAACGGCTGAGGGAGGCGAAACTGGGGGGTTTGAAATGGGCTATCGGGCATCCTTGATGACATGCGCGCCCGCGGCGGTGATCCTGCTCGGCCTCGCCGGCGGCGCGGCCTCCGCGCAGACCTCCGCCCAAACCGCCGCCGCGAAGGCGCAGGTCGGCGCCAGCGTGGAGGGCCTGGTGGTGACCGCACGCAAGCGCGTGGAGGTGCTGCAGCAGATTCCGGATGTCGTCAGCGCCGTCTCCGGCGAGACCATCAAGGACCTTGGCGGCGTGCAGAACGCCCGGGACCTGACGGAGCTCCTGGGCGGCGTCTCGTTCATCGACGGGAGCGAGGACGATATCAGCGAGCCAAGTCTTCGCGGGGCGGGTCAGGCGAGGGGCCCGAACTCGGACGCGGCGATCGGGCTTTATCGCGACGGCGCCTTCATCGCCGGCGGCAACCTCGACGCGCGCACCTTCCAGCGGTTCGACCTGTTCGACGTGCAGCGGGTCGAAGTCCTGCGAGGGCCGCAACCCGGCCTCTACGGTCGCGACGCCGTGGGCGGGGCGATCAACGTCATCAGCCGCAAGCCGAACCTCTACAGGCAGGAGGGCGAGCTGTTCGCTTCCTATGGCGACCGCGAGGACGTCAACACGCACCTGATCGCCAACCTTCCGGTGACCGACAGCTTGGCGATCCGGATCGGCGGCGAGGCCGAGAAGCAGTCGCAAGGCATCTACCGCCGATCCGACACGGGCGGGTACTATGACGTCAGCGACTACAAGGGCGCTCGCTTCAGCGCACGCTATTCCCCGGACAAGCGCCTCGACGTGGTCTTCACCGCCGACTACTCCGACGAGCACGGCGTGCCTGGAGCGGTCTTTTCGGTCAACTCGCCCGACACCGACGTCTACCAGATCAACACGCCGTCGCATTCGAGCGCGCAGCAGTCGAACTTCAGTCTGACCGCCAACCTGGACCTCGGCTGGGCGACGCTGACGTCGACGAGCAGCTACCGCAAGCGCGCGGCCGACGCCATCCGCGACAGCGACGGCCTGGCGGGCCTTCAGGCCATAAGCGACTTCGACCACGTCGAGACCAAGTTCGAAGAGCTTCGTCTGGCGGGCGTCCGCGGCTCGCTCAACTGGCTGATCGGCGCGGACGTGTTCTACCTCAAGGACACCCTCCTCGAGACGACGCGAGGCGAGGCCCCGCTGACGGTGGGGATGACCACGATCGACCCCAACAACGACCAGCTCACACTGAACGACCAGAAGTCCTATTCGGCGTTCGGGGAGCTCGACTACGAGATCACCCGCAAGCTGACCCTCACCCTGGAGGGGCGCGAGAGCTGGGACCGAAAGGCGGAGATCCTCGACGACGTGCTCCTCAACGGCGCCCCGCTGTTCGTCGCCTTTCCGCCGGGAAGCCCGCAGTCGAGCTTGCAGCGCAGCTTCTCGAACTTCTCGTGGGGCGTCACGGGCTCCTACAAGATCAACCCCGACGTCATGGCCTTCCTGCGCGTCGCCACCGCCTACCGCGCGGGCGGGTTCAACAACCAGCTCGGCCGACCCTGCACGGCGGGGCTCACGCCCGGGGCGACCTGCAACCTCGTCGATCCGCCGCCCTCCTACGACCCGGAACACTCCATCAATTACGAGCTGGGCGTGAAGACGGCTTGGTTCGAGCACCGCCTGCTGCTGAACGCCAACGTCTACGATACCGAGACCACCGACGCGCTGGTGAACCTCAACAACGGTATCCCGGTGATGATGGATCCCCTGGACGGGGCGATGTTCCTGGCGAACGCGGGCCGCGCCTCGCAGTGGGGGATGGAGATCGAGATGATCACAGACACGCCCCTGCCGGGGGAGCTTGGCCGCATCACGAGCGACTTGGCCTTTTCGCGTCAGGAGGGCGCCTACGAGGACGTCCCCGACATCCTGCTGATCACGGTGATGAACAACAACTCGATGGCTCGTCTGCGTCCCTACGCCCTGGCGGGCGACGTGATCTACACGAAGCCCCTGACCGGCCGCTGGCGGCTGGTGGCCAGCGCCACCTTCAATGGCGAATGGGGCGGTTACCAGGGACCCGACGGCTCGCCGCGGCTGGACGACCACGAGATCGTCGGGGCGAGGGTCGCGGTCCAGGACCGCCACCTGACCTTCGCCCTGCGCGCGACGAACCTCTTCAATTCCATCTACAAAGTGAACGAAAACGGCCCGAACATCACGCCGATCAAGCAGACCAATTTCCGGCTCTCCAAGCCGCGCTTCGTCGCGGCCTCGGTCACGTATCGCTGGTAGCGGGCCGCGGCGATGGACGGGGTGAAGGCGCCCATCCCGGAACGGCGGAGCCGCTGGGACTACACCGTCGACGTGGTCTATCCGTCCTCATACGGGGTCTATCAGTCCCCGATCCATCTCGCCTATCTGGCCGCGACGAGCGGGCGATGCGGGCCGGCGCTCAACGCCCCGTTCACCTACGTCGACCTGGGTTGCGGCGCCGGCCTGACGATCTGCATGCTGGCCGACTGCTATCCGCAGGCCCGGTTCCACGGGGTCGACATCAACCCCCAGCACATCGCCCTGGGCCGCGACCTCGCCCGCCGGTCCGGTCTACAGAACGTCGAGTTCCACGAGGCGAGCTTCGCGGACATGGCGGGCCTCGGTCTTCCGCCCGCGGATTTCGTCGGGATCGGCGGCATCTATTCGTGGCTTCCCGCGTCGCTCCGGGCCGCCTGCATTCAGTTCGTGGGCGAGAGCCTCGCGGACGACGGGGTGCTGTTCCTTCACTATGGAGCACTGCCCGGCAACGCCCAGATCGACGCGCTCTACGCGGTCCTGCGGCAGGCGGCGGGGGACGCCGAGGGCGACAGCCTGGCCAGGTTCGCCCACGCCCTGCGCGTGGTCGGCGCGGCCGCGGCCGCAGGCGCGCGGTTCTTCCGGCTCAATCCGATCGCCAAGGCGTGGATCACCCACGTCGGGCGCGAGGACCCGCGGGGGATGGCGCACGAGGTGCTGAACGCGCAACGCGCCAGCCTCTCGGTGAGCGAGGTCGCCGAGGAGCTGGGGACGCAGGGATTGTGCTTCGTCGCCAACGCCCAATGCGAGCTGAACTACCTCGACCTGGTGGCGCCGGACGATCTGCGCGAGGATCTCGGCGCGGCCACACGGCTGACGCGCGAAGCGCTGCTGGACCTCCTCCGCAATACAAGCAGCCGCATGGACGTGATCATGCGCCGCACGGCGCCGAGCTGCGGCGCCGGCCGCTTCGACGCCCTCGTGTTCGACCGCCTGAACCGCGGGCCGCTCGCCAAGCCCCGCGCCGAGCTCGCGCGGCGAACCGGCGTCCCCTTCGACGGCCCCGTGTACACGAGCATCCTCGCGGTCGTGGACGGAAGACCGGCGACTGGGGCGCAGATCGGGGCGGACCCGCTGTGCCGGCCGTATGGCCAGGCCGCCGTGGACGCGGCGATCGAGCGGCTGACGGCGGTCAAGCTCCTCAACGTGCTTCGCCGTCCCTACCTGCCGTGCGGCGCCTCGGACGCGGCGCCGCGGCTGGCGTCGCGGCTGAACGAGCTCGTGCTCGAGGAACGCATCGAGTCGCGGGGCGCGCTGCCCTTCGCATCGCCCGTGGCCGGGACCCAGCTGCTCCTGCCTCTCGAGGACCGCCTCGCGCTCCTGTCCATGGTCGGCGGCGACATGCAAGCCGCGTGGAGGCGCATTTCCGAGGCCGGGGGACGGGTGACCCGGCGCGGCGCGCCGATCAAGGATGCGCACGCGCTGGCCGAGGTCGCCGCCGAGCGGGCGGAGCGCACGGGGGGTGATATCCGCTCTGTTCTGACCCGTCTCGGCGTGCTCGCCTAGCGGCTCCGGTCGGCCTTCGACATCGGGAGGGGCGAACAGAGCCGACGGCGAGCGCCCTGGCGTTCCAAGGTGTGAAACGATGCAAAGCGGCGCTTTTGCGACGCCCGATTAGTCGCCACCCTGGACCCCCATTGGATCCCGGCGCGCACGGGGCCCGGCGGCGGCGGGAGGCTGTTCGGACCATGAGATTGATGCTGCTTCTGTCGGCCTCCGCGCTGGCGCTCGCGGGCGCCTCGTTCGCCGTCTCGCGCGCCGGTCAGCCAGCTCCGGCAGGGTCGCCGGCGAAGCAGGCGCCGGCGCCGCCGGCCGCGCCGGCGACCCCCGTCGCGACGCCTGCATGGCGGCGGCGCCCGTTCTTCGGCGAGCTGCACCTGCACACCACCATGTCCCTGGACGCCTGGACGTTCGGCACCAAGATCACGCCCGACCAGGCCTACAAGTTCGCCAGGGGCGAGACGGTGATGGTGCCGGCGGCTCAGGTGGCCGCCGAGGAAGGCATCCGGGGTGGAGATATTCCCGCCAAGCGCGCCTGGCCCCTCGATTTCGCCGCGGTCACCGACCATTCCGAGTACCTTGGCGCCATGCACCAGCTGGACGATCCCGGCAGCGCGTTCTCGCGAAGCGACACCGGCCGCAAGCTCAAGGCCGCCGGTCGCAAGGGGTTCGCGATCGGTGAGGGGTTCGTCTATGGCGGTCCCAGCTTCGAGGCCCAGCAGCTTGCGAGCGCCGCGGCGGCCTCCGACGGCTGGGGCGCCGAGATCAAGGCGGCCGACGACAACTACGAGCCCGGCAAGTTCACGACCTTCGTCGCCTACGAATGGACCGCAACCCCGGGGCTCGGCGTGCACATGCACCGCAACGTCATTTTCGACGCGGCGCGGGCGCCGCTTCCCTTCACGGCGGTGCAGTCCAGCAAGCCCGAGGACCTATGGAAGTACCTCGACTCGGTACGGGCGCATGGCGTGGACGTCCTGGCGATCCCGCACAACAGCAACTTCAGCGACGGGCGCGACTTCGATTGGAACACGTCGGACGGGCGCCCGATCGACGAAGCTTACGCCGAGGAGCGGGCCGTGAACGAGCCGCTCGTGGAGATCAAGCAGCTCAAGGGCGCCTCCGAGACGACGCCGGAGCTCTCGCCTGAGGACGAATTCGCCAATTTCGAGGTGATCGACCGCGTCTATCCGGGCGAGGCCCGGGTCAAGCAGCACGGCTCCTACGTCCGCGAGGCCTGGGGGCGGGGCCTGGTCATCCAGTCCAAAGTCGGCGCGAACCCCTTCAAAATGGGCGTCGTCGGCGGCTCGGACATCCACAATGGGCTCACCACCAGCGACGAGGATGCGTTCGCCGGCCGCTCCTTTGGAATCGACCCGCACACCATGATTCCGCAGGGACAGGCGGCGCAGGCCGTGTTCGCCAGCTCCGGGCGCAAGGCCGAGACCCGATCCCTGCAGAACAGCAATCCGGCGATCACCGGGGTCTGGGCCGAGGAAAACACACGCAACTCGATCTTTACGGCGCTGAAGCGCAAGGAGACCTTCGCCACCTCGGGCAGCCGCATTCGTCTGCGGATGTTCGGCGGATGGGCGTTCAGCCCCAAAGCGACCCGCGATCCCGAGTGGGTCCGGATGGCGTACGAGCGTGGCGTGCCGATGGGCGGCGACCTGCCCGCCCGACCCGCCGACGCCGGCGCGCCGAGCTTCATCGTTCAGGCGATGAAAGACCCGGACGGCGCCAACCTCGACCGCATCCAGATAATCAAGGTCTGGTTGGAGGGCGACACCTACCGCGAGCATGTGTTCGACGTGGCGCTCTCGGGCGGGCGCCACGACGACGCGCACGGGCATGCCCGCGCCGTCGGGAACACCGTCGACCTGAAGACCGGCCGTTACGTCAATTCGATCGGCGCGCCTGTGCTGAGCGCGGTCTGGCGCGACCCCAGTTTCGATCCTGCGAAGCCGGCGGTCTATTATGCGAGGGTCCTCGAGATCCCGACGCCCCGGTGGAGCACCTTGCTCGCCATCAAGACGAACAGGCCGCTTCCCGCCCAGGCGCCGGCGACAGTGCAGCAGCGGGCCTGGACCTCGCCGATCTGGTTCACGCCGCCTCGCAAGTCGGGCGCGAATCGACTCGGCGGGTGACGGACAGGGCGCACCAGGGCCAAGGCTGGGATCGCGACGCCCAGCGCTTCTTGCACGAGGGGCGGTGCGTGGTGATCGGCGGGCGTCGCGCACGCTTGGTCCAAGCCCTGGCGGCCGGACTCGGTCCCCGCGCCGCCTTGGTGCAGACGGACCTGGCGCGGGAAGACGAGATTCGCCGATTTGACCGTCGCAACGCTGGAGCGCTTCGACCGGATCGGCAGCTTCGTCAGGCCACGTTAATCTCGACCGCCCGAGCCGGCGGCGCGGATGACGCACCGGAACCCCAGGTGGGACGTGGAGCTGTCGACAGGCTCCGCGTGCCTGGCCGCCGGCCTGTAGCGGCTGCAATAGTTCTCGGCGCAGAGATGCGAGCCGCCCTTGATCACGTGCAGGCGGCCGCCTGGGGCGGCAGGCTCGGCCGGCGCGCAGCAGGCGTGGGCTGCCGCTTCGGCATGGGCGCGAAACACGTCGCAGGTCCATTCCCACACATTGCCGATCAGGTCGTAGAGGCCGTAGGGGTTCGGCGGGAACGCGCCCACCGGCGAGGTCCGCGCGTATCCGTCGAGCCCAAGGTTCTCCCACGGGAACCGTCCCTGCCAGTAATTGGCCATGAACGTGCCGTCCGGATTGAGCGACTCGCCCCAGGCGTAGGTCGCCGCCTCCAGGCCGCCGCGGGCGGCGAACTCCCATTCCGCCTCCGTCGGAAGCGCCTTGCCCGCCCAGTTCGCATAGGCGAGCGCATCCTCCAGCGCGACATGGACGACCGGATGATCCTCGATCCACTCGATGCTCGAGCCGGGCCCGGCCGGCGCGCGCCAGCAGGCGCCGAAGATGTAGCGCCACCACAGATAGTGATCGCGAAGATCGACCGGCCCCTTGGTCGGCGTGAACACGGCCGAGCCCGGCTTCAGCATCTCCGGATCGGCGTCCGGATAGTCGCGCTGCGAGGGCGTCCGCTCCGCCACGGTCACGTAGCCGGTGGCCTCGACGAAGCGCCTGAACATCGCATTGGTGACCGGCGTCTCGTCCATGAGGAAGGGTTCGACAGTCACCAGCCGGCTGGGCGCCTCTTCCGGATAATGACTGTCCGACCCCATGCGGAAGACCCCCCCGGGGACGCGCCGCATGCCTTCCATCTGCTCAAGTTCCGGCGCGCTGGTCTCGTCCATGGCGCGAGTGTCGGCCATCCTGGAGCCGGCGTCACCCGCGCCGCGAGAGATCGCGCCATAGCCCCGGACTATATGGAGCTGGTGCGGGCGTGGCGGCGCCCGTCCGCATCCTGCTAACTCGGCCCAGGCGCAGCGGCGCACGCACGGAGGACCCCGCATGCTCTACACCTATCATCTGATCGCCCTTCGCGACGCGACGCCCAAGACGGCCGCCGCATTCCTGTCCGACCTCTCCGGGCCGGTGCGCCGGCGGGCGGGCGAGTGCGGCGGGGACCTGCTCGGGGTCTTCCTGCCGCAGCTCGGCTTTGCCTCCCACGAGCGCGCCGTTCTGACCCGGTGGCAGGACGAGCCGGCCGACCTGCTCGGCGCCTGCCCTTGGGTGGGCGCGATATCGAACGAGCGGCTGCATCCGACGGCGCGGCCGTCGCAAGCCGACAGGCCGAGACCGGGGGGAGTCTACGTGCATCGCTGGTTCACCATCGACCCGGCGAACCAGGCGGAGTTCGTCAAGCTCTCGACTGAGGCCTGGGTAGGGTTCGAAGAGGAATTCGACAGCCAGGTTTTTGGTCTGTTCGCGGCGGAGCCCAGGGCCGAGGATGGCGCGTCCCGCCGGATGCTGCTGATGACGCGCTACGCCGGCCACGCCGTCTGGGAGACCTCTCGCCGCCCGAGCGCGGAGCCGGCCAGCCGGTTTCGGCGCCGTCACGAGCTCACGGCCCTGACCCGCGGGTGCAGCACCATCCTGGCGCCGCTGGAGCCGCCCGCCGAATAGCGTCAGCGGGCCGCGCGACGCTCGCGCCCCGCGGCCGCGACGGCCCTCGCCAAATCGGCGACCGCCTTGACGATGGGCGAGCGCCACCGCGCCTCGGTAACGAGCATCCAGCACTCGTACCGCGCGCGCCAGGTCAACGGCAGCTCCACCAGCGCGCCAGTGCTCAACTCCGGCTCGAGGGCGAACCTCGGGAGGCGCGCCACGTAGTCGACGTCCCTCACCCGACGCTTGACGAGTTCGACGTCGTCGCAGACGAAGGCCGTGGTCCGCGCGATCTGCTCCGGCGTGATCGCGCCCAGCCAGTCGGCGAAGCTCTCGATCGGACCGGTGCTGGAGACCGGATAGGCGAGCAGCTCGGCGGGTCCGAGCGGTCCAAGGCGCAGCGCGGGGTGGCCGGGGCGGACGGCGGCGACATGCTCGTCTTCGAAGATCTTGCAGCGGATCAGGTCCCCGAACTCGCGGCTCGCCCGCTCGGCATAGCAGAACACCAGGTCGAAGCGCCCGTCGTTCACCGCCCCTGTCAAGCTGTGGCCGTCGCCCTGGCGTACCTCCAGCTGAAGATCCGGGAACGCCTGGAACACCCGCTCCACGACTCCGTCCATGAGCCGGATCCGCGGAACCGGCCCGAAACCGATCCGCAAGCGCCCGTCCTCGCGGATCATCAGCTGTTCGAGGTCACGGCTGAGGACCGACGCATCGCGGAGCATGCGCTCGGCCCGCCCGGCGAGGAATTCGCCGAAGCTCGTCGGCCGCGCGGCGCCGCCGTCGCGCTCGAACAGCTTGAGGCAGAGCCCGGCCTCGAGGCGCGCGATGCTCTTCGACAGGGTCGGTTGGGCCACGCCGAGCTTTCGGGCGGCCGCGCTGAAACTGCCCTGCCGGCAGATCTCGACGATCTGCTCCAGGTGCCGGAGCTCCATCAGCGCGACCCTGCGCGGGGGGACCCCGCGCCCCATAGACCGAGGCTATGGATCCGTCGCGCCGAAATCGGTGGCGCGGCTGTGCGCACGGGACTTAGCTCGGCGGCGGATGAGAGGGGCAGGTTCGAGGGATCATGACCACGCGCAGACCGGGGCTGAAGGCGGCGCTGTTGGCGGCCACCGCCGTTTGCATACCCATGCTGGCGCCGGCGGCGCGCGCTGCCGCGTCGCGGCCCCCCAACGTCATCGTCATCCTGGCGGACGACCTCGGCTACGGCGACACGGGCGTTTATGGGAGCTCGCTCATCAGGACGCCCAACATCGACCGGTTGGCGGCGAGCGGCGTGAGGTTCACCGCCGCTTACGTCACCCATCCGGTCTGCGCCCCCTCCCGGGCCGGCCTCCTGACCGGTCGTTATCAGGAACGGTTCGGCTACGAGTTCAACCCGGCCGGCAAGGACGCCACGGGCGGGGTCTCGCTCAAGGAGATCACCGTCGCCCAGGTGATGAAATCGGCGGGCTACGCCACGGGCATGATCGGCAAGTGGCACCTCGGCCAATCCGGACCCTATTATCCCACGGCGCGGGGCTTCGACCATTTCTTCGGGATGGCCGGGGGCGGCTCGACCTATCTCATCGATCCGAAGCCCGGCGACGAGATCGTCCAGCCGGGGAGGTCCGATGTCGTCGTCGAGCCGGGCGGCGCCCTCAGCGGATCGTCCGGAACCGCCCAGGACCTGAAGACGCGCCTGGAGAAGGCGCGCAGCCGCGGCGCGATCTCCCGCGATGGCGCGGTGGTCCGCGCGGACGGCTACCTGACCGACGACTTCACCCGGGCCGCCGTCGACTACATCGAAGCCAACAAGGGACGGCCCTTCTTCCTCTATCTCGCCTACAACGCTCCGCACGTGCCGTTGCAGGCGACGCAGAAGTATCTCGACCGCTACCGCGACGTGAAGGATCCCGGGAAGCGGGTCTACGCCGCGATGGTCTCGGCGCTCGACGACGGCGTGGGAGCCGTCGAAGCCGAGCTCAGGCGCGCGGGGCTCGCCGAGGACACCTTGGTGCTCTTCCTCAGCGACAACGGCTGCCCGGACTACGACCTGGGCGCCTGTTCGAACGCTCCGCTGCGCGGCTTCAAGCGCACCCACTTCGAAGGCGGCGTGCGGGTGCCGTTCATCGTCTCGTGGCCAGGCCACGTCCCGGCGGGCCGCCTCGACGGTCGGCAAGTATCGAGCCTGGACATCCTGCCGACCGCCGCCGCCGTCGCCCGCGCGAAGCTGCCGGCTGACCGCGAATACGACGGCGTGGACCTGATCCCCTATCTCACCGGCCGAAGCCGCGGAGTCCCCAATCCGGTGCTCTTCTGGCGCGCAGGCGGCACGTTCGCCATCCGGGACGGCGCCTGGAAGATGCTGCTCCTCAACAAAGCCCCGCCCGGCGCCAAGCCGTCGATGAGGTGGCTTCCGCCGGCCGTCGCCCAGGCCCCGCCCTACGACGCGCGCTACGGACGTCTGGCGCTGCTCTACGACCTGAACGACGACGTCGGCGAACGGCGGAACCTGGCGGGCGCGAAGCCGGGGGTCGTGACCCGCCTGGAGGCGATGCTGGCCAAGTGGAGCCGCAAGCTCGTCCCCGCCCAGTGGGTCAGCGTCAAGCAGTTCTACCAACGCTACGACGACGTGGTGGCCCACCTCTACGACTGAGCCGCCTCCGGCAAGGGCGGATCGGATGCGCGAGGATCCGGCGGCGCAGGCCTCGGCCGGTCGTCCGGGAGGCGGTCGCGTGCCCGCGCCGCCGCTGTCCGCCCGATCCCGGTCAGTCATAGAGATGCAGCAGGACGCCGTCGTAGGTCTCGTACGACTGGCGCCGACTGGGCCACTGCGGGGCGACCAGCAGCTTGTCCCAGCCGGCGAGCTCCGCCTTCAGCCGCTCGACTTGGGCCGGGTCCCGGTCCGCGAGGTTGCGTGTCTCGATGGGGCTTGCAGCCAGGTCGTAGAGCATCACGTGCCGCCCGTAGGTCGCGGGGTAGGGCGGCAGGGTCGCGGGTTCGGCGCTGTTGGGGCGGACGGCGTGGCCGCCGCCTCGCTTGGCCCCGGGCGGGGCCTTGTTGAGCATCAGCATCTTCCATTGGCCGTCGCGAATGGCGAAGGTCGGCCCGGCCCGCCAGAAGAGCACCGGATTGGGGACCTGCGAGCGCCTGGCGGTAAGGAACGGGATCAGGTTGACCCCATCGTACTGCCGGTCGGATGGCAGCCTTCCGTGGGCCACGGCGACGGCCGTCGGAACGATGTCCAGGCTTGAGACGGGCCTGCCGTCGATCCGTCCGGCGGCGATGTGACCAGGCCAGGAGATGATGAATGGCACCCGCACGCCGCCTTCGAAATGCGTCCGCTTGTACCCGACGAGGGGGGCGTTCGAACAGGCGGCGCCGATCGTCGCCGGACAGCCGTTGTCGCTCAGGAAAAACACCAGGGTGTCGCGGTCGAGCCCGTCGGCCTTGAGCCGATCCAGGATCATGCCGACGCCGTCATCCATCGCCGAGATCATCGCCGCGTGGATACGCGTGCCCTTGTCGGCGATCTCGGGAAAGCGGTCGTAGTACTTCTTGGTAGTCTGCAGCGGCGTGTGCGGGGCGTGGTAGGCCACCTCCAGGAAGAACGGGCGTCCCTGATGCTGGTCGATGAAGGCCAGGCTTTCGCGCGTGACGGCTTCGGTGAGGTAGCCTTCTTCCTGCACCAGGACGCCGTTGCGGGTGATCGGCTGGCGGGCCCGGGCCCGCTCGAGGAGCGTCTTGAGACGCGAAAGTTCTTGCGGCGCCGGCGCGGGAGCCGCGTCCGGTGCGTCGTCGAGCTCCTTTTCCGAGCCGCGGCTGACGAACGCGTCGCCGGGCTTCGGGTCGGTGATGTAGACGGTGCCGCCGCCCGCCATGCCCCAGAAGTAGTCCAGGCCGCGCTGGGTCGGATAATAGGGACCGGGCTGGCCCAGGTGCCACTTGCCGACCATGCCCGTGGCGTAGCCTGCCCCCTTCATGATCTGCGGCAGCATGATCTCATGCAGCGAGACGCCGCTCTCGCGGTCGCGGCCCACCGGGTTGAACTCGTAGCCGAACCGTTCCTGATAACGTCCGGTCAGGAGCCCGGCGCGAGAGGGTGCGCACACCGGATGGGTCACGTAGCCGGAGGTGAACTTGACGCCGCTCGCCGCCAGCCGCTCGATGTTCGGCGTGCGGACGATCTTCGATCCGTAGGCGCTGGTGTCGCCGTAGCCGAGATCGTCGGCGAGGATGACGACGACGTTCGGCCGCTGATCTCCTCGCGACCCGGCAACGGGCGCGGCATGGGCCGGGCTTGCGCCGGCCATGATCAAGCCGTTCGAGGCGCCGGCCATCGCCAGCGCCGAGGTCGAGGCGACGAGTAAACGCCAGGCCTTGCTCATATCTCTCTCCTTCCCCCAGTCCGTCCGGGGGCGCGGCTAGGCCCGCGGGCCGGCCGCCGTCCGGATCCTCCCCCGAAGCGAGCCTCTCCAGAGGTCTTACGCACGCCGAGCCCTCACCCCCCGCCCGGCCCGGCGGAAGACCTGCGCTTGCAAGATTCCACACTCTGGAACGCGGCGACTCCGCGGGCCCGGCGGCGCGGATCGCCTGTAGGATCCAGGTCGGCGTTCGACACCGGCAGCGCACGCGAGGAGCTGATGGCGCGAGGATTTGAGAGCAGCGTCGTCCTGGTCGCCGGCGGCGGCTCGGGAATCGGGGCGGCGGTCGCCGAGCGCTTCGGAGGGGGCGGCGCCCAGGTCGTCATCGGCGACATCCGGGGCGATCGAGCCAGCGAGACGGCGGCGCGGCTTCGGGGGAGCGGCCTGGCTTGCGACAGCTTCGCCGTCGACGTCTCCCAGGAACGCGAGGTCGAGCGCTGGCTGGACGAGGTTGTCGCACGCCACGGCGGACTCGATCACCTCGTCGACTGCGCCGGGATCTCCGGCCGCCTGACCATCCCGCAGATGACCGTCGAGCAGTGGCGGCGGGTCATCGACGTGAACCTGACCGGCGCGTTCGTGCTTCTGAAGCTCAGCCAGCCGCACCTCGCGCAGCGCGGCGGCGGCTCGATCACGGTGATCTCGTCCGTTGCGGCCGACCACATCGCCTATCTGGGCGGCGTGCACTATGCGGCGAGCAAGACGGCCCTGACCGGCCTGGTGCGTCACGCGGCGTTCGAGATGGGCCGCCAGAACATCCGGGTGAACGCAGTCGGTCCAGGTCCCATGCGCAACGCCATGGGGGGCCGCGAGCGCTCGCTCGAAGACCGCCAAGCCGCCGCGCGCAACGTGCCGCTCCAGCAGGTCGTGGAGCCGCAAGACATCGCCGAGGCCTGCGCCTTCCTGGCGAGCCCAGCCGCGCGGATGGTCACCGGCGTCTACCTGCCGGTCGACGGGGGCTTCCTCACCGGCCGCGGAGTCAACTACCGGCGTTACTTCGAGCTCCACGGGGAGGCGTTCTAGCCGCCTCGCCCGAGCCGCCGGAGACGTCGCGCGGCCCGGTCAAGCCTTCCGCGACCGCGGGTCCCGCCACAGAGATCGGGTCATCGCGGGCCGTGCGCCGGATTCTCGCCCGTGGCCGGTCCGGCGCTCCGCTCCTCGTCCGCGACGAAGGTGGAGACGACGCCTCGACTGGCGAAGCGCCAGCCCTCGGGCGTCCGGACGAAGGCGTCGCGGTACTCGCCGACGATGTTCGGCGCGGACGAGGGCGCGGTCCTGCGACCGTCGCCGACGTCGCGGCGATAAAGCGTCAGGTATGCCACGCCTTCGGCATGATCCTCGTCGATGACGTCGATCAGCAGGTTGCAGCAGACGTGCCGCGAGCGCCGGTCGGTCAGCGCCTGCCTCCTTTGGAAGTTGGCGCGTATCGCGTCCCGGCCGACCATCTTTGCATTGAGCGTGCACACGCCGTTCTCCGCGAACAGGTCCGCCACCCGCGCGGCCTCGCCGTGGTCCACATAATGGCAATACTGGGCGACCAGCCGCTCGCAGGCGCGCTCGATCAGAAGCCGTTCCAGATCATCCATCCGCTTCGCGGCCTCCCCTCAGCTCGGTGCTCATTCGACAAGCCGGCCGATCGGTCGGTCAGCGTCTTGACGCCTATCGACCGAACCCTGTCTTATGAAATGACCAAGTTAGCGCTGCGGGGGCGCGGGCGGGGCCGAATTGTCAGCCTGTTCCGCTGGATGAAACAGAAGGCTCGGCCGGCAGAGGAGATGGTGCGATGGTGAATTGCTTGCGCCGCGTCTTCGTCGTGCTCGAGGCGCTCAACGAGCAGCCGGTTGTCTCCCTTCAGGCGCTGCGGTCGTCGACCCGCCTGCCCAAGCCCACGCTCGTGCGGCTGCTGAAGGACCTTGTCGAGCTGGGCTACGCCTACCAGGTCTCGTCCCGGGACGGCTACGCCCTTGCGCAGGGCGTCCTGCGGCTCACCGCCGGCCTGAGGCAACGCGACCTCCTGGTCGACGTCGCGCGCCCGCTGATGGCGGAGTTCACGCGCGAGCACCGCTGGCAGGTCGCCCTGGCCACGTTCGATCATGGGCGCATGTACGTGCGCACCACCACCCGTTATCTCAGCCCCTATGCGCGCGACCACAACGCCCTCAACCGTCGGATACCCGTCGTGCTGAGCGCCCATGGCCGCAGCTATCTGGCCGCCTGTTCGCGGCGCGATCGCGAGGCGGCCGTCCGGCTCGCGGCCGCTTCGGAGGGGTCGGAGGCCCCCGCCGCCCCGGATCCAAAGCGCATCGAGGCCATGGTGAAGCGCGTGCGCGATCGGGGATACGCCATCACCCGCCGGCGCGACGGGGATCCCCACTGGAGCATGGGTGTCGCCGTCACTGCGCCGGAGGACGCCGAGCTCGTCCTCGGCACTCTCGTGATGAGCTGGTACCGTTCGGTGATGACCGAGCGGCAGGCCGCCGAACGCCATCTGGATGCGCTGCGCCGGCTTGCGCAGCGCATCGCCAGCGACTTCGCCGAGGCTTGCGAGATGCGCGCTTCCCAGGTCAGCGGGCCTGAGGACGAGCGGTCCGCAGGCGGGTTCCCCATCAGCCGGATGCGGGCCGTCGACGCGGCCTAGGTCCGCGCCCGTCGCCTCAGACGGGAAGCGTGAAGGGCGTGCCGCAGACGCTGAAAGTAGGCGGCGGACGCGACGGCCACTTCGGGTCGGTCATGTCCTTGGCCCACTGGTGGATGAGACCCTCGAGCTCCTTCACCTTTTCGCGACCGTCACGGGCGTGCGGTCCATTAGAGCGGCGACGCCCTATAGCGGAACGCCGGCCGCTCGTCCGCGGGCGCCGCATCGTCCCCGATCTGAACGACCCCTGTGGGAATCGCGACGAGTCGCGCCTCGCGAGGTCGCAGCGCCGAAGCCGACGGCGAGCGGCCGCGCGCCGCCGGAGGCCGGCTCGCCTCGGCGGACGGCGCCTGGAAGGGAAGCGGGCGGCAGGCGCCCAAGCCGCCGAGAGCGCTCAAGCAGGCGGCGGTGATCACCAATCCGGCCCGGGCCCGCCGCTTCGCCGCGGCTTCGCCGAGCCGGCCGTCGGTCGCCACACGCTGCGGAGAAGGGGTGGGCCCTGCGCGCGAAGCCGCCGCCTGGGCCCCAGCGGGACCGATGTCCCGCGAGGTCCGGGCCTAGGCTCCGGACACGTGGACGCGCCGCGTCGGTCTCAACCGTGGCCGCCCCTTCGAGGCGCCTTGGAGACGGCGTCGCGGCAGGCCGCGCTCGCCTTCTCAAGGTTCTGGCGCAAGCACTTGCGGACCTCGCGGCCCTGCAGGTCCGGGCAAAGCTTCTGCACGTCGGAGGCGCAGGCCTCGCGCACCTGCGCCCGCGCCGAGGCGGCGTCGGGCGACGCCGGCGGCGCGGGGGAGGCGGTCTGGGCCTGCGCGATTCCGGCTGTGGCCAAGACAGCGGCGAGGCCGAAGGGGGCGAGTCTCATGTGTCTTCTCCTGGAGTGAAAGTCATCTTGCGTTTCGAGCGGCATTCCGGTCGGGGGCTCGCCCTCGATCCGCGACGGGCGGTCGCTGGCGCGATCCAGGCGTGCGACCTGTGTTCCACATGTCCCCTCGAAGCGGCCGATCGGCCCTCCGCCGATACGGATGGAAACCGGAAAGCCCCCGCCGCCTGGGGGAGAGCGTCCGGGCGGGCGTACAATGGGCGTGCGCGCGCGGCGCGTTCGCCCAGGGAGACAGACAAGGGTGGGAGGCGACCTGAACGTTCCCGGGCGTGAACACCGACGGCGGCGTGCGCGCGATAACCGAACTCATCGCCCTCGGCGCTCGCGAGCGGCGGCCTCGTCGCCGGCGTCGACGAGACCTCGGGCCCCGGTGGGCCGCGCGACCCGATCGCGGGGATTCTCCGCACCGTCGCCGTACTGTCTTTGCGAAGCGACGGCGCAGGATGGGAATCCATGGCTTTCCTGCAGGCGAGACGACCCCCCCGGGCGCTTGCGACGGCCTGGCCGCGTACGCCGTCGATGACTGAGGCGCGCATCTACGCCCAGGCCGCGGACGAGCAGCTCATGTCCTGGGCCGCGGGGGGAGACCGGCGCGCATTTGACGAAATCGTCGCCCGCCACGGCGCGTTCGCCCTGCGGATCGCGGGCAGGGTCGTCGGCGACGCCGGCCTGGCGGAAGACTTGGCGCAGGAGGCCATGGTGCGCGCCTGGACGCGCGCGGCGCGCTTCGATCCGCAACGGGCGCGCCTGACGACCTGGCTCTACCGGATCGTCCTGAATCTCTGCATCGACGAATCCCGCAAGGTCCGGCCCGCGTCCTTGCCGCCGGAGTTCGACGTGGGCGATCCGACCGAGAGCGCGCTCGATCGCCTGGAGGCCGCCGAACGCCGCGCGCAGCTCGCCAAGGCGATCGCCGATCTGCCCGGACGGCAAAGGGCCGCGATCATCCTGGTCTATGATGAGGGGATGTCGGGCGTGGAAGCGGCCGAGGCGCTTGGTCTCTCGGCCAAGGCGGTGGAGCGGCTCCTCGCGCGCGCCCGCTCGGGTCTGCGGGCGCAACTCCGCACGATGGACGACAGGAAGGGACTCTGAAGCATGCTGACGCTTGGCAGATTCAAGGCGCTCGCCGCGAGCTATGGCGGCGATCTGGAGCGCTGGCCGGAACGGTTCCGGCGCGAGGCCGCCACGCTGACGGCCTCTTCCGTGGCGGCCCGGCGGATCCTGGAGGCCGAGCGCGAGCTCGACGCGGCAATCGCCGGGGCGGACCGCTCGGCTTCGACCGCCGGCCTGCAAGCGGAGGCGGCGCTCACGCGTCTGCGTTCGGGCGTCGCGGCGCGAATCGCGCCCGCGCGCGCGGGGGCTGGCGGGAGCGTCCGACATGGCTGGCGCGCCGCTGCGCGACCTCCGATCCGACTGAGCCAGGGCTTGACGCTGTGCGCGCCCGATCTGCGCGCCATCGGCCTTGTGGGCGCGGCCAGCATCGCAGTGGCCGCAGGACTTGCGATCGGCGCGACCTCGAAGCCTCCGCCCGGACCGAATGCGGTCTTGAGCCTGCTCCAGACGACGCCGCTTCCCTATTCTGATTGAGATGGCCGCCATGCACCCATCCAGCCGCAGAGGGCCCTCCTGGCGGTCCGTCGCGCTCACCGTCTCGGTTCTGCTGAACCTCTTCCTGCTCGCCCTGATCGGCGGTCATGTCTGGCAGGATTCACGCGAGGCCGCGCGCGAACGGTTCCCCATGTCCAAAGCGGTGGCGAGATTGGAGGCAAGGCTTCCCTCCCGTGACGCCGCCGCCTTCGAGCAAAGCCTGCGTGACGCCGCCCCGCGCTATGCGGAACAGGCTCAGGCGCTCAGGGCGGCGCGCCGCGCATTCAACGCGGAGATCACGGCCGAGGACTTCGATCCGGCGCGCGCCTCCCAGGCGCTCGCCCGGTGGCGCGTGGCCTGGAACCGGTTCAACGACGCCTTCCAGGGGCCATTGATCGAGGCCCTGTCCAAGATCTCTCCGGAAGCCCGCCGCAAGCTGGTGGTCGAGCAGGCCCGGCGCGCGCCACGCGCAGACCACTCCGTGCCCTGAGCGCGCATCCGCTGTGTGCCGGAGGCGCGGCGCTCGCGATGTCGGCCAGGGACCGCGCCCCGAGGCGGATCGCTGGGTGCTCATGCCGCGGGCCAGGGCTTCCAGGAGCGGGGGAGCGTCCGCCTGTCGGAGCTCGAACAGGCGCTTCGCATGCGGCGCGCGTCCTCGCGCCGGAGGAAGCCTTCGCCTACATGCTGTCCCTTGCGGCGGACCCGAGCCCGCCAGTGGCCGGAGCTGAGCTTGCTGAACGTCGCCATTTCGCGTGCAAAATGGGTGCAAGGCTGAGAGAAAATCCGGCGAAAATAGCCACGTCGTGACGTTTCGCCGACGTCGAAATCATCACCATCGGGTTGAAAAATAACGGGAAAGCCTTGAGCCAACAAGCCTTCAGATTGTCTATTGCACCGATGATGGACTGGACG
>Ga0157370_10002881_pt1 | contig 20492 bp, 20 predicted proteins | sample C35metaG_FD_113463 | JGI IMG/M metagenome (GOLD analysis project Ga0157370, IMG submission 113463) | Corn rhizosphere microbial communities from Kellogg Biological Station, Michigan, USA - C3-5 metaG | ecosystem: Host-associated > Plants > Roots > Rhizosphere > Soil | place: USA: Michigan...
GCCCGCCCGCGGCCTTGTCCAACAGCAGGCGGGTGTCTGCGGCGTCGAGGGGGTCCAGCCGCAGCGATTCCACCACGGAATCCTTGAGCAGCATTTGCAGGGACTCCGGCAAGGCTGAGAGCTGGCGGACCGTTGCCACGAGCTCCGCCTGCCCGGCACGAACCTGCCAGCTGATGTACGTGGCACTCATGGTGTCCAGCAGGTGTGCGTCCTCGATCCGGTACAGCACCGGCCTGGCCTGCGGTTTCGGGGGTGCGCTGGCGACCAATTCCATTGCTGCCGCCAGGGATTCGGTGGACATGCTCGGTGCCAGTGAGGACCACGGCAGGGAGTTGCTGGTGGCGGTGCACAAGACCGGCACCACCAGCGGGGAGTTGCGGGCGTCCGCCAGCAAGGCCGAAACAAGCCCCGAAGCAAAGGTCGTTTTTCCCACGCCCGGCTCGCCGGCAACCACCAAGCCCGCAGTGTGCCCCGTGGCATGGTTGGGGAGCCCCGCCGAACCCAAGTTTTGGACGCCCATGGCGAACGCGCGCAGGGCCCGCATCCGGTCGCCGTCGCGCTCCAAAACGGGCCAGGCAGTCGGGAATATCGCGGGCGCACTCACAAGGAAAACATTACCGCCCGGGAATTTGCGTAGTAACTACTGATGTGCCGCGTGGATGCCGTCCCTAACGTAAGGGGTGGGAATGGATTTACGCGTTGCATGCTCAGGGGAAGGGGAGCGGCCGTGGCCAAAAAGGGAATTCCGGCGGGGCCTGAAAAGGCGTTCGGAGCAGCGGGACAGTTCACGGTGGGGGAGACGTTGGGCCACGGCAGACCATTGGGGGCCGCCGTGGCCAATCCCGCGGAGCCGGCCAAACAACCTCTTTTGCGCGCCGCACGGACCAGTACCCGGCGCCATGCCCAAGATGCTCGGCCGGGCCATTCCGGGCCGGACATTGCGGGTATCTGGCCCCGCAGGAATTGTTCCCCGCTGCACTGACCCGCTGAATTGGCCCGCTGTACTGACCCGCTGTACTGACCCGCGGTGCTTCCTTCTTTGGCCGCGAAGTGATATGGGCCAATTCGCCTTAAACGGCACGTGCCACTAGACTGGGTAGGCGCTAGGTGGCGCGGAGCGTGTGCAATTGCTCCGGTTTGCGGTGATTATCCTCCCGTGGGCCGGTAGTTAGGGGCTCAAGTTGCGTGCATTCGGGTATTCGCCGGACGGGCACCTTTTCCTTTCATCATGAAAATGAGGCGGGGAATCATGCTGTCCAAGGGCGGACGCTGCCTCAGCGCACGGTTTGCAGCAGTGAACCGTATCCACATATTTAACTAGGAGTGATCATGGCAGCACATTGCCAGGTGACCGGAGCCGAGCCGGGCTTTGGACATAGCATTTCGCACTCGCACCGCCGCAACAAGCGCCGGTTCGATCCGAACATCCAGAAGAAGCGCTACTGGGTTCCGTCCCTGCGCCGCAACGTGACGTTGCAGCTGTCCGCCAAGGGCATCAAGACCATTGACGTGCGCGGTATTGACGCCGTTGTCGCCCAGATTCTGGCTCGCGGGGTGAAGCTCTAATGGCAAAGGACAGGGACGTACGTCCGATCATCAAGCTCAAGAGCACCGCGGGTACCGGTTTCACGTACGTGACCCGCAAGAACCGTCGTAACACTCCGGACCGCCTGGTCCTGAAGAAGTACGATCCCAAGATCCGTCAGCACGTCGAATTCCGAGAGGAGCGCTAAGACTATGGCCAAGAAGTCCATGATCGCGAAGAACGAGAAGCGCAAGGTCATCGTCGAGCGTTACGCCGAAAAGCGCCTCGCCCTGAAGAAGGCCCTTGTCAACCCCGCCTCCACTCCGGAAGAGCGCGAAGCTGCCCGCCTGGGCCTGCAGAAGCTCCCCCGCAACGCATCGCCCGTGCGCGTCCGCAACCGCGACGCCATCGACGGCCGTCCGCGTGGAACGCTCCAGAAGTTCGGCATCTCCCGTGTCCGCTTCCGCAAGATGGCGCACGCTGGCGAACTGCCCGGCATCAAGAAGTCCAGCTGGTAACATCCGGCTGAAAAAGGCGGCGACCTTCGGGTCGCCGCCTTTTTGCTGCCCTCTTTCGGCGGCCGGCTTGCCCCGCAGCGCTGACCCCTTGGTCAGTATGCAGCGATGGTGGCCAAGCATCCGCCAAAGTCGCCATCGCTGCTGAATGAAGGGGCTGATGGCCGCCCGCAGGCCCTCCGCAGCTTGGCTGAGAGCGAAAAAGCCCTCAAAGTGGCCCGAAAAACGCCGAGAAATGGCGGAATTTGCCGTCAGTTCCGCGGTTTTGCTGGTATGTTCGCTAGCAGTGGTTGACACGCAACCGCGTGGAATTAGAAATTCTTGACGTCCAGGAGGACAAACATGGCTAAGAATCGTAGCGAACTGGTAGCTGAAGTTGCTGCAAAGGCTGAGACCAGCCAGACCGCAGTGAACGGCGTGCTGGACGCCTTGTTCTCGGTATTCGAGAGCTCCGTTGCAGCCGGCGAAAAGATCACCATCCCGGGCTGGCTCTCCGTCGAGCGCACCGACCGTGCAGCACGCACCGGCCGCAACCCGCAGACGGGTGAGGCCATCCAGATCGCAGCAGGCCACAGCGTCAAGCTGTCCGCCGGCTCCAAGCTGAAGGCTGCAGTCGCCAAGAAGAAGTAGTCCTTCTACGACACTTCACGTGGGGGCGGACGGCGCATGCGCCGGCCGCCCCCACGCTGTTTAACCCTCTTCCTGTGCATTCCCTGATTCGCCCAATCTGCGCCGCGTGCAAGACAATGGAAGGGTGCCACCTGTTGAAGCGTCCCCCGCCATAGCCTCCCCTGCCGTCCCCGGCACCTTTGCCGATGGCATTCGCAGCCGCTGGTGGTGGCTGGGCTTCGTGGCCGGAATGGCCGGCATGGTGGGCGCCCTGATGTGGACCGGCGCCGCCGCTGTCCAAAAGCTCGCCGATCCCGGCGCGTTCACCCGCTGGGGCCTGCCCGCCGCCACCACCATCCACAACATGGCGCTGGCCACCGTGGTGGGCGCGCTGGTGTTCGCCGTCGTCATCCTGCCCAAGGACGCCAAGGCGCGGCGGCCGCACACCGGCAAACAGAAGGACGACGCCGGAAGGCGCGCCCCAGTGCCCGAGCACCCCGCCTTCACCCGGGTCATGAACCTTGCCGCGGTGGCCGGCTGCGTGTGGACGCTGAGCGCAATCGCCGTCCTGGTGCTCACCTATTCCAGCGTCTCCGGCCTTCCCATCGCCGGCACCCAGGACTACAACAACCAGCTGGTCTTCTTCGTGACGGGGCTGCCGGTGGGCCAGGCGTGGCTGGCCGTGGTGATTTGCGCCGCCGTCGTGACCACCATGGTTTTTGGCATCAGGAGCGTCAGCGGCCTGGCCGTCCCCCTGGTGGTGGCGCTGCTGGCCTTCGTCCCGCAAGCCCTGGTGGGCCACTCCGCCTCCAGCGCGGACCACAACGGTGCCGTGAACTCCTTGTTCCTGCACATCACCGGCGCTTCGCTGTGGGTGGGCGGGATCATTGTGCTGGTGGTGGTCTCCGGCGTCCTGGGCAAGCTCACGGCGCAAACCCTCCAGCGCTTCTCTGCCCTGGCGATCTTTGCGTTCGCCGGCGTGGCAGGCTCCGGCATTGTCAACGCGGCCATCCGCGTGACCAACTGGCACGATTTGTTCTACTCCACCTACGGCCAGCTGATCCTGGCCAAGTTCTCCGCCACCATGGTGCTGGGCGTCATCGGCTGGATGCACCGTACCTGGATCATTCCCCGCCTGGCCGGGGGGAAGAAGAGCACGGCGGCAGCACCCACCCGCCGCCTGCTCTGGCAGCTGATCTTTGTGGAGCTTTTGATCATGGGCATCATCAGCGGCCTTGCCGTGGGCCTGAGCCGATCGGCCCCGCCGCAGTCACGGGAACTGGTGACGTCCTCCCTGTCCCCGGCGCAGATCCTCACCGGGTACCCGCTGCCGCCGGAACTGACGTTTAGCCGCTGGTTTACCGAGTGGCGGATGGACTGGCTATGGGTGGCCTTCGCCCTGGTGGCCGGGGCCGCCTACCTGGCCGGCATGCTCAAGCTCCACCGCCGCGGCGACAAGTGGTCGGTGCTGCGCAGCATTTCCTGGATTGTTGGGCTGCTTGTGCTGGTCTACATCACCTCCGGCGGCCCCGCCGTCTATGGCGACGTGCTGTTCAGCGCCCACATGGTGGAACACATGGCCCTGATGGTCATTGCACCGCTGTTCCTGGCCATGGGCTCACCCGTTTCCCTGGCCTTGCAGGCGCTGGCCCCGCGCCGCGACGGCTCCCGCGGCATCCGCGAGTGGATCCTGGTGCTGGTCCATTCCAAGTTTTCCCAGCTGGTCACCCACCCCCTGTTTGCGGCCGCCAACTTCGCCGGCAGCCTGATCATTTTCTACTACTCGCCGCTGTTCGGGCTGGCCATGCGCTACCACGTGGGCCACGAGCTGATGATCATCCACTTCACCATCACGGGCTACATCTTCGTGCTGAGCATGATCGGCAGCGACCCCTTGCCGCGCCGCTTCCCCTACCCCTTCCGGCTGCTCCTGCTGCTGGCCACCATGGCCTTCCACGCCTTCTTTGGCGTCTCCCTGATGATGGCCACGGCCCTGCTGTCGGGTGAATACTTTGGCAACATGGGCCGTGCCTGGGGCGGTTCGGCCCTTGTCGACCAGCAGACGGCCGGCGGCGTGGCCTGGGGTGTCGGTGAAATACCCACCTTGGCCATCGCCATGGGCGTGGCCTACATGTGGTCCCGCTCCGATGCCCGGGAGACCAAGCGCAAGGACAGGGCGGCGGACAGGAATAAGGACGCCGACCTCAACGCTTACAATGACATGTTTGCCCAGCTGGCAGCACGCGACGCTTCCGCGCCGTCGAGCCCGCTGCGAAGTTCACACGCATCCGGCCCGCACGCGCCCGGAACACCCGAACGCCGTTCACAAGGAGAAATGCACTAGTGGAATCCACCACCACCCCTACCGCCGCCACTGTCCGCGTGAGGGCCTCGGAACTCCAGGGCCGCGGCTGGCTGAACACCGGCGGCGCCGAGCTGGACCTGGAAAAGCTGCGCGGCAAGATTGTCATCTTGGATTTCTGGACGTTCTGCTGCATCAACTGCCTGCACGTCCTGGATGAGCTGCGGCCCCTGGAGCAGCAGTACAGCGATGTGCTGGTCACCGTGGGCGTGCACTCGCCCAAGTTTGAACATGAGGCGGACCCGGTTGCCCTGGCCGCCGCGGTGGAACGCTACGACATTGCCCACCCCGTCCTGGACGATCCGGAACTGGTCACCTGGCAGGCGTACTCCGCCCGCGCCTGGCCCACCCTGGTGGTGGTGGACCCGGAGGGCTACATTGTGGCGCACCTGTCCGGTGAGGGCCATGCCGCGGGGCTGGCCACCTTCATCCCCGAACTGATCGCCGAACACGAGGCCAAGGGCACCCTGCACCGCGGCAGCGGCCCCTACGTGGCACCCGAGCCCGTGGCCCGGGACCTCCGCTTCCCCGGCAAGGTCCTTCCGCTGGCCGGCGGCAACTTCCTGGTTTCGGACACAGGCCACCACCGCCTCGTGGAGATGGGCCCGGACCTGGCCACCGTGGTGCGGACCATCGGCACCGGTGCCAAGGGCCTGGCCGACGGCCCCGCCGAGGCCGCAGAATTCAACGAGCCCCACGGGCTGGCGCTGCTCCCGGGTGAGCTGGCGGCGGAAGTGGGCTACGACGTGGTCGTGGCCGACTCCGTCAACCACCGCTTGCGCGGCGTGACCCTGGCCGACGGCCGCGTGCGCACCATCGCCGGCAACGGCGTCCAGCGGCTTCTGGAGGCGGGCCCCGCCCGGGTGGACGACGACGGCGTTGCCGCCTCTGCGGTCGATCTCGGGACCGCGCCGCTCGAGGTGGCGCTGTCTTCGCCCTGGGACGTGGCGTATTCGTCAGTGCTGGGGGCGGTGGTCGTCGCCATGGCGGGCACGCACCAGATCTTCGCGTTTGAGCCGGCCAGCGGGGCTGTGTCCATCGTGGCGGGCAACGGGCTGGAAGGGCTGCTGGACGGCACTGCGGATCAGGCCTGGTTTGCCCAGCCGTCCGGGGTCACGGAGGATGCCCAGGGCAACATCTGGGTGGCCGATTCGGAAACCTCGGCCCTGCGCGTGCTGAAGTTTGGCCCCCGGGGCACCACGGTGGAGACAGCCATAGGTGAGGGCCTCTTCGACTTTGGCTTCCGCGACGGCGACGCCGGCCAGGCCCGCCTGCAGCACCCGCTGGGCGTTGCCGTGCTGCCGGACGGCTCCGTGGCCGTGGCCGACACCTACAACGGCGCCGTGCGGCGCTACGACCCCGCCTCCAAGACAGTCAGCACCCTGGCGCGCGGCCTGCTGGAACCCAGCGACGTGCTGCTGGACGAGTCCGGCGAGGTGCCGCTGCTGATTGTGGTGGAGGCGAACCGCCACCAGCTGATCCGCCTGCCCCTGCCCAAGAACGCCCTGCAGGTGGATGAAGGTGCTGCCCAGACCCAGCGCCCCAAGACTAATGTGGCGCCCGGCGAGCTGGCCCTGAAGGTCAACTTTTCGGCCCCCACCGGCCAGAAGCTGGACGACCGCTGGGGGGACCCCACACAGCTGAAGATTTCCTCCACGCCGCCGGAGCTCCTGGTGTCCGGCGGAGGCACCTCCGTGGGCCTGAGCCGCACCCTGGTGCTTTCGCCCGACGTACCCGAAGGCGTGCTGCACCTGACGGCGCGCGCCGCGGCCTGCGACGGCCCGGAGGACGCCAATGGGGAAATCCCTGATCACGCTGCCTGCCACCTGTACCAGCAGGACTGGGGAATTCCCGTGCTGCTGGCCGCCGACGGTGTCACGGGGCTGGCGCTGGACCTGCGCGGCATGGACTAACACCTTCCCGAGCAGGCACTTAACGTGGATGTTTCAGCGCAACATCCACGTTAAGTGCCCGTTCGGCGGGGGTTTAAGCGAACAAGCCCTCGCCCAGGAAGCCGTTGGCCGCCGTCACTCCCGGCAGCCCGATGAAGTAGCCGCCGCCAAACGGTTCAATGTAGTCCGTCATGGGTTCGTTGACCAGGCGCAGCTGGGTGGCCTCAAACTGGGCCTGGATGTCCCGCTGGAAACTGGCGAAGATTAGTCCCGCCTGCATGTTTCCGTTCAGGTCCACGCCCAGGTCGTAGTTGTAGCCGCGCCGCAGCAGCCGTGAGGCATCCGTGGCCTTGGTGCGCGGATTGGCCATGCGGATGTGGGCGTCCAGCGGGATGTTCTGCCCGTCCGGGTCATTGGCGTAGTCCGGCACGTCCGTCTCCTTCACCGCACCCAAGGGGGCGCCGCTGACCCTGTGCCGGCCTATCATGCCGTCCTGTTCACCCAGGCCCACCCGGTCCCAAAACTCCACCAGCATGCGGATCAGCCGGACCACAATGAACGTGCCGCCCACGGCCCAGTCCGGCTGCCCCGAGCTCTGCGTGATCCACACAAGTTGCTCGTCCTGGGCGGGGTTTGCGATGCCGTCCTTGTAGCCAAACAGGTTCCGCGGGGTGCCGGCAGGGCGCGGGGCCGAGTGGAAGCCGTTGATCTTCCAGGAAAGGGCCAGCAGGCCGCGCGTGGCCTTGGTGATTTCCCGCAGCGCGTAGTGGACCATGTCGGTGGAGTCCGCGCACAGCTGCAGCAACAGGTCCCCGCCCGTCCACGCCGGGTCAGGGGTGTCGTTGGGGAAAACCGTCATTTCCGTCAGGCCCCTGGGCTTCTTTCCGGCCAGCCCAAAGGCGGGGTTGTCGAAAATGCTGGCCGCCAGCCCCACCGTCATGGTGAAGGAGTCCGGCGGCACGTCCTCGCCCAGCACTCCCGAGTTCTGCGGCGGGCCGCCAGCGATGGTGGGCAGCGACTCGGCCGGGACCGGGTCCGCGGCACGCACGCCGGTGGAAAGTTTCACGCCCTGCGCCGTGAGCACTTGCAGGAGGGTTTTTAGTTCCGCCTTGGTCGTTGCCAGCACGCGGAAGGAGGCAAAGCAGGCCTGGCGCTGCTGGTCCGCCGGGCGGTACACGCCCGCCTGGGTAGCTCCGTGGAAGGGGACCGCGGGCGCGGTGGCGGAGGCCGGCGTCGCGCTTGGCGGGGAATGGATGGCGCCGTTTGCGGCCGTGGCTGCCAGGGCTGTGACGGCGGCACCGGAGCCGGCACCGATCAGGAAGGAGCGGCGCCCCGGGCGTGCGGGCGTGGTTGGGTTCGAGGTCATGGGTCCAGATCCGGGTTAGTCGTCAGTGGAAAACAGGGCGGGCACGTAGGCCAGGGACTCCAGCGCCGCGCCCAGCGCTCCGGTCACGGGCTGGCGTGCCGCGAGCGGAAGGGTGCGCCAGGCCGGCCACGTGCCTTGGTCCTGCGTCCGTGCCAGGGCGTTCCCGAGGCGGTCCAGGGTGGCTGTCACCTTGGCCATATAGCCGGGGGAAAGCGTGTCAACCAGCGTGCGCATCAGGGCCAACACCACGCGGGTGCCGTCCAGGTCGGCGGAGGTCAGGGCGAGGGCCATACCGCTGCCTTGGTCGTTGTTGCCCGAAAGGTTGTCGCGGAGGGAGTCCTCCAGGATTTCGTGGCACCGCAGCGGCATGTCCGAACCCGCCAGCTCCATGGTGGGCAGCTTCCCGTGAAGTTCGACGACGTCGGCGTACAGTTTGCTGGCCACGGCAGCCAGTTCGGCCGGGCCTTGCCCATGGAACAGCCCGTATTCCAGCCGGTGGAGCCCCGTGAACCCCGGGTCGGCAGCGCCCTTGGGCAGGCCGGACGGAAGGCCGTTGATGGCCGAACCGAGATCGCCGAAGCTGCCATAGGCCGCACCAACGCGCTGCCAGGTCATTTGCGCATCCAGCCACCGCCGGCGGGCAACATCCAGGCTGTTGTTGCCGATGGACGCCTTCAGGGAGAGGACCTGGCCGGTGAGGGTGTCGAGCTGGCCGGAGACGTAATTGCGGTAAGCAGCAACCACGCCGTCCATGGTGGGGGCCGGTGCGGGCAGGGAATCGGGCATGCGGATCCTTGGCGTGGGACGAAGTAAGGCTTGGCTTGCCTATAGTATCCCAATAACGGCACCCTTCCGTTCGCTAATTACCTTGTGTGTGCCCTAGTAGCTGACCACGGGTGTGACGCTCACCGTGGTGCCGCTGATTGCCAGCTTGGCGGTGAAGCCAAAATCCTCGGCATGCTTGACGGGGGCCACGGCGCCGGTGAACAGGTTTTGCTCCTGGTAGGACACCTGGGCCTTCACGGTCAGCGGCCCCATGATCCACTTCCCGCCGTAGGGTGTGATCGAGATCGATGGGTAGTTCACAATGCTCCACGCGATGGGGGAGACCACCCTGTTGTCGGTGGCCGCGCTCATGGGGCAGTTTGCCGGCATCAGGACGGCCTGCTTGGCGCACCCGTCCAGGTATTGGTGGATGGTGGCATCCACTTGGCTCAGCAGCTCGCTGGTGGGTCCCGTGGCCAGTGCGACGGCGGGAACGCTCGCCAAGGGGCTGCTGACGGAGCGGGTCACCGGCGACGCGGCGAAAAGGGAGGACTGGTATTCGGCTTCGTAGTTGCCGGGATAAAAGACGGCGAAGGTGTTTTTGCCGCCCGGCATGTTCACGGCCACGCCGTTCACTTGCGCCTCCGTGGCGTTGACCACGGAGACGTTGATGGTGGGCAGGGTGGTGGGCAGGATGGTCCAGCTGTCAAAGAAGAGCCAGTGGCTGGGGCCGGGTTCCAGCTCAAAATCGGTGGAGAGCTCCGTGCCGTTGACGTGGTAGCTGACGGTGACCTTGCGCTGCCCGTTGGGCTGGTCCACGGGCTTGCCGATGGACACGTCCTTGATGGACTCCTGGGACTTGGCCAGTCCGGCACCATCCAGCACGGCCGCATTGCCGGCCGGCACCCGGGCGTTGAGCAGCCCCAGCGCTTTGGCCCCGTCGCCGGCCCGCAGTGCGTCCAGGTAATTTTGCACTGTCCGCTGCGGGCCGAAGGACTGGGCGTTGACCACCGAGATGGTCACAATGGCGGCCGCGATGGCCAGCATCAGGATCAGCAGCCATGCGGCACCAATCTTGATGAGTTTGGCCCCGTTCTTCACGCGGTCCACTGTACCGGGTCACACCTGCCCGTCCTGAATCCGGCGCGGACCAGCATTACGGGCCGGCTTCACCAACTAGCGGCGCCTCCGTGGCGCCGTGCCGAACATGTCCCGCATCAGGCTCCGGCCCAGCTGGGAGCCCATGGAGCGGATCATGCTCTTGACTCCGCCGCCCAGCGCACCGCCCAAGGCGCCCATGACCTCGGCGCCCAGCCCGCCGCCGTCGTTCTTGGGGGCCGGGAGGTTTGCGGGCGGGGGTGGCGGCAGCGGGGTTCCCACGGCGGGACCGGTGGTCGGAGCGGCGGCCTGCCCCTGCAGCTTTTCGTAGGCGGAGACGGGGTCGACGGCTGTCCCGTAGGTGGGCAGCAGCGAGGACGCGGCCACCACGGCCTTGACGGCGTCGTCGGCGGCCGGGCCCATGACGGAACCCGGGGCGCGCATGCGGGTCAGGGCTACAGGGGTGGGGGCGCCGTTTTCATTCATGACCGTCACTACGGCCTCGCCAATGCCGGCCGAGGTGAGGACTTCCTCGAGGTTGTAGTCGCTGACCGGGAACGTGGAAACCGTTGCCTTGAGCGCCTTGGCGTCGTCGGGGGTGAAGGCGCGCAGGGCGTGCTGGACCCGGTTGGCGAGCTGGGCCAGGACATCGCCGGGAACGTCCTTGGGGGTCTGGGTGACGAAGAAAATGCCCACGCCCTTGGAACGGATCAGCCGCACGGTCTGGGTGATCGCGTTCAGGAAGGCCTTGCTGGCGCCCATAAAGAGCAGGTGCGCCTCGTCAAAGAAGAACACGAGTTTGGGCTTGTCGGCGTCGCCCACTTCGGGAAGGTCGCGGAACAGGTCCGCCAGGAGCCACATGAGGAAGGTGGAGAACAGCAGGGGCTTGTCCTGGACGCTGGGAAGTTCCAGGCAGGTGATCACGCCGCGGCCGTCGGGGGCGGTGCGCAGCAGCTCGGCGGTGTCGAACTCCGGCATGCCGAAGAAGTCGCTCATGCCCTGGGCGTCGAGGGTGATCAGGTTGCGCAGGATGACGCCGGCCGTGGCCTTGGAGAGCCCGCCCAGCTCCTCCAGGTCCGCCTTTCCCTCATCGGAAGTGAGGAATTGGATGACGGCGCGCAGGTCCTTGAGGTCGTACAGTTCCAGGCTTTTGGTGTCCGCATAGTGGAACACCAATTGCAGGCTGGATTCCTGGGTCTCGTTCAGGCCCAGCACGCGGGAGAGCAGGATGGGGCCGAAGCTGGTGATGGTGGCGCGCACGGGCACGCCGTTGCCGGCCCCGCCCAGGGCCAGGAATTCCACGGGGAAGGCCTTGGATTCCCACTGCTGGCCGATTCCCTGGGTGCGGGCCGTGAGCTTGTCGCTGCCCGTGCCTGCCGTGGCCAGCCCCGTGAGGTCGCCCTTGATGTCCGCCATGAACACAGGCACGCCTGCCGTGGAGAGCTGCTCGGCCATCATGTGCAGGGTGACGGTCTTGCCGGTGCCCGTGGCCCCGGCCACCAAGCCGTGCCGGTTCATCATGGCCAGTGGCAGGCTGACCTGCGCCTCGGGGTGGACGGCGCCGTCCACAATGGCGGCGCCAAGGGCGATGGATGAGCCGCTGAACGTGTAGCCGGCCTGAAGGGATGAGACGATCTCTGCGGGTGTCTTGGTAGCCATAACGAAAGCGTACCCGCCGTCACATCCTGCGTCTTGTATCTGCGTGGGGGATGTCCGCGGCGCCGGGACCATGAAGTGGAGCGCCGTTAGGGGGCTGACGGTGCTCCACTTGGCAAGTGGAGCGCCGTTGGGGGGCTGACGGGGCCGCGTTTCAAAGTGACGGGTCATCACCCCAGCAGCAGCGCCACCACAAACATGGCCGGGATGGCCAAAATGGTGGTGGCCAGCACGGTGTCCTTCGCCACGGTCACGCCCACCTGGTAGCGCTGCGCGGTCACATAGACGTTTTGGGCGGCGGGCAGGGCCGCGGCCACCACCACGGCAAACAATGCGGCGCCGTCCATGCCGATGAGAAAGCGCCCCAGCAGGAACGCAACCACGGGGTGCAGCGCCAGCTTGAACCCGGTGGCCAGCAAAGTGTCCGTCCGCCAGCCGTCCTTGGCTGCCAGCGGCTTGCTGCTGCCCAGGGACATGCCGAAGGCGATCAGAATGGCGGGAATGGCCGCGCCGCCAATCAGGTGCACGGGCTCGGCAACCAGGGCCGGCAGTTTCCAGTGCGTGGCTGCCAGCACCAGGCCCACCAGGGTGCCCAGAATCATGGGATTGCGGAAAATCTGCAGGAACACCCGGCCCGGGGTGGCCCTGCGCCCGCTGGTGGTGGTGTCCAGCAGCAACAAGTAACACGGGGTGTAAAACGCCAGCTGGAAAATCAGCACGGGCGCAATCAGCGCGGCATTGCCCAAAACGTAGGCCGCGATGGGGATGCCCAGGTTGGCGGCATTGACCACGGAGGAGGACATTGCGGAGAGCAGCGCCTCGCTGACCGAGCGCCGCAGCCACAGCCTGCTGATCAGGAAAAACAGCCCGCCGGTCATGACGGCGCTGAGGGCCGCGGCCAGCAGCGGCGCGGAAAACACTTCCGCCAGGTCCGCCTTGGACAGGGTCTCCAGCAGCAGCGCAGGGCTGGCCACGAAAAATGACAGCCGGCTCAGGACCTCTGGCGCATTCTCGCCCAGCACTTTTTGCCTGCCCACAAACCAGCCGACCAGGATAATCAGCCAGACAACCGAAAACCCCTCAATGACAGCTAGCATGGCGGGGTTTGCAGGGTGGCGTTCACGGCGGGCACGTCCCTAGCCTATGCTGAGAAAGCGCATTCCGGCCGCCAAAGGAACAATAGCGGTCAGCCTGTCGGCTTCGCCGGGAAGCACGACGGCGGCGCCAGGGCAGGTGCCGGGACTCGCCTACCGTGCGGCGAGGGCTGGGCGGGATAGGCCCTCGGTGACGGCCTCGGCCGGGTCGGTGCCCAGCTTGACGATCTTGTTGTTGGCATCCACGTGGACTACGGCGGGAACATAGTCGCGCGCCTCGGCAGTGGACATTTGGGCGTAGGTGATCAGAATGACCAGATCGCCCACATTGACCAGGTGGGCGGCGGCGCCGTTGATGCCGATGACCCCCGAGCCGCGCTCGCCCGCGATGGTGTACGTCTCCAGCCGGGCTCCGTTGGTGATGTCCACAATGGAGACCAATTCGCCGGGCAGGATGTCCGCGGCGTCCAGCAGATCGGCGTCGACGGTGACGGAACCGACGTAGTGCAAGTCGGCGTGGGTCACGGTGGCGCGGTGGATCTTGGACTTAAACATGGTTCGGTTCATAACGCCTCCAGTCTACCGCGGAGGCCTTGCGGGCTGCTGTGAGCGGGGCCATAGCCGAAACATGTCGCTATCTGCGGCCCACGGGAGTCAGCTTGCGGCCCATGATGGCCCGGGTCAGCGCGTCCACCACCTCAGTGTTTGCCAGCGGGTTGCGGATCAAGGTGAAGTCCACGTCTCCCACGGGCGGCAGGTCAAAGCGTTTCGTGATGATTTTCAGGTCGTCAGGCACCAGGGAGGTGGGCATGACGGAAATGCCAATTCCGGCCCGGAGTGCGGCAAGAACTCCGCTGATCTGCTTGGTGGTGCACGTGACCCGCCACGTCCGGCCCACTTTCTCGAGGGCATCCAGCGCCAGTTTCCGGCTCAGGCTCGGTGCCGGGTACACGATGACGGGCACGGGGGCTCCCGGTTCAAGCACTGTCTGTTCCAGCCCCACCCAGGCGAACGGGTCCGTCTTGACCACTTCGCCTTCCTGGGCGCCGGAGACCCATTTGACGAACACCAGGTCCAGCAGCCCGGCCTGGAGCCGCCGGTGCAGCTGGTCGCTCTGGCTGACGGTCAGCTCCAGGTTGATCTGGGGGTACAGCTGGCGGAACTCGCGCAGAATCCGGGGGAGCCCGGTAATGGCGAGGTCGTCCGCCGTGCCGAAGCGCAGCCGCCCGCGCATGGCGGCACCGGAAAAGTAGCGGGTGGCGGCGTCATTGGCGGCGAGGATGGTGCGGGCAAAGCCGGCCATGGCGTCCCCATTGTCCGTCAGCCGCACGTCGCGGGTGTCCCGCGCCACCAGGATCCGCCCGGCCGCCTGCTCAAGCTTGCGCACGTGCTGGCTGACGGTGGGCTGGCTGATGCCCAGCCGTTCGGCCGCCCGCGTGAAATTGCGTGTTTGCGCCACGGCCAGGAAGCTTTTCAGCTGGGCCGGGTCAAAAGTGGGGGTGTCATGCATTGGGAAATCACCTCACGATTACGATTCGCAATGGTACTTATAGGCACCATACCTCTTCCCTATGAAGAATGCTTCCGTAATGTTAACGGCAGGACCCCCCAAAAAACCCTTCCAGCCCAGGATTAAAGCGTTGACGCCCCCACCAGCAACCCCGAATGCTGCCCTGACCGCCCCCATCAACATGGTGACCACGCGCCCGCCGTGGAGCCAAACCTTTTCCTCGCTCAAAATACGCAACTACCGCGTGTTTGCCACGGCCAACCTGCTGGCCGTCACCGCCGTCTGGATGCAGCGCGTGGCCCAGGACTGGCTGGTGCTGGAACTCTCCGGTTCCGTCACCGCCGTGGGCATCACCGTGTTCATGCAGTTCATCCCGTCCCTGGTGCTCATGCCGCTGGGCGGAATTCTGGCGGACAGGTACTCCAAGCGCCTGATCCTGATGATCAGCCAGGGCTCCGCCGGGATACTGGCCGCCATCATGGCCACCCTGGCGCTGACGGGTCACCTGCAGGTGTGGCACGTCTATCTCATCGCCTTCATCCTGGGCCTGGTGGTGGTGGCCGACCAGCCCGCCCGCCAGGTCTTTGTCAATGAGCTTGTGGGGCCCAAGCAGCTCCGCAACGCCATCAGCCTGACCTCCTCCATTTTCCAAATGGGCGGGATGATCGGCCCGGCCGTCAGCGGTGTCCTGATCACGGCAGTGGGTGGCGGCTGGGCCTTCGCGGTTAATGCGCTGGCCTGCACCGTCACCGTCATTTCCCTGATCCTGATCCGCCCCGGCGAGCTCGTCAAGTCGGCCCCCGCCAAGCGCTCCAAGGGCCAGCTCATGGAAGGGGTGCGGTACCTGCGATCCAAGCCGACCATCTTCTGGCCAGCCGTGATGGCCGGCTTCATCTCCGTGTTTGGCCTGAGCCTGGCTGTGCTGATGGCGGCCTACGCCAACAACGTGTTCGACGCCGGTGCCGGAGGCTACGGCCTGCTGAACACCCTGGTTGCGCTCGGGGCGCTCATGGGGGCTCTGGCCTCGACCCGGTTTGCCGTGCTGCGCCTGCGCTCGGTGATCACGGCTGCCGGTGCCTACGGCGTGGTGCTGATGCTGGCGTCGCTTTCCCCCAACATGGTTACGTTTGGCATCGTCATGGTGGTGGCGGGATTTGCGTCACTGCTCTTTTTGACCAGTTCCAACCAGCTGGTGCAAATGTCCACCAACGTGCTGGTCCGTGGCCGCGTCATGAGCCTGTACATCATGGTGCTCATTGGCGGGCAGGCGCTGGGCGGCCCGCTCATGGGCTGGCTGGCCGAGCACCTGGGCGTGCACTGGGCCATGCTGGTGGCAGGCGGCATGCCGGCGCTGGCCGCCGCTACCATCGGAATCACGCTGGCCCGCCGCGGCCACCTGGCCCTTAAGTTCAACCCTCGCAGCCTGCGCCAGCCGGTCTTCATCGTGTCGAAAAATGGATTCGGGGCGCAAGAGGCATAATTCCTTCGACAATGCCGGGGCCCGGGAATAGCCTTAAATCATTCGAGAGTTACCCCCACAACAATGATGGAGAGGTGCCGACATGGGAGCTCAGGAGAATGCTGATTTGGTCCGTCGCGGATACGAGGCCTTCAGCGCAGGTGACATGGCAACGCTGGGCGAATTGTTCGCGGCGGACGCCGTCTGGCACGTGGCCGGCAACAATGTGCTGGCGGGTGCGAAGGAGGGGCGTGATGCCATCCTGGCGTATTTCGGTGAGCTGGGGGCGCGTTCGGAGGGCACCTTGAAGGTGACCGTGGACGACATCATTGGCGGGGAGACCACCACTGTTGCCTTGCAGCGCACCCACGCCGAGAGCAGCGGAAAGGTCCTGGATTCGGGCGGGGCCCTCACTTTCCAGGTTCGCGACGGCAAGATTACCGAAGGCCGCGAGTTTTTCGAGGACACGACAAAAGGTGACGCGTTCTGGGGGTAACCTTCACCACCGGCCAACGGCCGCAGCTTGTTGCCTCATTGCAATACCTCCGGGAAGCTGGCGACATATCCAGCCAACGGATTTACCATTGAAGGACGTAGAATTTACGCTTTCATTGCCGGCTTGATTGGTCGACCCTGACCTACGCCGGTGACACCATGCCCACAAATCCCAACCACGTCGTCGAAACGTACTCAGCCCTGCTGAAAACGGTGCGGACAGCGGGACTCATGCGCCGCCGTCGTGCGTTTTATGGGATGGTGTTCGCCATCCTGGTGCTGGCGCTGGGGGCCGCCGGGACCGGGTTCGTGCTCTTGGGACAGACCTGGTACCAGCTGCTGATCGCGGCCGCGCTGGGAGTCCTGTTCACCCAGTTCGCGTTTTTGGCCCACGAGGCAGCCCACCACCAAATCTTCGCCTCCGGGCGGACGAACGACTGGACGGCGCGGATTTTGGGGCCGCTGCTGGTGGGCATGAGTTATGCCATGTGGGTGAAGAAGCATACCGCGCACCACCAAAATCCCAACACCAAGGGCAAGGACCCGGACATCCACACCGGCGTGGTCGCCTTCCATGAGGAAGGTGCGGCCGGCAAGCGCGGGTTTGCCGCCGTCGTGACCCGGCACCAGGGGGCGCTGCTGTTTCCCTTGATCCTGTTCCTGGGGTTCAGCCTGGTCCTGGACTCGGCCAAGACGCTGTTTGGCCGGCGTGGCGTGCGGTTCCGCTATGTGGAGATCGGCTTGTTGGTGCTGCGCTTTGGTGCATTGCTGGTGGTGCTGTTCCTCATGCTGCCGTGGGGCATGGCGCTGGCCTTTATCGGCGTGCAGATGGGCGTGTTTGGTTTCTACTTGGGGGCGTCCTTTGCGCCGAACCACAAGGGGATGCCCATTTTGGAGGCTGGAAGCCGCGTTGATTTCCTGACCCGCCAGGTGGTGACGAGCCGCAATATTCGCGGCGGGATCTTTATGGACACGCTCATGGGCGGGCTGAACCGGCAGGTGGAGCACCATCTGTTCCCGGACATGGCCCGGCCGGAGCTGCGGCGCAGCACCTCCCTGGTGCGCGAGGCCTGCGGTAGGAACGGCATTGCGTTGACGGAAACCGGGCTGCTGCAGTCCTACGCCATCGTGGTCAGGTACCTGAACCGGGTGGGGCTCTCCGCCGCAGATCCCTTTGAATGCCCGCTGGTTCGCCAATTCCGCTAAATGCGGGCGGGCCCCAAAAAGCTGAATAGCGCCGCGGCCACCTGGTCCATGTCCTTCAGCCCGCACTCCCACACCGTGATGGTGCCCCAGCCCAGGCCGTCAAGCAGGGCCAGTGCCTGGGCGTCCCGCTCCACCGTGCGGGCGCGCTTGGCCTCCCAAAATTCGGGGTTGGTCTGCGGTTTGTGGGTGCCATTGGGACACGAATGCGAATGCCAAAAGCAACCGTTGACAAAAATGGCCTTGCGGCGTGCGCTGAAGACGATGTCCGGTGTGCCGGGCAAACCCACGGCATGGAGCCGGTAGCGGTAGCCCGCCGCAAAAAGCAGCCGGCGCACCTGCATTTCCGGTTTGGTGTCCTTGCTCTTGATGTTCGCCATGACCCTGTGGCGCTGGTCCCTGGTCAGGGAATCAACCATGGCCTCCATGCTACGCGCCGGGCGTACCGTGGGGGATAGGGATAGACAGAAGGAGTGTGGCCATGAAACAAGCCAGCGTTCGGTACATTGTCAATGACGTCGACGCCGCCATTGGGTTTTACGTGGGGAAACTGGGGTTTGTGGAGGTAATGCACCCGGCTCCGGGATTCGCCATGCTGTCCCGCGGCGCCTTGCGCCTTTTGCTCAGCGCCCCCGGCGCCACGGATCTAAACGGTGCACCGGGAGGGGGCGGCCGGGCCCTGGCGGATGGCACGCTCCCCGTTCCCGGCGGGTGGAACAGGATCTCCCTGCAAGTGGCGGACGTTGCTGCGCAGGCGGCCGGCCTCCAAGCCGCGGGCGTGCCGCTGCGCAGCTCCGTGGTCCAGGGAGTCGCGGGCCGGCAGGTATTGGTGGAGGACCCGTCCGGCAACCTGGTGGAGCTTTTCGAGCCGATCCTGCCCCCAGCGGCCGGGTGACCACCCGCTGCGGGCCCGCTACGCCATCGGCAGGTGGGGGTAGTCCGCCTGGCGCCGCTGAAACTCCAATATGGCCGGGTTGACGATGATGCCGTCGCGGATTTCAATGGCACGCCGGATGGTGTCGTTGTCCGCCCAGGCCGCCGGGCCGGCCAGCACCGGTTCAATGAACGGCAACAGGGCTTCGCTGATCTCCCACGAGGCCGAGTTCCACAGGTAGCTGGGGGTGTGGTCCACGGCGTAGTAGTTGACGTTGTCGCCCACCGTAAACATCGGATCGGTGAAGCTGGTGTTGCGGGCCCAGCTAAAGCCCATGCCCTCGTCGCAGGAAACATCCACAATCAGGCTGCCCGGACGGAATCCGGCCAGGTCTGCCTCCGTCAGGTACGTCATGGGCGCATTCGGGTCCTGCAGTGTGCAGTTGACCACAATGTCCGCCTCGGCGAGGAACGCTGCCAAGGGGGCGTCGCCGTCGTCGAGCATGACAAATCCTGTGTGGGGCGGCTCGGGCGCGAAATCGAACTGGACCATTTCGGCGGAGTGGATCGGCGCAGCCACGGCGGCCACGCTGCGGCTGGTGAGCACCTGCACCTCGCGGATGCCCAAGGCATTCAGAGCCGTGACGGCGCCGCGGGCGGTGGCCCCGAAGCCGATCACCACAGCCTTCATCCGGCGCCCGTAATCGCCTGTGGAGCCAATCAGCGACAGCGAATGCATGATCGAGGAGTACCCGGCCAGCTCGTTGTTCTTGTGAAAGACATGCAGGCCAAAACCGCCGTCGGACGCCCAGTGGTTCATGGCTTCAAAGGCGATCAGGGTCAGCTTCTTGTCAATGGCCAGCTGGGTGATCTCACGGTCCTGGACACAGTGCGGCCAGCCCCACAGCACCTGGCCGTCGCGCAGTTCCGCCAGGTCAGAGGCCTGCGGCTTGGGCAGAAGCACGACGTCGGCACCCGCCACCACCTCTTCCCGCCGGGACACGGCGCCCACCAGCTCCGCGAGGGCAGCATCTGACATGCCAAACTGCTCCCCGTAACCTTCCTCGACCACCATCCGGGCGCGGATGTCGGCCTCGATGCGGGAAAAGTGCTCGGGATGAATCGGCGCGCGGCGCTCATCAGGCTTGCGCGAGGTGCCAATGACGCCGAGCCGCAGCCCGGAGCTTGCGGCCGTCATTTTTTCTTTGCGGGGGTGGGCTTGTCGGCGATGCTGGGCCCCGCTTCGCCGGCGCGCTTGTCTGCGCGCTTTTCCTTGATGGACTTGCTGGACTTTTTTGATGCAGTTTGCCGTGGTGATTTGTCGCCCATGTCAGCTCCCTAAGGTGGAACCGAAGATGGTCCCATAGCCCTGACCCTACACGCACTGGCTTGTTAAACGGCTGGGTGCCCCGGCCGTTGTGGACAACGGCAAGGGCACCAGCAGTGCGCGGAGCGGGCGACGGGAATCGAACCCGCGTATCGAGCTTGGGAAGCTAGCGCTCTACCATTGAGCTACGCCCGCACTGAAGCGTCCCCGTCAAGCAGTGGGGACATCGAACAAAAGTCTAGCGGATGTTCAGGGGTGCTTTGTACACTTTGCCGCCCGCCCCGGCCGCATGCTAGAAAATCAGCTCGGGATCGTTTTGCTGCTTTTTGCCCTGGAACAGGCGCACCAGGGGCTCCACGAAACGGGCAGCAACGGGGCCGAAGACGGCCATGATCAGCACGTAGGTGGTGGCCAGGGCGGCGAGCTCGGCGGGCACGGCGCCGGAAGCGACCGCCAGTCCGGCAATGACGATGGAAAACTCACCGCGGGCAATCAAGGCCGCGCCGGCACGGGCCCGGCCCATGACGGCTATGCCCTGTTGCCAGGCGGCCCACCAGCCGGTAATGACCTTTGTGGCGACAGTCACCACGGCCAGCAGGAGGGCAAACCCCAGAACCGGGGGAATGGTGCGCGGGTCCGTGTTCAGGCCGAAGAGTACGAAGAACATGGCGGCGAAGAGGTCCCGCAAGGGTTCCAACACGCGGGTGGCATTCTCAGCTGTGCCACCCGAAATGGCGATGCCA
>Ga0157370_10002886_pt1 | contig 20486 bp, 10 predicted proteins | sample C35metaG_FD_113463 | JGI IMG/M metagenome (GOLD analysis project Ga0157370, IMG submission 113463) | Corn rhizosphere microbial communities from Kellogg Biological Station, Michigan, USA - C3-5 metaG | ecosystem: Host-associated > Plants > Roots > Rhizosphere > Soil | place: USA: Michigan...
AAACCTATTTCACGGCGAGGTGGCGAATCTGCGCGACGTCGTGACGTTTCAGGGACGCTCAGTAGCTGAGCTCAAGAAGGCATTTCGCGAGTCGATCGAGGATTACCTCGAGTTCTGTGCGAAGCGCGGCGAGGAGCCGGAGCGACCCGTCTCCGGCAAGTTCGTCGTTCGGGTTGCACCGGAGGTCCACAGCCGAGTAGCAGCGGCGGCCGTACGCGAGGGAGTGTCGATGAATCAGTGGGTCGCGCGGACCCTCGAGCGGGCGGCGAAGTTGCGGTAGACCCGAGCGATCGAATCGACAGAAGGTCAAGTGCTCGCTGTCCAATTCGGTAGCTCTCGTTAAGGGTCGACTCAGGATTGCCTGTACGGTTAATACGAACAACTATGTCCCGCTGTCCGCGACGCAACTCCACCGCGCATTTGTCCACGTCGAGCACAAAATCTTGCATTGTAGCCTCGACGAGCGCGAAAGCTGCACCCGAGCGGGTGCATAACAGTATCGAAGATCGCGATGTTGCCGAGCTTAGCCATTTCGTGGGTCTAATTCCGAGTGCGCGTGATCAAGATCGGACGCATTACCTGCTATCAACGAGTTCGATAAGCGTGAGTATCTGGTCAAGCGTCGGGATGCAGTGGGTGCTTTCGTATACTTCGTAATAATCAGCATTCCGAGAATCGACCCAGGCGTTCGGATCTACATCGATCTGGCTAGTCAGACTATCCTCTCCTCGCATCACACCGGCAATCGCCGATTGCCGTGGTATGGGGTCACCAGGTCCGTGCAATATGTAGGGACAGGCACTTGACCTAGCGATCCAATTTATGCGGCCGCGACTGGCCGAGACTAAGCAGCATTTTGCCCGAGATGTCTGAACGATACGCAGTGCTGCTGCAGTTATGGAGACATTGTACATATCGGTGCCGGCAAGTTTGATGGCTGACTCAAAACTTGCTGCGTAGCGACTTGCATCGGCACTGAATAGACGCTCTGGCATGAGGAGTTCTGCGGCAAAATCATTTGCTTCCCATTCAGTTCGTTTCTTATCGTTGAGGCCGACATTGAGATCGGCATCAGAGCAGTGAAGCCCTGCCCCGATAGTCTGATGTCGTGGGATGTGGAAGTGCCCCAACTCGTGGGCGATCGAAAACCGTCTCCGACCTATGTCCTGTCCAGGTGCGAGAAAGATACCGGGAGTGGAGTTGGGCTCACGTAGCAGACATGCTGTAAATCCAGGATCCGCAAGCGAGATTTCAGCGACATTGATGTCATCTTCGGCAACAATTGCTTCCAGATCGCATGTGCGGATGTCCCGCAGCCCGCGCGATTGTCGGAACAATTGCGCAATCCGGCGGCCTTCCCGTGTCTGATTCTGAGAGACCGTCGATAGGGTCACGCCAGGCTTACTTGTCTTTGTTGTTGTGCGTGAAGCGAAGGAAGGCAGCGTACTGAGCTAGCTCTTCCCTCGCTTTCTGGGGAAGACTGCGATACTCCCGAAAATGCACTTGCTCCTCAGGCGAAAGCTGCGGAACATCCTCACCAAGTAGATATGCTGGAGTTAAGCCAAGCGTTTCGGCGATCTGTCGAATCATCTCGAACGATGGATTTCGCTCTCCGGCCTCGATTTGGGATATCGCCGATTGAGAAGTGCCAATAGCCCGCGCGAGCGACGACTGCGTCCAACCTGCATCCGTCCGAATCTGCGTTAGGCGCTCGCCGAATTTCATTCCTCGCTCCCCGAAAAATGGACTCTGTACTGAGACATTTGTTTTCATATTGCGCAATATCACTAAACGTCGTAATATATATTACAAGTTATAGAGGGCATCACTCTCTATGATAATTAACCACCTACTCAAGAGACAGAGATGAACCGGATTCGAATTGTTGCAGCTCAACCCAACCCGCCGGGCCGAGACACAACTTGGCAAGGTAGGGCGACGAATGCCATGCTCAACGAGGAATGGATCGATATTCAAGCAATCGACTCACGAAGCATGGTCAATGATGTACTTACGAGTCTCGCACACGATAATGCCTGTTCCGTCACCGGGGTGCAGGTGTTGTGCACCTTCCCGAGCATCCAGCTATTGCCTGGACAAAGCATCCGCGTGCACACGGGCAGCGGAACGGCGGGCTTCATCGGACATACATATCACTACTACCTCGGCCGATCCTGGTTCGTCTGGAACAACGGGTGCGGAGATCGTGCAACGGTGAGCTACAACGGGGGCGTTGTTGACAGTGCTTGGTACGCGGCGCGCGTGCCCGAGGGAGTTCTGGTCCGTTCGACGAACTCTGACGAGCTCGTGCCACGGTACAAAGCCGCCAGTGGCTGGTGACATATGTCAGCCTGAGGAAATGGCCGCGCCGGGCCAGAGCTGATGAAACTGGCCCGGCTAGTTCTCACTTAGAATGAGACAATAGCGATGCCCGCTCCGGAGAGACAATAACGCCCCGCGCCCAAGGAACATTTGATCTTGCGCGGCCCTGTCGTGATTGCTCTCAGACCGTATCTTGAACTACCTGCAGGCCGAGTCTCCTCCGCTCGCGTATAACCAGCGCCCTGTCATACCCCAGGAGCACATTCGTTAAGTGAGTAAACTCGAAGACCTGCGCCCCAGCGCATCGGTGCGCGGTATTGTTCCGGACGCGCTGGCCACGGTTGTAAGCGTCGCCTGGTTCGGCTCGGAAGCTCTGGAACTGACTTACAAGACCGCGGACGGACGGGTAGCCAACCAACTTCTCTATCGCGACGATGAGTCGCGAGTTGAAGTAGTTGAGCTAGGCCGCCCCTGGAGCTTCGATGGCGACGGTGCGCTGTTCAGGCTGGTATCTGAGGCCCAGCGTATCCGCTTGGCGCATCTCTTCGACCCGGTCCTGGCGGTCCACACATCGCTCGTAGAGCCGCTGCCGCACCAGATCACGGCGGTGTACGAGTCCATGCTTCCTCGCCAGCCACTCCGTTTCCTGCTCGCCGACGACCCAGGCGCAGGCAAGACGATCATGGCTGGTCTGCTCATCAAGGAACTCATCGCCCGTGGTGATCTGCAGCGCTGCCTCATTGTCTGCCCGGGCAGCCTGGCGGAACAGTGGCAGGATGAGCTTCACAGACGCTTCAATCTGCCGTTCGAGATTCTCACGAACGACAAGCTCGAGGCGGCGCGCACGGGTAACTGGTTTCTCGAAACCGACCTCGTCATCGCACGCTTGGACAAGCTTTCGCGAGACGAGGACGTCCAGCAGAAGCTGCAGGCGCCCGACTGCCAGTGGGATCTTGTCGTGTGTGACGAAGCGCACAAGATGTCTGCCACAGTGTTCGGTGGTGAGGTCAAGTACACCAAGCGCTACAAACTGGGTCAGCTGCTCTCCACACTGACGCGTCACTTTCTCTTGATGACGGCGACGCCACACAATGGAAAGGAGCAGGACTTCCAGTTGTTCATGGCACTCCTCGATGGCGACCGTTTCGAAGGGCGTTTTCGTGACGGCGTCCACGTCGCCGACGTTTCCGACTTGATGCGTCGGATGGTAAAGGAAAGCCTGCTCAAGTTCGACGGCACTCCGTTGTTTCCAGAGCGGATCGCCTACACGGTGCCATACAAGCTGTCGTCGGCCGAGGCAGATCTGTACAAGGCCGTAACCGGTTACGTCCGCGAGGAGTTCAACCGTGCCGACGCACTCGAGAACGACAAACGTGCCGGAACTGTTGGGTTCGCTCTCACTGTTCTGCAGCGACGACTAGCGTCATCGCCGGAGGCGATCTACCAATCGCTCCGTCGTCGTCGCGAACGTCTGGAAAGTCGCCTGCGCGAGCTGGAAGTACTTCAGCGTAGCGGAATCGTGGCGCCGATCCTGGCGACGACGCTGCCGGCGTTCGACGCAGAAGACGTAGAGGATCTCGAAGACGCGCCGGACAATGAGGTCGAGGAAGCAGAAGAGACGATCCTCGATCAGGCCACTGCAGCACGATCGATTGCGGAGCTCAAGTCGGAGATCGAAACGCTGAAGCGCCTGGAATCGCTCGCGCTCAATGTCCGTCGGAGCGGCGCAGACACCAAGTGGCGCGAGCTTGCGAGCCTGCTGGGCGAGATCTTTACCACGGGCGCCGTCCTCAACAGCGTCGCCGAACCGGTGATCCCGCACGGTGCTGGTGAGATCCCGCGGCCCAAATCATCGCCGCATCAGAAGCTCGTGATCTTCACCGAACATCGCGACACGCTCAACTATCTGCATAATCGCATCACCACGCTACTTGGTCGTAGCGAGGCTGTCGTGACGATTCATGGCGGGATGGGTCGCGAAGAGCGTATGAAGGCACAGGAGTCGTTCAAGCACGATCCCGAAGTGCAGGTCCTGCTCGCTACCGATGCCGCGGGTGAAGGCATCAACCTTCAGCGCGCGCACCTGATGGTGAATTACGACCTTCCGTGGAATCCCAACCGTCTGGAACAACGTTTTGGCCGCATCCACCGCATCGGTCAAACCGAAGTCTGCCACCTCTGGAATCTGGTGGCGGACGAAACCCGCGAAGGTGACGTCTATCGCAAGTTGCTCGAGAAATTGGAACAGGCACGGCAGTCGCTAGGCGGCCAGGTGTTCGACGTGCTCGGCAAGCTCCAGTTCGAGGGACGCGCGCTACGTGATCTGCTCATCGAGGCAATCAGATATGGCGATCTGCCGGACGTGCGTGCGCGGCTGACCACTGCTGTTGAAAACTCTCTCGATCGGAATCAGATCCGTGATCTGCTCGAGGATCGCGCGCTTGCGCACGACGTTATGGACGCGAGCCGTGTGCAGCGCATTCGCGAGGAAATGGAACGTGCCGAGGCGCGTCGCCTGCAGCCACACTACATTGAATCGTTCTTCAACGCAGCTTTCGAGCGGCTCGGTGGCACCGTCAAGCAACGCGAGTCACGCAGGTATGAGATCACGCACGTGCCGGCTCAGGTGCGCAACCGTGATCGATTGATCGGAACCGGAGAACCGGTATTGGCGCGCTACGAGCGTATCGCGTTCGAGAAATCGTTACTCACGCCCCCGGGCCAACCGCTTGCCGCGTTTGTATGTCCCGGTCATCCGCTGCTCGATGCGGTGATCGACATTACCCTGGAGCGTCAACGGGACCTGCTCAAGCGCGGCACGATACTCGTCGACGAACGGGACATGGGCACGTGCCCGCGCGTGCTCTTCTATCTCGAGCACGCAATTCAGGATGCTAGTCTCACCCGCTCGGGCGAGCGCCGAGTGGTTTCCAAGCGCATGCTCTACGTGGAGATCGACGCTGACGGCGTCGCGCGACATGTGCACTATGCCCCGTATCTGGACTACCGGCCATTATCCGAAACCGAGCCGAGCATAGAAGCGATCCTCGCGCGGCCCGAATGCGCGTGGATCACACGTGATCTGGAGCAAAAGGCGCAAGGGTACGCGATCTCACACGTTGTGCAGGAGCATCTGGCCGAGGTCCGCAATCAGAAGCTGCCTCTCATCGCGAAAACAGAAGCCGCAGTAAAAGAACGTCTCACCAAGGAGATCACTTACTGGGATCACCGCGCCGCCCAACTCAAGGCGCGCGAAGAGGCTGGCAAGTCGAACTCTCGACTCAACTCTGGTGAAGCGCGCAAACGGGCCGACTCGCTGCAGGCGCGCCTGGTGAAGCGTCTCGATGAGTTGAAACTCGAAGCGCAGATATCACCATTGCCTCCTGTAATCCTTGGTGGGCTCCTCGTGATTCCGATTGGCATGATCGCCGCCATGCAAGGACGCTTGCCTACCAAGTCGATATCCGCAACGGATACACAGGCAAGCGCTGCCCGCGCACGCGCTGTCATCATGGAGGTGGAGCGTAGCCTCGGCTTCGAGCCGACAGATCGCGAATTCGAGAAACTCGGCTACGACATCGAAAGTCGCGTTCCGGGCACTGGTAAGTTGCGCTTCATCGAAGTGAAGGGACGCGTTGCACGCGCTGATACGATCACAGTCACGCGGAACGAGGTTCTCTACTCGCTCAACAAGCCGGATGATTTCATACTGGCGATCGTGCAGTTCCATGACGAGGACACGCATAGCGTCCACTATCTTCGCAAGCCGTTCCAGCGCGAACCCGATTTCGGTGTGACCAGCGTCAATTATAACTTTGCGGAGCTGCTGGATAGAGCCGGAGACCCGGGATGACTACCGCCGAGCAATTCCAGGCGTACCTTGACGGAATCGAGAATGGAAACCTGGAATTCAAGGAAGCCAGGTACACCTACGAGTTTGACAAACTAGCTCGATACGTCGTTGCGCTCGCGAACGAAGGCGGCGGCAAGATGATATTGGGAGTTACCGATTCCCGGCCGCGGCAGGTCGTCGGTACAAATGCTTTCCGAGAACCCGGCCAAACCGAAGCGGCTCTATTCGCGCGGGTGCATTGGCGTGTCCGGATTGAAGAGTATTCCCATAACGGAATGCGCGTCCTGATCATTCATATTCCGCCACGGCGTGACGGACATGCACTTAATGACCGAGGCCAGTATTGGATGCGTGCGGGTGACGCACTTGTTCCAATGTCGGAAGAACGACTGCAGGAAATTCATGCTGAACCGGAATTGGACTTTTCCGCAGAAGTTTGCGAAAGTGCAGAAATTGCCGATCTTGATTCCGTCGCAATTGAGGATTTTCGTAACCGCTGGATGCGTCGCGGGAATCAACGCATCGCGACATTGAGCCATCATCAAGTTCTGGCGGATGCTGAACTATTGGTCGATGGCAAACCAACCTATGCTGCGCTCCTTCTTCTTGGGACGCGCCTCGCGCTCAGTAGGCACCTTCCTCAGGCTGAGGTCGTATTCGAATACCGTTCGGGCGAAGGCGCCGGTCCTGCGCAGGATCGCGAGGAATACCGCGAGGGGTTTTTGCTATTTCACGATCGCTTGTGGCAGCGCATCAACCAGCGAAATGACAAGCAAAGCATTCGGGAGGGCTTTTTCAGTACAGACGTCCTGACATTCGATGAAGGAAGCATCCGAGAGGCCGTGCTGAATGCGGTCTGCCACCGTGACTATCGCTCACAGGCATCGGTATTCGTCCGGCAATTTGCTCGGCGGCTCGAGGTGGTCAGCCCGGGTGGGCTTCCGCCAGGGGTAACGCTTCAAAATATTCTTGACCAGCAGCGTCCCCGTAACCGCCGGCTTGCAGAAGCGCTTGGAAAGTGCGGATTCATTGATCGTTCGGGCCAGGGTGTGAACCTGATGTTCGAACAATCCATCAAGCAGAGCAAACCGCTACCAGATTTCGGTGGAACTGGCGCGCATGAGGTACGCCTGACGCTCCGCGGCGTCGTGACGAACCCTGCATTCTTGAGCTTTCTGGAACGTGTCGGAGCGGAAACGCTCGGCAATTTCAGTACGCGCGATTTCCTCGTGCTGGATTTATTGAAGCGAGGTGAGTCTGTACCGGTTGAGATGCGCGACAGACTACCAGCGTTGATTGAACTCGGTCTTGTCGAGGCTGTCGGCCGGGGGCGAGGCTCACGCTATTTCCTCAGCCGACGTTTCTCGACCGCACTCGGCCAGCGTGGGGCACATACACGACGCCGTGGATTGGACCGAGAAACAAACAAGGAAATCCTTGTCAGGCACCTGACCGAAGTCGGTGCTGAAGGCTGTCCCGTTCGCGAACTCCAGGATGTACTTCCTGGCCTTTCGTTAAAACAGATTCAAACGCTCTTGTATCAACTGCGGGTCGAACGACGCGTCATGCTGCAAGGTCAGCGTCGTTGGGCCAGGTGGATCATTGCCCCAAAATTTTACGAGTATACGGACGGCACGAGGGGGGTGTAAGATTAACGCTGTGCAAAATGGTTTATAGAATCGGGCTTAAGAAATACTAAGTGCTTTATTTGCAATGAGTTATAAAGCCCATTCTAAAGCCTGCTTCATCGTGAACATGGGCTTTAGAGCCAAGACAAAGACGACCCCAAGCGCTACGATGCCGCCTCGGACGACCGTTCGATCGGGGTGGCGACAGCCAGTCGTCTGTCGAGCTTCTGATGTCCGCTCGGACAAATGCCCTAGGGGGATCTACAAATCCCCCAGGTGATTCCGCTAGTAGCCTGGGTGATTGCGCAGAAGCCTAGGTGATTTGCCGGCGAGCCTGGAGGGTTCGGGCGGGCGAGTTTAACCAGATCCAGAACGATCGTCCCAGGCAGTGCCGAATCCAGAGCAATGCAGCACCTTCTATGACCGGAACACGGATATAAGCCTTCAGAGGGTCATAGGGTTTTTGTCATAGACATCTAAGTCCTTATCCAACAAGGACTTATATAGACCGTAGTAAAACGATGTATACCGCTATTTCCGCTATAGAACAGCCTACATGCCAGTCAGCACACACAAGAAACTCATAGAAGTCGCTCTTCCGCTAGAAGCCATCAACAAGGCCTCGGCGCGGGAGAAATCCATCCGGCACGGTCACCCGAGCACACTGCACCTCTGGTGGGCGCGGCGGCCGCTGGCTGCTGCGCGGGCTGTGATCTTCGCGCAGATGGTGGATGATCCATCCAGCCTCCCGGACCTGTTCCCAACCGAAAAGGCCCAGGAGAAGGAGCGGCAGCGGCTCTTCCGAATAATCGAGGAGCTGGTGAAGTGGGAAAACACCACCAATGAAAAGGTGCTGCAGCAGGCGCGTGAGGAGATCTGGCAGAGCTGGCGGCGCGCGTGCGCGGAGAACGCGGATCATCCGCGAGCGAAGGAGTTATTCGATCGCAACAAGCTTCCCGCTTTTCACGATCCGTTCGCGGGTGGCGGAGCACTACCGCTCGAAGCTCAGAGATTGGGACTGGAGAGCTATGCGAGCGATCTGAATCCGGTCGCGGTGCTCATCAACAAAGCGATGATCGAGATCCCGCCGAAGTTTGCGGGACGGCCACCAGTGAATCCGGAATCACGCAAGAACCCAGGGTTCATCGAACGAGAGTGGCACGGTGCGCAGGGACTCGCCGAGGATGTACGGTACTACGGTCAGTGGATGCGCGACGAGGCGGAGAAGCGCATCGGGCATCTGTATCCGAAGATCGAAGTGACAGCGGAGATGGCGAAGACGCGTCCTGACCTGAAGCCGTATGTGGGACAGAAGCTCACTGTCATTGCGTGGCTTTGGGCGCGAACGGTGAAGAGTCCGAATCCGGCATTCGCGCATGTGGACGTGCCACTTGCTTCGACGTTCATGCTGTCGACGAAGCCGGGGAAAGAAGCGTACGTCGAGCCAGTGATTGAGGGTGATAGCTATCGATTTACTGTTAAGACTGGGAAGCCGAAGAATGCGGGGGCGGTGAAGAAAGGGACCAAACTCGGACGCGGGTCGAATTTTGAATGTGTGATGTCCGCCGCACCTATCTCTGGTGACTACATCAAGCGAGAGGGAAAGAGCGGGCGTATGGGTGCGCGGTTGATGTCTATAGTTGCAGAGGGAAATCGCGGCCGTGTTTACCTGGCCCCGACTGCAGAGATGGAAGCCATTGCTGGCGACGCGCGGCCAGAGTGGAAACCGGAGGGTGATGTACCGGCGCGTCTGACTGGCGGGACATGCGTCCCGTACGGACTTTCGCATTGGGGTGATCTCTTCACCCCTCGTCAGCTTGTGGCGTTGACGACGTTCTCCGATCTGGTTCAGGAAGCCCGTGAGCGGGCGAAGCGGGATGCGGTAGCCGCAGGGATTCCTGATGATGAACGAGGGCTGGATGCAGGCGGGAGCGGGGCGGAAGCATACGGGGACGCCGTTACCACGTATCTTGCACTCGGCATCGACAAAGTGAGTGACTACAGTAGTTCGCTTGTCGTATGGAGTCCTACCCGCGACCAAGCCAAGAGCACTTTCGCACGTCAGGCACTGCCTATGGTGTGGGATTTTAGCGAGATCAACGTATTTGCAGGTGCAGCCGGCGATATCGCTGTATCGCTAGAGGGAATAGAGCGAGTACTTACTCAGCTTGGCCTTGAGCTTAACGGGCATGCTACTCAACTAGATGCTCAAACCCAAACGGCGTCATTGGGGAAAGTTGTCTCTACCGACCCGCCATATTATGACAACATAGGCTATGCAGATCTCGCCGACTTTTTCTATGTCTGGCTGCGGCATTCGATGCGATCTGCGTTCCGTGAGTTATTCGGAACGCTGACTGTGCCAAAAAATGACGAACTTGTAGCCACCCCCTACCGACACGGGGGCAAGGAACAAGCAGAGGCGTATTTCCTTGACGGCATGACGAAGGCAATGCATCGCCTTTCAGAACAGACGCATCCAGCGTTCCCTGTTACCATCTACTACGCGTTCAAGCAATCGGAGACCGAAAATGAGGGAGTGGGAAACACTGCGAGCACGGGCTGGGACACGTTCTTAGAGGCTGTAATTCGTGCAGGATTTACCATTGCAGGCACGTGGCCGATACGCACGGAGCGCGGAGCAAGATCAATAGGCATCGGTACGAATGCCCTCGCCTCAAGTATCGTCCTCGTCTGTCGCCCGCGGGCAACGAACGCAGAAACCGCTACGCGCCGCGACTTCGTCAACGCACTCAAGTCCGAGTTGCCTGCAGCACTTGCACACCTCCAGCGTGGCAACATCGCGCCAGTTGATCTCGCGCAAGCGGCGATTGGCCCCGGCATGGGAATTTACACACGGTATGCGAAAGTGCTCGACGCTGAGGGCAAGCCGCTTTCAGTGCGCGACGCGCTCGCGCTCATCAATCAGACACTCGACGAGACACTCGCAGAGCAGGAGGGCGACTTCGACGCGGATACTCGTTGGGCGGTGACATGGTTCGATGGGTCAGGCTTCGATGACGGCCGGTATGGCGTCGCCGAAACTCTGTCCACCGCTAAGAACACGAGCGTCGCCGGCCTGGTACACGCGGGTATCGTAGAGTCCAGTCGCGGCAAGGTGCGTCTGTTAAGACCTGACGAGCTATCCGATGAGTGGGATCCCACGAGTGACACGCGACTTACCACGTGGGAGATTGTGCATCACCTCGTCCGAGCGCTCGAAGCGGGCGGCGGAGAACCCGCCGCGGCAGCGCTCGTTACCAAGCTTGGTGCGAATGCCGAAGTTGCGCGCGAGCTGGCGTATCGCCTCTACACCATCTGCGAACGAAAGAAGCGGGCACCGGAGGCCCTATCGTACAACGCGCTCGTGCAGAGCTGGCCCGAGATCACACGTCTTGCGCACGAGGGCGTCAAACAGCCCAGTGCGCAAGTAGAACTAGCGGGCTTCGATGGCTGACGAAACCGGTAATACATCCGCACCTACGGACGCACCAGAGATAGAGCGCGCACGTCAATTATTCCGCTTCCTCAAAGCCTTTTCCGAGCGCAACGTTCCAGTCAGACGGTTGATAAGCGACCAACTCTGGACGCTGTCATTTTGCGACCTCCCAAAGCATCCAGCGATCAGCATCGGAGAGGTACGGCTTGATGATTCGCCAACAAGCGGTGTATCGCCGATTACCGATGACGAGCCATTACTCCGCGTGCGGCGACCAAAGCTTACTCCCGCGCCACGCCCCCCAGAGGTTCTGATCGAATTCGTGGTGACCGGCTGGGATGACTGCGATGGTAAGATTGATGTGAGTTCAACGCGGAACATTCTTGTTGATGGTGAGACGGTAACCGAACACCTCACGGACGACCCGGCGCGCGTTGCTGCGCTCGCAGATTGGCAAGCAGCATGGGAGTTATGGGCCACTGCCGAACGACCGGCAGTGCAGGCGATGCATGTGTTCGAACGGTTGTATGATCTGTGGGGACGCATTGAGCGGGAGAGTGAGCAGGTCGAACTCCTGGTTGGTGATGGCCGCTTGCGATGGAGGCAGGCCGAAGGCGCAGTCGATCATCCAATCCTGCTTCAGAGAGTCGAGCTGGAGTTTGATTCGAGTGGCCGTGATCCGGAATTTCGTCTGGTCGATGCAGACCGCGGGCCGGAGCTTTACGGTGCGCTCTTACTTGGTGGCGATACGTTAACTGCAACGCAGCTCAATCAGCTTAGAGTCGAACTGGAGCAAGGCGGTTACCATCCGCTCGCTCGAGGGGCCACAAGTGCGTTTCTGAGACACGTTGCGCAACTGTTAGGGCCGCACGGTGCTTTCCAAGAGTCACTGATCCGCGGGCAGGCAATCAGTCAGGATCCAGTAATAGCACGCGACCCGGTCCTGTTCCTCCGAAAGGCAAGCACGGGATACCCGGCCGCCTTCGACCGCGTTCTGGAAACCCTGGGCGATTGCATTGCGTTGCCCACGGCTCTGACACGGTTGGTTGGCGTCGAGCCAGCTCCGCCTCCAGACGAGATCAAGCGTGACACTTCGCCGTGGGGCGAGCCACCCGATGTCCTGCTCAGCAAGCCGGCGAATCTCGAGCAAGTACAAATCGCACGCGCCCTGGAACGACATCGCGCTGTGCTCGTGCAAGGACCGCCCGGTACTGGAAAGAGTCACACGATCGCCAATCTCATCGGCCATCTCGTCGCGCACGGAAAGCGGGTGCTCGTCACGAGTCACACGACCAAGGCGTTGAGAGTCCTCCGCGATCAGGTTGTTGAACAGCTCCAACCGTTGTGCGTCGCTGTACTGGACACCGATATAGCGAGTCGGCAGCAGATGGAGCAGGCTGTGCGCACCATTCTTTCTCGCCTCACCGCATCAAGTGAGGACGGCCTCGCCCGTGAAGTGGGTCAGCTCGCCGAGACCAGGTCTGGACTCAATTTGGAAATCGGGAGAATCACCGCCGATCTTCGCGCGGCGCGTGAGGCGGAATACATACCGATTATTGCTGCCGGTACATCAGTCGATCCGGTAGAAGGCGCACGGTGGGTCAAGGACAACGTGACCGGGAATGACTGGATTCCCACTCCCGTAGACCCGGGCGCGCCGATTCCACTATCGGAAACGGAATTGCATGAGCTGTATGCGTCGAGCGCCCAACTTACGCTTGCCGAAGAACATGAGATCGGCGATGGGTTGCCAGACGTTACTGTGCTGCCACAACCAGACGCATTCGGAGATCTGGTTGCCGATCTCGACGCCAGCGAGCCGGATGATCTCGCGCCATTCTGGGTTCGGCGTTGCGACGAGCAGGAACTTCCTTTGCTCGGGAAACTGCTGGATCTCGTTCGTACTGCCGCACAAGACATCGCGAGATTCGAGCCCTGGCAGCGTGCCATCGTGGCGGCGGGTCATTCAGGCGGCTCGGAAGCGGATCTCTGGATCGATCTGGCGCGCCAGGTTGTCGTTGCGGCCGAAGCGTGGGAGAAATCACGAGCCCTGCTCCTGGAGTATGACGTTGAAAAGACGTCTGGCTCGAAAGACGATACGACACGCGAAGTAGTGACTGAAATAATCGGCCATCTGAGCAACGGCGGCTCTTTAGGTCGCTGGGTACTTCTCACGAAACCAAAGTGGAAAGCGCTTATTGCTACGACAAGCGTAAACGGTAAGAGGCCGCACAAAGCAGCAGACTTTCGGGCAATAGCAGCCAGCACGTCACTTGAAGATGGCCGCAGGAAACTGGCGACTCGATGGTCACGTCAGGCTCAGCCCATCGGTATGCCGACGTTCGACATACTCGGCTCACCGCCGGAGCCAGTAGTGCGCGATTACGCATCGCAGTTTGATGGGCTGCTGTCCTGGTGGAGCCATCGATGGGCCGAAATAGAAGCCGCAGCTGAAGCAGCCGGATTCCGTTGGCAAGAATTCAGAACGCACGAGGTCGCACGATCTACACCGCTCTCACCATTCGAGCGTGACGTCGCGATACTCATTGAACCAATGCAGCGCGCGGTTAGTACGCGCGTCGCACTTGCGGGACGGGCACGCGCAACCCGCATCCTTGGTGAACTCGACCAGGTGTTGTCGGCGTATCGTGGACCAGTCTGTCGCGCATTACGAGACGCAGCGCGACGCCATGATCTCGTGGGATACGATCGTGGGTATGGTGCGTTTCTTCTCTTAAGTGACAAGATCCCGACCTTCCAGAAGAGAAAGGATCTGCTCGCACGCCTGACTAAGTGCGCTTCCAAGTGGGCGCATGCCGTTAGTGAGAGGACGGGTGTCCATGACGGTTCCACTGTGCCGGGGGATGCGAATACTGCGTGGAAATGGGCGCAGCTCCAACAGGAGCTTACTCGTCGCGCAGCGTTGGATGAACGTGCATTGATGCAAAAGCTGTACAGGTTGCAAGTAGATCTTCGCGACGTCACGGTCAAGCTTATAGATCGACGTGCCTGGCTTGGGCAGATACGTCGAACCGATCTGCCCGCTCGTCAGGCGCTACAGGGTTGGGCGGATACGCAAAGGAGGATCGGCAAAGGAACTGGCAAACGTGTGCCCGCATTGCAGGCAGAGGCGCGGCGACTGCTCGCAAAAGCTAGAATCGCGGTGCCAGTGTGGATCATGCCGTTGTCACGGGTCGCGGAGAGCTTCGAAGCAACCCGCGAGCGCTTTGACGTTGTGATAGTAGATGAGGCAAGTCAATCTGATGTCACCGGACTACTCGCCTGGTACCTCGGCGACCGTATCGCGATCGTGGGAGATCACGAGCAAGTGAGCCCGAGCGCCGTCGGCCAGGACCTCACCGCGGTGAGCTCTTTGATCGCGGAGCACCTGCAGGGAATCCCAAACAGCCACCTCTATGATGGCCGAACCTCGGTGTACGACCTGGCCCGCCAGTCATTCGGCGGAACAATCGCACTGCGAGAGCATTTTCGGTGTGTGCCCGATATCATCGAGTTCTCCAACGAGCTTTCTTACAACCTCGAGATCCGACCACTTCGTAATCCGAGAACGGCTCCGCAGCCGCACGTCGTCGAATACATGGTGCAGCCAGCACTCTGGCCCGACCGTACCGGTAAGACGAACCTTGCCGAGGCACGCTCCATCGTAGCGCTACTCAAGGCCGCTACCGAAATGTCAGAGTACGACGATAAGACCTTTGGAGCGATCACCTTACTCGGCGATGAGCAAGCAGGGCTGATTCAGGATCTTGCAGTGCGTTTGATTGGTGCTGTCGAGCTTGAGCGACGCCGGTTCATTTCGGGCAATGCTGCACAATTCCAGGGTGACGAGCGGCACGTCATTTTCTTGACGATGGTGGACACACCGAAAGACGGTGCTCTACCACTTCGCCAAATTGAATCGTTCAAGCAGCGCTACAATGTCGCGGTAAGCCGAGCAAAGGATCAATTATGGCTGGTTCATTCGCTCGATCCGGCGCGTGACCTGAAAGCTGGGGACTTACGCAAGACTCTGATCGACTACGTACGAAACCCAGGGGTGCGTCGCCGTGCCGTCCAGAGGGCCGAGCGGCGCGTCGAATCACCATTCGAGAGCGCTGTAATCAAGAGACTGATACTCGCTGGCTATGATGTCAAGCCTCAAGTATGGGTCGGCAATTACCGAATCGACATGGTCGTTTCCGGACCTGATGGAGAGGTCGCACTGGAGTGCGACGGCGATCGCTTTCACGGCATAGATCAGATTGATGACGATATGCGCCGCCAGGCAATTCTCGAGAGAGCCGGTTGGCGTTTTATCCGGATTCGCGGCACTCGGTTCTTCCGCGACCCTGACGCAACGATGGCATGGGTATTCGAAGAGTTGCGACGACTCTCGGTAGAGCCCGTGAGCACCGCACCCGAAGTATATGCCGCCGACGCAGAGGCGTCGGGATTTCGAGCTCGCGTAGTCCGCCGCGCATGGGAAATCATGCAGGAACAGCAGTGGGTTCCTACACCTCCAATTGAAACAGCTACGACTTTAGCTGACGAGATAGAGAATGTCATTAAGTAACCACGAACGCGTCGGTAAGGCGTTGGAGCTTCTCAGAGCCGGCCTAGGCCCTTTCGTCGAGCGTGAGTTTGAGAATTCCTACCGCGAACAGGCGCACGCAGAGGCATTGCGGTTGGTGGGTGATGACAGGCAACTCGCGAAGCAACGCCCTCAGGACTGGGATGCCGCAGCTCAACTCAAACTCATGTGGGAAGGCTGGAACAGCGTCTTCAGGCGCACGCTGGGTTCGACTGAGCGCGGGCTTGTTAGTGAACTCCGCGAAGCACGCAACAAGTGGGCGCATCAGAAACAGTTCTCCGGCGACGATGCAGACAGAGCACTTGATTCAGCAGAGCGTCTGCTGACCGCTGTGTCCGCTACCCAGGCTGACGAAGTCCGCAAGATCAAGATGGAGCTGCGGCGAACCATTTACGACGAGCAGGTCCGGGGCGAGAAGCGCAAGAGCGCCGGTACTGCGATCGAAAGCCAGGCAGCCGGCAACCTTAAACCGTGGCGCGAGATTGCAACGCCGCACAGGGACGTTGCGAGCGGTCACTATCAGCAGGCGGAGTTTGCGGCAGATCTGTGGCAGGTGCATTTGGGTGAAGGGACGGATGAATACCGAAACCCGGTGGAATTCTTCCGTCGCACGTATCTGACCGAGAGTCTTAGAGGGATGCTTGTCGGCGCGGTGAAGCGCCTCTCCGGTAACGGCGGCGACCCGGTTGTACAACTGCAGACTAACTTTGGCGGCGGTAAGACGCACTCGATGCTTGCGCTGTATCACCTGTTCTCCGGTGTCGCACCAAATGAGCTGCCCGGAATAGATACAGTTATGCAAGAGGCTGGTGTGCACTCGCTGCCTGCCGCGAAGCGCGTCGTACTTGTGGGCAACAAGATCTCACCAGGGAATCCGGCTACAAAGCCGGACGGCACGGTAGTGCGCACGTTGTGGGGCGAGCTCGCGTGGCAGCTTGGTGGTAAGAAGGCATTCGAGCGCGTTGCCGCAGATGACGAGAACGCGACGAGTCCCGGCGATACCATACGAGAGTTATTCAATGAGTATGGACCGAGTCTGATTCTCATTGATGAATGGGTCGCATACGCGCGCCAGCTTCACGACCAGAGCGACCTACCCGCCGGCGGTTTCGAGACACAGTTTACATTCGCGCAGGTGCTCACGGAATCTGCCAAGCTCGCGAAGAATTGCCTGCTCGTGATAAGCCTTCCGGCCTCAGATACGTCTGGCTCGCCGCATACACAGGCTGACGATGTTGAAGTGGGTGGTCAGCGCGGCCGAGAAGCACTGGATCGGTTGCGTAACGTTGTTGGTCGAGTGGAATCCTCATGGCGCCCCGCAACTGCCGAGGAAGGATTCGAGATCGTACGCCGCCGGCTCTTCGAGCCATTGGCCGATGAGGCGCAGTTCAAGGATCGGGATGTAACAGCGCGCGCATTCGCGGACCTGTACCGTACTCAGCATCAGGAATTCCCGCCAGAGTGCCGAGGCGGTGACTACGAAAAGCGTATAAAAGCCGCTTATCCGATTCACCCGGAGATCTTCGATCGGTTGTACACGGATTGGTCGACTCTCGTGAAGTTCCAGCGTACGCGTGGCGTGCTGCGCCTGATGGCCGCTGTGATCCACAGCCTCTGGGAGAAGGGAGACAAGAATCCGCTCATCCTTCCGGCGAACATTCCGATCGATGATCCGCGTGTGCAGTCCGAGTTGACGCGCTACCTGTCCGACAATTGGGCGCCGGTGATCGAGAAGGATGTTGATGGCCCCAATTCGTTACCGCTCCGGCAGGATAGCGAGGTGCCAAACCTGGGCAAGTTCTCTGCATCGCGGCGCGTTGCGCGAACGATCTATCTTGGCTCCGCCCCAACCGCAACGGCTGCACACCGCGGCCTCGAGGATCGGCGTGTCAAGCTTGGTTGCGTAATGCCAGGAGAGACGCCTGCCGTATTCGGTGACGCCCTACGGCGGCTCGCGAGCACGGCAACATATCTGTATCAGGACGGTACGCGATACTGGTATTCCACGCAGCCCACAGTGACCAAGCTTGCAGATGACCGCGCCGAGCAGTTGAAGCGAGAGCCTGACAAGATTGTACATGAGCTGGAGCAGCGGTTGCGCGAGAATCTACGCAAGCCAGGCGACTTCAGTCGAGTGCATGCAATGCCAAGCTCCGGACAGGATGTGCCGGATGATCTCGACGCGCGGCTCGTGGTGCTTGGAATTGATCACGCGTACAGCAAGGAGCCCGGCAGCGCAGGCGAAGTGGCGGCGAAGGCGATTCTGGAATCACGTGGGAATACTCCGCGTCTCTATCGCAACTCTCTCGTATTCCTCGCGCCCGACAGGACTCGGCTTCAGGATCTGGACGAAGCCGCACGCCGGTATCTGGCGTGGGAATCGATACTCGACGAGAAGGAAGCGCTGAATCTGGATCCGCAGCAGGTGAAGCAGGCGCAGAACCAGAAGACCGCCGCGGATGGCGCCGTGACTGCGCGGCTGCCGGAGACTTATCAGTGGCTTCTGGTACCAGGACAGGCGACGCCGAAAGCCGCGACGGTAGAATGGGAGGCGATCAGGCTATCCGGCCAGGAAGCGCTAGCGGAACGCGCGAGCAGGAAGCTGCGTAGCGGAGAGCTGCTGATCAGCGGATTTGCGTCGTCGCGGCTACGGATGGAACTAGATCGCGTACCGCTCTGGCGCGGGGATTCCGTCTCGATCAGGCAGATTGCAGAAGATTTTGCCAAATACCTGTATCTGCCAAGGTTGAAAGATTCAACCGTACTCGTAGGTGCGATACGTGACGGACTGGCCCTATTGACCTGGGAGCAGGATTCGTTCGCATACGCGGAGAGCTACGACGAATCGGCCAATAGATATCGAGGGCTGCGCACCGGTCAGCAGGTATCGATCAGCGCTGATGACTCCGGACTGCTGGTCAGACCAGCCATCGCACAAGCGCAGCTGGAGGCAGAACGTCGGCCAGCGGAAGTCAGCAATAATGCGGCGGGGGGGCCGCCTATAATTACTCCGGACGGCATAAGTGTCGCGCCGCGCGAGAATGCGCCGCAACCTCATCAAGCTACACAGCCACGCAGGTTTCACGGGAGCGTCACACTCGACGCGAATCGCGCAGGCCGTGATGCGAGCCGGATTGCGGATGAGGTAATCGCGCATTTAGCGGCGCTCGTAGGATCCGACGTAACGGTGACGCTGGATATCAGCGCTAAGATACCCGGAGGCGCGCCGGATCAGGTTGTAAGGACTGTAACCGAAAATGCGAGGACATTGAAGTTCAACAGCCAAGGGTTTGAAACGGAGTAAGACCGCGCTGATAAAGATTGCGCAGAACCTAGCGGCGCAGCCCGGCTGTTGTTCGTTCTGACGTCGAACCGACGTCAGAACGAACGGGCCAGATATCAGCTTGCTTTCCGAACGAACGGCGGCGTCATCCTCCAAGGGCGTGGTCCCGGGCGCGGGTCGAACGGATCGTCGTTACCGATTCGATCCGGTGAGCCTGATTCATCGCGCGTCTCTGGCACGGAGCCTACGGGACGTTGCGGCGGCGAAACTTCGCCGTGCGCTGGAATGGGGTCGTCGTCCCATTCCTGTGAGCCCTTGAGCGATACAAGGGCTTTCCCAACGGAAATCAGAGCTTTGCCAATTCTGTTGCTAACAACTCGTAGTGTTCGTCGACTGAACTCGTCCTTGAACGCTTCGACCAGACATGCCAGCGCGCTACGAACGGCGGTGTGACACCCGCCGAGCAGCCACGCGGCGACAGGGAGAATATGTGCCAATGGCACAGGTAGGGAACTGGGGTTCACAGTTCGGTCCTCAGTAAGACGCCATTCGGAAGCCCGACTAGCATGGCGCGAATTCTCGCGCTTTAGCCTCGTGGTTTTGCGTCCCCGCCTTTCGACGGGTTTGCCTTTGTCGTGGCCCAGAGGGCCGTTCCTAGGAGGTACTACAGGCGTGAATTGCAGTATCCCATGTGAAGACGCTTACAGTCATGCAACGGTAACAAGGGCGCAAGTATCGGGGCGCCGGGTCGAATACTTTAGCACCGACCCAGCACCAGGCACCCGCATCCCCTACTTCGAACAAACCCGCCTGACCCTCGCCGTATCCTCCGGAACAAAGATCGCAACCGACTTCCCCGTCCGTTCCGTCCCCGTACCCAGAAACGCCCCCGCAACCTTCGCCCCCGCGCCAGGCTCATCTATACCACCCATGATGATCCCATTCGCGCCCACTTCAGCGGCCTTCTTCCTCATCGATTTCATCATCCCGCTTTCTGTCGTAAATCCTGTGCTCCCAGCCGAATTGAGCAAGGCAACCTCTGTGTACGTGGTTGCCACCTTGTCGGGCGACGTATAAAGCTTGACGCCGTCAGGACATGTCCTCGCAAGGTGGACAGAATTATCGATGAGCGCGGCATTCGTCCGGGTACATGCAGTGAACACACCTGCCACCACAACCAAGACCACCAATCGCCTGATCATACGCGTTACCGGATAGAATGACGCCGCGCAACGAGACTGAGAGTCTCGCTGGCACACAAGCCTCCAGCTGAGTTCGCAATCGCGCCCTCAGCATTTGCGGGAATCAGCCGACTGAATCGAACCGGCCGATCCCGGAGCACGGCACTGAACCGACAACGTACGAACCAC
>Ga0157370_10002887_pt1 | contig 20485 bp, 24 predicted proteins | sample C35metaG_FD_113463 | JGI IMG/M metagenome (GOLD analysis project Ga0157370, IMG submission 113463) | Corn rhizosphere microbial communities from Kellogg Biological Station, Michigan, USA - C3-5 metaG | ecosystem: Host-associated > Plants > Roots > Rhizosphere > Soil | place: USA: Michigan...
GTTTCCTTTGTCAATTTCAGTTTTCATTTTTACGGAAAGTGCTGCCTTTTCTTTAGCATCCATCTCAAGCTCCTTACCTTCCAAAGACTGAAACCACAGCTCTACCAGAACCTGCTCATCAGCAGTACATCTGCCCTGCTCATATTTTTCAAGTAATTCTTCTGCTAACTTCGTTTTCATATTTGGCCTTTATAACTGTAAGTTGCAGCTCGAGCCTCATGGTAGTAGATGAAAATGAAAAAAAATTATTTTTGGAATAACGCAATCACTGTAACCGCAATCATCCCTGTAGATTCTTCATCTAAATTGACGCGCAAATGCTTTAAAACGTTATTAATTTGCTTCTTTACCGTTTTATCTGAAATATTCAGCTGTGTCGCAATTTCTTTGTAAGACAGATTTCCCTGACGACTTAAAATAAATACCTCTTTCATTTTGGCGGGAAGCTTTTCAATTTCCCTATCAATAAAAGCGGAAAGTTCTTTTGCATCAAGCTGCTCATTTAAAGAATCTGATACTTCGGTTAAATAACTGGCTAAAGAAATGAGATATTTATCCCGGTTGCTACTCGTCCTCAAATAAAAAAGCGCATGCTTTCTTGCTGCTCCAAATAACCAGGATGAAAAATTTCTAAGTTCTATTTCCTTGTGCCTTTTCCAGAAAGAAATGAAAACTTCCTGTACAATATCCTGAGCATCGTCTTCATCATGCACAATTTTAGAAACGAAGCGAAGCAGGTTTTCCCAATTCCGGTTATACATTTCTGTAAAAGCAGTATAATCACCCTCCCTAATTAATTCAGCAAGCTCTTGATCAGATAGTTTATTATTTATCCTCATCATCTAGATATTATGGCAAAGCCGGTTGTAAACAAACTCATTGGTAGGGTTAGTTTAAAATTACCAAAAACTTTTGGCAATAGTAAATAATTAAAACGAATAAGTGGTTACTATTTTTTCACTACACAAAAAATATTATCAATCAACAACACTTTCAAGAAATATTTTGCTTTAAAATATCAAAAAGCTTAAATCCAGGCGTTAAGCCAATACAGGATTAAAAAATAACGATGCCCAGTTTTAACCGGATTATAAAACGACAAGACCTATGAAAAAGCGGTCCCAAAGCGGATACGCGGCTTCGTCTCCGTTCGTAGCTTGTTCGCCCTTTCTGCGCCGTAACTTAGGTAAACAGGTACTTTTGTCGAACAATCAGCGCTAAAAGGCCGGATCATCGAACAACTAACACTGAAGGAGGTAGCATGCAGAACAAAAGAAAAACTAAACAAAAAACCAATACGACCAACAAGCTTTCTCTTTGATGCAACTTCTCACTAAGCTCTTCAATTTTCAAAGTATCGTCTGATTTGAGTGCTGGTCCCGGTAGCTTCTGTTCCCATTCTTTCTGTCTTAGTCGCACCCTTTTTAGAGACCGTCGTCTTTCAGTTCTTTTTTTATACCATCTTAACCAGATGGATAGGCCTAAAAAATGACCTGGTTTGTGTATTAATCATGAGCTTCGCATTTTCACAAATGCACTGGTATAATTGGTTTTATGCTGACTGTCTTATTCCATGCCCTATATAATCTTTATGGGGTATTGTTTGTAAAACCCTAATCAATTAATGCTTAAAAATATCATTTACCAGGGAATACTGCTTCTTATCATTGTTTTTCTAGTATCCTTACCGCTTATTCATATTCCAATTTCTGCCTCCTCAAAGGGAATCATTCGGTCAATGGAAGAGAATTCACAATTGAGTGCAGTCATTAATGGAAGAATTATAAACACCCATTTAGCAAGGAACAATCAATTTGTAAAACAAGGAGATACACTTTTAATCGTAACGGCTGAACAATTAGATACTCAGAAGCAATTACAGAATAATCAAAGCATAGATTATAGTGCCCAGTTGCAGGATCTGACTAAACTTACCAGGGGGCAATATTATGGCTTACAAACCGGCCAATATCAGGCTACCTTTTTAAATTCTTCCGCGTTTCCAACTTTCTCAATTGGTTATGCAATCAATGGCAACCCCTCTATCGGAAGTTCCTCCGATGATCACTGGCTTTCCTTTTAAAGTAGGATCTTTACGGACCTCCACAGATGCGAAGAACGCATCCTGATCCATGTGGATGATGTGCTTATCGCTTTGCATGACATAAAACTTAGGTCGCACAAAGTTATACTAATATTTTCAGTATTCTCAAGTGGTATCCAAATTTGTTAGTATATCACCTGAATTCGTTAATAAGTCTATTGAATTTGAGCGTTTGTTGAAGGATGTTTAAGATTGTCACTTATAAGCTCACCTAATAAATGACTTAAAGCGCCCGCCAAAAAGACATGTAGGTTACCTCCCGATAAATCCCAGATGAAATGAAAAAAATTAAAAAAGTACAATTGGGTAATTTTCGATATCGGATAAATATTGGAAAAAATGAAGAAAGTCTATATCTTAACAATCCCTATTGTAACTTAAACTCAAATTTTATGGAAATCAAAGACTTTGTTCCCGCACAGGAAGCCGCTAACTGGATAAAAAGATGGGGGGCAGAAAAACCCAAGTTTTTTGCCAACGCTTTTACTATTCCTATAGACGATCTGCGCCAGGCTTACAAAGAAGAACATTTTAAAACGATCCGTGTCTATTTCGGCCTGACAGAAACAGGACAGATGAAATTGATTGTTGTTGGTGTAGACGAGAACAAAAATGATATCATGACCACTGTAGATTTTGTGGTTACGCCCTATTCAAATCCTGAAGCACCTGTAAAAGTGGCGGCTGAGGCTGTAAGTCAGGGAAAAGCCGGCTGTTACGATGTTTGTAAACCTTGCCCTCCCGAATGCGGTACAAGCTTACTACTTCTTTAACTGAATAATTTCCTAAACTACCTATGACCGCGGAAACATTTTATTCCCTGTTGTCGCGTATTGGAGATGTTGCAAGCTATGCAGGGCTGGCCCCCCTGCTTTTTCTGCTCTTCAGGCGAGACCGAACCAGTCCATACAAAATAACATTGTTGGTTATTCTGATGGCCAGTATTCTTTGCGATGCCCTATCTATTTACCTGAGCCGCATGTCTGTAAATAACCTTTTTATGACCCATATATGGGCTTTTATTGAGTTACCCTTATGGGCTTCTTTTTTTATAGCACTGTTTAGAAAATCTGCTTTGATTAAACGTGTTTTAATTACCGCCACCGTTACGGGCATGCTGTTTACCCTCGCCGACACTGTTTTTTTTGAATCCATCCTTACCTTCAACACCTATGGAAGAACCGCAGTTGCGGTGATCATCATCTGTTTCTGTTTGCTTTATTTTTTCTGCTATCCGGAATCTGACAACAATTATGGCTTTTGGATTGCTGCAGCTTTATTGGTGTATAACGGAAGTAATGTATTGCTTTTCATATTCAGTAATAACTTACTGAAACAACAAGCCCTTGTGAACCATGTGATCTGGGCTTTTCATAGCCTCCTGTTGATTGGACTCTATACAGCCATCCTGGCTGATGGTTTATCCTGGAAGAAGAAACAGACCAGCCCTCAACTCATGTAAATATGGAGCAGGATATTTCAATCAATCTTCTGTTTTTTAGTGGCACAGCCATACTGTTTCTCTTTACCATTTTTATCATCCTGATGGTAACCAAACAGAAACAACGTCATCTCCGGATCAAAATGAATGCAGAACAGGCAGAAAAACAACACCGCGAAAATTTGCTGTACAGCGTGATCCAGGCCACAGAAACAGAACGTGAACGCATTGCCCGTGATCTGCATGATGAGATGGGCAGCATTCTCTCCCTTACTTCCCTAAAACTCAAATCGCTCCACACAACCAAAGACAATTCTGTAGAAGAAGTACTGCATTTGCTTAGCGAGGCTCAGCGCAATGCCCGCGAATTGTCTAACCAGACTTATCCTACCCCTCTTCATCTATTTGGACTGGAACATGTGTTAAACATCATGATAGAAAGAGCGGTGGCTGTTGGTGCCCCCATCCATTTTAGCTATGAAACAGGTACCGGTAAACTCAGTAAAGAGCTGTCCTTGTCTGTTTACAGGATCGTACAGGAGCTCCTCAGCAATAGCCTCAAATATGCCAGGGCATCCAGCATCAATATCCTGATTAAAGAACAAAATGGTGCGATTGCACTGGATTACACTGATAATGGTGTAGGCACAGACCTTAACTTTTCTACACCTGGCTTTGGTTTTAACAACATCCGGAGCCGTATGTTATTTGTTCATGGCACCTTTGAAATGGCAAGTTCAGCAGGAAAAGGCTTTTCATTCCGGGCCTCCATACCCCTAAACCCTGAAATATGAAGATCAAAATTGCGATAGCTGAAGACCATAAATTATTCCGTTTAGGATTAATTTCCCTGTTAAACCAAATAGATGACCTGGACATCCTATATGCAGCAGAAAATGGAAAGGCTTTTCTGGAGCTTTACCGGCAGCACGCTGTTAAACCCGATATCTGTTTAATTGATCTGGAAATGCCGGAAATGAACGGGATGGAACTTCATGCCGAGATGACCAGGATAAACTCGCCCAGCAGGGTTGTGATCCTGTCTCAATATGCAGATGGGGCTACCGTAGGTATCCTGTTTGAAAAGGGAATTCATAGCTATCTAACCAAAAATGTTGGCGTTGAAGAGCTCAGTCAAGCCATCCATGCCGTTCATGAAACGGGCTTTTACCTGGACAATGCCATGCTCAGCCTGATCAGAAAATCCCTAAGCGGACGTACCTTTGCAGATATAGACCGGCTGATCTCTAAAAGAGAAAGGGAAATCCTAAAGTTAATTTGCCTGGAATATACCAATGCTGAAATTGCCGAAAAACTGTTCCTGAGCAACCGGACTGTTGAAGGGCACCGGAACAATATGCTTTGTAAAACCGGCAGCAGAAATACTGCCGGTTTGGTGATATTTGCTTTAAAGAACAACATTGTCACTTTAACTGACCTCTAAAACAGCCGGACTGTTGATCAGAAGGTTGATTTGCGTTGTCAAATTCAGTATCTGCGTAACGTTCTCATTGGCATAATTTGTAATGATCATGTTGGGATAGATCCTGTTATTGATCTGGTTAATGGCAATCCAGTCTTCCATATACTGAAGGAGTGTGTTATTTGGCGCTTCAGATAGCTGTTCGATCGTTGGGTTACAGAATATGGCTTGTTTTGTATCTTGTGTAAGGGTCCAGGAGGTAATCAGCAAGCCCGGATCTTCGTTTGAATGTACATAGTCCAGCATCTTCTGTTTCTGGTCATCTACCATTGTTTGCAGGTCGTTTGTATCCTTATAACTTCCACCAAATTTCCATTGATTATCTGTCCAGAATCCATTTTCAGGAGTTAAGAGCGTACTGTTAAAAGTATTGTCAAAATGGGCAATAATTTGTACGTTATTGGTGAGGATATTGCTTAATATTTCCGTACATGGATTTGTATTCCCGATGCGTTTATATAGCAAACTGCCCAGATTATTGTTAATGGAGTTCAGCCAAATATCGCTGTCGGCCGGACTAAGCCCATAACTATCCTTCCCGTAAGGGTTGTCGTAATTTAGGCCATTACAGAAATCGAGTACCAGAAGTTCCTGGTTTCTGCCTGGTACAGAAAAGAAGTTGGTGATATCTTTGACTATCTCATCCCAGCTTTGTCCGGTTGCCCCAAGCCAGCCCAGGTCTAATGTAGAGGTATAAGAAAAATGCCCAAAATACAGTTCTCCCTTCCAAATCGTTGGCCTGCAGTCAATATACCTGATTCCCTGAAGCAGCTGCTGTTCAATGGTCAGTGTCTGTGTTTGCGTATTACCGGCATATGCACCAACAGAGGCATTAGAAACCTGGCTCATACCGCTATCGTGGGTACCGGGCAGGCAGATATTGGAGAGCTGCTGCCCTCCAATGGTACTGAATAGCTGCGCCATCCAGGTAGCCCCATCGGTTACGACCGGAGCGAAATTATTGTTAACGGTCTCCAGCAAAATTTGCTCTTGCTGATAAGACAGACTATTGGTGCTGATGGCCTGAAAGTAAATTGTTGCCGTATCTGGATCTCCGAATATGGTGTTAAGGTCAACTAAGCCTAAGCCCATCATGCCTCCGTTGCTTTGAAGCGTCCCGATCATTACGGGGTTGGGGCTGTTATGGAGCGGTATCCATTGAACGGATGTTGGATTTTGTGTACCCACAACCCCACTGGCCGGGGCAATGGCAAGTACAAAATTGTTGATCGAAGTGGTGACCTGAACTTGCAGAGAATGTACCGAACTGTCGTTTGTATGAGCCAGCAGGGTAAACAAATCGGTCCCATTGCTGGAGAATGTTGCTTCTCCGCCGTCATCCTGATCATGTGAACCAGAGTAAAATTCTACAGGATTTAGGGTGTAATTTAGGTTTGGTGTATCTCCAAATGTCCAGGTGTCCATTTGGTAGCTATGTTGGGCAGTCCTTGATAAGGCACTGGCAGTGCAGTTGACCAACTGCAGGGTAGTTTGTGTTGCCATGATCGTAAATTTAAAGAGATGAAACTTTTTCGGTAGCGGCATAAACCCCTTTAACAGCACCTATCAGGGCTGCTTGCTGTAGATTGGTGAGTGTACCAGCCTTTATGGCGTTATAATAGGTCTGTACATCATTACCAGAAAACAATACCGCCAGGTCTACTAAACCGAGCCCCATATATTGTCCGTTGGTATTAATGGTGCCAATGGGTAATATCACATTTCCGCCGTTCAGCACGTTCCAACTTACTAAAGTTGGGTCCAGTGGATTGGTAATCGTTCCGGTACCGGAGGTGGCTACCACCAGAGTAGATCCTGTTCCAAGAATCATGGCTTGCAGATAATGAGCGGATCCTTTCCTGCTCTCTCCCTGTAATTGCCAGATACTTTGAGTACTGTTGGTAAAAGTTGCTTTACCTTCATCGTCCTGATCATTGGTTTTTGAAGCGAAGCCAACATTGTAGCTGTTGTAATTTAACTGAGGTGTGTTGCCGAAACTCCACGCTGTCATCTGGTATTTATAATCAGATGAGCCGGATAAGAAATCTTTTGTGCAGTTCACGATCTGAATGGTGCATGTAGTTGCCATAATTGTTTTTTTTAAGGATGAATTAATGGGTTGATAATTAATAATTACCCAAAATTCAATAGAAAAAAAACGTTAGGCCCTAGGTTTATACTAGGTATTTCTACCTGTTTTTATTCCTAAAGATGATGAAGGAACAACAACAGTGCAAATGCCCCGATCTTTGTTTTAAGCAGCCTTAATGCATTATTGGCCTGGTTATGGGCTGTTTTTTCAGAGATGTTTAACCGAAGGCCAATTTCCTTATAACTCAGGTTTTCTTTGTAACTCATCAAAAAAACCGCCTTCATTTTTTCCGGCAGTTTGTTTATTTGCTCTTCTACAAAAGCCATCAGCTCTTTTTCAGCAATCTGATTATCTGTTACCCAATCTCCCTCTTCTATAAATAACTGGAAGGATTCTGCGTAATCTGTTCTTACTTTTTGTTTATCTACCCAGTCAAAGAATTTATACCGCAGTGCCGTAAACAAGTAAGCCACAATAGAGGATTTAAAAACCAGTGTTTCTCTTCTGTCCCAAAGGGAAATTAAGATTTCCTGTACCAAATCGGCCGCCAGCTCTTCATCTTTTACAATTTTGCAGGCATATACATAAAGTTCTCCTTTATACCGGTTGTAGATCTCGGTAAACGAGGCGGAGTCTCCTTCCTTTAATAAAGAGATCAATTGATTATCCTGAAGTGCAGCGTAAGAAACCATAGCCAATAACCTATTTTGCTTAAATTACCCTTAATTTACTTATTTTCTTTTAATTGTAAGGTGTGTGTGCTGAAGCCACTTACAAAAACTTTCAGCAATAGTATTAATTTCAGATGAATATCTGGTTATATTTTTTTCATTTAGCCTAAATTATTCTATTTAATATTTATTTTAAAGCAAAATTTTGATCAGAAATAACGCAAACCTTCTCTTTCACCACCCTCCCCGGTCTGCTCCCAAGAAAATATGTTTTTATGATCAAGCCTCAGAACCTGTATGGTTTAGCGAGATCAAAAAACATATTTTCACCTATCAAGCTAATTCAGTCAAGCCAATTCAGGATTAAAAAATAACGATGCCCGGTTTTAACCGGATTATAAAACGACACACCCTATGCAAAAGCATCCCCAAAGCGGATAGCCGGCCTCGTGTAGGTTCGTAGCTTCTCCGCCCGTTCTGCGCTGTAGCTTAGGCAAACAGGTACTTTTGTCGAACAATCAGCGCTAAAAGGCCGGATCATCGAACAACCAACACTAAAGGACGTTAAATTTAGAGGGCTTCTTTTTAAAACCAGGCCACGCTCCTCACCATCAAGAAATGACTGTTCCCTAACGGCTTCGTTGTCCCACTTCCTCTTCAACTCCTGGTCGTATATGTCCTGTTCTTCCTTTGTCATATAACTCGAAGTATTGTTGTTTTTATTGATCTCATTGAGCTCCTTTTAGTCGGTTTCGAATATTCCACTGTAGAGTGATTTTATTCAACAATAGCCAAAATTCCCCTTTTGCCACCCTCCCCGGTCTGCACCCAAGAAAATATGTTTTACTGATCCGAGCCTCAGAATCTGTAAGATTCAGAGAGCCCAGTAAAACATATTTTCCCACTTCCATCAATCTCTATACAATAGCCCTTTTAATCCGAAAGGATAATACGCCTATTTTTCCCAACAATTCGTTTATTCTTATAAATAAAGAAGCGTAAAAGAGTCAATTCTTTCCCCGTTTTTTGGTGTAGTGATCCTAAAAAAGCCATCCGTAACTTTAACAGACTTTTCATTTTTATCAAACAAATTAGCTTCAAATGCAGCCTCAAGAACAATAAAATCAGTTCCTTTAATCTCATCTATTTTTAGAATTTTGAATTTCGAGCCATTTTGGCTTTCTGCTGTGAGTTTTGATTTGGCATTTATTGATAACTGGCTATATGAAGTCAATGTTTCGTTGTTTACCGATAATTGTATTGCGACACCTTCATCTTTACCAGTCCGTTCAAAATCTATGGCATAGGGATAGTCGCCTAAAGAATAGAATTTATCTCCAGGTCTGGGACAGTACATAGAGCCAAATTTCAACGCATTTGCTTTTTTATATTTTTTTATAAATGAAACTATAATTGCCCCTTTAGTCTGTTCAAGCATGGTTGTAGATGCTGATGAGTATTGTACTGAATCAACTACCCCAACCCAATAATTATTTGCCCCACCACTTATGCTCCATTCTCCATCGGTAGGACTCAATTGCATATTGACTCCTCTATTTGCGTAACTTCTAGAGGCAGCGGGATCTCTTAATGCATTGGTGTAATGTTTTCCATTGATGGTAAACGAAGTACTGTCGGGTAGGAAACGTGATTTTGCAATTACTTCAGGGGGTTCAGGAGCAGCTACGATGTCCTTTTTTTTACACGAGCTGGCCAACAGCAATGCTGCAAGCGGCAAGAGAGTGTATAATTTTTTCATTTGTATGTGTTTTGTGTGTAAACAAATTTAGCTTTTTTGTGATCACTAACCAATTTAAAATACAGTATCAACAGGGTATTCCTTTTGCTTAACTAAAAAACACCTCCGCATATGACGAGCACTTCTTGTCTATAGATATTTATGCTAGATTTGCGACACATGAATTTAGAAGATCATAAGCAAAGAATAAACTTACCTAAGCTGGTAAGTAGTACACAAATGAAAAAGATATTTTTGGCAGCGTTATGCACCACAATGAGCACTTGTGTGATGGCTCAATCTGCGATTACAGAAAAAGAGATCAAAGATCATATATGGTATCTGGCTTCTCCAAAAATGAAGGGAAGATTTCCCGGAACTGCAGGAAACAATAAAGCTGCAGACTACCTGGTGAAGCAATTTAAAAAATCAGGGATATCCCCTTTTGGAAATAGTTATTTTCAGGAGTTTACAGCTAAAATCCGCGTAAAAAAAGGCGTTACTGATACACCTTATGTACAGACAAAGAACGTCGTAGGCTTTATTGAGGGTAGTGATCCACAATTAAAAAATGAGTTTATAGTAATTGGAGCACATTATGATCATCTGGGAATGGGTGGCGCATCCTCTAAAAAACCAGATACTGTAGCCGTTCACCCTGGTGCAGACGATAATGCCAGTGGTACAGCAGCCCTTTTAGAAATTTCGGAGAAATTAGCAGCAAACAAAGCTTCCTTGAAGCGCAGTGTTATTATCATCGCTTTTAGCGCCGAAGAACAAGGCTTATTAGGATCAAAGTATTTTACCGAACATCCCTTGGTTCCTTTGTCTCAGATCAAATTGATGATTAACATGGACATGGTGGGACGAATGAATACAGAAAAGCATCTTTATATGGGAGGTGCAGCTTCTTTTGATGGTGGAATGGAACTCATGAAAAGTTTAGGTCCGGAAATAGGAATCAACCCCATTGTAAATGCTTATGATGTGGGCGGATCAGATCATGTTTCCTTCTATAAAAAGAACATACCTGTGCTGGGATTTCATACGGGCGGGCATCCTCAGTACCACACCCCTGAAGATGATCGGAAGCTGATTAATATTGCCGGAGAGAAATTGGTTTGTGACTATATCTATGAGGCGCTGACCAGAATCGCGAACAGGAATGAGCCTATTCTTTTTGTTCCTGAAAAGAAGATCTAGAATTACTACTGTTAATTAGCTTTTCTATTACCTTATCCAGCTTTGCTTTGTCGTTTTTATATGGCTCTAAATTATAGAGTTTTACCTTTTTAAATTCTATAGGATGACTTTCACTCTGCAATGAAATGTAACCACTGGTCAGTGCTTTGCCATCCTGCTTTACTTTTGGGTCGTAATTTGCTACGTTCCCGCCACCAATTTGCGGCTTTGTATACTCAAGTACTACTTCCTTATCTATAATATGCTTAATTATTGAATCACCTAAAACAAGAAACTGGGCAGTAACCCACTGATCGCCAGCATAAGTTTTTGATTTGGAATCCAGGCAATGTGGAGTAAATAATTTTCCTTCGTAAAAAATCTGCGTACCAGGAGTACAAACATTACTGGTGTGGCGTTCATGTATACCATCGCCGCCTAAAATCTGTCCCTCTACAGAAATAGGGAAATCCTGGTCCTTAAGCATAGTTTCGGGTGCCTGGCAGTGCAGCATTGCCCCGCTATTTCGCAAGGCCCAGCCCTCTCCGCCTTTGGCCTGCTCACCAACAAAACGATAGGTTACTGATAAAAGATAGTAAGAAAAAGGCTTTTTATAAAAGATATGGCCATACTGCTGGTTAAAATCACCATATCCATCATAGCTGACTTTCAACAGGCCATCTTCCACACGAAATGTATTTGCATAATTTTCCTTGTATTCATGTTTGGAAATTTTAATATTCCAGTCTTTAAGATCTTTTCCATTAAAAAGATCAATCCAGCCTTTTTGAGCAATGGACTGGTTTGCAAATAAAAAAGTAAATAAGATAATAAAGGGAAGGCCGGTTTTTAATTTCATGATGACTTGATGTTTTTTTAAAAATAGGAATTTAAATCAGCCCCTACAATACTTTAATACCAGTGTTCATCCAGCCGGTCATAAAAGTGTTTTATTTGTATTGACACAAAACCTTATTGTCAACTAAATTGTTTCCACATCATGAAAGCAATTGGAAAACTAGTTGTGCTGCTATTGGTGATGTGCATGGTACAACAAAACACGTTCGCTCAGGTGAGCACAGGAATTTCTGTTAGAATTGCCCCGCCTGCATTACCATATGGCTTATAGTGAGAAATTGGTTAATCGGGTAAGAGAGCTGCTCATTGACCGGGAAGATGTAACAGAAAAAGAAATGTTCAGTGGAGTTTGCTTCATGGTAGATCATAAAATGTGTATTTGTGTTTCTGGCGATGAGCTTCTCTGTCGCATTGGCGCAGAAAAAGTAACAGAAGAACTTGAAAAAGGGAATTGCCGGAATATGATGAATAACGGCCGGATAATGAAAGACTATGTCTACGTTGAAGACATCGCCATAGACAATCCAAAGAAACTAAAATACTGGGTGGACCTTTGCATTGCATTCAATCCACTAGCTAAAGCCGCTAAGAAAAAAGGTGATTAGCCTAAAAGGCCAATTTACCGGATCAATATTTAAAGTGTATAGAGCACCTGTTCATCTGTGTAATAGGTTTTCTTGCACCAAATCCACAGACTCTCTGTACAGCACATGATTAATCGCCCGAAGTAACTACTTAAAGCCAGCGTCTGGAATGGCCTTAGCTAACCTCCAGATCAGGTAATTCTGGCATAAGCGTTATTTATTAAAATACTTTTGAATAGCGGCAAGTTCATTGCCTGTTGATTTCATAATTTCCCGAAGATAAGATGGCCGGACACCAAATTTCCCGGCCCAATATTCTACCTGAAAGTTCTCTGTAATATAGCCCTCAAAAGGACTATCCTTCTTTTTACGCTCCATAAGCCATCAATTTAGTTATTCAATAACAAAAGAAAATAGAAGTTGTTTATTTTTTATTATACTGATACTTCGAAATCTGCAGACATCAAAGCGTCATACACCCTAAAACGAACCCTCCATTCGTCTTTAACCAGTTCAGAAACTGAGCCGCTAAAGAGCTTTTTAAAGCGTTCCAGATCGATGCCATCTATACAGATGACCAAATAGTCACAATCGCTGATCACAACCACCTGCTGTATATACTCAGACCAGCGCTGTGTAATCTGCCCAGGCAGCTTATTGAAATGCTGATTCTCAATTAACTGTCCGATACCCGTGACCAGACCCTCAGGTACTGAAGACCAACTCCGCAGGTTCCACAAACCATGCTGCTTATCCACCGTCCCAATCACCTCATCCCCATTCACCAATTGCCAGGGCTCGCCAGGGTTAAACTGGATCACCTGGTAAACAGGACTTCCAGGTTCGTTTTCTGAAAAATAAGTTAGCTCAATCATATCAATTCATTATCAAATCAGGGCTTCAAACCCCAGCATTACAAAGTTTGCTAATATAAAGCGTAAATCAAAGATAAAATACTAAAAATATTAGTTTTGTTGTCCGTCATAAATTATCGCCGATTAAACATGTGCTCTTGAAAGATTATGCCTTTACTGATCAATCTTAAATACCAATGCTTTTTTTGCAATCTTAACCGGTAAATTTTATCTTTATGTTAAAAGATATTCGTATTGTTAATTTTAAATCTACCTCTATGTTAAATTTTACGCGCTTTTTTTTCAGTTTTATCTTTTGTCTGGTCTTTATGTACGGTGGAAGGCTCTTTGCCCAGGATGCCAATTACTGGCACTCAGGATTTGGTCCTGGCGGGCTTTTAACGCCCGGAGCCACGATTGTTAATGATAGAGATAGCGGATTGTATTATTACAATCCCGCACTAATGGCTTTGCGTCCCAAAAACTCGGTAAGTATCTCCACCAACTTATATAAGTTGGGTTTATATAACATCAAAGATGGTGTGGGTGCGGGAAAAAATCTAAAATCCAGCGGCGTACAAATCATCCCGCTCATGGTATCCGGCAATCTCTTTTTTAAGGGAAAAAAGACGATTGCATTGGGTTATTCATTAGTCCATGATCCTGTAAGCAACTACCAGGTTACCCAAAGACAGGACAAGAAGATGAATGTACTTGATGATTCTTACAGTCCCGGAATTGAAGATTTTATTGGGCAATACGCATCACATAACAAAGTAAGCAATACTGTCGCAAGCGGTAGTCTCGCTGTAAAACTTGATGAAAACTGGTCTGTTGGTCTTACTGCTGAAGCACAATTAAGGAGTCAGGATTATTTGGAACAATACAGTGCCCGTGCCCTGATCAATAGTAATGATACACAAAATCTATTGCCTATGACCAACGTAGAGAGTAGCTATCAGATCAACTATTGGAATATAGGTTTGCGGTTTAAGTTTGGTACTTCATATGATCATGGGCCCCATCATCTAGGTTTATTGATCAGTGCACCTCGGGTCAATATAAAGGGAAATGCAACTATTACCAATGATTTGATAATAAATGATTTGCATCCGGTACCTGGTACACCACTTATCTTAAATGTATTGGGAAATGGCCGGCAAACCGGATTGCCGGTGACCTATAAGGAGCCCTTCAGTGTAGCTCTGGGTTATGGATTGGATTTCGGTAATGGCGGGGAGATTTTTCTGACAGGAGAGTACTTTTCAAAAGTAAACCGGTACAATATCGTGAGTCCTTTAAATGCCTCCTTTGTACGGCCGGATAATGAGTCTAACCGGAGTATGACCAATGAACTGCTGCAATTCAATGAGCAGAGAAAATCGGTTACAAATTTTAGTATTGGTATTAAACAAGCTTTAAGCCCTAAGTTCATAGGTTATGCCTCATTTAGGACGGACTTTAATTATGATGATAATGGTGTTACAGTTAATAGTGAGTTTAATGGCCACCACCCTAACCTCGCTACCTGGAATACGTATCACGGTCAATTCGGAATTAATGTTAAGCGCAGAAAAGGTAACCTCCATGCCGGGCTGCTGCTCTCTTATGGAGCAACAAATAGCTATGTACAACCTTTCAATTTTGATACACCGAACGAAGACAATCAACTTCAGGGTACTGTGCATACAACTACAGCTAAATATTTCTCGGCGGGGTTATTACTAGGGTATATTTTTAATCTATAACGGGACATCAGTTGCTTTAATCTCCCATATGAATTGGCTCATTATGAAAAGATGGTTTTTAGGTATTTGCTTGTTCTTCCTGTCAACTTCGTTGGGTATGGCACAGGGGGTGTTTTTCAAAGCCCCAATACAGATTAAGGACCTTGCTGCAGCTGGCCATTCGGCCAGAATAGCGGTTCAGGATCAAAAAGTTTGCTTTACCTGGGAACAGGAAAATTCGGGCGTGCAGCTCGCCAGTTACGATCTTAAGACCCAAGTCGTGCAAGCTCCCAGTCTGATTGACCCGTCGGGAAAGCAGCCGGTGTTTTGCCATTCAGGGAAAAAATTATATCTGTTCTGGAATGATCAGCAGGGCAATATTCAATATGTTTTACTATCTGGCGGACAGTCGGCAGGAAAACCAGCTGTATTGGCAAACTCCCAATCTTTTCAAATGCTGTCTGCTGTTGAAGTTGAAGATAGAATGGTGATCTGCGTTACAAATCCCGATAAACGAAATGTTAATCTTTTGGTGGCCCATATCGATGCGGAGCAGGGATTTGTTTTGGATAAAAATGTGGAGGTCCCTAAATTAAAGAATATTGACTATTGCTCGGCGGTTGCCGGACCTTCAGGAACCGTTAAGCTCTTCTGGAAGGAGCAAAAACGTAAAAGTCTGCTGAGTGCCAATTTTAAGCTTGATGATAAAACGGTTGGCAGTCCTTCTATTGGTACCATCTCTGCAGAAGTTTTTCAGGTGGCAGAGGTTGTACCCTTAAATGACCCCGATCATCAACTGATGTTATGGAAGCGGACTGACAAGGAAAATAAATGGTATTACGGTGTGATCAGGCAGGGTGTTCTGCTTGATGAACATGCGGTCCTTCCCTATTTTGAAAATAATGTTGCTGCACCAGTTGCAGCCAAGGATGATAATGGAAACTTCTTTATTGGTACCAGTGGGTTAAATAAACAATTTGAACTGGGCTCATTTGGTCTTTACAACCCTACGCATTGGATGAGTGATTTTCTTTTACCTCAAAAGGGAAATCTGACATTGAAAGATGTTGTTATTCCTGGTTCACATGATGCAGGAATGTCGGTCTTAAATGCAGCTGGAGGCAAAGATATGGGGATCATAAATGAATGTAATACCCTTACCCAGGTACAGAATATAGATGGACAACTTCGGTCTGGCATTCGTATGTTCGACCTCAGATTGGATTTATATAAAGGAGAGCTATACACTAAGCACGCTCCGTCAAATTGTATGGAAGATGCAGTTGCAGGAGGTTACGGTGAAAAATTATCCAATGTATTGCAATCTGTAAAAAGCTTCCTGAAGGATAACCATAAGGAATTCGTGATCCTGAGTTTTTGTCATTTTTGCGATCGGCATATATCTGTTGCCCAACAAGCCGATTCTATTGTACGAGGCTTGGGAAAGGATCTGTTGTTTGCTGAACAAGGGAGGAGTTTAATCGATGTCACCCTAAATGAGTTGTCGGGCAAGGTGCTGGTGACATTTGAGGATTATTCCTTTCCGGAAAAGAACATCTTCCTGAATACCCTGAATGGCAAAAGTACTTCTCCTGTAAATTACAGGAGAGCTTATGCGGCGAGCAATGACCTGAACAAACTACTGGCGGCCCAGGAAGCTTTCTTTACCGCTTTAAAGGACTCTCTTCATCACAATGATCTTGTGCGCATGGATTGGCAGTTGACTGAGGCCGGACAAGAGGCAGCTTTCATTTGCAGTGAATTTCAATCTCCCAAATCCAACCCCCTGATTGACGGCGCAAAACTATTGGTGAATTCAATAAAGAAGAATAAAAGTATTATTGATCTTGCACGTATTGGTAATCAGATATTGGTGGAGAAAGTAAACAGCTGGATAAGCAAGGGAATAATTAATACAACCAGCCGCCCAAACATATTGTATGTTGATGTATCCGGAAACTGGATAACAGATTATTGTATGTTTCTGAATGCACAGCCACTCTATAACAGGCATTAATACGATCACTTATATGGAAGAAACATTTACACATGTGCGTACAATGATCAGCATGATCCTCGGGTTAGGGATTGCACAATTATTGAAAAATTCGATAAAACTGATCGATCACAATAAATTAGTAAAGCCATATTTGCTACATCTTTTCTGGGTATTTTATGTGTTTCTGATGATGATTCATTTTTGGTGGTGGGAATCAAATCTGAAAAATATTGTTCATTGGAACTTCATTGAATATTTTTTCCTGATCCTGTATACCATGATGTACTTTGCAATCTGCGTATTGATCTTTCCAGATAATATCAGCGATTATAAAGATTTTAAGGACTACTTTTTTTCTCGGAAAAAATGGTTCTTTTCTTTTTTGATTGCAATTTTTGTGGCTGATTTTGCCGACACCTTGCTAAAAGGTAATGATTACCTGGAATCGCTGCATTGGGAGTATCCGGTACGAAATGCTTGTCATATTGTGCTGTGTCTATTTGCGATAAAGTCTAACCGTGTTCGATTCCATTATATTCTTGCAGGTCTGTTCATCATTTACGAAATATCATACATCTTTAGGCACTATTTTATAGTTTAAAAAACATATAATTAAAGGATTTCCACATATCCTTGAGTTCCATTAACCCGGATCCGCTGTCCGTCCTGGATTAGTTTCGTGGCATTTTCAACACCAACAACCGCTGGCAAACCATATTCGCGGGCAATAACCGCTCCGTGGGTCATCAATCCACCCACTTCAGTAACCAATCCGCTGATGGATACAAATAAAGGGGTCCAGCTTGGGTCGGTAAAAGAAGTAACCAGGATATCTCCATTCTCCAGATCGGCATTTTCCATATTTAAAATCACGCGCGCCCGCCCCTCTATCACTCCTGAGGAAACAGCCAGGCCTGCAATCGCTTTGGGTGGAAGATTTTCATGATGGTACTTACCCGAAACGATTTCACCATCTGAGGTCATCACCCTTGGCGGGTTTAGCTTTCCATAGGATTTGAATTCTTCTTTTTGTTTACTGATCAATTGGTTGTTTGATTTGTGTGTACGTACCATTTCACGCAATTCGTCAAAAGTGAGGTAATAGCTGTCTTCCTGGTCAGAAATAACCTTGGCTTGTTGCAATTGTTCTACCTCTTTCAGTAAAGCCTGTTTATAGACGAAGAAACGGCTGACAATTCCATATTTTGGATATTCGCGATATCCGGCGAAATTTCGGATCAGGTCAATCATGGTCTTTGTTTCCCGTGCTTTTTGTTCGCCATCTGGTAATAGTGTCAATCGATCTAATAAAGATTGCTCTTTATTTAGTGCTTCCCTTAAACCTTGTTCAAATTTCCGCTTGCTTGCCCCTGGTTCAAAGTTTTTAATATTGGTTAGAATTATTGGAATAAGAATGGCGGGATTTTCACTCCAACGGGTTTTAGTAATATCGATTTCACCGGCACACCGCATACCATATTTCCCGAGATAAGCATCGATCATATCCTTGACTTCCTGTCCGCCATCAAACTTAATAAGGTCGTTCAGGAAGTAGCCGGTTTTTACCTGTTGCAGATACTCAATTATTGCCGCGTGGGGACGGATAGCATCAGCGATATCCAGGAGCTCCAGGCCCATCTCCGAAGTGATATTGTTTGATACAGATTGAGAAAGTATATCTGCCACGTTCTTTTCACCAAGCCATTCGTTCATCTTTTCATTGATCCATGCTGAAGCATTCATTGTAGCTATGATTACACCCAAATGTTTCCCATGAAAGATCATCTGCTTTGATTCCCGGATATCGTCCAGGATAAACTCAAACAGATCATCTCCTGATTTGGTCTGAATGTTTTGTTTGAGCACTTTTACTGAAGCCTCGTTGTGTTCAATCAGATCAGCGACAATCGCAGGGTCGTTTCCTACCTGGGCCAAGATATCTGCCGCAGACAGACCCCTATTGCTTTTGACAGGCGACCTTTCTTTTCCATCGTTCGGCCGCGATTTTATAAAATCCCCCCGTTCCACGATGGTCTGCAATGCGTCTTTTATAAGTGGATCATGTTGTTCCATGGCCGCTAACAAATTTTCCCGGCCAGCTGGTGTAGCCAGCTCATCCCTGACATCGACAAACAGCCTTCCGCCTGCTTCAAACATCGGCCTTGCAGCCCTTAACTGCCATAAAGACAAACCCAGAGGTTTCATGGGATCAGTCATCATTTGCTGATGGCCAACAGATATATAAACGTGATTTTCCTGGTCGTTTGCTTCTGGAACGGGGTACAAGGTGGTGATTGGCCGGCTCTGAACAATGTAAATTATATCATTAACCAAGCACCATTCAATGTCCTGCGGGCGGCCAAAATAGGCTTCAATCTTTCTGCCAATGTCTGCGAGTTGTAAGATCTGCTGATCCGTCAGTGCCTGCCTGTATTGCTGATCAGACTCAATTTCCTGATGTTTAGTACCACCCCCTTCTACAGCTACAATGGCCAGTTTTTTAGCAGATATTTTTTTAACGATTTCCCGGTTTTCACAGACACGGTAATTGTCGGCATTTACAAGACCAGCAACCAATGCCTCGCCAAGGCCAAAGCTGGCATCGATAGACAATTGTTTTCGATTGGAACTTACAGGATCTGCTGTGAACATTATCCCTGCTACGTCCGGAAACACCATTTTCTGAACAACAACAGCCAGGTAAACCTTACTGTGGTCCACTTCATTTTGAATTCTGTAGATGACAGCTCTATCGGTAAAAAGCGACGCCCAGCATTTGCTAATGTGTTTTGCAATCGCTTCTTTCCCTTTAATATTCAGAAAAGTATCGTGCTGCCCTGCAAAGGAAGCTGCAGGCAGGTCTTCAGCAGTAGCACTGGATCGTACCGCATAAGCATCATGATCACCAATTCTTAGAAGACAACTTTCTATCTCCTTTAAAATAGCTGGTGAAATTGGCAGATGTTCAATGGTGTCGCGTATTTTTGCACTGATTATACTGATATTTAATACATCTTCTACCTTAAGCAAGGCCAATTCATTCAACAAGTTATTGATGTCCCGATTATCTGCAATGCTTTCTTTGTAAGCTTCTGTTGTAAGATAGAATCCATCTGGTACCTCTACTCCACTAATGTGTAGCAATGAACTTAAGTTAGCTGCTTTACCACCCAACAAACTAAGCGTCGCCTTACCTTTAGGGCTTACGCCAGGGACGTAAATATTTATATTTTCCATCTGCTTGTTTTTATATTATTTGCTACTTAGCCCAGCCGTTATCTCTTTCATGATCTCTACTGATTTTGAAAGGTAACTTTCGATAATTTTAATTTCATCTTTTGAAAAGGAAGCGGTCAATTCTGCCGACTTATTTCTAAAGCCTTGATAGAGCGGAGCCAAAAGCTCCATTATTTTTTCCGTATCTGGCACAATAAAAACCTTTCGTCTGTCGTCTTCACCATGCTGCCTTTTTACTAATTTTTTCTTTTCAAATCTATCGATCAAACCAGTAACCGCTCCTGTGGTCAGGCCTGTCAAACTTGAAAGTTCTCCCGCCGTCATCTGTCCTCTTTCTAACAGAAAGCCCAAATATTTATGATCTGTACCTGAAAAACCTGCTGTTCCTGCAATAGCCTCGTGCATCTGAAGAGCGGCATATGCATAGGATTGATTTAATTTTCTGATTCTTCTGATGTGTTCTTCTTCCATGCTGTATTTTTTATAGTCACCCAGGAACTATTCCTGTTTGCTTA
>Ga0157370_10002888_pt1 | contig 20484 bp, 14 predicted proteins | sample C35metaG_FD_113463 | JGI IMG/M metagenome (GOLD analysis project Ga0157370, IMG submission 113463) | Corn rhizosphere microbial communities from Kellogg Biological Station, Michigan, USA - C3-5 metaG | ecosystem: Host-associated > Plants > Roots > Rhizosphere > Soil | place: USA: Michigan...
AGAATTCCCCTCCTCTGGAGGGGTGGCAAAAATTCAAAGAATTTTTGACGGGGTGGAAAAAAATAACACAATGGTAAACAAAAAAGCGTTCAGATTATTCTGAACGCTTTTTAATAAAATTATTGACTTATTTCTTTTATTAATACCTAAGAATAATTAACAAAGGTTTTCTTATTGATAACCCTTCGACAGGCTCAGGGTGACAGCTCGAATACCAACTGAAATTGTTAGGTGTTGTCAGGCTGAGCCTGTCGAAGCTATTATTAAAAGGATTAGGCCAATAAATAATTTTAGATTCTTTCGATGTCAGCACCGATTGCTCTTAGCCTTCCATCAATATTTTCATATCCTCTGTCGATCTGTTCGATATTGTGGATAATAGATTTTCCTTCAGCAGAAAGTGCTGCAATAAGAAGCGCATTTCCGGCTCTGATATCCGGGGAAACCATGGTTGTCCCTCTTAACGGAGCTTCCTGGTTCAATCCGATTACCGTAGCTCTGTGCGGATCACATAAAATGATCTGAGCTCCCATATCGATTAATTTATCCACAAAGAATAATCTGGATTCAAACATTTTCTGATGAACCAGAATACTTCCTTTTGCCTGAGTAGCCACTACTAAAATAATAGATAATAAATCCGGTGTAAATCCTGGCCATGGCGCATCTGAAATAGTAAGGATAGAACCGTCAATAAATTTCTGAATTTTATAATGTTCCTGAGCCGGAATGTAGATGTCATCACCACTTTGCTCAAGTTCAATTCCTAATTTTCTGAATGTATTCGGGATTACGCCAAGCTGGTTCCAGTTTACATTTTTGATGGTAATTTCAGATTTTGTCATGGCCGCAAGACCAATCCAGGATCCGATTTCTACCATATCCGGAAGCATGGTGTGCTCAGTTCCTCTAAGGTAGTCAACCCCTTCAATGGTAAGAAGGTTGGATCCGATCCCTGAGATATTTGCTCCCATTCTGTTCAGCATTTTGCATAATTGCTGAAGATATGGCTCGCAGGCTGCGTTGTAGATTCTTGTTTTTCCTTTTGCCAGAGCTGCTGCCATTACAATATTAGCTGTTCCGGTAACAGAAGCTTCTTCCAGTAAGATGAATTTTCCTCTTAACTCTTTAGCTTTTAAAGAATAGAAATATTCCTCTTCATCATAATTGAATTCAGCACCTAGTTCAACAAGTCCCTGAAAGTGGGTGTCTAATCTTCTTCTTCCGATTTTGTCACCTCCCGGAGTTGGCATATAAGCCTCACCGTAACGGGCAAGCATTGGTCCCATCAACATGATGGATCCACGTAATTTTGCTCCGTCCTTTTTGAACTCGTTAGATTTAATATAATCGAAATTAACCTGATCTGCCTTGAAAGTATAATCTCCCTGTCCGTTTTTAGTAATTTTTACTCCAAAATCTCCAAGAATTTCAATCAGTCTGTTGACATCATGAATATCCGGAATATTTTTGATTCTTACTTCTTCGTCCGTCAGGAGAACCGCACATAAAATTTGTAGAGCCTCATTTTTGGCCCCTTGTGGAGTTATTTCACCCTGCAGTCTCTTTCCTCCTCTTATTTGAAATGTTCCACTCATTATTTTCTGTTTTTATGATTGTTATTATGCCTTCTCTTGTTAGGCTGGTTATTGTTATTGTTTTTATTATTGTTGTTATTCCTGTTGTTGTTATTGTTATTATTTCGGTTGTTGTTATTGCTGGTATAATAGATTTTACTTTTCTCAAGAGAATCTATTCCAGTAAGATCCAACCTGTTTTCAGACAGTTCTTTCAGGTGGCGGAAAATTACGTCATCCGTCACATGTTCTTTATTATAGACATTGTAAGATTTCTTCATATTGTTGGCAATCACTTCGATAAGGGCTTCTTTTTCATCACCCTGTTCCAGTTCGATTGCTTTTTCTATCAATTGAAGAATACTTTTTCCGTAAAACTTAAAGTCACCCTGAAGTTTTGGATATTCCATTCTTTTAGGTTTTTCTGCCAATTGTTCCGGAGTAGGGAACGGATATGGGGACTCTACATCCAGATCATGATTAGCAAGAATAAAAAGATGGTCCCAAAGTTTATGTTTATAATTTTCCTCGTCGCGAAGTTGTGGGTTTCTCTGACCCATAAAATCGATGATTGCCATAGCCATTTCATTCCTTTCCTCTTTGGTAGGAAGTTCTTTGCAGCGCTCAACCAACTGTTGTATAATTCTGCCGTATTCCGGCATATGAAGCTGAGTTTTTTGGGTATTGTATTCCATAGTATGCAAATATATGCATTAAAAGAAAAATGACTTCGAGAATCTTAAAAATTTATGATTTTTTAATGAAATATTTAAAAGCCTTTATTCTTGATTTATTGTGGAAAATGAAAATATTTCCCGTTGGATTGAATTTGTTTTCAATAAAATTGTATCTTGTTTAATAGATTGATAATTAATTATAACGATGAAAAAAACAAACTTTTTCCTTTCACTGCTGGCCTTAGCATTAGCAAGCTCGTGCCAGACCAGTGATGAATTAATGACAGAGCCTTCCAAGCAGCAAGAGGTTCATAACAAAATTGTAAATGTTACCCAACATGACGGGCGGCCTTTCAGCACCGGAAATGAATCCGGATCTGTGCAGGGTAAATTTGTATCGGGTCCTGGAGGTGGAGTTCTGATGCAAGGCTTCTACTGGGATGTTCCGGAAGGCGGCAACTGGTGGAATACGGTTAAAGACAAATTAACAGCCTGGTCCAATGCAGGAATTGGTGCCGTATGGCTGCCACCGGCATCAAAAGCACAGAACGGAGCCTATTCTATGGGATATGATCCTACGGATTATTATGATTTTGGAGATTTTAATCAAAATGGAAGCGTAGAAACCCGTTTCGGATCCAGAGCCGAACTGGAAGCATTGATTACAAAAGCTCATACTGAAAATATGCAGGTGTATGCAGATATTGTGATCAATCACAACAGTGGAGGACAATCTGAAGCCAATCCTTTTACCGGAACGAATACGTGGACTGATTTCTCAGGAGTGGCATCCGGCAAATTTCAGAGAAATTACAATGATTTTTATAAAAATGCCTACGGAAATAATGACGAAGGCGCTTTTGGCGGATTTCCGGATCTGTCTCATGCCAACCCTCATGTGCAGGACTGGCTTTGGGGAAGAGATGATTCTGTCGCAAAATATTATAAAAATGTGATGAAATTTGATGGCTGGAGGTTTGATTACGTTAAAGGTTTCGGACCTTGGGTAGTGAATACCTGGAATTCGAAAGTAGGAGGATTTTCTGTCGGAGAATTATGGGATTCCAATGTAAATACACTGGAGTGGTGGGCCAATAATGCCAATAGTTCTGTATTTGATTTTGCCGCTTATTACAAAATGGACGAAGCTTTTGACAACGGAAATTTAAACGTTTTGAATGATGATATGATGTGGAAAAGAAATCCGTACAAAGCAGTTACTTTTGTGGCTAATCATGATACAGATATCATTTACAACAAAATGCCTGCATATGCCTATATTTTAACCCATGAAGGGTATCCCACCATTTTTTACAGAGATTATGAGGAATGGCTTAACAAAGAAAGACTGAACAATCTGATCTGGATTCATAACAATAAAGCTACCGGAACAACCTCCATTCTCTATACCGACAACGATGAATATATCGCAAGACGTAATGGTTATAATGGTAATCCTGGGCTTGTTGTATACATCAATACATCCTCAAACTGGCAGGAAAGATGGATAGAAACCAATTGGAGCAGCCAGCAGATTAAAGATTTCACAGGAAATTCAAGCTGGTATCCAACAACTCAGGGAGACAAATGGGTGAAAATCCAGTGTCCGCCGAATTCTTATTCTGTGTGGTCGCTGAATTTATAAGTAATGGGTAATAATTGATAATTGATAATTGATAATTGATAATTGATAAAGTTGGTAAGAGACTGTTCTTCAGCTTAATTTTCATTAAACATTAAACATTAAACATTAAACAAAAACAACTATACGTCTTATTTGTCATTCCGTAGGAATCTCTACAATGCATTATTTATAATACATATTGTAGGAAACTCTTACGGAATGATATTTTTTATAGGTAGAATGAAATTGTGTAAGAATAATTACACCTGAATAAATTTTTTCTTCTGATGCTGATCCGGTAAATAACATTTCTGATTGGCCAGTTTCATCCTGTTTCTGGAAATGATATCATACACTTTGTCACTTAAAGATGCAGGCAGGATTTTCCCAACAAAGGAAAGCTTATAAACCCCTCCCAATAAGTTAGCGATTTCAAGCACTGCCCTTGATTTGATCTGGTAATAGCGTCCGGGTTTCCAGAGATACATCGTATTGAAAACATTCGTTTCCAAGCCTCTTTCGGATAAAAACTGCTGTCCAAAATCAGACTGAAGAGAAGCAAACATGAATTGGTCTTTCTTATCCCGCTCCAAAATCCACTGTACCCAGAAATTGCAGACACCGCAATCTCCATCAAAAAATACAATATGTTTATTTTCCCAGTTTTCCACGACTTTATTTATTAAACATGATTCCTCTTTCCGTATCTTCTTTCACTTTTTTGAAATATTGAACAAGATCTGCACGTTGCTCATCCGAAAGTTTAGCGTTTTGATGTCCCAGATAATAAGACTCAAGCGGCATTTCTTTTTTCTCCACCATTTCTATACATTCCTCCAGCTTATGAATCTGTCTTTTAGGTTCATATACTGCAAAGGTAGAAAAATTAAGATGTTTTCTGCCCTCATTAATATGATTTTTTACCCACCATGAAGCCGGGGAAATATTGCTGTACCATGGATACTTTGTTTCATTGGAATGACAGTCATAGCATGACGTTCTGAGGGTACGGGCAATTTTCTCCGGAGTATTTTTAATCTTAAGAAAATCCATACCGGGTGTAGGTGGTGGATTCGTTTTATCGATCGGAAAAAACTGGATAATAATAAACGCAACAAGTAGGATAACAATTATTTTTTTCATAGCAGGTGTTTCATATTTCATCCATATAAAGGTAGTTAATTTATTTTTAGTGAGATAAAGGGAAGCTGGAAGAAGGAGGCTGGGAGTGCTTCTGGAAGTAATATTTTTTTTGTGATCATAAAACTTCCTTTTCCCAGCATCAAGCTTCCCCTCTCTTTTAATTTCTTACGTTGAGTAATTCTAAATTGCACTGTATACTGCTGTTTTTATTTAAGTTAATTTGAAAAATTACTAACTTAATACCACAATTATGCCTGAGCTGTAATGCTGCCGGAAAAGCTTGTTTATAGTTTTTAACTATCGTTGAAATAAAAATTAATAGATTGTATTTATCGATCAAACGTTGTAGGTTTGTCTTATTCTTACAACAGAGAAATTAAACTGTATTAATCAATATAAAAATAAAATAAACGAAAATGGAAAACGATTTGAATGACATCAGTAAATGCCCGTTTCATAACGGAACAATGAAGAAGAGTGTAGCAGGTGGCGGAACTCAAAATTCTGATTGGTGGCCAGATCAGCTTAGAGTAGATCTTCTGCGCCAGCATTCTTCCCTTTCAGATCCTATGGATAAGGATTTTGATTATGCTAAAGCTTTTGAAAGCCTGGATCTGGAAGCTGTAAAAAAAGATCTTCATGCATTAATGACAGATTCTCAGGATTGGTGGCCGGCAGACTTTGGTCATTATGGACCTCTGTTTATCCGTATGGCATGGCACAGTGCAGGTACGTATCGTGTAGGTGACGGAAGAGGTGGAGCAGGAGCAGGACAGCAGCGTTTCGCACCATTAAACAGCTGGCCGGATAACGTAAGTCTTGATAAAGCAAGAAGATTATTGTGGCCGATCAAACAAAAATATGGAAGAAACATTTCATGGGCAGACCTTTTGATCCTTACCGGAAATATTGCTCTTGAATCAATGGGCTTTAAAACATTCGGGTTTGCAGGAGGACGTGCAGATGTTTGGGAACCGGATGCTGATATATACTGGGGATCAGAGAAAACATGGCTGGGAGGTGATTTACGTTATGCTCACGGTTCAGAAGGAGTACCAGAGGGACACTCAGCAGTTCTTCCTACCGATGATAATGCAGACGGAGATATTCATTCAAGAAATCTTGAAAATCCATTGGCAGCCGTACAAATGGGGCTTATTTATGTAAACCCTGAAGGTCCGGACGGAAATCCTGATCCTATTGCGGCAGCTAAAGATATCCGCGATACTTTCGGCCGTATGGCGATGAATGATGAAGAAACGGTTGCTCTGATTGCCGGGGGACATACCTTCGGTAAAACCCACGGAGCGGGTCCTGCAGATCATGTAGGCAAAGAACCTGAAGGAGCTGGAATTGAACAGCAGGGATTAGGCTGGGCGAGTACTTATAAGTCAGGAAGCGGAAGAGACGCTATTTCCAGTGGTTTGGAAGTAACCTGGACTGAAACTCCGACCGAATGGAGTAATTATTTCTTTAAAAACCTTTTTGAAAATGAATGGGAATTAACGAAAAGCCCGGCCGGAGCTCACCAGTGGGTAGCAAAGGATGGTGCAGAGATCATTCCTGATGCATTTGATTCTAATAAAAAGCATAGACCAACGATGCTTACGACAGACCTTTCATTGAGACTGGATCCTGTTTACGAAAAAATTTCAAGACATTTTTATGAAAACCCTGATGCGTTTGCCGATGCTTTTTCAAGAGCATGGTTTAAACTAACACACAGAGATATGGGGCCACGTGCCCGTTATTTAGGACCGGATGTGCCACAGGAAGAACTGATCTGGCAGGATCCTATTCCAGAAGTGAACCATGAATTGGTTGACGGAAATGATGTAGAAACATTAAAATCAAAAGTTTTAAACTCAGGATTAAGCAATACTGAACTGATTTCTACGGCTTGGGCTTCTGCTTCTACTTTCAGAGGAAGTGATAAGCGTGGTGGTGCTAACGGTGCCAGAATAAGGCTGGAGCCTCAAAGAAACTGGGAAGTAAATAATCCTTCACAGCTGAACAAAGTACTGGGAGTACTGGAAGGAATTCAAAAAGAGTTCAATGATTCTCAAAGTGGAGGCAAGAAAATATCATTAGCAGACTTAATTGTTTTAGCAGGGAATGCTGCTGTAGAATCTGCTGCAAGAAATGCAGGTCAGGATGTGAAAGTTTCATTTGCACCGGGAAGAATGGATGCGTCTCAGGAACAGACTGATGTAGAATCTATGGGATATCTTGAGCCTGCAGCTGATGGATTCCGTAATTATCTGAAAAGAAAATACACGGTTTCTACAGAATCTTTACTGATTGATAAAGCACAGTTGTTAACGCTTACTGCCCCTGAATTGACAGTACTGATAGGAGGGATGCGTGCTTTAGATACCAATTTTGACGGTTCAAAACATGGTGTATTCACCAGCCGTCCGGGAGTTCTTACCAATGATTTCTTTGTGAACCTTTTGGATATGGGAACACAATGGAAAGCAATGTCAGAGGATAAACAACTGTACATAGGAACTGATCGTTCAAGCGGTCAGCCAAAATGGACAGCAACGCGTGCAGATCTTGTTTTCGGATCCAATTCTGAATTAAGAGCAATCGCTGAGGTATATGGAAGTGCTGATGCACAAAGTAAATTTGTAAATGACTTTGTAGCAGCATGGACAAAGGTGATGAATCTGGACAGGTTTGATCTGGTTTAATAAATAAAATGAAAAAAGGAAAAGACAGCAGAAATGCTGTCTTTTTTTGTTTATCATGAATATATAAAACAAATGTATTACCATTCATTTCAGATACAAAATAAAAAAAGAAAACCACCCTTAAAAAAGGATGGTTTGTAGACCCACAGGGATTCGAACCCCGACTGACGGTACCAAAAACCGGAGTGCTACCGTTACACTATAGGTCTGTTTCTATGTTGCGAAATTATAGAATTTATTTTAAATATGAAAATCTAAATTAAAGATTAATTAACATAATAGAAGCTTAAATAGCATTACTTATTGATATCCAAATAATTATTTTTTCAATAAAAATATAAGAAATTTTGCTTTTATCCGGAAATAAGAGGTTTTTAAATCTTATCTATTTAATTTTTTATAGGAATGGTTATGATGATTTATCCCTTAAATAGTAACTTCCAGCCTCCCTCCTCCAACCTCCTTACTTAAAACCTCTGTTAAATAATAAAATCTTATCTTTGCAAAAAATTGGGCTCCAAAAGTTGGAGTAACCCATTAATAACATATCCTTGAGCAAAGCAAAAGGATTATTAAACATTTTTTATGTCAAATATTGTTGCAATCGTTGGACGTCCTAACGTAGGAAAATCAACGCTTTTTAACCGTTTATTAGAAAGAAGAGAAGCCATTGTAGATTCTACAGCCGGTGTTACCAGAGACCGTCACTACGGAAAATCAGACTGGAATGGGGTAGACTTTACTGTAATTGATACAGGAGGGTATGATGTAGGTACAGATGATATCTTTGAAGAGGAAATCCGTAAGCAGGTACAATTGGCGATTGATGAAGCAACTTCCATTATCTTTATGATGAATGTGGAAGAAGGGCTTACCGATACAGATTACGAAATTTACACACTTCTTAGAAGATCCAACAAACCGATTTATATTGTTATTAATAAAGTAGATTCTGCAAAAGAAGAACTTCCTGCAACAGAATTTTATCAATTAGGAATAGACAAATATTATACACTTTCTTCTGCTACAGGTTCTGGAACAGGAGATTTGTTAGATGATATTGTAAAAGATTTTCCTACTACAGAATATAAAGACCCTTTTGAAGGGCTTCCAAAAATCACTATTGCAGGTCGTCCAAATGTAGGAAAGTCTACGATGACCAATGCTCTATTGGATGTTGAAAGAAATATCGTAACAGATATCGCAGGAACTACAAGAGATAGTATTCAGACTTTATACAACAAATTCGGACACGAGTTTGTATTGGTAGATACAGCAGGGATGAGAAGAAAGTCTAAAGTAAATGAAGACCTTGAATTCTACTCTGTAATGAGATCTATCCGTTCTATTGAATATTCTGACGTCGTGATCATCATGGTAGATGCTACACAGGGATGGGAATCTCAGGATATGAACATCTTCGGACTGGCTCAGAAAAACAGAAAAGGAATTGTAATTCTTGTGAATAAATGGGATTTGATCGAAGACAAGCAGACCAATACAATGCGTGATTTCGAAAAATCAATCAAAGATAAAATTGGTCAGTTCCAGGATATTCCAATCCTGTTTGTTTCAGCTTTAACGAAGCAGAGAATCTTAAAAGCTGTAGAATTGGCAATGGAGGTTTATGAAGACCGTAAGAAGAAAATCAAAACTTCAAAACTGAATGAAGTGATGCTTCCGATCTTTGAAAATACACCACCACCAGCATTGAAAGGAAAATATATTAAAATCAAATACTGTGTTCAGCTTCCTACGCCGTCGCCACAGTTTGTATTCTTCTGTAACCTTCCACAATATGTGAAAGAACCTTATAAAAGATTTACTGAAAATCAGTTGAGAAAACAATTCGGGTTTACCGGGGTTCCAATTGAAGTTTATTTCAGACAAAAATAATAAGAACAATTGTTCACAAAAGACTCCGGCAAGCGAAGCTTGCCGGAGTCTTTTATTTTAGTCTACATCCATTTTTCATAGACCAGTCTTACGGGTTTATATCCTTGAGAAGCCAGCCAGAGCTGCATGGTGTCGTTGGTACAAAGGGTATAGCGGTAGATTTTTCGAATTTTATAGTCTGTATAAGCTTCTTCAAATGCTTTGTTAAGAGCAGAGTAGATTCCCTGTTTTCTAAACTCTTTTTTTACATATCCTTCAGATACATACAGATCATCTCCTTCTCCAAGTTCAAAATTACTGTCGTCTTTTTCATCAATATATCCGAATAGAAAACCAATAGCTTTTCCATCAATTTCAGCAATAAGAAAAGTTCCGTCATTTTCTTCCTCACATTCAGCCATAAAACGGAGGTAGTTTTCCCGGATCTGATTCCAGTCAGCCGTTTTGTTATTCATTTCTTTTTCCGAAATATGAAGTTCTCCTACCAATTCATCTACAATAGGAAGATTTTCAGCGATTTTTATTTTTTTGATGGAATAATTCATAATGATGTTTTTTTTTAATTTGCTGGAAGCTAGAAGCTGGAAGCGGGAGGATGGGGGTAACCTGTGACAGATAATATACCTGTTGTTTTAAAATAAAAGCTCAATAAAAAGACATTTATTCCTTTTATTCGCTTTCATCACCTCCATCATCCAGCTTCTAGCTTCCCGCATAATTACTTCCCTCTCAACGGACTTCCGTACCATGATGTATTGTCAGAAAGAACTTCTCCTTTCATCACCAGAGAAAGTGGATCTATATTGACATTATTTCCAATTTCGCTGTCATATAAAATAATGGTTCTTGAGTTGATCGTAGTCTGGCTGCCAATTTTTACACTTCCAATCTTCATAATTCTGTCTTCAAAAAGATGGGTTTGAGGGCCGCAATCTTCATTCAGCATAGTTTCATCTCCGATAGATACCATGTCAAACTCGGTAATGTCAGTTGTATTGAGCCATACCCTTTTTCCAATTTTTACGCCTAAAAATCTCATAAAGAATGGAAGCCAGAATGTACCTCGCAGGAAGTCAAGGAAAAACTGTACAGGAAGTGCTTCATAAATAGTAGTGATCCCCTCGCTCAACCAAACTTTCATACTGTACATTGGCATTTCAGTTTTTTTATATTTTCCGATCAAGATCCACTTCAATATTACGGTGAAGAAAAATGAAGGTAAGGCAACAAGCCCTAGGTAATAAAACGGAGCCAGTAAGACAAGATAATGAATGTTCCCTTCCAGATAAGTACTTGTATAGGCAATGAATAATACACTGCAGATAATCACTACAGTCTGTGGGAGAATAATCCTGATTCCTTCTACAATAGCTCTTGCAAACTTAAGTTTGAATGGCGGATTATACGTAAGATTATCCTGAAATACTTCAGATTTCTGTCTCGAAGGAAGACCAATGGGAGGAGATCCGAACCAGTCTTTTTCACTGGAATTTTTCAATTGTTCTTCCGAAGGCGCTTTACTCAGTACACCAATCAGCATATCGTTTCCTAGCTCATATCCTTGAGGAATCAGGCCGCTGTTTCCTACAAAACTGTTGTTTCCAATAGTGGTTTTAGATAAAATTAATTTTTCATTTCTTACATCATGTTCTCCCAGAATTACCGCATCAGCAATAAACGAGCCTTCACCAATTTCCAAAAGATGGTGAGAAACATCACTTGCAGTCGATATTTCTGAGTTTTTCCCCACCTTTGCTCCCATCATTCTGTAAAACTTACTGATATAAATAGAGGCAAAAAGTGGATGTACAATAATGAGAGATAGGTTGAAAATCTGATCCTTTATCCATTTTTTATAATATATAAAACTGTACACCGGATAAATGCCCGGTTTCATATTGTACTGTAAAATACGGGTCAGAATACTTACCACTCCTATAAATAATAAAATATATACTGTAGAAAGTATCGGGGCCTGCCACAAATAATAAAAATTGTAATCAGCTGAACGGTCATCCAGATAATACAAAGTATAAAGGGTAGGAGCTAAAGGTAATACAATAAGAAGAGGGAAGAAAAACAACGAGCATGCATACAATAATGCAAACCTGTTTCTTTTTCCTGCTGAAGTCAATTGAGGAGCTTCAATTTCTTCACCGGATTTTACTCTTACTTTTTCGGCAGGACTGCCGTTCCATACTTCTCCAAACCCGATCCTTCCACCTTCATTCAGACAGCTTAAGTCCTGAAGTTCTCCAAATTGTTCAATCTCAGTGTCTCCACATACAATAACAGAAGATCCCAGATAAGCATGTGCTTTTATATGTACTTTTCTTATTCTTAACATTCCGTTTTCAACAGAAGCATTATCTATGCTGCAGCCAGAACTGGTATTTACATTTTTATCAATGGTCACAAGATCTTCTGCTGCAATCGGCAGAAGGCTCAGCTGGGCACTTGGGTGTACCTTTACACCCAGTAATTTTAAATATTTCGGATATAAAGGAGTTTCTACAATAAACTCAGAAGGCATTAGCCTTTTAATTGTTTTCCATAGCCACCATCTGAAGTAATACCAACCCCAGAGCGGATAATCTCCTTCTTTTATTTTTCCAATCACAAGCCATTTGGTAAGAACAATAATGATGGAATATACAGGAGGAATCAAGGTATACAGTAAAACGGCACTTAATAGAGCATAATGCAGTCCATATCCGTTAATCTGAAAATAATAATAACTTAAATAAGGAAAAAATATCTGAATACTTAATAATGCAAATACAGCCATTAGACTGATCGTCTGAGCTATATTACAGGCAATATACTGGAATGTTGAAACCCTTTGAAAAGGCTCCTGATGAGATGCTGCCTGAGTATGTTTATTTCTAAGGCATTCAGAATAAGCTGATAAAGGTCGGTTTTCATAGATTTCCTTTAATGAAGCAGTAGGGATTCCAGCTTTTTGACGAAGATGAGAAACCAGTGTTGCTGCCAGTAGAGAATGTCCACCCAGATCAGTGAAAAAATCCTGATTCAGGTTAATTTCTTTTCCCGGAAATACCCATTTCAGAGTCTGAATAAGTCTTTCCTCTATAGGCGCTTCATGATCAATTTTTATTTCTTCGTTTTTCTCATGGCTGATAAAACTTTCGGGAATCGGAAGTCGTTTTCTATCGATTTTACCACTTGGCATCCTTGGCATTTCTTTCATCAGAACAATAGAAATAGGAACCATATAAGGAGCCAGGAATTTTGCCAGTTCCTTCCGCATTTCATTTTCATTAAAAGAAGATTCACTGTTCATTACAACATATCCTACAAGTTGTCCCTGTTCGTTGGAATCTTCCTTCACAGCCACAGCAGCTGAAGATACATCATGAAGCTGATTGAGCCTCGATTCTATTTCACCAAGCTCAATTCTGTAGCCCCGCAGCTTGATCTGATCATCTATTCTTCCCTGAAACTCAATGAATCCGTTTTCCCTGATGATGACCGCATCTCCGGTTTTGTAAATTTTGTCTCCGGGAAGATCTTCCGGAAAAGGATTAGGTAAAAATTTCTGTTCAGTAAGCTCGGGAAGATTGAAATACCCATTGCTTACTCCCGGGCCGGAAATAATCATTTCGCCACGCTCTCCCCGTGGAACAATATTCATGCTTTCATCCACTACGGCAACATGATAATTGGGAAGAGGAGGGCCAATGGTCAGTTCCTGTTGATTATTCAGTTGAGCCATATTGGATGAAACCGTAGTTTCTGTAGGGCCATAGCTGTTGATGAAAATTCTATACGGTTTTGCCCATTTTTCCTGTACCTGTTTTGTACATGCTTCACCTCCTGTATTGATCAGCCGGATGGCAGGAACTTCATCAATAATGGCCAATATACTTGGGACTGCGTGAAGTACTGTAATGTTATTTTTTGTTAAAACATCACTCAGTTCATCGATCGCTTTTACAGTCGTGGCATCAGCTATCCATATGGTGGCTCCCGAAAAGAGACTGATCCATACTTCTTCGCACCACATATCAAAAGATACAGAAAACCCCTGATAAACAATGTCTGTATCTTTTATACCAATAAAATCTTCTTCGGAACGGATCAGATGGCAGATATTCCGGTGGGAAATAGGAATCCCTTTTGGATTTCCTGTACTGCCGGAGGTAAATAATACATATGCCCAATTGTCAGGTGTAAAATCTACGGCAGGTAAAGAAACAGAATTCTTAGGCTGTTGAGCAATTTTTAGCGGTTGGCAGTGAATATGAGCATCCGTATCTGAAAAATACGTCTTGACATTGATATCTGTAAAAACCTTTTTAATCCTGTCTTCAGGCATTTCGCGGTCTAATGGAATGTACGCTGCACCGGCTTTCAAAATTCCGAGTATGGCTACGGGAAGTTCCAGACTTCTGGGATACCATACCCCTACACGGTCACCAGGCTGTACACCTTGATCCTGCAGTTGAAGGGCTATTGCATTGCTCCAGCTGTCCAGCTCAGCATAGGATATTTTTTTATCTTTAAATATAAAGGCTGTTTTATCTTTATATTTTTCAAAGGTGGGAACCAGTAATTCAGGCAGAGTTTCTTCTTTGATAAACTCCGGACTGATCTTTCCTAAAATCAGGCTTTTCATCATTAAAAAATTACAGTATAATATGTTGGGAATATTTTTATAAATATACTTTATTTCTCCGCAAGCCCGATCTTTCAATTCGTTTTTTAGTTGTAATTTTGTAGGAATTAATATCAATTAACTGAAATTAAAAAAAAATAAAATTTTCATGCTTACTATTTTATCGCAAAACTTTTCTCTTGTTAATGAATGGATCAACGAATTAAGAAACGTTGACATCCAGCATGACCGAATGAGATTCAGAAGAAATATGGAAAGAATCGGAGAGATTGCCGCTTTTGAAATCAGTAAAGGACTGGAGTACAGAAAAGTTGAAATTCAAACTCCTTTAGATACAATAAAAAGCAGAGAAATTGCTGTACAGCCTGTTATTACTACTATTCTGAGAGCAGGAGTTCCATTGTTTGAAGGAATTTTAAATTACCTTGACAGAGCAGACTGTGGTTTTGTGGCAGCTTACAGAAAACACGATGCCAACGATTATTTCTCAATTAAACAGGATTACCTGACTTGCCCAAGCATCGAAGGCAGACCACTGATTGTAGCAGATCCCATGCTGGCAACAGGTGCTTCCCTTATTGAAGCGATCAAAGATTTGTTAACCAACGGAAATCCAACCCAGCTCCATATTGTAGCAGCCATTGCGTCAAAACAAGGCGTGGAAACCATTCAGAATGCTTATCCTGAAGCTCATATCTGGGTAGGAGCAATTGATGAACATTTAACTTCAAAAGGGTATATCACTCCCGGATTAGGAGATGCCGGAGATCTTAGCTACGGAGAAAAACTTCAGAGATAAATTAAGAAAGATTCCAGAAATCTTTTATTAAGTTCAATAATAAATCAGGTCGTACTTTGTCCATAGGGTGTTTTGTATCCGGAAGTACGGCCAATTTTGCATTTGGGAGACTTCTGTAAACCCTTATACTCTCTTCGATGGTAACCATATTATCTTTATCACCCACCATAATTTGAGTAGGAATATTGATCGAAGTGAAATTATTTTCCAAAGGAGGATTTTTGCCTAAATCAACCATTAAATCAGCAATAGCAGGAAGAAGCTGTTTCCATTTTGCTCCGTGCTGCGATTCTAAAACTTGGGCATACTGCGGAATTTTCTCAAGAATCACATCGGGATTAAGCATTTTACTTTCTTTCAAAGCCTGTTCCTCAGTCCAGTCGAACTTTGTTCCCAATGTTATAATAGAATTTACATTTTCAGGACTTTTCATGGCATAACAAAGTGCAGCATAGCCTCCCATGCTGTGTCCGAAAATGGATACATCCGTTAAGTTGTTCACTTTACAATATTCGGATAATTCCTGAGTATACTTTTCAATAGTGATGCCATCTGCCGGAAGTTCCAGACTTCCATGTCCTGAAAACAAAGGAGTATGTACTGTAAAAGATTGGGACAAAGAGTTCAGATAGGGCTTGAATATGTCGCTGTGACCTAAAGCTCCGTGCAGTAAAAGTAAATTGGGCATAGTTGTTTAGTTTCCGGAAAATTAGGAAAAAGAATTGAATAGCGAAAATGGATTGGATAAGTATCTGTGAATGTTTGAGAGTTTTAGGGTCTGAGAGTTTGAGAATATTTTTGAATATGACACACGCACCATACAACCAAACTCACGCTTCACATCAAACATCCTCCGCCATTACCAAAACACTCACTTTATTATTCCCTGCATTTAAAATCTCCCATGCAACCGATGAAACTGTATTTCCTGTTGTGAAAACATCATCAATCAGAAGAATATGCTTTCCTGTTACAGGTTTGGTGACGGAAAAAGTGTTGATAGATTCCAGCCTGTGTTTTTTATCCTTTAGAGCCTGTGCTTTGGAATAATGATTTCTTTTGATTAACTGATGATCGAAAGGTATGTCATAAAATAAAGATAGAGTTTCTGTAAATAAATGAAGCTGATTGTATCCGCGTTCCTTCAGTTTCTTTGAGTGAAGAGGTACACTTACCAGTAAATCGGGTTTTTCGTTCTTGAAATCCAGACGCTCTGCTGTCCAGCCCGCAATAATCTTTCCCACTTTTTCACGGCTTCTGTACTTCAGTTCATGAACAATCTTCCGGCTTAAACTTTCTTCTTCGAACTGTATTAAAGCAAAGGCATTTTCAACAGGAAAGAATAAACTGCATTTTTCCTTAATCGGATTATTTTCAAAATAATTGTAATGGGTAAAATGAACCTGGCTAAAGCAAAGATCACAAACCAAAAGTTCAGGATCAGTGATTCTGTTGCAGTGAGTGCAGCGGTTCGGAAACAATAAATCTAATATCATAAGTGTGTTTTTACTAAGATATAAAAATAATTGTCAATTTTGCTTTGCAAAATCAACAGGTAAGTCATAGATTAAAAAATAACTAATGGATTATTCACAACCCCGAATCACGCATCCCGAAACATGCACAAAATTCACAAGCGAAGCGTATTGACAATTCATCATTCACTTTTAAATACCTTCAAAACTCTTCCTGATCTTTTCCACGGAGTTCTTCATGCTCAGATTAAAATGTTCCTTCTCCAGCCTTACCGGTGGTGCCTGTCTTACTTCACAATCTGCAATACTGCAGGATTCACAGGTTACTCCCACATTAATCGTTTTTAAAGAAGGAGATTTGATGAAACTTATTTTTTTGATCGTTTGTGAATTCAGCAGAATACCGAGACAGTAACTTCTGTTGCTCCCATCGGAAAAAGGATTTTTCTGTGAGGTAGAAATTACCAGATAACTTATTCCCTGATCTTTATAATGGGAAATCTGAGCATCCGTCAGGGTTTCATTTTCTTTTAAATGGTCAAGATTTTTTACGGCAATCCATCTTCTGCAGTAGTGTTCGTTGGTTGCGTTGGCATGAGGTGCCTGCTGATGGTTCAGATGAAGCTCTTTTAAAATCTGAATTTTATCTGAATTTTTCTTTTTTACAAGGCACAGATAAAACAGGTCTTTGATTCCCATCTCAGCTGAAAGAATATTGGTAAGACGGTAATAAAACGTTTCAGGCGATCGGGTAAAGCTGTCGATGAGGTTCTCGAAACTTTTTGGTTCCCATTTATTTTGTTGGAAAAATTCTGAAGCCTTTTCAATGACTGATTTTTTTGAAATTAACAAAGCTCCTGCAAAATAAGATGCATAAAAGTTGTTCAGGATTTCCTCAAAACTTCCAAAGTCAAGCCATGAATAGGTATTGGGACGATTTTTTAACTCCAGAACGTTGAATCCTATTTCTTTTGCAAGAATGAAAGTTTTCTGGTCTTTTTCCAGTTTTTGGTTCAGCAGTAATAATTTTTTCTCAGGAATAAAAAGGGAACGAAGGTTATCCAGAGTCCCATATTTCTCAAAATTTTCAGATTGAATGGTATAACTGAATTTTTCCGCAAGAATTTTCTCCAGGATATCAGATTTTAAGTTTTTTCCGATTTTTAACTGATTTTCCTTGGCAAACAAGCTTACTTTTTCCTCAATTTCCGGAAAATAATTATCATATAATTCCTGAAATGATCTCAATACGGCAAAATAAAACCTTTCCTTACCAAGATTGTAATTCTGGGAAATTTCGATCAACGCATTGATAAAAGCAGTTACCTTTTTAGGAGCATCACTGATAATACTGATGAGGTTATTCTTATTAATTCCGAACAGCTCCAGCGGAACTTCCTTGAAGAAATCAGACTGAAGAATTTCGTTGAAAGGTGCTAGGCTTTTATCCAGCTTGGTAGAAACCAGATCATCAAAAGTACAGCTCAGTGCTTCAGAAAGCTGTATGATTTTATCGTGCTTGGGATATTTTTTTCCGTTCTCAATTTCGTTGAGGTAAGATTTTGATAATCCTGTCTTTACAGCAAGATCCTGCAGAGACCAGTTTTTCTTTTGTCTCTGCTGTTTCAGTTTTAGTCCGAAAACTGTTTTGATAAAGTCGCTTTCTGAATTCATTACTCAAATATAAATAATTAGATGCGATTATTCGCATAATGATTTTTAAATAAATTTAGCGAACGTTCGCTGTTTGTGAAAATTTTTATTTATGTTTGTAACATCAAATCACAAAATCAATATGTTATGGAAACCAAGACTCAATTAGAAATAAAGTCACAGAAGCAGTTTGAGGGAATATTTACTCCGGATTTGGCCGATTTTCTGATTTCGCTTCATCAGAATTTCAATGATAAAAGGCTTGACCTTTTAAAAGAAAGAAAAGAAACACAAAAGAATTTTGATAAAGGAAATCTTCCGGAATTTTTAACAGAAACAGCAGACATCAGAAATAGAAATTGGGTATGTGCTCCGCTTCCTGACGATATGTTGGACAGAAGAGTGGAAATTACCGGGCCTGTCGACCGCAAGATGATCATCAATGCCCTGAATTCCGGTGCGTCTACTTTTATGGCTGATTTTGAAGACAGCAGCTCGCCGGTGTGGGAAAACTGTATTCAGGGACAGATTAATCTTTCTGATGCGATTAACCGGACTATTGATTTTGTCAACGAAAAAGGTAAAGCTTATACCCTTAATGAAAAAACGGCTGTTTTACAGGTTCGTCCACGTGGTCTTCATCTTCCGGAGAAGCATATTGAAATCAATGGAGAGAAAGCTTCCGGTTCGCTGACTGATTTTGGAATTTATTTTTTCAGAAATGCAAAACAGCTTTTGGAAAAGGGGAGTGGTCCTTATTTTTATCTTCCAAAACTGGAACATTATAAGGAAGCCCGCTGGTGGAATGAAGTTTTTGTTTTCGCGCAAAACTATCTTGGAATTCCGGAAGGAACCATTAAAGCTACTGTTTTAATAGAAACCATTACTGCATCATTTCAGATTGATGAGATTTTATTTGAATTAAAAGAACATAGCGCAGGGCTGAACTGCGGAAGATGGGATTATATTTTCTCTTACGTTAAAAAATTCAGAAACCTTCCGGAGTTTATTGTTCCGGACCGAGATCAGGTAACCATGACTTCTCCTTTTATGAGTGCGTATTCAAAAAGAGTAATTGAAATCTGTCATAAAAGAAATGTACATGCCATCGGAGGTATGGCAGCACAAATTCCTGTAAAGGACGATGATGAAGCCAATAATACAGCTTTTGAAAAAGTAAGAAATGATAAAGAAAGAGAAGTAAAAAATGGTCATGACGGAACGTGGGTTGCCCATCCTGCACTGGTAGCTGTGGCAAAAGAAATTTTTGACGAACACATGCCTTCCAAAAATCAGATTGATAAAAAATTTGAATATCATATAACAGAAAGTCAACTGCTGGAAATCCCCAAAGGAGATATTACAGAAAAAGGTGTCCGAAAAAATATCAATGTAGGTATTCTTTATCTTGAAAGCTGGCTGATGGGAACCGGTGCTGCTGCCATTTATAACCTGATGGAAGATGCGGCTACTGCAGAAATTTCAAGAACACAGATCTGGCAATGGCTGAAAAATGAAGCTGTATTGAGTGACGACAGAACATTAACCCGAACTATGGTGCTGCAGTGGGAAAAAGAAGAAATGGATCATATTGAAAAATATGTGGGAGAAAGCCGCTTCAGCAAAGGAAAATTCAACCTTGCGAAAGAACTTTTCAATGAGTTGATTTTCTCTGAAAACTTTGAAGAATTTCTAACCCTTAAAGCATATCCTTTTATTTAGTGAAATATTGGTTGCTGGTTGAAAACCAAATCATCAAATAACAAGCATCTGGCAACAAAATTACTTTCAAACCTAATCAAACAAAATCCAAATATTATGAAAACAAGACAAGAACAAATCCAGGCTATAGAGCAGGATTGGCTGACAAATCCACGCTGGAAAGGGGTAAAGAGACCGTATACAGCAGAAGAAGTTTTAAAACTTCGTGGAACTTATACCATAGATTATACCATTGCTACGGAAATGTCCAAAAAATTCTGGGATAAACTGAATACTCAGGATTATGTGGCAGGACTTGGTGCGCTTACAGGTAATCAGGCTGTGCAGGAAGTAGATGCCGGGCTGGAGGCTATTTACCTTTCAGGATGGCAGGTAGCAGCAGATGCTAACTTATCAGGGGAAATGTATCCGGATCAGTCGTTGTACCCTGCCAATTCAGTGCCTTCTGTGGTGAAAAAAATAAATAATGCCTTATTGAGAGCAGATCAGGTACAGTCTGTGAGCGGAACAGGAAATAAAGAATATCTGGTACCCATTATTGCAGACGCAGAAGCAGGTTTTGGAGGAAACCTGAATGCTTTTG
>Ga0157370_10002889_pt1 | contig 20483 bp, 17 predicted proteins | sample C35metaG_FD_113463 | JGI IMG/M metagenome (GOLD analysis project Ga0157370, IMG submission 113463) | Corn rhizosphere microbial communities from Kellogg Biological Station, Michigan, USA - C3-5 metaG | ecosystem: Host-associated > Plants > Roots > Rhizosphere > Soil | place: USA: Michigan...
CACCTCGTGCGACAGCGCTTTCGAAATCGGCAGATCCTTGCGATACCGGTTCATCCTTCGGCCGCCGAACTCGCCGCTGTCCAAACCGTCCGACCAGACATGGGTGGCACCCGCATCGAGCTGCGCTTGCTCGAGCAGCACAGCCAGCGGCACTCCCGTCCACCGGACGTTGCCTACCCGCCAGAGATTGCCGTCAGCCGGCAGTAGGGGGCTGCCAAAGCACTCGTGGAAGGCGGTGACGGAGACTGAAGGCAACCGCCTGAGATCGTCCAAGCCGATCGAGAAAGGCCTGCGGACGAGCCCGTCCACTTGCAGTCGCCATCGCTCGGTATCGACTTCGACGGAACCCATGTGGATGGTCTCGAAGAGTTGCGCATCGGAGGTGATGAAGTCACGCAGTCCCGCCGGGACGGGGGGTGGCTTCAGATGGAATCCCGGAGACCGGCCAATGACGACCGAGCGCTCCGCTCCTTCAGGCAGCGGTGGCAGGAAATCGGAGCTACTCATCCAGCACCCCGGCGGTGATCTCATCGTCGAGCAGCCGCGGAAACTGCGGATCGGACGGCCCTGACCACGCGACCGGTTCGTGCCGGCGGCGTTCGACACCCAGAGAGAAGACGTCGAATCGGTTGTAGTAGCCCACCACGTCATGGAACTGCTTCGGCTCGACGCACTTGTTCAGGTCGAACTCGGCGTAGGCGATCCCTTCCTCGTTCTGGAGCGTGTCGCCGATCTGTGTGCCGGTGGGGTCCACGAACATCGATGCGGCGCGCGGCGTGCCGTCGACCACCTCTGCCACGGCGGGATCGCGATCCACCAGAAAATCACGCATCGCCTTGTCCATGAAGCTCGCGCAGACGATTCCGAACGCCTTGGCTTCGAACGAATGAGCGGAGGCCCGAATGCGGTTTGCCGCAACGTTGTCGAAGTTTCCGCCGCCCGAGGGCTTCCGCGTGGGCCACATCGGCGGCCAGCTGGAGATATGAATCTGCTCTGCCTGCGCCATGAGCGAAAAGCGCGCGAGCGGGTTGGTGTTCTCGCCGCAGATCAGGCCGCCGATGCGCCCGAAGCGGGTCTCGGCGACGCGAAGCCCCTGTCCGTCTCCGGCCGCCCAGACCAGCTTCTCGTAGAAGGTCGGCACCAGCTTGCGATGGTGGTTGAGCAACTCGCCCGTCTCGCCGATCAGGAGGTTCGAGTTCCAGATGCAGCCGGCGCTCACGGTGCTGCGTTCGCTGATGCCCATCGACACGCACACGCCGAAGCGCTTGGCGGCCGCGGCAATCAGGGCCACCTCGGACCCCGGCACATAGACGCTGTTCTCGACCATTGCCTCGAACAGATCGTGGTTGTAGATGGGCGCCCACAGGGCCGCCCACACCGGGAACGCCGGGATGTACGTCTCCGGGAACGCGATCACCTGCGCGCCATGAAGGGCGGCCTCCTTGATGATGGACACGGCCTTTTCGGTCGTAGCGGTCTTGTCGAGCAGCACCGGCGCTGCGTGGGCGGCGGCAACCTTCACCCGGGGCAATGAACTCATGTCAGGTACTCGCTGTGCGTTGCTGAGGCCCACAGGATAGTTGCCGGTACAGCCGCACAGATGCTCGAAAAACGCAACAAGAGGTGCGTTTTTGCGGGCTCCGCGGGTCCATGGGCATCTGCGCACAGCGGGTTGTGAATTTCCCGGCGGCTATTTGTGCGGAACTTGCTCACCATTGCCGTGTCGCGGACCTTGTCCGTTCAACCCACCTGGAGGGCCCATGGACCCATCACACGAGTATGTTCGCCTTTCCCGCACCGGCCCCTGCGCATGCGGCAGTACCCACGGTGACGATGAGGAGTGCCTCCCGGAGAAGCCTGCGAACGCAGACGATGCGCTGGCCGGCGCCATGGCCCAGGGCATGCTGCACGGCCTCTTTCCCGAGCGCGGCCTGCGGCGGGCATTCGTCAAGACGCTCGGGAGGGCAGGGGCGCTGGCCGCACTCACGGCGCTTACACCGTTGACCCAGCTTGCCGCCGTCGCGCAGGAGCGCAGCAAGGGTGTGCCGGAGAAAAAGCGGCTCGCTGTCGGCTTCCTGCCCATCACCTGCGCGACGCCGCTGATCTATGCCGAGCAACTCGGACTCTTCCCGCGCGAGGGGCTGGAACTGAGCCTGCAGAAGATCGCCGGAATCGCGCTGATCCGCGACAAGATGGTCAACGGCGAACTGGACATCTCCCAGCAGGTGATGCCCGTTGCGCTGGCCATGTCCGCCGGCATCGGCGGCGCTCCCATTCCGGCCCGCGTGATGACGGTGCTCAACCAGAACGGCAACTCGCTGGTCCTTGCGATGAAGCACAAGGACAACCGCGACCCGAAGAACTGGAAGGGCTTCAGGTTTGCGGTGCCCTTCGAGCAATCCCATCAGATGCTCCAGCTGCGCCACTACCTCGCATCGGCAGGGCTGGACGCGGACCGCGACGTTTCCTACCGCGTGGTTCCTCCGTCCGAGTACGTCTCCAACCTCCGCGTGGGCAACATCGACGGTTTCTTCGGCGGCGAGCCAGGCGGCCAACGCGCCGTGTACGAAGGTGCGGGCTTCATCCACCTGGTCTCGAGCGAGATCTGGCCGGAGCATCCTTGCTGCTCGGTGACCGCAACCGAGGCCTGGATCAAGGCCCATCCGAACAGCTTCATGGCCGCCTACCGCGCGATCATCGCAGCGAGCCTGCATGTGTCGGAGCCTGCCAATCGCACGGGGATGGCCAAAATCCTTGCCCAGCCTCAGTATTTGAATCAACCTGAAACGGTCGTGGACCAGGTCCTCACCGGCCGGTATGCCGACGGCCTTGGCAACGTGAAGACCCTGCCGCGCCGCATCGACTTTCAACCCTTTCCGCATTACTCGAGCGCGGTTTGGCTTCTGACCCAGATGCGCCGATGGAACATGATCAAGGAGGACCTGGACTACAAGGGACTCGCCCGCCAGGTCATGCTGGCCACCGATGCAAAGCGTCTCATCGAGGAGCGCGGCGGCAGGGCACCGGAGATCGGATTCCGCAAGGAAACGATCCTGGGCAAGAGCTTCGACTCCGACCGACCCGCCGAATACCTGAAGTCGATGGGTAGGGCCTGACCATGCAGAGTGCGATCTCGACCTCACGCTCCTGGCTGGCCACCCTGGCGATCGGGCTGCTCTTGCTGGCCGTCTGGCAGGCACTCGCCTCGAGCGGCGGCGGCAGCGCGCCGGCGGAGCTTTCGGACTACGACAAGCTGATGGGCAAGAGCCCCGGCGCATCCGTGGAGCGCTCGGCCATTCCGACGCCAATCGACGTGTTCAAGCGCGCCGGCGAACTGTTTGCGGATCCGTTCCGCCGCAACGGCGAGAACGACCTTGGCATTGCGTGGCACTTGCTCGACTCGCTCAGGCGCGTGTTCAGCGGCTACGCGCTGGCGGTGCTGGTCGGCGTTCCCCTGGGCTTCTTGCTGGGGCTGGTTCCATGGCTGGGCCAGGCGCTGAATCCTTTCATCCAGCTGCTGCGGCCCGTCTCGCCCATGGCCTGGATGCCACTCGCGCTGTACACCCTGAAAGACAGCGGCACGTCGGCGATCTTCATCATCTTCATTTGTTCGATCTGGCCCATCCTGATCAACACGCTCTACAGCACCGCGAGCGTGCGCCAGGACTGGACCAATGTCGGTCGAGTGATCGGGCTCACTCCCTTGGAGCGCGCTCGCAAGATCGTCTTTCCGGCGGCGGTTCCGATGATCCTCACGGACATGCGCATTTCGATCGGCATCGCCTGGTTGGTGATCGTGGCGGCGGAGATGGTGGTGGGCCAGAGCGGCATCGGCTTCTTCGTCTGGAACGAATGGAACAACCTGCAGATCTCCAGCATCATCGTCGCCATCGTGATGATCGGCGTCGTCGGCCTGGTGCTCGACCAGTTGCTCGGCGCGCTGATGAAGCAGCTGAGCTTCCGAGAATGAAAGGCCAGACCATGTTGCGTCCAACTTTCTCCACCGCCCCGACGGCCTCGAGCGCAACGCCTGGGTTCCTGCGGGTTTGCGGTGTGCAGCAGACCTTCAGCACGCCCAAGGGCGATTTTCCGGCGCTCAGCGAGATCAACCTGGAGATCCGAAGAGGCGAGTTCGTTGCATTGATCGGTCACTCTGGTTGCGGCAAATCCACGCTGCTCAATCTGCTCGCCGGGTTGGCATCGCCGACCGCGGGAACCGTCTCGTGCGACGGGGAGATCATCCGGGGACCGGGCCCTCGGCGGGCGATGGTGTTCCAGAACCATTCGCTCCTGCCATGGCTCAGCTGCTTCGACAATGTGCGCATGGCCGTGCGCAGCGTGTTTCGGGCAGAGTCCGCTTCCGCGGTCGATCACCGTACCGAGGCGGCGCTTGCTATGGTCGGCTTGACTCAAGCTGCCCACAAGAAACCCAGCGAGATCTCCGGTGGCATGAAGCAGCGCGTCGGCATCGCCAGAGCGCTGTCCATGGAACCTCAGGTCCTGCTGATGGACGGGCCGTTCGGTGCGCTCGACGCGCTCACGCGCGCCAAGTTGCAGGACGAGCTGCTCGGCATCGTCGAGAAAACCGAAAGCACCGTCGTCATGGTCACGCACGACGTGGACGAGGCGGTGCTCCTTGCGGACCGCATCGTCATGATGACAAATGGTCCCGCAGCGCGGATCGGGGAGATCCTGGACGTTCCCATCGGACGCCCACGTGATCGCGTCAGCCTGGCGACCGATTCGACCTATGCGGAGTGCAGGCGCGCACTGATGGACTTCCTGTACCGACGCCAGGCGCATGTCGAGCAGCCCTCGGGCTGAGTTCACCTTGGCGATCTTTCACGCCACTCTGCCCGGACTGAGAAGCGGCCATGTTCGGCTGTGCTTTCCCTTGTATTGCGCATCTCGATGTGAAATGCTATCCAAAAACCGTCGGCCGGCCGGGCCGATGGAGCGGGACTGCATACGACAACGCACGAGAAGGCCGCATGACGACCAAGAAAGTACCCCTCGCCAACCTCGATTGGGACGATGTGCGCCTGTTCCTGCATATCAACCGCACCGGAAGTCTTTCCCAGGCGGCCAGGCAGCTTCACATCGATCATTCCACGGTCAGCCGCCGGCTCTCGCAGTTGGAGCTGTGCCTGGGCGGCCCACTTTTCGAACGTCACCGCACCGGACTCAAACCCACCGAACTGGCGCATGTTCTCGCCCTCCAGGCCGAGAACATGGAGCGTGCGGTTCTGTCGCTGCAGGAGGAGCTCGGCGGAACCGACCGGGAGCCGTCGGGCAGCGTGCGTATTGCCATGATGGAAGGGATCGGCACCACCTTCGTGGCGCGCCATCTCGAGCCGCTGCTGCGCAAGCACCTCAAGCTGCGGGTGGAGCTGGTGACGTCTTCCTCCGTCGTCAACGTGAGCCGCAGGGAAGCCGATGTCTTCGTCAGTTTTTTTAAACCGATCGGCCAGGGCCTGGCGTGCGAGCCAGCGGGCTCGTTCGCGTTGTACCTGTATGGCTCGCCAAGTTATCTCGAGAGCCACGGAGCGCCCGCGAGTCTGTCCGATCTGCCAAAGCATCAGTTCGTGGGATACCTGGACGACCTGATCCAGCTTGACGCCGTACGCTGGCTCGATGAACTTGTCACGAAGCCTCCGATGAGCTTCCAGTCCAACAGCATGCTGGCGCAGATGGCTGCCGCAGCGTCGGGCCTCGGCCTGGTGCTGCTTCCCAAGTTCTCCGTGGTGAAGGAGGACACGCTGATGCCGGTGCTTTCCGGTACGGCGAGGGTGACGCGAACGCTCTGGGTCAGCGTGCACCATGACCTCCAATACTCGGCCCGCATCCGCGCTGTCACCGAATACCTTCATCGGCTCTTCGAGTCGAATCAAGAATGGCTCAACGGCCCCGCGGATGCGCAGGCGCGCGGCTAGCCGGCATGCATACGTGAGGACACCTTGCCGCATCGGCGCAACCCGATGTGCGGATTTGCCCAGGGCGGCGACACAGGCGCCAGCCTCATGTTCCGATACATTGAAGCTCCTGATCCTGCAGAAGAGTTCCCGCCATGTCCCAAGACATCAGCACCCAACTGATTCACCACGCCTACGTCCCCCCGGCCGGCTACCAGGCGGTTCCCCCGGGCGTGTTCAAGGGATCGACAATCTTGTTCCCGAACGCGGCAACGGTGCGCGAGCGTGCCAAGGCATTCGGCCATCGCGACGGGTACAGCTACGGCCTTTATGGCACGCCGACGACGTTCACCCTTGAACAGCGCCTGTGCACACTCGAATGCGGCCGGCACTGCCTGCTCTGCCCGAGCGGGCAGGCCGCCATTGCCCTGGTCAACCTCGGCTTGCTATCGAGCGGCGACGAGGTGCTTCTGCCCACCAACGTCTATGGGCCCTCGCTGCGCCATGCACGCGCGACCCTCTCGCAGATGGGCATCACCCATCAGTGCTACGACCCCTTGGACGTCGCCGATCTGCAGGCCAAGCTCAGCGGGCGTACCAAGCTGGTCTGGGTCGAAGCGCCGGGCTCGATCACCATGGAATTTCCGGACCTTCGCACATTGGTGGTGACGGCCAAGAATGCGGGTGCGATGGTCGCGCTCGACAACACCTGGGGGGCAGGCATTGCATTCGCGCCGTTCGAGATGGGCGTGGACATCAGCGTTCACGCGCTGACAAAGTACCCTTCAGGCGGTGCCGATGTTCTGATGGGCTCGATCATCACCAACGACGACAAGCTGCATGACAAGCTCCGCGCTGCCTACCTGGACCTCGGCATGGGCGTCGGCGCCAACGATGCGGAACTGGTGCTGCGGGGCTTGGCGTCCATCAAGGCTCGCTACGACCTGCACGACGCCACGGCTCGGGCCCTCGCATCCTGGCTGGCCGGACAGGACGGCATCAGCAGGGTCCTGCACCCCGCTCTGGAATCCTGTCCTGGGCACGAGCACTGGGCAACGCACTGCAGCGCCGCCGCCGGACTCTTCTCGGTGCTCATCGACGAATCCCGCACCCACGCGCAGGTCGATGCCTTCTGCGACCGTCTTCAATTGTTCGGAATCGGTCTCTCCTGGGGCGGTCCCATGAGTCTGGTAATGCCCTACGACATGCAAAGCATCCGCGGCGGCAAGCAGAGCTATGGCGGGCATCTGCTGCGGTTCTCGATCGGCTTGGAGAGCGTTGAGGATCTGCGAGAAGATCTGGCACAAGCGTTGTCTGAGGCGTTGGCTGTTGCATAGGCAGACCCCCAAAGCCCAGCGGTACAAGATCGTGGTTGCCCCATGCACAATGCGCACGTGCAGAACATCCTGGACCCCAAATGGCAACTGTTCGTGAAAGTGGCGGACGCCGGCAGCGTCTCGGGCGCGGCGCTTGCGCTCGACATGCAGCAGTCGGTGGTAAGCCGGCACATCACGCGGCTGGAGCAGGAGTCGGGTACGCGCCTGTTCCGTCGGACGGGCCGCGGCGTCGTTCTGACTGAATTCGGGCAGCAGGTCTACCCGCGGGTGATGGCGTTGATCCGCGATGCGGAGCAACTGGCCGATGACATGCGCACGAACAGCGGAACGCCGGTGGGCGACGTGCGCTTCGGCCTGTTGCCGTCTACGGTGGCGGTGTTGGCCGGCCCCTTGTTCTCGACCGTCCGCAAGTCCTGGCCTCAGGTCCGATTGCATCTCACCGAAGGATCGAGCGCTCAACTCGAGGAGTGGCTGACCCAGGGCCGTCTCGACCTTGCCTTGCTGCTGCGGGAAGAAGACATCGCCGCGCCAGAGGAAACCGTGCTCGCGCGTCTGCCGCTGTATCTGGTGGTGCCGACCAAGGACCCGCTGGCGGGGCGAAAGACGATCGACTTCGATGATGTCGCGGGCTTGCCGCTGGTGCTGCCGAGCGAGCCGCACCCGCTGCGCGCACGCCTCGCGATGCTCGCGCGGCAGAAGGGGCTGACGCTCACGCAGGTGCTGGAGGCCGATTCGATCCGGCTGCAGCATGAGATCACGGCCAGTGGCGGCGGATACGCGATCACGGCCGGCACGCTGACGGCCAACGAGGCGCGCCGGCTCGCGGCCGTCCGCATCGTCCGTCCAGCGCTGTCGCGCGCGGTCGTGCTCGGGGTCACCCAACACCGTGCCCATACCAAAGCAACCTGGGAAGTCATGCGCCTGCTGAAGTCCATGGCGCCAGCCATGCTCAAGTCGGCAAGGCAGAGCTAGCGAGCTATCCCGAATCGGGAAAGCTGCTTTGGCCTCTGACGGGTCGCCAGGGGGAGGGATGCTGCCTACGATTGTGCCCATTACAGGAGACATCGCCTTGGGCACCCTCAGTTCCGCGGCCGCCATAGCGTTGCTGCCGACCCTTTTTCTCACAGACGCGGACGTGGCCCGGCTGACGGACTGGCAGGCCGCCTTCGACGCCCTGCACAGCGCCTACGCCAGCCCGATCGCCGCCGCCATGGTGCCGCCGCGCTCCATGGCCCGCGGTGACGGCACTTGGCTGCGCGGGCTCACGGCCGTGTCGCCAAGCGGCAGGCACATGGGTTGCAAGCTGATCTCCGCCAGCATGAAGGCGCGCCGTGCCAGCTACCTCGTCTCACTGTTCGACCAGGAGACGATGGGCCTGGCCGCGCTGATCGACGGCAACCGCATCACGGGCATCCGCACCGCAGCCACGGCCGCGGTCGCGGTAAACGCTGCAGCGCCGCGCAAACCTTTGAGCGTGGCCGTGATCGGCTCCGGCTTCGAGGCGAAGGGGCTCCTCGCGGCCCTGGCCGCCGTACGGGACATCGCGCGCGTTCGCATCTTCAGCCCGACACCGGCGAACCGGGAGAAGTTTGCGTCGACGGTCCGCGAAGAGCACGGCCTCGACATCGAGGTCGCTGCATCGGCGTCTAGAGCGATCGAGGGCACGAATGTCGTGCTCTGCGCCGCGCGCAGCCGCGACGAGTCGCCTGTGATCCGCGGTGAATGGCTGGCCCCGGGCATGACCGTGGTGTCGATCGGCTCCACGCTGCCCGAACAGCGCGAGGTCGACGAAGAAACCATCGTCCGTGCGTCCCTGATCGTTGCCGACATGCCCGAAGAGGTCGCTCACGACACCGGCGACATGCTGGCAGCGACCCGAGCCGGTGTCGGCTTCGCCGGCAAGCTGGTGTCGCTCGCCGACTTCGTTGGAGGCGAGGTCGCACGCAAGCCAGAAGACATCGTTCTCTATAAATCCGTCGGCTCCGCGCTGCAGGACGTCATCACCGCCGAGATGCTGCTGGCCCGCGCCCGGGCCATGGGGGTCGGTACCGAAATGACCCACAGCATCGTGCCGGTCGCCAAGTAAGCCAACCAATCAACCCAAGGAATACCATGCCTACCTATCAACGCAAGGACGCCCGCGCCTGGGCGCGCGAACACCTCGTCGGCTGCTCCGCGGTCACCATTCCCAGCTACTCCGCAGACCTGAGCAAGCTGAACGAAAAGGGCATCCGCCACGACATCGCGTTCGCCAAGGAACTCGGCTATAGCTACACGCTTCTTTGCGCCGAAGTGGCAATCACGCCCGAAGAGAATGCGCAGTTCACCGCATGGGCGCGCGATACGGCAGGAAGCGACATGGGTCTCTTTTTCCATGCGGCTTTCGGCACCCTCGCGGAAAACATCCAGGCCGTAAAACTGGCGGAGAAGGCCGGCGCGGACATCGTGCTGTTGTCCTATCCCCCGCAGTTCTGGCCGACGACCGAGCAGGAGATCTACGACTACACCAAGCAGTTCTGCGACGCGACGCAGCTGGCAGTGATGCTGTTCCCGATTCCGCTGTGGGGCTTCGAGCGCGTCCATCCGGCGGGAATGTCGGTCGAGCTGGTGCGCCGCCTGCTGAAGGACTGTCCCAACATCGTCGCCATCAAGTCGGAGCAGGGATTCCCGCTGCCCGCGGGCCTGTGCGAGATGTACCACCATTTCCGCGACGACGTGGTGATCAGCTGCCCCATCGAAGGCGATGCCATCCCGCTCATGAGCGTGATGGAGCTGCAGTTCTCCGGCACCAGCAACACGCAATGGATGAGCACCTACTACCCGCGCGCCTTCGAACTGGCGAGAAGCGGCGAGTGGGAGTCCGCGATGGAGCTGTATTGGAAGGTCAACCCGGCGCGCAGCGCCAACGGCGCCGCCGCACAGAGCTACGCCGGCGGCACCGGCGTGTTGAACCGGACGATGTGGAAGTACCAGGATTGGCTGGCAGGCTTCAACGGTGGCCCTCTGCGTGCGCCGGCGATGCGTGTGCCGGACCGCCTCATGAAGATGTTGCGCCAGGGGTTGGTGGCATCCGGCCTGCCAGTCACCAAGGACCTGGACAGCGCCTACATGGTCGGCCGCAACCCGTGCTGAAAGAAGGCGCCATGCGACACCTTATCGAGGACCCGGAACTCTTCCGCAGCGCTGCCCATGTGGGCGGCGAGTGGATCGGCGCCACACCGCACGGCACCTACACGCTGCGCAATCCGGCCGACAACGCAGTCCTGGCCGAGCTTCCCCGCTTTAGGGAGGCGGAGACCGCCAACGCCATCGAAGTTGCCCACGCGGCTTTCCTGTCCTGGCGCAAGACCACGGCCAGCCACCGTTCGGAAGTGCTGCGCCGCTGGTACGAGCTGATGATCCGGCACCGCGACGATCTTGCAACACTGATTACCCTGGAAGAGGGCAAGCCGCTTGCCGAAGCGAAGGTGGAGATCGACTACGCGGCCTCCTTCCTGCAGTGGTTCTCCGAGGAAGCCAAGCGGGTGCGCGGAGATGTGATCCCGGCGCCGAAGGACACCCAGCGCATCGTGGTGCTGAAGGAGCCGATCGGGGTCTGCGCGGCCATCACGCCTTGGAATTTCCCTGCGGCGATGATCACGCGCAAGGCCGGCCCAGCGCTGGCCGCCGGCTGCAGCATGGTCGTGAAACCGGCCAGCCAGACGCCACTCACGGCGCTGGCGCTCGCCGAACTGGCGCAGCGTGCCGGCGTGCCGTCGGGCGTGTTCAATGTGGTCACCGGCAATGACACGCGTGCCATCGGCCACTCGCTGACCAGCCATCCGCTCGTGCGCAAGATCACCTTCACCGGCTCGACGGAAGTTGGCCGCCTGCTGCTCGCGCAGGCCGCGGCAACGGTCAAGAAGTGCTCCATGGAGCTCGGCGGCAATGCGCCGTTCATCGTCTTCGACGACGCGGATCTCGATGCAGCCGCCGACGGCGTCGTCGCCGCGAAATTCCGCAACACCGGCCAGGCCTGCATCAGCGCCAACCGGGTGCTGGTCCAGGCGGGCGTGTACGACGCCTTCGCTGCCAAGCTCGCGGAGCGCGTGGCCAGGCTCCGTGTGGGAAACGGCCTGGAAGCGGGCGTGCAGCTCGGACCGCTGATCGACGATGCCGCAGTGGCCAAGGTCGAGGAGCACATCGCCGACGCGATTGCCAATGGCGCCACCGTCTTGCACGGCGGCAAGCGCCATGCGCTGGGCGGCCGCTTCCACGAGCCGACGATCATCGTGGGAGCGACATCAGGGATGGCCGTGGCTCGCGAAGAAACCTTCGGGCCCGTTGCACCGCTGTTCCGCTTCGAGAATGACGAGGAGGCTTTCGAACTCGCGAATGCCACCGAGTTCGGCTTGGCCGCCTACCTGTACAGCCGCGACGCGGCCCGCATCTGGCGTGCGTCCGCTGCGATCGAGTCGGGAATGATCGGCATCAACTGCGGCCTGATCTCGAACGAGGTGGCGCCCTTCGGCGGGGTAAAGCAGAGCGGCCTCGGCCGCGAGGGCTCGCACCACGGCATCGAGGAGTTCCTTGAGATCAAGTACCTTTGCTGGGATGGCCTCGCACCCGCCTTCGGTTGACGCCTTCCAGAAAAACCAGGAGACAGAAATGAAGCAACAGCGTCGCCCCGCGAGGCTTTCCTTGCTTTTGGCCGCGATCGCCATCGTAGCCACGACCGAGGCGGCCCACGCACAGCCGAACGTGACCAAGATGGTCGTGCCCTTTCCGCCGGGCGGCGTCACGGACCAGGTGTCCCGCATCATGGCGGAGCACATGGGCCGGCAGCTCGGCCAGGTCATCATCATCGACAACAGGCCCGGCGCTGGCAGCCGGCTGGGTGTCGAAGCCGTCATCAAGGCGCCCGCCGACGGCACGACGCTGCTGTTCACCAATTCGAGCTATAGCATCCTCCCGGTCGTCGATCCGAAAATTTCCTTCGATCCCGCGAAGGCGCTGGCGCCGGTCAGCATGACCGCCACCTATGGCCTGCAGATCGTCGCGAAGAAGGACATTCCTGCGAACACCCTGACCGAGTTCATCGCTTACGCAAAGAAGAATCCCGGCAAACTGAGCTACGGCAGCGCCGGCATGGGGAGCGGGGCGCATTTCGCCGGCGAGTATTTCAAATCGTTGACCGGCACGTTCCTCGTGCACATTCCATACCGCTCCACGGCGGGCGCGCTGAACGATGTCGCGGGCGGCCAACTGGACGTGGCGTTCGATGCCTCGGCCAAGCCGCTGGTCGAGGCGGGGCACGTCAAGCTGCTGGCCGTGACAGGCAGGCAGCGGGATCCCCGCTTCCCCGGCACGCAGACGGCAACCGAGGCCGGCGTCAAGTCCTTCGTGCTCGAATCCTGGGTGGGTTTGCTGGCTCCCGCAACGACCCCCCAGCCCTTGCTCGAGAAGCTGAACAGGGCCGCCGCAGCGGCCGTGGCCGACCCTGCGGTGCAGAAGCGGTTCGCGGAACTCGGGCTGCGGCCCGAGGGCGGCAGCTCCGCCCGTTTTGCCGGTGCGATACACGACGACCTCGTGCTCTATCGCGGGATCGCCAAGGAGTCCAAGCTCCAATTCGAATGAGAGGAACACCATGAACTTTCCATCCATCCATCGCGTGGTCACCGGCCACGACGCGCAAGGCAATGCCGTGATCACCAGCAATGGGCCGCTGCCGGTCGTGGCGGAGCTCAAGGCCATCCCGGACACCGTCTTCCACGAGGTGTGGGCGACCACGGGCACGCCCACGCGCGTTGACAACGGCCCGGACCCGACCACCGGACCGCTGACGCTGCCGCCGCCGGCGCTTGGCACGCGCTTCCGGTTCGTGGACATTCCGCCGGACAGCGAGGAGCTGTTCAGTCGCAGCGCCGAGCAGTTGCGCGCGGGTTTCAGCGAGATCGGGGACATGGCGGCTTCCACGGCGGACCGGGGCGCGCCGCACCCGCTGATGCACCGCACGGAGAGCGTCGACTACGGTGTCGTGATGGAGGGCGAGGTCACGCTGGTGTTGGACAAGGGCGAGGTGCAACTGCGTGCCGGAAGCGTCGTCGTGCAGCGCGGCACCAACCATGCCTGGGCCAACCGCTCCGGTAAGCCATGCCGGATGCTCTTCGTCCTGATCGACGGCACGTACGATCCCGCCATCGGCCAGACGCTGGCCGCGCGGGGCTGAGGCGATGAAACTCGCATCCCTGAAGGGCGGCAAGGACGGCGGCCTCGTCGTGGTGTCGCGCGACCTGCAGCGATCAGTGAGCGCGCAGGCGATCGCGCCGACTCTGCTCGACGCACTGGAACGTTGGGCCGAGTGCGAGCCGCGGCTTCAGCAACTCTATGCACGGCTCAATGCGGGGCAGGTGGAGGGCACATTCGCATTCGATCCGCGCCAGGCTGCCGCGCCGCTGCCGAGGGCGCCGCAGTGGTGCGACGGCTCCGCCTTCCTGAATCATGGCCGCCTGATGGAGACGGCGTTCAACTTCGCGCCGATCCCCGACATGGAGACGATCCCGTTGATCTACCAGGGCGGCTCCGACGACTTCCTGGGATCCACCGACGACGTTCCGCTGCCGGACGAGGCGCATGGCATCGATTTCGAGGGCGAGTACGGCGTGATCCTGCGCGAGGTGCCGCTCGGCGCTTCGCCGCAGCTGGCACGGGGGTGCATCGCGCTGCTGGTGCAGATCAACGACGTGAGCCTGCGTGCCTTCGGCCCGCGCGAGATGAAGACCGGCTTCGGCTTTTTTCAGGCCAAGCCGTCCTCCAGTTTTGCGCCGGTGGCGGTGACCCCGGACGAGATTGGCGAGCATTGGCGGGATGCGCGCGTGCATCTGGACCTCCACGTCGCATGCAACGGCGCGTGGTTCGGCAACCCGAACGGCGGTGAGATGAACTTCGGCTTCGACGACCTGATCGCGCATGCGGCCGCGACGCGCCGCCTGTCCGCCGGCACGATCATCGGCAGCGGCACGGTCTCGAACGCAGGCGGGCAGAAGGGCTCGGCCTGCATCGCGGAGCGCCGTGCCATCGAGGCCATCGAACACGGCGCGCCGAAGACGCCATTCATGCGCTTCGGCGACCGCGTGCGCATGGAGGCGCGCCAGGACGGCGGACCGGTTTTCGGCGCTATCGACCAGCGCATCGTTCGCGCGCCCACGCCGCCGCAGGCGTGAGCGGGACCATGCGAGTCCTTATCACCGGCGGTGGCGGCTTCATAGGCGTCCACCTCGCCGACCTGCTGCGTGAGCGCGGCGAACTCGGCGGCCGGCGCATCGGAGCACTGGCGCTCGCCGACCAGGCCTTGCCGGAGACGGCAGGGGAGACCGCCATCCGCGGCGATCTCACGCAGCCTGCCGTGATGGCGAAGGTAGCGGGGTTCCGGCCCGATGTGGTCTTTCACCTCGCGGCAGTCCCTGGAGGTGCGTCCGAGGCCGACTACGCGCTCGGCCGACGGGTCAACCTCGACGCATCGCTTTCGTTGTTCGAGGCCCTGGCTGCGAGCGGCACAAGACCCACGGTCGTGTATGCGAGCAGCATCGCGGTGTACGGCACCGGCCTGCCGGACCTTGTCACGCCGAGGACGCCATTGCGACCTCCGCTCACCTACGGCGCACACAAGCAGGTGTGCGAGATCCTGCTGGCGGACTTCACGCGCCGTGGTCTTCTGGACGGCCGATCGGTCCGGCTCCCCGGCATCGTCGCCCGCGCGAAGAGCCGCGCCGGGCTCACCTCCGCATTCATGAGCGACATCCTGCATGCGCTGAAGGCGGGCGTTGCCTACACCTGTCCGGTCGCTCCCGAAGCCACGGCGTGGTGGATGTCGGCTCGACGCTGCGCTGAGAATTTGGTCCATGCGGTCGTGATGGATGTCTCCCGCGCCGATCCAGAGCGAGCTTGGCCATTGCCGGTGTTGCGTCTTTCGATCCGGGAAATCATCGACACATGCTCAGCATGCTACGGTGAGTCCCGTCGTGGACTGGTGGCATTCCAGCCTAGTCTTGATGTGGAGGCGATGTTCGGTCGCTATCCGCGCCTCGACGATGCGCAAGCTCGTGTGCTTGGACTGCGCGACGATGGTTCGGCGGAGGAGCTTGTGCGACGGGCATTGGGCGAGATCAACTGATCCCAAGCAGCGCTGCGGAGCAAGCCCGAGCTCCGGTCTGGTTTCCGTGACTTAACCGCTCGGGCGGTGGCCTGCAGACGACACAAGCTCCTCAAAAAGCCAGTGTTACGTCAGTTTCGTTCTGACAGTTGTTCCAGGATGGCCGGGTTCTCTAGCGTCGAGGTGTCTTGCGTGATGGGCTCACCCTTGGCCACGGACCGCAGCAGCCTGCGCATGATCTTGCCGCTGCGCGTCTTCGGCAGGTTGTCGCCGAAGCGGATGTCCTTGGGTTTCGCGATCGGGCCGATCTCTTTTGCGACCCAGTTGCGCAGCTCGTTGGCGATCTTCTTCGCTTCTTCTCCGGTGGGGCGCGAGCGCTTCAGCACGACGAAGGCGCAGATCGCCTCGCCCGTGGTGTCGTCGGGCCGGCCGACCACGGCGGCTTCGGCCACCAGGGCGGTGCAAGACACCAGCGCCGATTCGATCTCCATCGTGCCCATGCGATGGCCCGAGACGTTGAGCACATCGTCGATGCGGCCGGTGATCGTGAAATAGCCGGTCTTCGCATCGCGTATGGCGCCATCGCCCGCGAGGTAGTAGCCCTTGAGTTCCGGCGGGTAGTAGCTTGCCTTGAAGCGTTCCGGGTCGCCCCAGATCGTGCGGATCATGCTCGGCCAGGGCTTCTTCACAACAAGGATGCCGCCTTGGCCGTTGGGCACATCGGCACCAGTCTCGTCGACGATGGCCGCCGCAATGCCCGGGAACGGCAGGGTGCACGAGCCCGGCACCAGCGGCGTGGCGCCCGGCAGCGGCGTGATCATGTGGCCGCCAGTTTCCGTTTGCCAGAAGGTGTCGACGATGGGGCAGCGACCGCCGCCGACATGCTGGTGAAACCACTCCCACGCGGCGGGGTTGATCGGCTCGCCGACCGAGCCCAGGATGCGCAGGCTCGACAAGTCGTAGCGCTTGGGGTGCACGGCTTCGTTGGCCTCGGCCGCCTTGATGAGCGAGCGGATGGCCGTGGGCGCGGTGTAGAACACGCTCACTTTGTGGTCCTGGATCATCTTCCAGAAGCGGCCCGCGTCCGGATACGTGGGCACGCCCTCGAACACGACTTCGGTGGCGCCCAGCGCCAGCGGGCCGTAGGCGATGTAGGTGTGGCCCGTGACCCAGCCGATATCGGCAGTGCACCAGAACACGTCGTCCGGCTTCAGGTCGAAGGTCCACTTCGTCGTCAGCACCGCGTGCAGCAGGTAGCCGCCGCTGGAATGCTGCACGCCCTTCGGCTTGCCGGTCGACCCGGAGGTGTAGAGCACGAACAGCGGATGTTCGGCGCCCACCCATTCGGGTTCGCAGGTCTCCGGCTGCGCTTGCGTTTCTTCGTGCAGCCAGCGGTCGCGCGACGGAGCCCATTCGATCGGGCCGCCGGTGCGCCGGTAGACGATGACGTTCTTCACGCTCTCGCAGCCCCCCAGTGCAATGGCTTCGTCGACGATGGCCTTGAGCGGCAGCTGCTTTCCGCCGCGCACCTGTTCGTCGGCGGTGACGACCATGACGGCCCCGGCGTCCTGAATGCGGTCGCGCAGGCTTTGCGCCGAGAAGCCGCCGAACACCACCGAATGCGTGGCGCCGATGCGCGCGCAGGCCTGCATGGCGACCACGCCCTCGATGCTCATCGACATGTAGATGACGACGCGGTCGCCTTTCTTCACGCCGCGCGCCTTCAGCACATTGGCCATGCGGCAGGTGCGCGCGAGCAGATCGCGATAGCTGACGCGGGTGACCTGGCCGTCGTCGGCCTCGAAGACGATCGCGGTCTTGTCGCCCAGGCCGCGCTCCACCTGGCGGTCCAGGCAGTTGTAGGACACGTTGAGCGTGCCGTCCTCGAACCACTTGAAGAAAGGGGCCTGGCTGTCGTCGAGCCCTTGGGTGAACGGCGTTTTCCAGTTCAGGAACTCGCGTGCAAGGCGCGACCAGTAGCCGCTGTAGTCGGCCTCCGCCTCGGCCACCAGCTTGTCGTACGCGGCCATGCCGTACACGTGGGCATCCTTCATCTCCGGGGCGGGAACGAAAGCGGTTGAGGGTTCTTTGCTGCTCACGATGGATCTCCTGTTGTTCGATTCAAGACACCATGTGGACTGGTTCATCAGTCCGCATGGCTGTTCAGCCAGGCTGCAATGGCCGCGGCGCTGCGGAAGTCGTCGCAGGCGCGTGCCGGAACGGTGGGATAGCGCTGGTTCCACATGCGCGCCAGCGCCTGGCCCGGCCCCACTTCCAGCACGCAGCGCACCTGCCGCGCCATGATGTTTTCCATGCATTCGTCCCAGCGAACCGTCTGCGCGATCTGGGCCGCCAATGCCGTGCGCGCAGTGTTCGCATCGCGCATGCGCTCCCCCGTGTTGCTGAACAGCACGACGCGAGGCGCGCGAAAAGGAACTTGCGCGAGGGTCTGGAAAAAGCTCTTTGCCGCCTCGCGCATCCAGGATGTGTGGGACGCGACGTTGACACGCAGCCGCGTGCAATGCGCACCGGCTGCCATGGCCATCTGCTCGGCCTTGTCCAGCGCGGCAACCGGGCCGCCGAGAACCACGCTGGCATTGCCGTTGCGAATGGCGAGCTCGAGTCCCGCTTCGATACGCAACTGCTCGAGGCGCTGCTCCGGCAGGCCGCTGACAGCCAGCAAGCCACCGGGCGCATGCGCGGCGCAACGGTCCATTGCCTCGGCCCGCTGCGTCGCAAGCGCTGCCGCAGCGCCAGGATCGATGACGCCGGCTGCGCTGAAGGCGGCCAGCTCGCCGACGCTGTAGCCGGCCACCGCGGCCGGCTGCGGCACCCAGGGCGCGAGCTGCCCCCAGGCTGCCAACGCAAGGCTCGTCAGGAGCAATTGCGCGTTGCTGTTCCGCCCGGCCCATTCCGGATCGGCGAGCGCACCGCGCCAGTCGTCGATGGCAAGCTGCGCGCACATGCCGCGCACGATCGCGTCGTCCGCCAGCCAGGGAAGCATGGCAGGGTGCTGGGTGCCCTGGCCGGAGAAAAGCAGCGCGTAGCTCATGGGGCTGGACACACGCGCTGGAGCCAGCAGGCGGCGGCGAGCGTGTCTGCCGCACCGCCGGGCGACAGCCGATGTCGCACGAAATCGTCTGCAATGGCTTGCGCCTCCCGGAGCCCTTGGGGCCGTGCGATGCCTCCCCGGTCCAGGAAGCCTCGCGCCGCGCATTGGGCGCCGCGCAGGCCCGCAAGGCCACCACGGTGCGCCAGGTTGCTGTCGTCCAGCACCGCGATGATGTGGAACAAGGCTTCGAGCCGAGCCTGGCGAGTCGTGAGGCCACGGACCAGCGCGTGCTGCAATGCCGGCAGGGCTGTTTCGAACAGCACCGGAAAGCCCAGCGCCGCCTCTTCGGATGCGCCGCGCAGACCGTGGCGCCGTGCGGCAATGCCACCGGGCAGTAAGGATGGCCTCTGGCTGCGCCTGGCCAGCGCCTCGCCCCAGTGCCGGCGCAGCGCGTCACGCAACGCTGCCGGGTGCAACGCACCCCCTTGCTCTTGCAGCGCGGCACCGGCCGCGGCGCACAACAGTCCGAGCATGAAGATGGCCCCGCGGTGCGTGTTGACGCCGTCGGTGGCGGCCAGCATGCGCGCCTCGGCCGCAATGCCAAGCCGTTCGAGCACCAGGAAATCCGCGCCCGCAGCGCCGGCTTCGGCAATCTGGACGAAGTAGCGGCGCAGCGAGAACAGGCTGCGCATGAAGGTGTGCGCGTCCATGTCGTCATGGCTGCCGCGGTCGATCAGGGTGACCAGGCCGGGCTTGGGCGACAGGGCGAGTTCGTCGTAGAGCGCGAGCGTGGCGGCGCGCCCGATCATCTGCGGCGTGAGCGGCGCTTGCGGCTGCAGCGAAAGCGCGGGGTTTTTCATGCGGCCAGCTCCGTCACGTCGGCTTGCCCGCACCAGGCGGTATCGCGTTGCAGGCACACGCCGTCGAGCCGCTTGACCAACACAGCGCGCGCGTGGCCGGCGCGCCACTCGCTCCATTCACGCCATGCCACCGCCGAGCCGTCATTGAACAGGAGCTCGCCGTCCAGCCGCGGGCATGGCGCCTCGAACGACGCAAGCGCCCGAACCACGGCCTCCGCATGTGCCGCGCCCTCGACGGAGACCGACAGATCGAGATCGGAGGTCGGGTGCACGTGATCGAGGCCGCTAATCGCCTGCCAGCCGTAGCTGCCGAACACGCGCGCTGTGGCGTGGCATTCATCGAGTCGGCCGAGCAGTTCGTGGACGGCACCTTGCGCTGGCGGTGGCAGCAGATCGCGCATGTCGGCAAGCCGAGGAAACTCGTCGAGGCCAAGCACTGCGGCGTGCGGCACCTGCAGTGCAATCCGGCGCTTGCCCCAGCGCATGGGCGCCGGCAAACCGAGCGCGATCCGTTCGCTGGCAGCGGAATCGGCTGGCTGCCGCGTCACGACCAGCGGCAGTTGATGCGACGCCCAATGCGCGAGGCATTCGCGTGCCTGCTCGTACCACGGCCGGCCCAGCACAGCGGCCCAGCCGCTCGTGGAGAGCCGGGCGAGTTGATGGCGACGCAGAGGAACCATGGCGGTTTGCGTATTCAGGCGGCGGTCAGGCGGCATCCAGCACGCGCTGCACGACAGCGGCGGCCAGGCGGCGTCCGCCTCGTTCGGCGCCGTCCCGTGCGCGCCGGTCTTCTGGGTCTTGGTCGCGACCCCGGCGCCCGACACCTTGACGGACGCGTTCGAGATCAGGCTGCCCTGGGCGCTCTTCACCGTGATCGTCACCGACGTCGTCACCTTCTTGATGATCGCGAGCTTGGACGACGTCGCGACCAGCTTCGTCGGCAGCGTCAGCGTCTGCACCGACGTGTAGGAGCCGACGTTCCCGTCGGCGTCCTTCGCCGCCACGTGCCAGTAGAGCGTGCCGCCGTTCAGGTAGGTCGAGCCGCCGATCGCAAGCAGCGTCGGCGCCGCGGCGGTCGTGTCGGTCGTGATCTTCTCGACGGTCGAGCTGAACGCTCCGGTGGCGTTCACGGCCTGGCTGGACGAGACCTCGACGAGGTACTGCTTCGCCCCCGCCTTCGGGTCCCAGCTC